>FWPV01011803.1_pt1 | contig 13745 bp, 14 predicted proteins | sample 2228371 | NCBI WGS metagenome assembly FWPV01 (sample SAMEA103939776, study PRJEB20133) | metagenome | reverse complement strand
TTGTGCTGAAGCAAAGCGGCGCGGCGCTCAATGCCGCTCTGGCTGGCAGTGGACAGGTCGCGCTGGTGTACAGTCTGTTGTTTTTAGCAGGGGTGGTTTTGGAGCGATGGATGTAGCAGGTCGGGCGAAAAGCCCGACCTGCTTTTTGCAACGGTTTAGTGTGACTGCGCCTGTGGCGCTTCAAGGGAGAGAAGCCAGCGGGTGAGCAGGTAAGCTGCTAGCCAGGCCAGCAGGTTGAGCCCAATGAAGAAGCCGATGATTGCCATATTGCCGCTGTTGAAGATGGGCGAGGGCGGCGGGTGCATCACGTAGGTTGCGGTAGAGAACACCGCCCGCAGGACGACGATGAAGACAAGGTTGGCAGCCGAGGTGAGCGGGCGGCTGGCAATAATCCATAGCCCGGCTTGCATCAACACGCCCACAATAGCAAAGGTCAGCGCCAGGCGAAAGCGCGGCTCGGACAGGAACAGCCCGTTCCAGTTGGTTTGCATGGCCAGCATAGAGAGCGGCAGGTAAGTGACCCAAAACAGAATGCCGCTGCGCCCCAATGCTGCCGACCAGCGGTGAAACCAATCCTGACGGCTGGCGAGTGCTGGTACGAAGCGCCCCAGCAGCCCCAGCGCGCCGGTCAATCCGGCGGCCAGGAGTGCTAATTCGGCGGCAATCACCCAGGCGCCGTGCAGGTACACAATGCGCACGTTTGCCCCCAGCGATTTTTCTTCGGGCCCCAGCAGGGTGATGATGACGATCAGAGCAATTACGCCCGCGAACGATAAAAGGGGAGAGAATTTGATTTTTGGCATAGCCTGATTTTATACAAGAATTGCCTGCCGGGTATTCACAAATTGAGATGAGGATTGTCACATTTTTCTTAAGTAAATTCACAACGTTTCTTTACGTTTTCTTTACAAGCGCGCGTTATGATAATGCTAAGAAACGTCAGTTCGGGATAAGCGTCCCGAAGGCTGATTTTGACCCTTGACGTTGACGTTGCCCATCCAAAGCCTTCGGGATGGTTCAAACGGCTTATCCCGAATTCAGGTTAAGAAAACTGGTAAGGAGTAATGTACTATGAAAAATCTCTGGAAATGGATTTTAGGAATCCTGATAGGGCTGCTGGTCTTAGGCGCTATTTTGGCGGCGCCGCTTGTGTTGCGCGGTGCGTTTGGCGGCAATTTTGCCCCAGCCGTTTATCAGCCGGGCTGGCGTGTGCCCATGCACCCCTTTGATGGGCGCGATTTTGACCGCCAGGGCTGGCGTATGCCCATGCGCCCTTTTGACGGGCGCATCTTTGACCGGTTTGGCCCGATGATGGGTGAACGTGGTTTTAGCGGTTTCACCCCGTTTTTTGGCGGCTTGATGCTGCTGGGCGGGCTGCTGCGCCTGGTTGTGCCGCTGGGCATTCTGGCGCTGGTTGCCTGGTTGGCCTATCAGCAGGGCAAAAAAGCGGGCATGGCATCTGCCCCGGCGCGTGCGGCATCGGCCCCGGAGCCTGACGGCGCGCCTGAAGCCTGAGCAACCTGTCGTTGCCCCGCAACGCACATACCTCCCCGCCGCTTACAGGTTGGGGAGGTGTTTTTTATGCGTCCGCAGGCAGCATGGATTTGATGATGTCGCCAAGGCGTTCCAGGGCGCGTTCGGTGGTGTAATTGAATTCGGCGGCGTTTAGCCGGATAAAGTTAGGGAACTGGTTAGTTGCCGAGAACACATGCCCCGGCGCCAGCGTGATTCCGCTTTGCAGGGCGTGTTTGTAAAGTTCCAGGGCGTCCACTTCGTCGGGCAATTGCACCCACAGCACAAATCCACCGGCCGGGCGGGTGACGCGCGTTCCGGGTGGAAAGTAGCGCATTACAGCCTCCGACATCAGGGCGATGTTGCGTGCGTATTCGCGGCGAATGCGCCGCAGGTGATGGTCATAACCGCCATCGGCGAGAAATTCGGCCAGCGCCATTTGTGGCAGCGTGGGCGAGGAAGCGCTTAACGTAAATTTCAGCCATTCCAATTCAGATTTGAAGCGCCCCGGCACGGCCCAACCCACCCGCAACCCCGGGCTGATGTCTTTAGAGAACGAGGATACCAGAATCACCAACCCTTTGCGGTCGAAGGCTTTGCATACCAGCGGGCGTTTTGCGCCGAAATATATTTCGCCCGAAACATCGTTTTCTACCAGCGGGATGTCGTAGCGCGCCAGCAGGTTTACCAGGTCTTTTTTCTTTTCATCTGGCAGCATGCTGCCGAGCGGATTATTGAAGTTGGAAATAATCAACACGGCGCGGATGGGGTTGTGCTCAATGGCAAATTCCAGTGCAGACAGGCTGATGCCATCGCGCGGGTGTGTAGGAATTTCGAGCGCGCGCAGGCCATGTACTTCCAGCGTTTGCAGCGTGCCAAAATACATGGGTGATTCGATTGCTACAATATCACCTGGGCGGCAAATGGATAGCAATGCCAGGTCTACGGCTTCGACTGCGCCAGAAGTGATGAGAATATCGTTAGGTGAAATGTTGCAGCCAGAAAGCACAGCCCGGCGGGCAATTTGCACGCGTAGGGCTTCGAGCCCTGGGGGAAACTGATACTGGTGCGCTTCTAACCCGTTGCGGCGGGTGATTTCCGTAATGATGCGGTTGAGTTTTTTGCGCGGCAGAAAGTCGGGGTTGGGGAGCGCGGCCCCCAACTGTACCAGACGGGGGTTTACCGAATCGCGCAATAACATCATCACTACTTCGTGCAGGCTCACCTGGCTGGGGTCGCGTCCTGGGCTGGACATCTCTGGTTCGGGCAGGCGCGTGTGGTTTTTGGCGCGCACGTAGTAGCCAGATTGCGGACGGGCCTCGATGAGTCCCTGGTTTTCCAGCATTACATAGGCTTGCAGCACTGTGCTGATGCTGACGCCTTGCTGTTGACTCATTTGCCGCACAGAGGGAATGCGGTCACCTGCCGAATACGTGCCCTGTTGGATGAGTTCGGCAAGCCGGTCGGCCAATTCCTGGTAGCGGTGCGATCGGGCAGGGGAAGGTGTCATATAAAAACAGTTGGTGTAGAGATAAACCGGTACAGTTTATTATAAAGCAAACTGTACGGTTACAATTTTCTATTTTTGAATCTGTACTTATATATTTATCTGTGCGAAAATAAAATCAGACAGTGCCTTAACCCTTGTTTATCTACGGAGAGATGCCATGACCATTGTTGCACAAGCCCCACAAATTGAGTTGTTACTCAAGCGCAAGCAACTGCTCACCCTGCAAGACGCGCAGCCGGGCATGGTCATCGAGTGCCGGCGGGGTGTGGTGTGGGTTACCGCTTCGGGTGACCTGAACGACCACCCGCTGATGGCAGGCGAGCGCTACCTGCCAAAGCGCAAAGGGCAGGTGGTGATCGAAGCCCTGGATGATGCCTGCGTGGATATCATTGATTGACCTGTTTCGGTTGTCAAATTCTCAGATTCTGTTCTCTTCTTCCTCCATGGACTTCCTGCAGCCGACATTCTGCAGGAAGTCGCTTTTAACTGGCAATAGCCACAGATGACAACGGATGGTTTGAATGAGCGTCCTTGTTTGGCTTTGGCGCGGCTTATTTCATCGATGATACAAAATGACCTGCTCAATCAGGGTGCGGATTTCACCCGTGGGGAGGTGGTACAACACCAGGTTGACCAAATAATCGTTTGGGTCGAGGTATAGAGTGCACACCAGGCTGTCATCTTCCAGCAGGTCAAAACAGTCGCCCAGGATGACGTTCTCTTCCTGCCAGGCATAGGCTGCGCCGCTGTAATCTGAGTGCACCAGGAAGGAGTCCACATAATCCCGGTTTGGCGTCATGGCGGTCAAGTGTGCGATGCGCCCCTGGCTGAGAAAAATCGCCTCGCCGAAGTAGTCCAGTTCGCGTTGAGCGGGTAATTGAGTCAGGATTGCGTCTTGCCAGGTATCGTAGAAAAAGAAGGATTGGTGGTCAGCCGCGCCGAGCAGCATGTAGCGCCCATCGCTGGAGATAGGTATACCGAAAGTGTCGAATTCCCGCACATAGCGGCCCACCAAGCGGGCGCTGCCATTGGGCGCCAGGCGGAAGACGGGCGCATCGAAGTCCTCCATTTCGGGATAGTCATTCAAAATGGCAGGCGGGGTGGGGGCGCGGCTGAGCGACCCGCCGGTAAAGATGAGGCTTTGGTCTGGCGTGAGGATGTAAAACAGCGGTAAAGCACGGATGCTAAAGGTGTGCCATGGCAGCACATAGGTCTGGTCTGGCTGGTCGGTGAAGGGCGTCACCAGTTGGATTTCGCAGTTGTCGGCACAGTTCGCTGTAAATTCCAGCCCAACGCCATTGCGCAGCGGGCGAAACGTGCGCGTTTCGGAGACAAATTCCATCTGATTGCCGTTCAGGTCTATTATGACGTTGCTCCTGGTGAAACGCCATAAATCGCCCTGCACTGAGCCAAGTGCCTGCGAGGTGACATGGTCTCTGGCTGTGTACACCGTGCGCGTTTCGCCTGTGGCCAGGTCCAGTTCGCGCAGGTTCAGGCTTTGCGCCTCGCCTTGCAGGTAGCGCAGGAAGCGCCCGTCATTCGAGCGGTATGCCCATTCCCGCGTTTCTCTGGAGTATAGACCGCGATGTACCTGGGTATCCAGCAGGCGGGCGGTGCGCGTGTTCAGGTCCACCAGCAGCAGCGGCCCGCGATCGGCGATGGCTATATCCAAATTTCCCCCGCCGGGCTGGTCGGTGTACCCAAAGACCAGATAGCGTTCGCTGGCAGCGGCACCCTCCGGGCTGTATTGCGAGATGCCGGGGTCGTAATTCAGCCCGGAGGGGAGTTGAATGGACTGCAGGCCCGCTTCGGGCGTGGCCAGGTAGGCCCGCAGCGGGGCGCCGCCGTCGAGCAGCAGCAGGCGCCCATCGCCCAGGGCGAAGCCAATCAGGTTCGTCAGGTCGGAATAGGGCGGCGCATCCCAACGGTTTTGCTGTCCGTACTGGTTGACGGCAATGAGCGCGTTGGCGTTTTCATCCATTACCCAATACCAGCGTGGGGCGGGCGGCAGCGCAGTGGCTGTGGGGGTGGGCAGCGCTTCGGTTGCGGCGGTGTTTGGGGCGGTGGGGGTGGGGGCGAGGGTGGCGGTATGGGCTGGCGCGGCGTTTTCTGCTGTGGCGGCAGTGGGTGGCGTGGCAGTTGTGGGGGGCGCGGCTGGGGCGGCGCTGCAAGCGGATAAAACGAGGACGGCCAGCAGCAGGCTGAGCGTAGAAGCAGGTTTCATGGCTTGCTCTCTTTCCATCAAATAAAAAACAAGGCAGGGTAAATCCCTGCCTTGTGACGACGCTTAGCGCTTGAGCGTGCGGTATTTGACCCGATGCGGGGTGAGGTCCTTGCCGAATTTTTCGCGCATCATCGCTTCGTAATCGGACCAGTTGCCGAGGTACATCTTCGCCTGCGAGTCGCCTTCGAAGACGATGAGGTGGGTGCAGATGCGGTCGAGGAACCAGCGGTCGTGGCTGACGACGAGCGCGGTGCCTGCAAATTCTTCGAGGGCTTCTTCGAGAGCGCGCAGGGTGTTCACGTCGAGGTCGTTGGTGGGTTCGTCGAGCAGAATCACATTCGCGCCTTCGGTGAGGGTCTTGGCGAGGTGCACGCGGTTGCGCTCGCCGCCCGAAAGAACGCCGACTTTCTTTTGCTGGTCTGCGCCGAGGAAGTTGAACGAGGCGCAGTAGGCGCGGGCGTTGATTTTGCGCTTGCCCAGTTCGAGGATTTCCTGTCCCTGTGAGATTTCTTCATAGACGGTCTTTTCGGGGTCGAGCGTGCGGCTCTGGTCGGCGTAGGCGAGTTTGACCGTCTCGCCGATTTTTATCGTGCCGCTGTCGGGTTTTTCCTGTCCTGTAATCATCTTGAGCAGGGTGGTCTTGCCTGCGCCGTTGGGGCCTACGATGCCGACAATGGCACCGGGGGGAATAGAGGCAGAAAATTCGTCCAGGATGAGGCGCTCGCCCCCTCCTCCGTTGGGGCTGGCATACGATTTGGTCACTTTTTCAAATTCGATGACGATGTTGCCCAGGCGTGGACCGGGTGGGATGTAAATTTCCAGGTCTTCGCGGCGCTTTTCGGTCTCCTGCGAGAGCAGTTTTTCATACGCGCTGACGCGGGCCTGCCCCTTGGCCTGGCGGGCTTTGGGCGACATGCGAATCCATTCGAGTTCGCGCTCCAGCGTTTTCTGGCGTTTGGATTCGGCTTTTTCTTCCAGGCGAATGCGCTCTTGCTTTTGCTCCAGCCACGAAGAGTAGTTGCCTTTCCACGGGATGCCGTAGCCGCGGTCGAGTTCGAGTATCCAGCCTGCCACGTTGTCGAGGAAGTAGCGGTCGTGGGTGACGGCGATGACGGTGCCTTTGTAGTCGCGCAGGTGATGTTCGAGCCACGCCACAGACTCGGCGTCGAGGTGGTTGGTGGGTTCGTCGAGCAGCAGGATGTCGGGTTCGGTGAGCAGCAGCCGGGTGAGGGCGACGCGGCGCTTTTCTCCGCCCGATAAAACTTTGATGGGCGTATCGGCTGGCGGGCAGCGCAGGGCGTCCATGGCCAGTTCGAGGCGGCTGTCGAGGTTCCAGGCGTCGTGCTTGTCGAGTTCTTCTTGCAGTTTGGCTTGTTCTTCGATGAGCGCATCGAAGTCGGCGTCGGGTTCGGCGAATTTGGCGTTGACCTCATCGAAGCGCGCGAGCATTTCGACGATGGGCGCAACCGCTTCTTTGACGACTTCCATCACGGTCTTGCTTTCGTCGAGTTTTGGTTCTTGTTCCAAAAGTCCAACGGTATAACCTGGGCTTTTATGAATTTCACCAATGTAATCTTGATCCACGCCTGCCATGATGCGCAGCAGGGTGGATTTGCCCGCGCCGTTGAGACCAAGCACGCCAATTTTGGCGCCGTAGTAGAAGCCGAGCGAGATGTCGCGCAGGATGTGTTTGTTGGGTGGGACGACTTTGCCCACGCGGTTCATGGAGTAGATGACTTGGGTGGTTTCGTTACTCATAATGGCGGTATTTTACCCGATGATTGTTTCTTTATAACCACGAAGTACGCGAAGAGCGCGAATGTTTAATAGGATGCGGATGGACGCGGGGAACGCAGATGAATTGAGATGAAGTTTGTGCTTCGGGCTGCCCTTTGACAGGGCTCAAGATAGGCGGGGGAGGTTGGTTCGGTTTCGAGAGGGTTGGTTCTGCGCTGGCAGCCTGTGCGGGCGATAGGTAAAAAAGTAGTACATTTTATATCTTGACTTACTAATTGAACTAGTGTAGTATATTGGAGATTGAAGGAGATATTTGAAATGAAAACTTACGCAACCGTAAAAGGTCAAATTGTCATTCCCGCGACGTTACGGAGGAAATACGGGATTAAGAACGGAACAAAGATCATTGTTACAGATGTTGGGGATGCGATTGTATTGAAACCTGTGACGGAACAATATCTCAAAAGCCTGCAAGGTTCGCTCAAAGGTAAGGGCGGGCTGAAAACACTGATGGATGAACGCCGCAAAGACAAGGAAAGGGAAAAGTAGACATGGCAACCAAGGTTCTAGACTCGTATGCGTTGATGGCTTTCTTTGAAGATGAGCCAGGCGCGGACTTTGTGAGGGGTTTAATTCAAAAATCTTTGGAAAGTGACATAAGTCTTTTAATGACGGCAGTTAACCTGGGTGAGATTTGGTACGCCATCGCCCGCAACAACTCCCCTGAAATTGCAGACCAATACATTAATGAAATCAAAGGCATGGGCATTGAAATTGTGGACGTGGATTGGAATTTGACCCGCCAAGCCGCCGTGTTCAAGTCGGGTGGGAATATTTCTTATGCCGATTGTTTTGCGGCGGCACTGGCAAAGTTGAAGAAAGCAGAATTGGTTACTGGCGATAAGGAATTTAAGTCGCTGGAAGGCGAGATTAAGATTGCGTTGGGTGTAAACCAATCAAGGAAGCTCAAAGCAACAAGCGTTGGATAATTCATCCTTGCGCTTCGGCGGGGCTGGTCATTGAAGTAGATGGCGATGTCCACGGCTTGCAGAAAGAAGAAGATGAGCGGCGGGAGAAGGTGTTGTTCCACGGGGATGCTTCGCGATCCGGGCCAGGGTTGAGGCTTGTCAGATTCAGGAAGGATGAGGTTGAGAGGAATTTGTCCGCGATGGTGGGAAAGATAAAACAGTTGATTGTGGCGCAAGGAATGACGCATTAGACTGTGCTATACTTTGATTATCTATGCCAAGCCTTGAACCGATCCTTGATTTTGTGTTCACCGACCACGCATTGAAGGAAATGGCGCGGCGTGAAATCACTCAGGAAAACGTAAGAACAGTCTTGGCAAAGCCTGAACAGACAGAAATGGTTCGAGATGGACGAGCAGTTTACCAATCAAGAATTGGCATGGGCGAACCGCCGAAAACATACTTGTTACGCGTCTTTGTGGATATTGAACCTGTCCTGCCTTATGTCGTCACTGTTTATCGAACAAGCAAGATCGAAAAGTATTGGAGATAAGCCATGAAAGTCATTTATGATCGCGAAACTGATACCCTGACTGTAATTTTCGCTGACACTCCCGTCGCTGAAAGCGACGAAGATAAGCCAGGCGTGATTTTGGACTATGACGAGAAGGGCAATCTCGTTTCGTTGGAAATACTTGATGCTTCGCGGCGGGTGAGTGTGCCAAGTAAGATCGAATATCAAGTTGCGCCTGCGGCAGGATAAGAAATGAACTCCGAGGAAGCTCGGAGTTTTGTTTTCAGGGATTGATAGTTGACTTTTACTGTCATAAAGCGGGGTTGGCTGTTGAAGTCGCTGCCCACATCCACGATTTGCAGAAAGCGAAAAATGAACGGCGGGAACCCCCTGTGTCCTCACCTGCACTGCACCAAACGCAGTGTGGTGCAAGTGTCGGACTGCTTCGCGATCCCCCAAATACGACAATGAAAATTTGGGATGAAAATTGAGAGTTTGAATCGTCGGATTTGCCCACAGGGTGCTTCACAAGGGGAGACTCGGCGATGGGCTTTTTTCTGCAACCGAGGCATTATTCATCCTTCTGCATTCGTCCATCATCCTTGCTTCATGCTATAATCTTACTGGTAAGAAGGAGCGCAAATCATGGAAACATTAGCCACCACCCGCATGTCATCGAAGGGACAGGTCGTTATCCCCGAGTCCATTCGCAAACAATTGAATTTACAGGAAGGCGCACAATTTATCGTCGTTGGCGAAGGCGATGTGGTTGTGTTGAAAGTGGTCAACTTGCCTGATAAGAGGCAATTCGATGAATTGATCAAACAGGCACGTCAACAGGCAAAGGAAGCAGGGCTGACGGAGGAAGATGTCACGTCCGCGGTGGCGAAGGCGCGGGGCAAGAAATGAAAATCGTCCTGGACTTGAAAGTTGTGATGGATACGAATGTATTTGTCTCTGGGGTCTTTTTTAGCGGTCCACCGTATGAGATATTGAAAGCTTGGGAGGAGGGCGAGTTTGAACTGGTCGTTTCGCAGGAAATTCTGGACGAATATCGACGGGTCGGTGAGATATTGTCCGCGGAACATCCCAAGATTGATTTGAATCCCATTTTGAACTTTGTCATTGAACATGCCAAAGTCTATCAACCCGTGGAGTTAAACGAACCCGTCTGCGAAGACCCTGAAGATGACAAGTTCTTTGCCTGCGCTTTGGCGAGCGGCAGTCAAGTCATTGTCAGCGGGGATAAGCATTTGTTGAAGGTTTCAGGTTATCAAGGAATTGAAGTCTTGAAGCCGCGTGATTTTGCGGATAGGTTTCTGACAGGAGAGTAATCTCATTCCAAGTCAACACGTCACCAAAGAAAAACTTCAACGCGCCACACCTGCCCTCCCGAAGGACATCGGGACGATGTGGCGGGCGGCGCCAGGGAAAAACTCCGCCGCGAGATGACTCCCGCCGAGAAAATTTTGTGGCAGGAATTGCGGGCGAATAAGCTGGGAGTCCATTTTTATCCCCTGTGTCCTCACCTGCACTGCTCCAAATGCAGTGTGGTGCAAGTGTCGGACTGCTTCGCGATCCCTCAAATACGACAATGGAAATTTGGGATGAAAATTGAACAATTGAATCGTCGGATTTGCCCCCTCCGTTGCACTTCGGGGGTGCTTCACAAGGGGGGACTCGGCGATGGGCTTTTCCCTGCAGGCGTCCGTAAGTCATATTGCCCACCACGTCAGGGCGAAGGGGTGATTTGGCCTATGGACTGCTTGCAGCGTGCCGGATCGCTGGCATATTGCTCGCAAATGCTCACAGCCTGTTCCATTTCACCGGACTGGGCGGCGGCGATGGCTGCGCTGGTGTAGCACCACTCCACCGGCTGTGATGGCGGCTGGTTGGGGCAGGCGGCCAGAATTTCTGGCCAGGTTTGGGTTGCGCGGCATTGGCCCGAGTCGCATACCAGCCCAAACGGCGGGACGGGACACGGCGCGCACATGATGTTTGCGCATTCCCCTGGTTGGCGCACCACGCGCGGCGTGGCGTACGGGTAATTTTCGGTTTCGTAGGTGTACTGCAGGCGCGGTTCGTTTTCTACCTGGGTGCGGTTGAATATCCCATCGCATGCGCAACAGATGTCAATGCGGCGGGCCAGGACGCAATCGCTGCTCTGCGTGCAGGACAGGTCTGGGATGAGGTCGGGGGTAGGGGGCAAAGCGGGGGGCGCTGTTCCGGCTTCGGGTAAGATGATGCGGGGTAACACGGTGGCGGAGGTGACTTCGGGGCGCAGGCAGGCGGCCAGGGCCAGCGTGCATCCCAAAATCAGAACAATCACAAAAACGGAGCGCGGGTAACCCATTAAGCACCTCCAGGCTCAATGTCATTGTAGCACCTGGCGGGTTGTTTTTATATGCCAGACTTGACGGGTGCATTTCGAGCAGGCTCTGTTGAAAATGGAGTAAATGTGGTTAAATTGGCGCGACCAACTTTACTAAAGGAGAGAACTATGCCAACCGAACGAAACGATTTTTTCAAACTGGGTGATAAATTTGTGACGATCATTGGTGATGATGTCGCTGTTGGGCAGCCTGCGCCGGAATTTACTGTCTCTGACCAGAATTGGGCGCCGGTCAATCCGATTGCGGAATCGCGCGGCAAGGTGATTATTTTGTCTGCGGTGCCTTCTCTGGATACTCCCGTATGCGACCGCGAAACCCGCCGCTTCAACGAAGAAGCCGCTAGCCTGAGCGATGACATCATCATCTACACCATCAGCACGGATTTCCCGATGGCGCAAAAGCGCTGGTGTGGCGCCGCAGGGGTAGATAAGGTGAAGGTTGTCTCTGATGTGCTCAACACGGAATTTGGTGAAAAATATGGTCTGCTCATTCGTGAGCGCCGCTACCTGCGCCGGGCCGTCTTCATCGTTGGGCGTGATGGCCGTCTTACTTATGTGAATTATCTGCCCGCATTGGGTGACGAGCCAAATTACGAGGAAGTGATTGCCGCAGCCAAAGCCGCGTTGGGCTAAAACTGACTTGTTTGCATTAAGGGCGCGCTCAGAGGAGCGCGCTTTTTTTATTGTGGCGGGGACTTAATAAATTCGATATTTGACAGGTGGTGAAATAAAGGTATATTAAATAAAACTTCATCTCGGCCAGGGATTAATTTACCAATGAAAACAACCCGGCATATCTCCTCAGTAACTTTTTATCGCATTTTGTTGTCATTCGTGGCATCATTGTTATTGGCGTCACACGTCTTTTATGGCATGGTCAACGCCCAAACGCCGCAAGTGTGGATTACTACGGGCGGTTGTGCGCCAGGCATACCTGCGGCTACCAGCCTGATGGCTGGTGATTACATCTACATTCGCGCCACAGGCTTTGCCCCCACGACAACCTACACCTGGACCATCTTTATCGGTGTGACCAGTGTTGCTACTGCAAGTTTTACTACCGACAGCCATGGCAACGCCTGTGTGGATACGGCTTATACCCTACCGGCAGCATCTTATCTGCCTGGTGAGACAGTGCGCGCCCAGTTTGACACAGTGCAGTATATTGTGCCCATTGCCCCTACGCCTACCCCTACCAATACACTTACACCCACGCTTACACCCACGGTCACCAACACGCCTACGATTACAAATACGCCCACGGTGACTTTTACCCCATCCATCACGCCTACCCCTTCGCGTACACCCACCCCCACCCGCACGCCCACCATTACGCGCACGCCAACGATTACCCCTACCATTACCCTTACGCCTACAATTACGCTTACCCCAACGCAAACGCCCACCGTGTTGATTGTGGGCCCCACCCCGGTGAGCACAAGCACCTCTGCGGCCAGCGCTACGCCGCTGGTTAGCCCCACGCCGCTTAATACTGCCACACCGCAGAAATCGCCTACGCCCAGCGTGACGCCATCACGCACGCCTACGCCAATTCTCTTCTTTGGGGGCGGGGTCGTTATTAGCAATGCAACACCCACCTTCCCGCCCATTTATACGCGCACACCTCAGCCTACGGCGTTACCTACGGCCACTTTCACTAGCAGCCCTGTACCGATACCTGATACTCCTATTGCTATTCCGCAACAGGTGCAGATAGATACATCCTCTGCGTTTTCCAGCATGCTGAGCAGTATGATGATTGTATCTGGGGCAGGACTCACGGGGTTGGCCTTGCTCATTTTGCTGGTTATGCTGTTTTCTGGCGGTCGGCGCCGAAAGCGGCGTTAATAGGCGGCCTTGCATTTTTGTAAGGAAATAGTACCAAAGACCTAACAAAAATGTATTGACAAAAAAGGTCGAAAATCGTATTATGTAAGCATAAGCAGAGAAGCAAAGACCCGGGACCGAACGAATGGTCGCTCAACCTGATTAGGGACAGGTTGTGGTTCCGGCGAGCGAGTGGCGAAACCGGCTCTTCTGTGCCAGTTTTCGCCGCTTTTTATTTATGTGGCAAGGCGGAGCGCAGTATAGCCAAAAGAGAATAGCACCCTTAAGAGATGCAATGACCTGAGACCGAGGAGTGGTCGCCTAGCCCGCAGGGGCTTGCGGTCTCAGAGAGCAAGTGGCGAAACCGGCTCTTTCAGCGAGTTGTGTTTGGCCGCTTTTTGTTTTACAAACACGCCGCTGTAACAAGGGAATATGAGAAGCAATGATCCGGGTTTGGAAAAATGGTCGCCCTGCTGAAAAGCAGAAACCCGGGGAGTGAGTGGCGAAACCGGCTCATCTAAAAGTAGATGCACGCCGGTTTTTTGTTCTTATTTCAACATTATCCGCTTTTTTCTTAATTGAAGGAGGATCCCATGAAAACCATTTTCTCCCGCAAAGTCTTGAATGGACTGAGCAAATTGTCCTATATGCTTGGCGTGGCGTTTGTCATTGCCTCGCTGTTGGTCAACGCGGTGCCGGTTGCGCCAGCCGCAGCCGCTCCGAAAGCCAAAGATGTGCAGTTGAACATCTCGCATATCAAGTGCGTCAACAATCAGGTCGAAATTCACTTTGTATTGTTGAACGTATCAGATGGCGTGACGCCTGGGGATGTAATTTACACCCTGAGCGACGGTAGCGTGCACAGCGTGTCGCCTTCTAAAAACACCGGCAACGTGTGGCACTACTTCGACTATGCACCCAGCGGTTACTACAACATCACTGACGCGTATGTGATGGTGGATGGTGAACGCGTAGACCTGCACAACCCTGGCGATTATGCGGATAACTACAACTGCGGCCCCACCGCCACCCCCACTACGCCGACGCCTACACCTACTACC
>FWPV01011802.1_pt1 | contig 13745 bp, 10 predicted proteins | sample 2228371 | NCBI WGS metagenome assembly FWPV01 (sample SAMEA103939776, study PRJEB20133) | metagenome | reverse complement strand
CAAGCAGCTGGAATCCTCTGAAATATCTAAAAAAAAAACCAGCCGCCAGGGGCACGAATCTAGCCGAGATTTTTCAGAAAAAATATGGCAGCTTTAAAGAATTGCTCGACTCCAATTCGGAAATGGGCGCCATCATAGCGGATATCACCAAGAAACTGCAGGGGGAAGACCTGTTCGGCATGTCTTACGTGCGGTCGCAAACGGCCCTGGCGGTATTTCATGCGCTGCGTATGATCCGCAGCCTCAATGGGCTTGCCAACAACGAGTATGCAGTTCTTTATCAGGTCCTCGAAGAGATCCAGGGCAATATTCGCCGGGAAATTCGCGAACGGGAAGGTGATCGACCGATTGACGAGCTGGTGCTGCCATACCATGAGATCAACAAAGACACGGTTGACTGGGTGGGGGGCAAGAACGCCAACCTCGGCGAAGTGTTGAATAAGGCGCGGCTGCCGATCCCCGAAGGATTTGCCATAACCACCCGGGCTTACCAGTTTTTTCTCGAAGAAAATGATCTCGTTGACCATATCAACAAGCAAAAAATGGAATTCGATGCGCACAACCCGGAGGAAATTCAGCGTATCAGCGAGGCCATACAGCGTCTCATCCTAACCGCCGAGGTCCCACCCAGGCTCGAACGGGAAATATTGCAGGCGTACGATGCCCTGCTGGAAGAAACAAAACGGCACGGGAGCCATCCGCACAACCTGTGGATGGCCATGAGGAGCAGTGCCGTCGGTGAAGACAGTGAATTGTCCTTTGCCGGTCAGTACGTCTCCATGTTGAACGTCCCCAGAGAAAAATTGAGTTCCACTTACAAGATCATTGTGGCGAGCCTCTACACTCCAAGGGCGATAACCTACCGATACAACAAGGGCATTCGCGATGAAGACGTGGCCATGAGTGTGGCCTGTCTGCGCATGGTGGACTCCATTGCCAGCGGCGTCATGTATTCGCGCCATCCCTTTTATCCAGCCGATGACCATGTGATCATAACCGCCGTGTGGGGGCTGGGCCCCTATGCGGTGGATGGGGTCATCACTCCGGACACCTACCGCGTCGCCAAAGACCCCGAGCCGACAATCATTGAACGCAACATCTCGCATAAGCCGGTGCAGCTGGTGACTGATCCCAAAGGAGGGTTGCAGGAAATTGCCGTACCCGCGGAACGGCAAAATGCGCCCTGCCTGACTGACCACCAGATCAAGGAATTGGCGAAATACGCCAGGAAACTTGAAGAACACTACGGGGGACCGCAGGATTCCGAATGGACTTTGGATCGGGACGGACGGCTATTGATCCTGCAGTCGCGCCCGTTGCATCTCAAACAATCCTCCCAGGCCCATTTTACCGAGCACGCTCTGGCCCTTGCAGGCGAGACGGTGCTGGTGGAAGGCGGCCAGGCGGCGTGCCCCGGAGTTGGTTACGGGATAGCGCATCATATCCATGCGGAGGAGGATCTCTTCGATTTTCACGCAGGAGGCGTTTTGATCGCCCGCCATTCTTCACCCCAATATGTGGTCGTGATGCCAAAGGCGGCCGCCATCGTCACCGATTCCGGCAGCGTGACCGGGCACATGGCCTCATTAACCCGAGAATTCGAAGTACCCGCCATTCTTGATGCCAAGACCGCCACTCAGGCCATTCCCCACGGGACCGAGATCACCGTCGATGCCTATGGGTGCAAAGTCTATGCGGGCAAAGTTGAAGCCCTCGTTGCAACGGCCGCTCAGCGCCGGCCGTACATGAAAGGCACCCCGGTGTACGAAACCCTCCAGCGGGTATCCCAGTGGATCGTCCCCCTCCACCTGATCAATCCCAAGGCCCCGAATTTCACCCCACGCGGCTGCCAATCGCTGCACGACATCATGCGCTATGTCCATGAAGTTTCCTACGACGCAATGTTCAAAATCAGCGACGTGGTGTCGGGGGGGGAAGGTGCGGCCCTCAAGCTCCAGTCCCCTATTCCGTTGGATCTCTACATCATCGATTTGGGAACGGGTCTGGCGCATGTCAAGCCGGGAGTCACGCGCGTCACCATCGATCAGGTGGCCTCCCTGCCTTTCAGGGCGCTGCTCAAGGGCATGCTGCATGAGGACCTGGCAGCCTTTGAGCCGCGCCCCATAGAATTGAAAGGCTTTTTCTCCGTGATGACTCAGCAAATGCTGGCACCCCCCAATCTCGCCATGGAACGCTTCGGGGACCGCAGCTACGCCATCGTCTCGGACAAATACGTCAATTTCAGCTCGCGGGTCGGCTACCACTATAGCGTGCTCGACAGCTACTGTGGAGACACCGTCAACAAGAACTACATCACCTTTTCCTTTATGGGAGGCGCCGCCGACGAGGTACGGCGCAATCGCCGCGCGCGCCTCATCGCGCACATTCTGCGGGAACTGCACTTCAGTGTCGATGTGGTGGGAGACAGAACGACCGCCCGTTTTCAGAAATACGAGCAGACCCTCACCGAGGAACGGCTCGAGCTGCTGGGGCGACTGCTGCAATTCACCCGCCAGTTGGACATGATCATGAACAACGAACAAAGTGTCGTGGCGCTGGCCAACCGATTCCTGCAGGGCAAATACAAACTGGATTGAGACCCGTGGTCACCGGGCGTATGCCATCCCAGCGGACTTTCGTCGGGCGTTGGGCTGGCGCCTTGACCATCGAGCCGTTTTCTTATAAGTTGGGCTACTCGCTAAGGTGCGACGTCATCATCCCCGCCCTCAACCAGAGCAAAAGGAGTTAGAACTTGTGGGAGACTTATTTCAGTTTTCGTCCAGTACCTCTTTGAGCAAATTGACCGGGCGCCGGGCGCATAATCTCGAAGAACTGTTGGGGCTCGCAAAGACCTGCTCGGATTCATCCATTTTCTTTCATACGTTCTCAGCCTTCCGAAAAATGCGAGAAGTCCAAGTCCCATACAACAACGACTTTGCCATCTGGATTTCTCAAAATCTGGCGGAAGAAGCCTTATCCGAAAAGCTGACGGCGATCGAACTGGCCGAGCACAACACCATCGCCGGCCTGCGAAAGCGTATCGTCACCATTATTGAGGACTACAAGAAGGAAGCGTCGGAGGCCTTCGAGAGGACCGCAGTTAAGCCTTTCTATCTGTGCGATGCCGTGCGCATCGTCTATCTGACCGACAAGTTCGCCTACAACCTGAAATCTTTTCGCGAGGCGTTGGATTCGATCAGTGTGGACTCCATCTATTATCACTTCATTGAGTCCCGCCTGCAAACGCATCAGTCCACCGACGACTTTTCCCTGTGGATCGAGGAAAGTCTCGACATGCCCCAGTTAGCCGCAAAGATCAGGAACATAGACATGCACATCTACACCTTGGAGGGGCTGCGCAGAAAAATCGCAGCACTCATCGACAGCCATATCTAAGGCATATCCGGAAGGATGACCATGACCCTACCTAGCTTATTCGACTACCGGGACGTTGTAGGAAAGAACGTCGTCGAGGAACTGACCATACTGGCATCATATGTCGGCAACCGCTCGATCAAGATGGTCAATTCCACCGCAGTGGGCGGCGGCGTGGCCGAAATGCTGCACCGGGTGGTGCCCCTGCTCAATGAACTGGGCATACAAACCACCTGGGAAGTCATCAAGGGCGAACCCGATTTCTTTGATATAACCAAATCATTTCACAACGCGCTGCAGGGAAAGCAAGAACACTTCAGCAAGGAGACACTCGATACCTATCTGCATTACAACGAGCTCAATAATAAGGACATGACCTTCGATGAAGACCTCATCGTGATCCATGACCCGCAGCCGGCCGCCCTCATTCACTGGAATCCAAAGCGAAAGAACAAATGGGTGTGGCGCTGCCATATCGACCTGTCGCATCCCAATCAGCAGCTGTGGCGCTTCCTGCAAACCTACATCGAACAATACGATGCAGCGATTTTTTCGTCACCGCTTTTTTCTCCGGAGCTCGCCATTCCCCAATATCAATTCTACCCCACCATCGATCCTCTGGCGGACAAAAACAAAGAACTGGATACCGATTATATCGACCAGGTTCTGGAAAAGTACGGAATTCCCCGGGACAAGCCGCTGGTCACCCAGATTTCGCGCTACGACCCGTGGAAGGATCCGGTGGGAGTTATCCAGGCTTACCAATTGGCCCGTAAGTATGTCGATTGCCGGCTGCTGCTGGTGGGGGACAAAGCGGCCGACGATCCGGAAGCGGAAAAGATTCTGCAAACGGTCAAGGAGACCGCCGGGAATGATCCGGATATCCACATCATCTATCTGACCAAATCCATTGCATCCGAAATCAATGCCTTCCAAAGGGCATCGGACGTTGTCCTGCAGAAGTCTCTACGGGAAGGGTTCGCTTTGACCGTGTCCGAAGCTCTGTGGAAGCGTCGACCCGTTATCGGCAGTGCGGTGGGGGGCATTCCGGCTCAAATCATCCACGGCTACACCGGCGTTCTGGTCCATTCGGTGGAAGGCGCCAGCCTGCAGATTCGAGGACTGCTCAACCAGCCTGATTTTGCCGCGAAATTGGGCGAAAATGGCCACCAAAGAGTCAAAGACGAATTTTTGATCACCCAGAATCTGAAGCGCTACCTGCTTCTTCTGCTGGCCGTCGAGCGACCCGACGAGAGCTCCATACTGCTGGAATGATGCGCACGCCAACCGGGGATTCATTCGCTGCAATGCCCCTGGCTAAACTTGACACTTGGGCGGTTTGTGACTAGATAAGGAACAATTATTTAACGAAATCGAAAGGAGATTTTGATGGTCCATGTTTCGCAGGAAGCTGACAAGGTGTTAAAAGAGTACTTCAAGGATAAGGAGATTGCTCCCATCCGCATATTTCTTCATTCAGGAGGTTGAGGCGGTCCTTCGCTGGCATTGGTTCTGGACGAACCTAAAGAGACCGACGAAGTGTTCAAGGTAAATGGCTACACCATGCTGATGGACAAAGATTTGCACACGGCCACCAAAGACGTCACGGTGGACTATGTGAATCACGGAATCCGGGCAGGATTCCAGGTGACATCCCAGGTGCCCGTGGCGGGTGGTGGCGGATGCGGCAGTACCTGCAGTTGTTAACAGTGGACGTATAGATCAACAAGCAACAGGCAGAAAAGATTGGGAATCAAACGGGGACGAGTTCCCCGTTTTTCACTTTGATATCCTTGAAAATTATCGTTAGAGCGTCTTTTTTGCTTTTCCCGGGTCGACCTGCGTCACCCAGTCGGATTCCCCTCAACCAGAGGACTCCCATGACCACGCCCAGGCAGGGTCACAACAGGGCACGAGTTCGCCTCTCGTCTTTACCCCGCACAACTTCTACCGGTTAAGCATTAGATGTTTCATGGTTTGCAGGCCTTGTTGATGGGTTTCGCTTCGCTCTGCCCATCCTACGGCTGCCAACATAATATTTTTGTGTAGGCTGGGCGGACTAACGTAGTCGTTTAGTTGCGCCACGGGTACTGCGTGACTCCACTCGACCTTCACCCGGGCAAGTCCTCTGCATTTCGTAAACCCTATTGCGAGGCGCTGTACCGAGTTTACAAACTGCAGTCAAAACAGTGGAAACAGCGTGCGCTGTTAGAGTATAATGGATCAAACATGCATAAAGGAGGACGGACCAAATGCACAGGCACTATCTTGTCAGAAATTCAAAGAGGTTGGTCGTTATTTCCGCCCTTATTTTTGGGTTCGTTTCGGTTGCATTTTTTGGCTGCAGCAATTTCTTGATCAACTATGACGGTGCAAAAATCCGTGCGGGATACGAGATTCCCCTGGTGACGGATGACAAAAAAATGGGGCATTACACGACTCGCGATTTGACCGTTGACTATGAATACCAGCTGCAAGGGGACACCCTGCACTTGTCCGGAAAAGTTCGCTTTTCCGATTTTCTTACGCGCGAGTATGGGCTGCGCTACTTCAACTTGAGCCTTCTCTTCGCCGACGGCGAAAACAATATCATTGGCAGCACATCCCTCACAAGTGCCGGCTACGGCGGGCCGATTACTTTCGACAGAACATTGAAGCTCCCCACCCAGGCCACCACGATGGCATTTGGATTCACCTATACCGGACAATCCATGGGCGGTGGTGAAGGCGCCGGCGGGTCCTATGATTTTTGGGACTACCCCGTCGTTCGCTGAAAAGGCCGCGGAGACACCTGCTGCCAAGTCCGGCAGCCGGGGAGCCCGTGCGGGAACCTCCTCTCCCTTAAGCTGACAATTACGCAAACGCGGCCCCGCGGCACTCGATGCACACTTCCTATCCCCGCGGGGGGGAGGGCCGGGCTGAGGGAGGTGAGGAATCCTCCAGTCCCGGACAAGTCGTTAAGGCCGCAGAAAGCGCACCAGCCATATACCGGCCAGAACCAGCAAAATCCCCGTAACGTTGTTGACCGCAACATTGGTCAAAGCTACGATGGGCGCCTCGCTGCGAATCGAATTCACCGTTTCCAGGGCGTACGTAGAAAAGGTCGTCAAGGCTCCCAGAAAACCCGTCATGAAGAACAGTCTGGCCGCTGGGCCGAGGAGGCTGGTGCGTTCTGCCAGGGCGAAGGAAACACCGATCAGAAAACAGCCTGTCAAATTAGCCATCAGGGTGCCCCAGGGAAAGCCGGCCCCCCACAATCCCGCCGCCATCAGCCCCATGCCGTAGCGGCACAACGCCCCGAGACTTCCTCCAATCATGACCAGAGCTATCTTGGTCAACACCCGCTGCACCTCGCCCAGCTACTTCTCAAAAACCGGTTTGCGTTTTTCCAGGAAGGCCGCGACCCCTTCCCGCCCATCCGGGTGAGCGGCACACCGGGCGATCCCTTCCCGTTCAAGCTCCAATTGGGTTTCCAGACTGTTGTTGAAGGCATCGTTGAGCAATCGCTTGGACCAGCCGAAGGAATTGAGAGATTTCCCGGTCAGTTCCTTGAGCATTTCCATGGCAGCATCAACCGCTTTCCCATCCTCCGCAATGTGGGTGACCAATCCCCAGCTCAATGCCTGCTCAGCGCTGATGGGATGATCAAAGGCTGCGATTTCCATGGCCCGGGCCAGGCCGACCATCCTGGGCAGGGTAAAGGTGCCCCCTCCATCGATGGATAAACCGCTGGAGGTATAGGCCTGCTTCAAGACAGCCGATCGGGCCATAACCCTGAAATCGCACGCCAGCGCCAGCGAAAATCCCGCGCCGGCAGCCACACCGTTAATGGCGGCCACAACGGGCTTTGACATGCGCCTGATTTCAACGACAGCCAGATGAAAGCGCGCTGCCAGGCTGTGAAACGACGAGCTGACACCCCTGGTGGAATGTGCCGCCCATTTGAGGTCTCCACCCGAACAAAACGCTTTGCCTCTGCCGGTCAGCACAATGCCCTTGACGCCATCGTCCGTTGCAAGCGCCGTCAGATGATCGCAGAGCTGCACCACCAGTTCGGCGTTGAGTGCATTGTAAGCTTCAGGCCGGTTCAACACCACCTCGGCAATTTCCCCACGACGCCCGACTTCAACCGGAGCTTCCATTACTCTTTTCCCTCCCTTGTTTGACGGCCTGCGGTACTGTCACACTGTCACCGGCAGGCACACTGCTCATGCCTTTCTCGAGGATATTCTTGCCATACTGGTTCGGACACGGATTTTATAGGATATCACCGAATCTGCCGAATACATTGCGAGTGCCGTCCAGATGAAAATAAACGTCCACACCTGGGCGCCCGAGATAGGCTCCAGGAAAACGAAAACCGCAAACAGAAAGAAGCAACTCGGCACAATGTACTGCAAAAAGCCCAATGTGGACAGATGGAGCTCCTTGGCGCCGAGGTTGAAAAGAAGCAGGGGAAGGGCCGTAACGAGAGCGGAAGCCATGAGCAGGAGGTCGATTGTGAGGCCGAGCCGCAAGAACGCTCCGCCCCCGAGATGATATAGGTAGATGAGATAGCCCAGGGCAAAGGGAGTCAAAATCAGGGTTTCCACGGTCCCACCACTAACCGGGCCAACCGCGCCCACTTTACGAATCAACCCATAAAGGCCGAAACAGGCGGCGAGGGATAAGGCGATCCATGGAAAAACTCCAAGGCTCAGAGTCATGTAGGCAACGCCCGCAGCCGCCAGCAGCAGCGCCAGGATTTGCAAAGGCCGCAACCGCTCGCGCAAAAACACCATTCCCAGCAGCACGCTAAAAAGGGGATTGATATAGTAGCCAAGGCTTGTCTGCAGCACGTACCCGCTATTGACAGCCCAGATGAAAATGAGCCAGTTACAGGACACAAAGAACGTCGTTGCCACCAGGATGAGCAGGATTCGAGGCGTGCGCAGAACTTGTTTGAACTCGCCGGCGCGCTGCTGCAGGAGCACCAGGGGAAGCACAAACAAAAAGGACCAGACAATGCGATGCATCAGGATTTCAAATGCCGGGATAGCCGTCAGAGTCTTCCAGTAGACGGGGCTGGCTCCCCAGATGAGGAAGGCCGAGGTGGCACAGACAAGACCTTTGGGGGATTGATGCGCATTTGCCATTACGACTCCTGGGTTGGGCCAAATACGGGCCGGCACGGATCAGACCTGGATCGGCCGCTTGTCACCGGCATCCTTTGAAGTTCGTTGCGGCATCTAATCAAGCACTTCTGCTCCGACAAATCAATCCAAATGATGGTAGGACGCAACCGCGAGAAAGCAAAACCAGTCGCTCGGGAACATGCCTCAGCCTCTTGCAGTTGCACCAACTATGGCTATTTTATCGATGCATTGTTCGATTTTCGCACACGGAAGGAGTTGCCATAAAAGCCATGAATGAACTTGCTCATGAAATCATCCGCTGTCACCATTGCGGGACCAAGAATCGAGTTCCTGCCGACAAATCTGGGGCCGCACCGCGCTGTGGTAAATGCCATCAGCCGCTGCCCGCGGAAGATGCGGGCGGCACGGGAGAAACCCTGGTGCTGCGCTGCAGCGAATGTCATACCAAGAACCGCATTCGCCCGGACCATTTCAACAATGCAGCGAAATGCGGGAAATGTGGAGCCGTGCTGCGCACAAGAGAACTGTTCGAACCCCAGCCCATCATGATTTCGGACATGAACTTTCGTGATAAAGTAGAAAAATCACCGCTTCCCGTGCTGATATTCGCCATGTCGCCTGCGTGTCCGTCCTGCACGATGGCGGCGCCCCACATCGACGCCTTCGCCAGGGAAAGCAAAGGAAAAGTGCGGGTGGGAAAGCTCAATATTCAGTTCAATCCCCAGCTGGCTTCGAGATTCAATCTGATGAGCGTCCCGTATCTGCTCATTTTTGACCGGGGAGAACTGATGGAAGAACTTCCCGGCGGCTTGGACAAACATCAGCTGATGATGAAGATGAGCCGGTATTTGTATTGATCTTTAACAACTCCGGGCAAAGCTGAAGCGGTGCCCTGTGCGTTCCCGGGCAGGCTGCCCGTGGGGCCGCAGGAGGGTGAAAATATTGCGGATATAACGGATTTCATTGGGGTCTCTTATTCTAAGCCCTGACTTCCCGACTGCTCCATCCTGGGACAAACCGCATTGGCTTTTCGCACCATTTGTGCTATTGCAGGACTGCGCCAACTCATATTGTCAGATCATATGCCCTGTTCTTTGTGATGTGGATCAAACGGAGGATACTCGATGAGTGAAGCTACACGCTGGGTCAAGACCCATTGCGCGCGAATGGATCACGGCGGCTGTTCCCTCCTGGTGGGGGTCAAGGAGAACCGGATCGTACAGGTGAAAGGAGATCCGGAGGGCTTTCTGAACAAGGGATACACCTGCCACAAAGGCCGGGTCTCAGCGGATCGCCTCACCCATCCGGACCGCTTGAAGTATCCTTTGAAACGCGCGGGCGGGCGCGGTGAGGGAAAATGGCAGCGCATCACCTGGGATCAGGCTCTCGATGAAACCGCCGAAGCCCTGCTGCGCATAAAAGACCAGTATGGAGCCCGGGCCGTCGGGTTCGGCGTCGGAATGCCCAAGGGATTGGAGCATTTCGTACAGATTCGACTGGCCAATATCTTCGGCTCCCCCAACGTCATCGCTTCCCAGGATGTCTGCCACGCCCCGCGGGAAATAACCGGCGTTCACACCTGCGGGTTTTATCCGGTGGCGGACCTGCACAACCCCACCAATCTCATGCTCGTCTGGGCCAGCAACCTCACCTCTTCCAACGAGGAAGGGCAGATCAACAGTCTGGCCCTGCAGCAGCTGAAAAACGGGGCCAAGTTGATTGTGGTCGATCCGCGCCGCACGCTTCTGGCGGAAAAAGCCGATCTGTGGCTGCAACTGCGGCCGGGGACATCGGCCGCACTGGCGCTGGCCATGTTGCACGTCATTATCCAGGAATCGCTGTACGACGCCCAGTTCGTCGAAAACTACACCTACGGTTTCGAGGATCTGGCGGAGCACGTGAAGCACTCTTCTCCTGAAGCGGCCGCGGACATTACCTGGGTGCCGGCGGATTTGATTCGCAGGGCGGCGCGCATGTACGCCGCAGCTAAACCGGCCGCCCTGCAATGGGGAAACGCCATCGAGCGTGACATCAACACCTTCGATGTGAGCCGCAGCCTGATCTGCCTGATGGCGCTATGCGGATATCTGGAGACAGCGGGCGGCAACATCAACGCTCACGACCCCCGGATCATGGGGTTGGGGGAATTCGTGCGGGCGGACCTCATTCCCAACAAGCGCAAGGAGATGATCAGCGCCTATCATAAAGTCATCCCGAGGTTGATGACCATTGCCCCCGCCTATTTCAGAAAGGCGGTGTTGGAAGGCATCCCTTACCCCGTGCGCGGCTATTTCGGCATCTGCAGCAACCCGCTGGTGACATGGGCTGACAGCAGGCTGACCTACAGGGCTTTCACGGACCTGGAATTTGTCGCCGTTGCAGACCTGTTCATGACACCCACCGTCTGCATGGCGGACCTGGTCTTTCCCGTCGCCCACCAGTTTGAAATGAACGACATAGGCCACTACGGCATCGGTCACGGCATGATACTGGCGCGCCCCAAGGTGGTGGACCCGCCGGGCGAATGCTGGCCTGACATGAAAGTGATGAACGAGCTGGGCAAGCGCATTTCACCCCCGGAATACTGGCCTGATGATCACGAGCAGTTCCTGGCAGACGTACTGAAACCGTCCGCTCTCACTTATGCTGAATTCGTTGCAGCAGGCTATCTCAAGGGGCCCGAACGTTTCAAGCTTTATGAGGAAAAAGGGTTCCGCACTCCCACGGGCAAGGTGGAACTGAAACTGAGCACTGCCGACAAATTCAAACTGAAGCCGCTGCCCGAATTCCCCGGGTTGCCCGAAGAGGAAGATCCCGCCTACCCGCTGCTCATGATCAGCGCCAAGAGCAAGAACTATCTGCATTCATCCTACCGCTGGCTCCAGCGGTTGCGCGACAAGGAACCACGGCCGCTGGTTGAAATTCACCCTGAAACGGCGGCCGCTCACGGAATCAGCGACGGTGACCAGGTGGCGATCGCAACCAGGTTCGGTGAAATATGCCAATGGGCCAAGCTCACTGACGCCGTCCATCCCAGCGTAATAAACGCCGCCATAGGCTGGTGGTTTCCGGAAGGAGACCCCCAAACGCAGTACGAATGGCGCAAATCCAACCTCAACATGTTGACTTCCGTCGAGAAACTGGGCAGGGAATTTGCCACACCAAACCTGAAAAACCTGCCCTGTAGAATACGCAAAAAGTAGGCGGCCTAACCCGAACCAGGGCCCCATTCCCCCGTTTTTCCCCCTCTCTCCAAAACTGCTCGGAGCTTGTCCGCAAACTCCCTCTCCCCCCGCAGGGGAGAGGGGGTGCGCCAGCCCGCCGCAGGGCCGGTGGTGTGGAACTGTCCGCCCTCGAGCGGGGGCAAGGAATCTCCCATCCTCGCCCGGCGACACACAATGAAGTGGCCGAATTGCGGCGGCTGGAGGAAGCTTTGGGTGGGCTGCGGCGCGAAAAGACTGCGTCTCCACCCACCCCTGCAGACCATCAGAGTCCAAAATGAGAATTGCTGTTGAGGACCTCGCCGTTGTTGATGAGAATATCAATGCATGGTATGTACAAACACTCTCAATTTGCCCGGCAGCACGCTGTCATACTCTTCGGGTTAACGCCGCAATGCAGTATTTTTGCCGGCTTCTGCATGCTGTCGGCGTGACGTCGTGCGGGTACAGGATAAAACGTCACATTCCTGCCAGGGGTTGGTGATGGGATTGGTCACGGTGGCTGCGGTCATGCATTGGATTCACACAGGCACAAGGGCACTGAGGTGCCTTGCCGGCTCATGGCGCATAAGTTGACATGCTGAACGGGTAGAGATCAATCATGGCGACTGATCGAAAAGTGAAGAAGAAAAAAAAGCGCGAAGAAAAGAAAAAGCTCCAACGCCAATCGGAGCAGCGCGCTGTCAGAGCCGAAAAAGCCGATGACTTCTACTGGAACATGGTCGATGCCTATCATGAAAGAGATTATGCAACGGCTCTGAAATGTGCCATCAAACGGCTCAAGCTGACTCCGGCGGACAGCCGGGCCAGAGAAGTGGCCATCTATTGCGCCGATCAAGTGAACGATCGAGAAGCCCTCTACACCCTGCTGCAACAGTCCTGGCAACAGAAACAGCTGAGCAACAAGCAGAATTTCTTCGCTCTTGGGCACATGGCCATGAGCCGTAGAGATTTTGAGCTGGCTCGAGACGTGTTCCAGAGCATTATCGAGGGGGACCGCAGAGCACTCGGCTACGTGTTCAAAAAGGACATCAAGGAAGCAAAGAAATATATGCTCTATGCCGAGAGCATGCTCCAGGCCGAAGCCATGAGAGCCGCCCTGGACTCCGCCCATCACCAGCAGCAGCCTCAGCCCCGGCAGGATTCCAAACCGCCCCAGAAACAGGACAGGGCAGCCCAGCCGAAAACCGCATGCGAAGAGAACCTGCCGCAACTGAACATCGCCTTCCGGCTCGACCAGGCCTTGCTGGCGCAGGCCATACAAGACCAGCAGAGAACCGACTACCACAAGTTTCAACTGGCTTTGAGCGGCTACCGGCTGTCGTTTCGCTCTTCCTACGACCAGCTCATTTGCCTGCCCGGCCTGCGCAATGTCCAGTCGCTCTGGTACCAGCAGGAAACCGCGCGCAAGGTCATGAAGACTTTCCGCGGCAGGGCCATCCTGGCGGATGAAGTGGGGCTCGGCAAGACCATCGAAGCCGGTCTCATTGTCAAAGAATACGTCATGCGAGGTCTGGTCCGCTCGACCCTGATCCTCACCCCAAGCTCTCTGGTCAACCAGTGGCAGGACGAGATGGCCAACAAGTTCGATCTCCAGTTCATCTCTTCCAACGACCCCCTTTGCCGCCAGGACACGGAGTCTTTCTGGAATCAACCGTTCATCATCGCCTCTATCCACACGGCGAAGACCAAGCGGCATTTCGATTCGGTCACCCGGCGCAGCTACGACATGGTGATCGTCGACGAGGCGCACCATCTGAAGAATCGGACGACGCTCAACTGGAAACTGGTCAATGCCATTCAAAAGACCTTTCTACTCATGCTGACGGCAACTCCCGTCCAGAACAGCCTCGAGGAGCTCTACAATCTGGTCACGCTGCTGCGCCCGGGACATTTAAAGACGGTGAAGGCTTTCAAGGAAGAATATGTCGCCCGCGGCAATCCGACGGACCCGCAAAACCGCGAAAGGCTGAAAAACCTGCTCAAGGAAGTCATGGTGCGCAACACGCGCTCG
>FWPV01011800.1_pt1 | contig 13748 bp, 8 predicted proteins | sample 2228371 | NCBI WGS metagenome assembly FWPV01 (sample SAMEA103939776, study PRJEB20133) | metagenome | reverse complement strand
AGCAGAGTGGCGGTCACCACCACCAGGCAAGCGCTGGAAATGCTTAAACAAGGCAAAGTGGATCTGATGCTGGATGATGTAGCGTCGGTATTGCAGGTGGAGCCTGATTTAACTGCAGCAAAACTGCGTCGGTTACCCCAGGTGCTGGTCACTGAGCAATTATTTCATTTTTTACATAAAAAACATCAGGCATTAGTCGCCCCACTGGCGGCCGAGCTGAAAAAACAAAATACTGCGACTTAATATACATCTTCCCCGGGGGCCTGTTGTTTTAACGGCAATAACATCACAAATTTCTGCTCTGGGACAGGAGCTGACCAAAAATACCCCTGCGCCTGTTCACAGCCAATGTCTTTAAGAAGCTGCATCGTCTGGGCATCCTCCACCCCTTCCGCCACTGTAATTAAACCCAAACTTTTCGCCAGCTGAATAATGGCGCGCACCAGGGGTTCATCGCGGCTGGATAAATACAAAGAGCTGATAAAAGATTTATCAATTTTTAAGGTGGTGGCATTAAACCGGCGCAAATAGCCGAGGTTAGAATAACCAGTGCCAAAATCGTCAATAGCAAAGGTCAGGCCTAAACTACTGAGTGCATCCAGCTGCTGCTGCACATGGTCACCTTCCCCTATTAACAAAGACTCGGTCAGCTCCAGCTCCAGCGCCGATGGGCTGAGCTCAGCGTCTTTCAGAGCCTGGCGCACCAGACCTTCGAGTGAATTATCGCGAAACTGCACAAAAGACAAATTCACCGCCACGCTGATATCGGCATAACCCAAACGTTGCCAGCGCCGGCAGGCCTGACAGGCTTCGTGGATCACAAAAGCGCCCAGTTCCAGAATTAAACCACTTTCTTCACAAAGCGGAATAAACTGCATTGGGCTTATCATAGAACCATCGGCCTGAGGCCAGCGCACCAGCGCCTCAGCACCGACTATCTGGCCTGTGGTTAAATCCACTTTGGGTTGGTAATACAACTGGAATTGTTGTTCTTTTAACGCCTGGCGAATGCCCTGCAACAGGTTAAATTTGTCGATATTGGCTTTGTCGATTTCTTCATCATAAAAACGCCAGGTATTGCGGCCATCATCTTTGGCTTTGTACATAGCAAGGTCGGCTTTTTTGCACAGCATATTAAATTCAACGCCATCTCGCGGTACCACAGCAATGCCGACAGAGCCGGAAATTTCAATATGGGTTTGCATCACATAAAAAGGGCTGCAGGTTTGGTTGATCATGGCTTTGGCCAGAAGCGCCAGCTTGCCGTCGTCACTGTCGGATGGCACCAGCACCAGAAATTCATCACCGCCAAACCGGCTTAACACGGCATCTTTTGGCATCACCGACAACAGCCGCTGCGCCAGTTGCTGCAACACCAAATCACCGGCCGAATGGCCCAAAGAATCGTTGACCGGCTTAAAGTTATCCAAATCCAAAAACAACACGGCCAGACGCTGCTGCTGCTCGCGGCACTGTTTTAACAACTGCTGATAACTCAGCTCCGCCAGAATGCGATTGGGTAAAGTGGTTAACCTGTCATGATGCGCCAGCCGTTCAATTTCCAGCTGACTTTGCCTGACTCTTTCGTTTTCCCGTTGCAATGAATGTAATAACCGGCGCAGATCTTTGGTCAGCAAAAACACACTAAAACCTGTCACCAGCAGAATGACGGCCACATAAACCACAGTGTTCCAGCCAACAGCGGGGATTTGCTGCACCAACAGCCCCTGCATACTTAAAAATGCCAGCACACCACAAAAGCCAAGGCAATACAGCAATAACGATAAAAACAAGCCGTTGCTGCCCAGAATAGCGGCATAGACCAGTACACAGGGAAAACCAAAAATGGCAATGTCGTGCAGACCGCCATTGCTATACGCCAGGCCAGACAACATCAGCGCCAGCGACCAGAGCAGAATATAAGCCGCCAGCAGGGTTTTATGATAACAGGCCACCACACCGGCCAACGCCAGCGCCAGGCAACCGCCCAGCAGCCAAAATTTAGTGGTGCCTGAAGCCACGGCCATGGCCAGCACCAGGCCAACAAAAGAGACGGCAATAATCTGCAGCAGGCGTTTTAAACGAAAACCATCAAGTTGCTGCAATGGATTTGCAGTCTCTGCAGGTTCAGCCAATTTTTCCAGCATAAAACACAACACCAAGTTGCAGCGGTTCTCTGATGTTGTAAAGATAGTTCTGTTTTTGCTGATAAAGTCTGATTTTTAACGAAAAATAACTGTTTGGTTATTTTTCAACCAAAGCGTATCCATCAAAACTCTACGGAAGATCGCAACAAGCTGGCTTGTTCATGCACCCGGCGCAGTTCAGTGTCCAGCATCTGCAACCAGGCATAGCAGCAGCACCAGCAAAGTAGCACCAGCAACAGCAGCAAAGTGACAGCCAGCAGCCACAACTGCGGCCAATGCCAAAACCGGCTGAATAACAACAGTTCAGCACTGAATAACAGCAGTAGCGAATTCAGCGCCCAACCACGGCAAATACGCTGACGGCTGCGGCTGTATTCATAAAGAGCGGCAAAACGCTCCGACTTTGCCAGCACCAGGGTTTTGTCCTGATGAAAGCGGGCCTGCCCGCCCGGGTATTGCTGTTGTTGTTTGGCGGCCACCCAATACAGATTAAAGAGCCGGTCGGCAAAACGGTCAGTCAGAATACCCAGCAGATAAATCAGCACCAGCGCCGGCAAGGCCAGTACCGGCATACCAAGCAACTGTTGCAACAAGCTGCTGTCAACACCAAAAACCGCCAGCAACAGCAGCAACAGTGCAGCAAAAGCGCCACAGCCCACCACTATCAATTCAACAAATAAGTCTGTTGTTGACATCCCGCCTCCTGTCGCTCTGACTGTACCTGCGCTGGCATAGGTGTAGCTGATCCGGACGTAAACAGCCACAGCAACCTTGCAGCGGCGCTCTGGCTATTATTACAATCCGCCTCTTGCCAAGCGCGCCCCAGCCAGAGTAAAGATGATGCACAGATGGAATAAAGATGATGGACAGATGGATCATCAGGCCGCCACCTCGGCCTTGCTGCAACAGGATGCACTTCGCCTGCGCTGCCTGCAGGCGGCTTTGTCGCTGGGTCTTCACGACTGGTATCTGGGCGCCGGTTTTTTGCGAAACCTGATTTGGGATGCACTGCACCAATACCCTAAGCCGACACCGCTGAATGATGTGGATCTGGTGTATTTTGACAACACAGATCTCAACCGCAGCACAGAGCAGCGTTATGTACAGCAGCTCAGCGCTCTGGTACCCCAGGTGCAATGGGAAGTAAAAAATCAGGCCAGAATGCATCTGTTTCATCAGCATGCACCTTACCAAAACTGTGCTGATGGCATTTCACGTTGGGTGGAGGTTCCCACCTGTGTTGGTGTGCGACTTGATCACAGCGGCCACTTTGATTTTTACAGTAGCTTTGGTCTGGCGGAAAACTGGTCTTTGTCGCTTCGCATCAATCCACTTTATCCAAGACCACAACTTTTCCGGCAGAGAATCAAAGACAAAGGCTGGCTTGAGCTTTGGCCGCAGCTTCAGGTGGTGGTGCCGGGCTGACAACAGCATTTGCACAATGGCCGATTATATTTGAACTTCGCGGCAAAATGGGCTATGGTGCGGCCAACTTCAGTCAACCCCAGTGTGGGAGGGTTATTTTGTTAAAATTTGCCTTGCCACTTATCGCCTTCTCCAAGCGGAATTCCGTTACCGCCTTCCATCACTAAGCCGGTCCTGAAAGCTCAGGGCCGGCCTTGTTATTGTTTGTTATTTCAGCATCAAACTTTACAGGAACAGTGATGACTTCCAAAGATACCGAACCACCCGCCCTGCCGGGTGCTGAGCTTATCGCTTTTACCAAACACAACCGCCTGTTGCACAAACTGGCCGAACGTAATTTTCAGCCGCTTAAACCCTGGCAACTGCTGCAGCTTTTTAGTCAGCTTGAAAAGCAGAAAAAAACCAGCAGGTTAAGCCAGTCCGGCGTTCAGCCCGGCTGCTCTGTGCTGTTATACGACTTAACCACAACACAACAAAGCTGGATCAAACTGGTGATGCCAGGCGAAGCGGAGCAACCTGAAGCAGGTTTAATTTCGCTGTTGTCACCGCTTGGTGCCGCCTTGCCAGGCAAAGAATGTGGTGATGTGGTAAAGGTTCAGCTGTTTGGTAAGCAGCTGTATTTTCAGATCCTGGAGATTATCCGGGTGAAACATAAACCCTGTACTGAGCCACAGCAGCGCTCTGTGCCTGACTAACCTCTGCAATCAGGTCGGCAGGTATACCCTGACGAGACATTTGCCTGCGGTTTATCAACAGTTAAATACATCGCTTTAACCCATAAAAAAACGCGCTGAAAAGCGCGTTTTTTTGATAAAGCCTTCGGCTTTACACCTGATGAGGCCTGTTATTTACCTGCTAAAGAGGCATCCCGTGCCGCTTTAAACTCTTTGCCTTGATACCAGTTTGGCCAGGCGTTGGAGTCTGCCAGCTCACGGCCTACACGGTAATACAGGAATAAATCCTGCTGCGCACCACTTAAATCCCAGCTGTCGTTATATTCGTCTTCCACTTTGTGGTAACAGCAGGTGTTAAAGTTTTTCGCTTGCTCCAAACCCCACTCTTTGCCGTGCGCCACACTATCCACACCACCTTTGGCGTACAGCATAGGTACACCGGCTTTGGCCAGGTTAAAGTGGTCTGAACGGTAATAAGAACCAGCTGCCGGATTTGGCTCAGGCGCAATATAACGGCCCTGCTCTTTGGTGTATTTTTCTAAAATCACTTCAAGCTCAGAGTTGCCATGGCCAACCACTACCATATCTTTCATCGGACCATTGACGTTCATCACGTCCATATTGATACCGGCGATGGTTTTATTCAGCGGGAACAGTGGGTTTTTCGCATACCAGGCCGAACCTAATAAACCACGCTCTTCGGCAGTCACTGCCACAAAAGCCACACTACGTTTTGGTTTTGGCTGAGAGGCATAATATTCAGCCAGCGCCATTAAACCACCTGTGCCTGAAGCGTTGTCGACAGCGCCGTTAAAGACTTTGTTTTTCGGATTGGAAAAATCCACACCCAGATGGTCCCAGTGCGCCATATACAGCACCACTTCATCCGGTTTTTCTGTGCCTTCGATAAAACCCGCCACGTTGCCTGAAGTCAGCTCACGCACGTTGTTTTTCACCGACACTGAAGCTTTGATATTCAGCGGAATTGGTGCAAAGTCTTTGCTCAGCGCTTTTTTACGCATAGACTCAATATCTTCGCCAATAGTGGCAAACAACGTATTGGCAGACTCAGTGGTTACCCAACCTTCAACCGCAGCGCGGTCGGCGTTTTTGTTCGGGTTAATTAAGTCAAACTTGGTGGCTGAACCACCTGCTACTACATGCCAGCCATAAGAAGCAGCATCGGTTTCGTGCACTATCAGTGCCATCGCCGCGCCCTGACGGGCTGCTTCTTCAAACTTGTAAGTCCAGCGACCGTAATAAGTCATGGCTTCGCCGGTAAAAAGCGCCGGATCTTTAGTGGCAAAACCAGGATCGTTAACAAACATCACCACTGTTTTGCCTTTGACGTCCAGGCCTTCATAGTCGTTCCAGTTGTATTCAGGCGCGACAATACCGTAACCAACAAACACCATGTCAGATTCTTTCACTTCAGAAAGCTCAGTCACACGGGTGGTCCAGGTAAACATCTGGTCACGGTATTTAAAAGCTGCCGGCGCTTTGTCACCACTAAAGGTCATGGCTGACACTTCTTTCGGGTCAATTTGCACCAGTTGTACCGGTTGCACAAAACTGTCACCCACCAGCGGTTTTAAACCGATATTTTTAAAATGCTCAGAAATATAAGCCAGAGTGAGTTCTTCACCTTTGGTAGCAGGGGCACGGCCCTGAAATTCATCTGACGACAAAGTTTTAATATATTCACCCAGTTTTGGGTTCATTAAAGTGTCTGGCAGCGCCGTTGTCGCAGCGGCTGCCTTGCTGTCTGCAGGCGCAGCAGCCTGCTCTGCTGTGGCAACTGCTGGTGCGGCTTTGTTTTCTTCTGCAGGCGTTGGCGGCTTGGAACAAGCAGCCAGGCCAAGGCAGGCAGAAAGCGCCAGCGATGTTCCTGATAACCAAAAATTCGCTTTCATAAAAGCTCCGGTGGATTGTTATTAGAATAAGCTCTGGCAAAAGCTGCTGATGTTTAGGGGCATTTTTGCAGAAGCAAAAATACCTCTGCTAAAAATCGGCAAGGCTCAACACAGGCTGCCTGATGTTAACAAAGCTCACTGGTGGCTGGCTAGGTCATCCAACGCAACCACAGTGATAACGGGCGGCTGATGGCAGTGTTTAGCTGCAACCAGCGTTGTTATGGATGCCCCCAGGGCGCCGGTGGTGGTGTGACTTCTTTGGTTAAATCAAATTCCACCATAAATTCGCGGCCTTGCCGGCTTAAACCGTAGCGGTAACTTTTACCTGGCAGAATTTCCACCAGCCAGGTATTGCCGTTGGACACCGCCATATTGTTAGCGGTGAACATCTCTTTGGAGTATTGATCTGCCGGAAACAGTTGCTGCTGCGCTGTGCCAGCACTTTGAGTGTCGCCACCATACATAGTGACTTTATCTGAGCTGCCATCTTTATGGCGGTGGTCATGTTTTAATCTAAGGCCAGTGTCGGTTTTAGTGATCACCCAGGTACGGGATCTGTCTTCACCGACATGAAACGGCACTTTAATTTCTGTGTCGCTGCATTCACGTACATGCATCAGCAACTGCTGGCTGCGCATTTTGTCGTCACTGGCATTGCCCTTCACCACCTTGCCAGCAAAAGCTTTGCCACAGAGGGTGCTAAGCTGCTGAAAAAATTGTTGTTGTGCCGCGGCAGTATCAGCAACCACTGCGCCGCTGCAGCTTAACAACAGCGAACTTAGTAAAATTTTGTGGTTAAAAAAGCGAGAAAAAATCATAAATACTCCTGTTTAGTTGCCCCGACTATACAAAGTGCATTTTTAGGCTGCAAATAAAAGCGGTCAGCATGCCAAAACGATCGCCGGATCAAGCCTTTGTTCCTACTCACGGGCATTGGCAAGGGATCTTGCTGTCACCCATACTCAAAGCTGACTGACGCAAAGAAGCTGTTTTTATGCTGATCATGCCCGCACCGCAACTGCTGCTGAGTGTATTTGCCAAAGTGGAAACTTTTGGACAAATTGCCGACACCCCATTTGGGGTGGGTTATCAGCTGGATGATTTGCAGGTGGCAGTCAGTTTTTTTGGCCACCATGTCTATTTTGGTTATCAGGGGGCTGTGCTGGTGTTGGAAAGTGACACCCAGTTAAGTTTTGCCGAGCCTGAACACTGGCAAAATAGCCCGCTGCTGGACAAAATCAGCGCCATAGACCGGCGTTTTACCGGTTAAACTCCGCCTAAAGGCACCTCGCCGCTCTGGTGGCCTGCATACGTTTGCAGGAACAACGCCGGCAACAGGCTTTGTGCTAGCATGGAACTCAGGTTAGCCGAATGAATTGCATAAATGAACAAATTCAAACACTTAACATCAACCCTTGCCACCTTATTGCTACTGGGCTGTCAGCCGGCTGTAGAACCACAGGCCGAAACTCAAATGACTAAGCCACAACAGGTTCAGCAAAATAAAAATCAAACTGCTGAAAAACCACAAGGCAAAATAGTGATTTATCAGGCTTTTACCCGGTTATTTGGCAACAGCAACAGCACCAATCAGCCCTGGGGCACAGTGGCGCAGAACGGTGTGGGTAAATTAAATGACATCAATGACGCTGCGCTGTTGTCGTTAAAAGCCATGGGCGTCAGCCATTTATGGTTAACCGGCGTACCACACCATGCTTTGGTGGCCGACTACAGCGCTTATGGCATCAGTCAGGACGACCCTGATGTAGTGAAAGGCCGCGCCGGCTCACCTTATGCGGTGAAAGATTATTACAGCGTGAACCCGGATTTAGCGGTGGATCCCGCCAAACGGATGGACGAATTTAAAGCTTTGCTGAGCCGCGCCCACCAGCACGGCATCAAAGTGATGATCGACATAGTGCCCAACCATGTGGCGCGCCATTATCAATCTTTAGGTAAACCAGAGGGCGTGCGTGATTTTGGCGCCGACGACAACACGTCTTTGGAATACCACAAACACAACAATTTTTATTATGTGCCGGGTCAGGCTTTTGTGGTGCCCGACACAGATGTGAAGCCACTTGGCGGTGAGCCTCACCCGCTTGCTGATGGCAAATTTGCCGAAATGCCGGCCAAATGGACAGGCAATGGCGCACGTTCGGCCAAACCTGATCAAAACGACTGGTATGAAACGGTGAAAATTAACTACGGTGTGAAGCCAGACGGCAGCTACGATTTTGACCGCCTCCCCGCTGCATACAACACAAAAAGTTATGCCGAACACGCCGCTTTCTGGCAAGGCAAAGAGCTGCCGGATTCCTGGCTGAAGTTTCGTGATATCACCCAGTTCTGGCTGGATTTGGGCGTGGACGGCTTCCGTTATGATATGGCCGAAATGGTGCCGGTCGAATTCTGGAGTTATTTAAACAGCCAGATCAAACTGAAAAACCCGGATGCAGTGCTGCTGGCCGAAGTGTATCAGCCCGCGCTGTACCGCGATTATGTTGGCCTTGGCAAAATGGATTATCTGTACGACAAAGTGGGTGTTTACGACAGTCTGAAACTGTTGATGCAAGGAAAAGGCACGGCATCGGATGTACTGAGCAAACAAGCCGAAGTAGCCGATATCGACCAGCATATGCTGAAGTTTTTAGAAAACCACGACGAGCAGCGTATTGCCAGCCCGGAATTTGCAGGCGCTGCCGACAAAGGCAAACCGGCCATGGTGGTGTCTGCCTTAATAGGCAAAGCCCCTACTCTGATTTATTTTGGTCAGGAAGTAGGTGAAGCAGGCGCGCTGGATGCAGGTTTTGGCAAGCCCAGCCGCACCAGTATTTTTGATTATGTTGGTGTACCTGCCCATCAGGGCTGGCTCAATGGCGGCAAATATGACGGCGGCGGCTTAACTTCAGAGCAAAAACAGCTGCGGGATTTTTACCAAAAACTGCTTAGTTTTAGCCGGCACAGCAGCGCGCTAGCGGGAGAGTTTTATAACCTGCATCAGGTTAATTTATCCGCCAAAGCCCATGCCGCTGACAACGCCACTCACAAGGGCCAATACAGCGAACAACAACTGAGTTTTGCCCGCTGGAACACAGAGGAAAAGCTCATCGTAGTTGCAAACTTTGCCGATACCGAGGCCAGTTTTAGCCTGAAATTGCCGGCAGATTTACTGCAACAATGGAACTGGCCAGCCGGCGATTATCAATTCACTGAGGTGCTGACCGGCAAAACTCAAACTTTAAAGCTCGAGGGAAAAGAGGCATCACAACAGGCTTTGTTAAAACTTCAATTGGCACCGCTGGATTCTGTGGTATTGCAGTATAAAACGCCACACTAAGCCCGCTCCCGCTCAGAGCCGGTATTCGCCCGGAAATAACCAAAAGCGGCTTTAACACCCAACTGAAATAATACCCGAGCGGCTAGTCAGTCGCCCGGCTCAGTGTAAATAGCCGCAGATTTATTGCCATTAAGCCTAGGCAGAAGCGATGCAGCCAAAGAACATCCAAACACGTATAAATCCCCACTACCCAACAGCTCACATTTCACGCAAATTTAAATAAAAAAATAAATTAATCCCTTCTTGTTAATTAAAAATACATGACTGGTTGATTTCAATACGTCATCATCAAAGGGATGATGGTGCCTGATTTGTTGGCACCATCATTTTTTGAGGATTTATTTTGTAAAAGTTTAAATTAAACAAAGGGATTGTGAATGAAATCAAAACTATCTGCGTTAACGAGGCTAACGCTGCTCTCTACACTCGTTACTATATCTGCCCAAGCTCAAGAGCAGGAACAGAAATATCATCCTGTTGTGCAGGCCGCTATTGAACAGCCCGGAACTGCAGTTCCGTCTGATCGTGATAAAAGAAAAAAGAAAAAAAAGGTATCAACATCTTCAGCTTCCGCTACAACGCTTGGGGCTACTGTAATGGCAGTGGACGCTGGTTCAGATACATCTTCAAACGTGACCACAGAATTAGCGCTGGCGCGTATTGGTGTCGATGAAAGTGTAACAGCAGAAACGACAGAATTGTTTGGGGAACAAATAGACCTAAATACCGGAGCTATCAGTCTATCCAATACAGATCTGACTATTCCGGGCAATTTTCCGATTGATATCGGCATTAAACGCGTTTATCGAGGACATCAATACATTGAAGGGCAACTATTACAGTTCGCTGACTGGCAACTGGATATTCCTGCAATCACCACCACTATCATAGGTGACGGCACACCACTCAATAATACCTGGAGCAATGGTAAAGCCTGTAGTGGCCCGTTAAACCCCGGTAGTGTAGATGTCAATGGATATGGCTACGTCGTGGCCAAACAATACTGGGCGGGTGATTTTATCAGTGTGCCAGGGATAGGCACAGAGCGACTACTTGAACCCAGTACTGCAACTCCAGGTGTCACCAGGGTCGCCAAAAACTGGAAAATTGAATGTATTACCACCGGAAATCAGGAAGGATTCCGGGCAACATCACCGCAAGGTGTCAAATACACCTTTAGTATGCTGCGTTTAGTACCAGCTGAAGATGTTCAGATGTCTTCCTTTGATACCGAAACCGGCAGCACTTGGATATTCCCGGTAGCGCGTTTTAATGCCTTTATGCAAGTCACTGAAATACGTGACCGTTTTAATAACTACGTAACCTACAACTACAGTAGCCCAGATCAGTTGGATTCTATAGTCGCTAGCGATGGCCGCAGTATCAGCTTTTCTTATGAACTAGGGGCAGAGCGCAAACGCATCAAGTCCATCAGTGCAAATGGCAAAACCTGGCAGTATTTTTATCGCCAGTCCACAGCCAAAAAATGGACCAATGGCTATTTTGTGTATTTAGACCAGCTAAGCCGGGTGGTATTGCCTGATGGTAAAGAATGGGTCTATGACGTAGATTTTGCACCCACTCAGCTACTGCAATCTCGCCATACCATTTATAGCTATGGTGATACTCAACAGGATGATCGTCAATGTTCGTTTACCTACGATGGTTCAGCCTATACACCACCGTCCTACATTAGCCGAATTACCCATCCAAATGGCCTTACCGCTGAATTTGAAGTTCGGCCGACTATTTTTGGCCGTTCGAAGGTACCAAAAAAACTGGAATCATCGTCTTCCCGCATCAACCATTACGAACGCTGTTTTTCAAACTACTCCATCATACGTAAAACTTTAGCCGGTAAAGGTGTTCCTGATTTAACCTGGAATTACAGTTACTCACAAAACCCTGGTCAGTATATAGACGGCACCGGAGATTTTGGTCCGGCACCTGCGGGCTTAACCGGAATTCCAACGCTTCCAACTGGCTATGCTGCGATGGATTTACGAGCTACCTCGGTTATTGCACCAGACGGCAGTAAAACTATCCATGTGTTTGATCGCAGATATAATTTTGCTCAGGATAAAGAGGTTGCGACTTTTCAATACGATACCAATGGCAGTACATTGTTGCAAAGAGCCGAGCATACATATGTGGCTTCCAATGCGGCGGGTATTGCAAGGCTCTATTCGCAGAGTTTTAATGGCCGGTTCCTTAGTACCACGTTAGTTCCCTTTGAAAACGAAACTCAACACAACAGCTATATCAACAAAAGCGAGTCGCGGGTATACCGTTATGTAGGGGGGACTGTCAGTGATACTTATACTACGCAGTACACCAGCTACAACAATTATGGTGTGCCACTAATTACCAAAGAACTGAATAATTTTAATGGCAAGGTGCGCTATACCCGCGACACTTATCAGCATGATTTAGTTAACTGGGTACTGAATTTACCGACAAATAAAGAGCTCTCCAGCAACGGCAGCAGCTATAACAGTGTGCAATCCACCAGCTATTACGCCAATACTCATGCCAGTAAGTCTTTACCTTATCAGGAATTTGCTTACGGTTTGCTGCAAAGCACCAACACCTACGATAGTCAGGGCAATTTGCTGCTGAAAAACTTTAACGCCGATAACCGATGGATACAATTCAGCAGTTACAAAAGGGGTAAACCTCGACTGATTAAAGTTCCGGCTCGCTACACAACCAGTTGTACTAACCCAGACAGCTGTTTTAATTCGCTCAGTATGACTGTGAATGACGATGGCACTATCGCTTGGGTACGGGATTTTAATAACCACGAAACCTATTACGGTTATGACGCTGTAGGACGTTTAACCAGTATTAATCCAGTTGATAGCCGCTGGACCGATACCAGTATCAGCTACGATGTGGATTATTCCGCTTCTGCCGCATTGGTACAAAATATTACCAGAGGCAATTACCGCAAAGCGGTGACGCTGGATGGTTTACTGCGACCTATTCTGACTAAAGAGTGGGACCTGAATAACGAAAGTGCTACAGCCCGTTATACCCGTCAGGAATTTAATGCTTATGGCAAAGCTGTGTTCAGCTCTGTGCCTAGTGAATATGCGTATGAAAACTTTGGTAGTGCCACCAGTTACGATGGCCTGCAGCGTATTTTGGCACAAACCAATACCGCCAACGGCGACATGAGTTTTGAGTATCTGGCTGGTAATGTTGTACGAAGCACCAATGGCCGTAACTACCAAACGACTACGCAATACCTGGCGTACGGTTCACCAGAGCAGGAACTGCCGGTCAGTATTAGCCAACCGGAGTCAGTAAGCACGAGTATTGTTTATAACCTGTTTAATAACCCGACCAGCATTACTCAGGGGAGCATCACTGAGAACCGTCTGTACGACAGCTATCAGCGGTTATGTTTGCAAAAACGTCCGGAAACGGCAATTAAAGCGCTGCAGTATAACAATCTGGGGCAAGTGACAAAGTATGCTGAAGGTTTAGCTGGCAATGGTTCCAGTAGTTGCACAGATTACACCAACAACGCCAATAGCTGGGTGACTGTGACTTATGACAACCAAGGGGCTGAGCGTAGTAAAAGCTTTTTGGATGGAAGCCCAGCCATCAGCAATAGTCTGGATGCACAGGGCAATCTGTTAACCCTGACTGCAGGCAGTACATCGTGGGCTTACACCTACAACAGTAAACATCAGATTGAAACAGAGCAATTAAGCGTAGACGGCACCAGCTTTGTGCTGAACCCGGAATACGATAGCCTGGGCAATCTGAGTTCGCTGCAGTACAACGCCCAATTTACAGCCACCTATACACCAAATGCGCTGGGGCAGCCGACCAGGCTCAACGATGGTTCGGTGAATGTAGCAAGCAATGTATTGTACTACCCCAATGGCCAGTTAAAGTCGTTTAATTACGGCAATGGTTTGCGTTTTAGTCAGAGCCTGGATGCTGAGTTTCGGCCTTATGAACGGGCTGTACTGCAAAGTAGTACCTACAGAGTGGCGCAGCGGTATGGCTATGACAACAATAACAATATCAGCACCTTAACCGATTTGGTGACCAGCAGCCGCTCTGTTGCTATGCAGTACGATGGCTTAGACAGGCTGGATGTGGCCAATGGCGCCTGGGGTTCTGGCAGTTTTGACTACGACACACTGGGGAACTTAACCTATAAAACCGTGGGCGGTGTGGGTAGCAGTTACAGCTACAACAGCACAACCAATAGGTTAAGTACGGTGAGCAG
>FWPV01011799.1_pt1 | contig 13750 bp, 8 predicted proteins | sample 2228371 | NCBI WGS metagenome assembly FWPV01 (sample SAMEA103939776, study PRJEB20133) | metagenome | reverse complement strand
AAAATGATATTCTAAAATATATGGAAGCAGACTTTCCAAAGCTGGAAAAGAAAATACTTGGGTTTTGGAAGAAAAATAAAGTTTTTGAAAAGTCAATTGACCAGAGAAAAAAACAGCCTGATTTTGTATTTTATGAAGGACCACCGACAGCTAATGCCAAACCTGGAATTCATCATGTTTTGAGTCGGGTTTTCAAAGATATTATTTGCCGCTACAAAACAATGAGAGGATTTAGAGTTTTGAGAAGGGCTGGCTGGGACACTCATGGTTTGCCAGTGGAATTAGAGATTGAAAAAAAATTGGGATTGAAATCAAAAAAAGATATTGAGAAATATGGAATTGCTAAGTTTAATAAAAAATGCAAAGAATCGGTCTGGCAATACAAAAAAGACTGGGAAAAATTGACCGAAAGAATTGGTTTTTGGTTAGATATGGAAAATCCTTATATCACTTATGATCTAGATTATATTGAAACAATTTGGTGGATTATCAAGCAAATTTGGCAAAAAGGACTTTTGTATGAAGATTACAGAGTTTCACCCTATTGTCCTCGTTGCCAAACTATTTTATCAAGCCATGAGGTGGCTCAGGGTTATAAAAAAATAAAAGAACCCGCCATTTATGTTAAGTTTCCAATTTTAAATCCGGAATTTAAAAATACTTTTTTATTGGTTTGGACAACCACCCCCTGGACTTTGCCTGGAAATGTGGCCGTGGCGATAAATCCAAATTTCAAATATCTAAAATTAAGAGTTGGCAAAGAATATTTAATTTTAGCAAAAGAAAGGATTGAGATTTTAAAAATTCAAGGGGAAGCTATCCAAGAATTTCAAGGGAAAGATTTGGTAGGCTTAAGATATGAAGGACTTTATCTTCCTCCCCCTGATGAAGCCTCAAAAGCAGCCTACAGGGTCGTTCCGGCCGATTTTGTTTCTCTGGAGGAGGGGACGGGTTTAGTTCATATTGCCCCAGCTTTTGGAGAAGAAGATATGGAGTTGATAAAAATGGAAAACGCAAAATGCAAAATGAAAAATGAGCCGGAATTTCCGATTCTATTGACAGTAAACGAAGAAGGGAAATTTAGATTGGAGGTGAAAAAATGGGCTGGAATGTTTGTCAAAGAGGCAGACCCTTTAATTATTCAAGACCTCAAAGAGAGAGGACTTTTATTTAGAGAGGAATTATACGAGCACGATTACCCATTTTGTTGGCGGTGCCACACCTCTCTTCTTTATTACGCTAAAAAAAGTTGGTTTATCAAAATAACAAAAGTTAAAAAAGATTTGATTAAGAATAATCGCAAAATTAACTGGATTCCTGCTCATTTAAAAGAGGGGCGTTTTGGTGAGTGGTTAAGAGAAATTAAAGATTGGGCTCTTTCCAGAGAGAGGTATTGGGGAACGCCATTGCCGATCTGGCGGTGTCAAACCAGCAAAAATCAAAAACCAGAAACCAAAAATCAAAAATTTTGTGATAATGCTGTGATTATTGGTTCAAAAGATGACTTATTAAAGCAAAAATTTTCAACTAATCAATATTTCCTTTTAAGACATGGTCAGACGATTTATCAGAAAGAAAGAAAAGATGAAACATATCCTTTCCCTGAAAAAACACCGATTGGTTTGACAGAAGAGGGAGTAAGAGAGATTAAAATAGCGGCTCAAAAACTCAAAAAGATAAAGCCCGATCTAATTTATTCTTCTGATTTTTTCCGAACAAAACAAACGGCTGAAATTTTGGCCACAGAATTGAATTTAAAAATCCTTTTTGATCGGAGACTGAGGGATGTTAATTTAGGAATTTACCACGGCCGCAAAAAAGAAGAATATTTTAAAGCGCTGCCGCTTTCCGAAGAACGTTTTGAGAAAAAACCACCCAAAGGAGAAAGTTGGCTTCAATGTCAAAAAAGAATGGTCCAATTTTTGAAAGAAATTGATAAAAAATATCAAAATAAAAAAATTTTAATTGTCAGCCATGGTGATCCATTATGGCTTTTAGAAGGGGCAATGAAAGGAAAAACAAAAAAGGAATTAGTGAAAGAGAAAAAGAAAAAAGGGATTATCAAAACAGGTGAGATTCGAAAATTAGCATTTAAATTTTTACCATTAAATGAAAAAGGAGAATTAGATTTCCACCGTCCATATATTGATGACGTGGAATTTCTCTGCCCAAAATGCGGCAGATTAATGAAAAGAGTGCCAGAAGTGATCGACTGTTGGTTTGATTCAGGAGCAATGCCATTCGCTCAGGGCCATTGGCCCTTCGCTCAAAATCAAAAATCAAAAATCAAAAATCAAAAATTAAAACCGCCAAAGCTTTTTCCAGCTGATTATATTAGTGAAGGAATAGACCAAACTCGGGGTTGGTTTTACACTTTATTAGCCATTTCAACTTTATTAGGCTTTGGTCCAGCCTACAAAAACGTCATTTCTTTGGGTCATGTCTTAGATGAAAAAGGAGAAAAAATGTCAAAATCAAAGGGCAATGTAGTTGACCCTTGGTATATCGTGGAAAAATATGGAACAGATGCTACCCGTTGGTATTTTTATACCACAAATCAGCCCGGTGACCCAAAATTATTTTCAGAAAAAGATGTGCAGGAAAGCTTGAGAAAGTTTATTCTCACTTTGTGGAATTGCCATCTGTTTTTCAAAACCTATGCCAAAGAAACTCCAAAAAAGAATTTTTCTTTTCTTCTGCTTGAAAATCCGCTAGATAAATGGATTGTTTCAAAATTAAATAGATTAATTTCAAATGCAACAAATTCTTTAGATAAATATGATATAACCGGGACAGCTCGCTTTATTGAAAATTTTGTAATTGAGGATTTGTCTGGCTGGTATATTAGGAGATCAAGGAAAAGGTTTCAAAAACCGGAAACAAAAAAAGAACTTGATCAAGCTTCCCAAACTCTGGGTTTTGTTCTTTTAAACTTGAATAAATTGACCGCCCCCTTCATTCCATTTTTGAGCGAGCAAATTTATAAAGAGTTAACGAAAAGTCGATCTCCGCTGCATTTTTCCAAAGAGGCAAAGTTCAATTCGGTTCACTTAGAAAAATGGCCAAGGGTTGAAAAAAAATTGATCAATCCGAGATTGGAAAAAGAAATGGAATTGATCAGAGAATTGGCAAAAAAAGCCTTAGCTGAAAGAATGAAATTTAAAATTAAAATTAGACAACCCTTGCTAAAATTAGAAATTCCCTCTTTAAAATTGGATAAAGAATTACTTGAGATTTTGAAAGAAGAAATCAATGTTAAAGAAATAATTTTGGGAAAGGAATTCAAATTGGATACTACAATTACCCCCGAATTGAAAAAAGAAGGCATAATAAGAGAAATAATTCGGCAATTACAAGAAGGAAGGAAAAAACTTTCTTTAACGCCAAAAGATTTTATCTTATTGGCCTGGGAAGGGGAAAAAGAAATTGATGAGGTTTTAAAGGGAAATCAAGAAAAAATTTTAAAGGAGGTTAGGGTCAAAATTTTAAAAAAGGGAAAAGAAACGGCAATGGATTTTGAAAAAAAACTGACAATAGAGGGTAAAAATTTTTGGTTTGGAATTAAAAAATTATGATTTTGGAATCTCTAATCTGGATTTTTATATTTTTAATTTCGTTGATTGTTCTGACTAAGGGAGCTGATTGGTTTGTCGAGAATTCAGAAAAAATTGCTTTGGCAATGAAAATTCCCCCTTTTATTATCGGGGTAAGTTTGGTAGCCATTGGTACTTCTTTACCAGAATTGGCCTCCTCTTTAGCGGCAGTAATTAAAAAGACTCCTCCGGAAGCTCCAGGACTGGACCCTACCACCATAGTGCCAGCCAATGCTATTGGTTCTAATCTTGCCAATATTCTTTTGATTGTTGGACTTTCAGCCTTGGTGACAAGAAAATTTTTAGCGGTTCGGAGAAGTTTAATTGATATTGATTTACCCCTTTTGGCCTCAACCACAGTTTTATTTGGCTTTATTATTTGGGATAAGAAAATTTTTTGGCAGGAAGGAATTTTGCTTTTAGCAGCCTTTTTGATTTATTTGCTTTATTTAATTTATCAAAGGGGTTTTGAAACGGAAAAGCCAATTTTTGAAGAAATGCCAACTGGAGAAATTGTTGAAGTTTTACCCTCAAGAATTGAGCGAAGAAGGACTAAAGAAAAAGTAGCAAAAATTAATCTCAAGACAATTTCCTTTTTGATTTTAGGGCTTTTATTTTTGATTTTGGGCGCAAATTACCTCGTTGAGGCAACCCTAAAAATTGCCCAGATCTTCAACATTAATATTGCCCTAATAAGCATTTTAGCAATTGCCGTTGGTACTTCTTTGCCAGAATTAGCTGTTTCAGTTAGGGCGGCTTGGCAAAAAAAATATGAAATTGCCTTAGGCAATATTTTTGGTTCTAATGTTTTCAATGTTTTAGTAGTGGTGGGCTTGCCAGCGGTTTTTAAAATTTTGACTGTCGACGCTACTACTTTTACCCTTGGTTTCCCTTTTATGGCTATTGCCACTTCTTTGTTGATTATTTCCGGCATTACTCGAAGAATTAGCGTTTGGGAAGGGGCTTTTTATTTGCTAATTTACATTTTATTTTTAGTTAAACTCTTTAGTTGGTTTTAATACCGCAGTTTTTTGGATTGTAAAAATGACTAAAGATAGGCCTTGCAATAAAATGCTATAGCAAGAAAGAGTGGACGATTGATTTTTTCAAATTGTCGTAAAGTTGCCAAAGATGTTTTGAACACTTTCAGTTGGTCTGGCTGGCATGTTTTTTATTTTTGTGGTAAAATTAGAAAGCTTACCACAAAGGTCGTTAATATTGGAAATTAAAAATTTATATCATTATATGGTCCTTTTCCCGCGGCTTCCAAAAAAGACACCCCCCCCATCTCCTAAAAGAATGCCGGCCAAGCCCTCTAGTTCAAATATTTTTAGTCGCCACAGAGGCCGAATTACCCTGAGACAATTTAATGAAATGATCTCAAGAATTCCTATGCGAGATATTGAAAGGGAGTATAGTAAAAGAGTAATGGAGAGGTTTCATCATCCCCACAGCCCCCATCTTACTGAGCAGGAATTAAAGCAGGGATTAAACGAGATGTTACACAATGTCCGCGATCCAATTCAACGACAATTGATTGAGCGCATTAAAAGGAAATTTGGGGTCTAATTTAAAATGTTTATTCGCTATCGAACCTTAGGATTGATTCTAAAGAAAGAAGATCGAGGGGAGGCCGATCAGTTATTTACTATTTACACAAAAGACTTTGGCCGATTAGAAATTTTAGCCAAAGGAATTAGAAAAATTACTTCAAAATTAAGATCAGGAGTAGATATTTTTTATTTATCAGAGATTGAGTTTATTCAAGGCAAAGTTTACAAGACCTTAACTGACGCCATTTTAATTGAAAAATTTGAAGGCTTGAGGAAGAATTTACTGAAATTAAAAATTGCCTCCAAAATTTCAGAATTTTTTGATAACCTAGTTAGAGAGGTGGAAGCCGATGAAAAAATCTGGCAATTATTGACTGAGACCCTGGAAAAGCTAAACAATTCACAACCCACAACTGACAGCCTCCAACTGATTTATTATTATTTTCTCTGGAATCTCCTTTCTATTTTAGGGTATAAACCAGAATTATATTTGTGTCTTCTTTGCCAAAAAAAATTGAAGCCAGAAATTCTCTATTTTAGCCCAAAAGAGGGGGGAATAATTTGTCATAATTGCTTTAAAAAAAATAAATTAGCCATTGCAATAAAACCAGAGATTGTAAAAATATTAAGGGAGATTTTAAAGCGAGATTGGAAAATTTTATCGAGGTTAAAGGTCGAAAAATCCTGCCTCGAATCCTTGAAAAAAGTTTCTGAAAACTATCTCTCAAAAATTTTGGAAAAAAATGAAAAAAATTTTTAATTTTTTCTTTCTTTTGATCATTCTTAGTTTGGTATTTTTGGTTTGGAATTGGCAAAGAAATATCTATTCAAAAGAGGATTTAAAGCTAGAGATATTAGGGCCAAAAGAAGCTAATTTATTGGAGGAGGTTGAATATATTGTCAAATATAAAAATAATGGCAACTTTAGATTGGAAAACCCTGAACTTACTTTTATTGCACCGGAAAACTCCCTTAAAGAAGGAAAAGTTTTTGAAAGACAGTTTTTTAATTCCGAGGAATTGGGAAAGGCAATTTACCCTGGCGAAGAAAAGACTATTTCTTTTAAAATCCAACTTTTAGGCAAAGAAGGAGAAACAAAAATAGCTAAAGCCATTTTAAGCTATCAACCAAAAAACCTTAAGGCCAGATACGAATCATCAACCAGTTTTACCACCGTTTTAAAATCAGTTCCTTTGACTTTTGAATTTGATTTGCCTTCAAAAATTTCAACTGGGCAAAAATTTGTCTTTAGAATAAACTATTTTTCAAATTTAGATTATCCCCTTACCGATCTTCGTTGTCAATTAGAGTATCCTCAAGGCTTTGAATTTATTGAATCTATACCAAAATCTTTAGAAAAAACAGAATGGCAAATTCCGATCCTCAATAGGTCTCAGGGCGGAAGAATTGAAATTTCTGGTAATCTTTTAGGGGAAGTTGGTGGAGTAAAAATTTTCAAAGCGAAATTAGGGATTTTAAGAGAGGGGAGATTTATTTTGCTTAAAGAAACGACAAAGGGAGTAGAGATTGTTAAACCTTCGATCTTTTTGCGCCAAGAAATTAATGGTAGCCCTGAGTATGTGGCTCTGCCTGGCGATTGGCTCCATTATGAAATTTATTTTAAAAACATTGGTGAAGAAGAATTGGTCAATTTAACTTTAATTTCAAAATTAGAAGGAGAGGCCTTTGACTTCCAGACCATCAAATCGGACTTGGGTATTTCTCATCCTGGGGATAACTCTGTTATTTTTGAATGGAAGAAAATCCGAAAACTTCAATATCTTGCCCCAATGGATGAAGGAAAGGTTGAATTTTGGGTGAAATTAAAAGAAGATTTTGGATTGATCAAAGAGCCAATTTTGCGAAATAAAATTTTTATCGGTGAGGCAAAAGAAGAATTTATTACCAAGGTGAGTACAAAATTAGAATTGGTCCAGAGGGGATATTTTTATGATGAAATTTTTGGCAATTCAGGGCCCATTCCTCCAACTATTGGCCAAAAAACTACCTATACCATTATCTGGGAGGTTAAAAATTACTACTCTGATGTTAAAAATGTGAAAGTAAGAGCCAAACTTCCTCTTTGGGTTCAATTAACTGGAAAAATTTTTCCCGAAGAGCAAATTCCAAAATTTGCTTTTGACTCTAATTCAAGAGAGATAGTTTGGTCAGTGGGTGATTTAGAAAGAGGAAGCGGTGTTTTAAAACCCAGCCAAACGATTGCTTTCCAGGTTGCTTTATTCCCCCAAAATGAGCAAAAAGGAAAAACAGTAGAACTCATTACTGAAGTCGAAATTGAGGGACTAGATGCTTGGACGGGGGCTGATTTGATAAATGAACTTTCTTCTTTGAATACTGCTTTACCTGATGATCAAATGATTACTGAAGAAATGGGAATTGTTCAATAATCAACACTTATGATAACCATGCAAGAGGTAATGGCAAAAATTATATCTCTAGCTAAACGCCGAGGATTTGTTTTTCAATCATCAGAAATTTATGGTGGGGTGGAAGGGCTTTGGGATCTGGGGCCCTTGGGCGCTTTGATGAAAAAAAACCTTAGAGATTTCTGGATAAAAAGGTTTGTCTTAGAAGAAGAAAACATTTTTCTTGTTGAGGGAACAATTCTAATGCATCCCAAGGTTTGGGAGGCTTCAGGACATTTAGAACACTTCACTGATCCTTTAATCGAATGTAAAAATTGCCATTTTCGCTATCGAGCCGATCATATGGTTGCTGGTAGATTTATCGGTCAAGGAAAGGCAGAAGAAAAAAACCAATGTCCAAATTGTGGTGGGAAAGAATTTACCGAACCGAGAATGTTTAATTTGATGTTCAAAACATTTTTAGGACCAGTTGAAGATAAAGCCCATCTAACTTATTTGCGACCAGAGACCGCCCAATCAATGTTTACCAATTTTGAAAAGGTTTTGAGAACAATGAGAGCAAAACTACCTTTTGGTATTGCCCAAACTGGTAGATCTTTTAGAAATGAAATTACTTTAGGTGACTTTATTTTCCGGACTCGAGAGTTTGAGATTGCAGAAATCGAATTTTTTGTTAAACCGGGCGAAGACGAGAGATATTTTGAGATCTGGTTAAATAAATGGGAAAAATTCTTTCTAGATTTAGGAATAAAAAAAGAAAATTTAAGAAGATTTGAACACCCTAAAGAGAGTTTGGCCCACTATTCAAAACGAACAGTGGATATTGAGTATAAATTTCCCTTTGGTTGGCAAGAATTAGCCGGGGTAGCAAACCGGACCGATTATGATTTAAAAAGACATTCAGAATTTTCTGGTCAGGATTTAAGATATTTTGACGAGGAAAAAAATAAAAAATATTATCCCTATGTGATTGAGCCAACCGTTGGACTGGAAAGAATCATTTTGGCTCTTTTGTGTGAGGCCTATCAAGAGATTCCTGGTGGGAGAACAAAGACAACAAAGCCGACAAAAGAGATTGAAGTTTTATTAAAGCTCGATAAAAAAATTGCCCCCATAAAAGTGGCCGTTTTGCCCCTTGTTAAAAACAAACCGGAATTAGTCAAAAAAGCCAAAGAAGTTTATCAGATGTTAAAACCCTATTTTGTCTGCCAATATGATGAGTTAGGTTCAATCGGTCGTCGCTATCGTCGGGGAGACGAAATTGGCGTTGTCTTTTCCGCGACTATAGATTTTCAAACATTAAAAGATGATACGGTTACTATAAGGGATCGTGATACAATGGAACAAAAAAGAATTAGAATTCCAGAGTTGGGTGATATACTCCAAAAAGCCCTCGAAGGTGAAAAATTTTTAAAATTTGGATAACCCAACAAAGATTATGAAGTGTCGGGTACCTCAGAGGGGGCAGTTCCTAATAACCCCGAGAGAATGATTTTTCGAAATAATGGGGCCATAAAGTGTCATTTCGTCTTCAGAGTTTAACTTCTTAAAAGCTTTTAATAATTTTCTAACTTGTTGAAATAGTTTCCACTCATAGATTATTTAGCACTACTGATAGATATTCTCTAAACTGTCGTAAAATAAAAGCCACGACCTTTATTTTACGAATTTTTTTGTTTTTTGATAATTATTGAAAAATCTAGAAATACTATTTCTTTAATTGTAACTTGTAAAAATATAAAAAGTAAAAAGTAAAAAGTGGTAAAAATAGGGACGTGCACATTTTTGCCTCGTTATGTTGCTTTATTTTTTTTAAAAATTGGAGTATAATTTTTAAAGCGACGATATGTTTAAAAAAATCACTCTTAAAAATGGCTTAAGGATTATTACTGTTGCTCAAAAAAACACCCAAGCAGTGACGATTTTGGTATTGGTTGGAACAGGCTCAAAATATGAAGAAAGGAAAATCAATGGTATTTCCCATTTTTTAGAGCACATGTATTTTAAGGGCACAAAAAAAAGACCCTCAACACTTGCCATTGCTGAAACCTTAGATCGGGTGGGGGGAATTTATAATGCCTTTACCGGCCAGGAATTTACAGGATATTTTGCCAAAGTAGCTGCTTCGCATTTTGAATTAGCTTTAGACTGGGTTTCTGATATTTTCTTAAATAGTTTATTGCCAGCAAAAGAAATCGAAAAAGAAAAAGGGGTAATCATTGAAGAAATTAATATGTACTATGATCATCCAATGTCTTACATTGGTGTTTTGTGGCCAAAATTGTTATATGGCGATCAGCCAGCTGGTTGGGAAATAACCGGTAAAAAAGAGAATATAGCAAAAATGACCAGAGAGCAACTTTTAAATTATATGAAAAACCAATATGTTGCCTCAAATACAATCGTGGCTGTAGCTGGAAATATCAACGAAAAAAAAACTATCTCTCAGGTTAAAAAATATTTCGCTAAAATAGGTACCAAGAAACCAAAAGGCAAAGCTCAAGTATTTGAAAAACAAGCTCGACCACAGCTTCTTTTAGAATTCAGAAAAACCGACCAAACTCACATAGCGTTGGGGGTGCGGGGATATAATCTTTTTCACCCTCAAAGATATGCCCAAGAAATTTTGGGAGTAATTTTAGGTGGAATGATGAGTTCAAGGTTGTTTGAAGAAATTAGGACAAAAATGGGGATTGCTTATTATATTAGAACTGAGGTTGAGGCTAACCCTGATACCGGATATTTGGTGACTTTGGCCGGAATTGATAATAAAAAGGTTGAAGGGGGGATTAAAAGCATTTTGAAAGAATACAAAGCAATTTCCAGAAATGGGGTTTTTAAAAAAGAACTCCAAAAGGCAAAAGATTATTTAAAGGGGAAAATGATTCTAGAATTGGAGCCCTCTGATGCTCAAGCTTCTTTTTATGCCGGCCAAGAACTTTTAGAGAAGAAAATTTTGACCCCAAAAGAGATTTTCAGAAAGATTGATCAGGTTAGTCAAAGCGATATCATAAAAGTGGCCAGAAATGTTTTCAGGCCCGAAAGACTAAATTTAGCTCTTATTGGGCCATTTCAAGATAAAAGCAAATTTGAAAAGATATTAAGAATATAAAAAAATGAACCATGAAAAATTATTAGACCTTTCTTGGAATACAATTTTAAAAATTGTTTTTACTTTTTTTATTTCTTATTTAATCTTTTTGGTAAAAGAGATTTTGATTTTAGTTTTCTTTTCAGTAATTTTGGCTATTTTGTTTGAGCCGGCAATCAGATTTTTTCAAAAATTTAAAATCAGAAGATTTCTTGCCACCCTTTTGGTCTATTTGCTTTTTTTCTTTATTTTTTCTGCTTTTATCTATTTTTCCGCCACTGTTTTAGTGGGAGAGACAAAAAAATTTATTCAAATTTTTCCTCAAGTTTTTGAGAGATTCCAATTACCCTTCAGAGTGTTTGGTCTGAAGACCTTTGAAGACCTCCAATCCCTTATCAATTTTTTCCAGGAATGGCTTTTAAAAGCTTCAGCTAACATTTTTTCATCTCTCATTTCTGTCTTTGGTGGAATTTTTACCACCTTAATTATATTCATTTTGGCCATTTTCATTTCCCTGGAAGAAAATTCAATTGAAAAAGTGATTTACCTCCTTGCTCCCAAAAAATATGAGGATTTCCTTGACGATCTTTGGCAAAAATCACGCCAGAAGGTTGTTGGTTGGTTCGGGGTGAGACTTTTAGCCTGTTTTTCGGTTGGATTAATGGTTTATCTTACTTGCTTTTTTTTTAATATAGAATATGCTGGAATTTTTGCTCTTTTGGCCGGATTCTTGGATTTTATCCCGATTTTGGGTCCCTTTTTGGCTGGAATTCCAATTGTCATTTTTACCCTCATTAATTCTTGGCTGAAAGCGCTTTTAGTGGCAATTGTTCTCATTTTAATTCAACAAATAGAAGGCAATATTTTAACCCCAATCTTGACTAAAAAATTTATTCAGGTTCCCCCTTTCATTGTTCTCTTTTCCTTATTGGTTGGTGGAAAAATCTTTGGTTTTTTGGGAGCGATTTTTGCTATTCCCTTTCTGGCCATTATTTTTGAAATAGGGAGGGGTTTTTTAACTGCCAGAAAATCGGAGAGCGCTTATGAGTAAACTTTATATCGTAGCCACTCCCATTGGCAATCTGGAAGATTTTTCTTTTCGCGCCCTCCGAATTTTAAAGGAGGTTGATTTGATTTTGTGCGAAGACACCAGAGTAACTAAGCGACTGTTGGAGCATTTTCAGATAAAAAAGCCAACCTTAAGTTACCATCAACATTCAAAACTTCAAAAAATTGAATACATTATTAACCTTTTAAAAGAAGGTAAGAATTTGGCTTTAGTTTCCGATGCCGGCACACCTGGAATTTCTGATCCAGGAAATTTATTAGTTTCTGAGGCGATTAAGCGATTAAAAGGCAAAGCGAAGATTGTGCCTATTCCTGGGCCTTCGGCAATCATTTGTTCTGCTTCAATTTCTGGGTTCCCAATGGATAGATTTATTTTCATGGGTTTTCCACCAGTGAAAAGAAAAAGAAAAAAATTTTTTACCGAGGCGATAAAATCAAAATATCCAGTAATTTTTTACGAATCGCCCTATCGAATAATAAAAACCCTCAAAGAATTGAAAACAGTGTATAATTCATGCCATGGCTTGAATTTTACACCACTTGAAGTTGTAGTTTGTCGGGAGTTAACAAAAAAGTTTGAAACAATTTATCGAGGCACGATTGAGGAGGTGATAAAACAAATTGAAAAAGATATAATAAAAGGGGAATTTGTAATCGTTCTCTCCGGTAAAAAATTATAAATTTTCACATTATTTTGCTATCGCAAATTAATGAAAGAGGTTTAGGATGATTCCGCGCGAAATATCGCATATTTAATAATTTTGGCTCATTTCTTTGTAATAAGATAAAATAAAAAAGTTTAAACCCCTTTTGGCTTTATGGCGAGTAATTAAATTTATGAAAAAGTATTATCTTTCCACAGCCCTCCCTTATGTAAATTCTGCCCCCCATTTAGGTTTTGCTTTAGAAATCGTTCAAGCAGATGTGTTGGCGCGATATCACCGGCTTTTGGGCGAGGAGGTTTTCTTTTTAACCGGAACCGACGAGAATTCTTTAAAAAACGTTCAAGCCGCTTGCCAAGAAGGAATTTCGGTGAAAGAATTGGTTGATCGAAACGCTAAAAGATTTTTTGATTTAAAAAAAATTCTCGATCTTTCTTTTGATGATTTTATTCGGACTACCGAAGAAAGGCATATTAAAGGAGCCCAAAAGCTGTGGTTAGTCTGTCAAAAAGATATTTATAAAAAGAAATATCGCGGTCTTTATTGTGTAGGATGCGAAGAGTTTTACAAAGAGGATGAATTAATAGAAGGTTGTTGCCCCGAACATAAAACAAAACCAGAATTAGTAGAGGAAGAAAATTATTTTTTTAGACTTTCAAAATATCAAAATCAAATCAACGAAATTATTAAAAACGATAGAGTCAAAATCATTCCCGAAACGCGAAAAAATGAAGTTTTAGGTTTTATAAAGCAAGGACTTGAAGATATTTGTATTTCTCGTTCAGCAGAACGAGCAGCTGGGTGGGGAATTGATGTTCCAGGTGATGCTACCCAAAAGATGTGGTGCTGGTTTGATGCTTTAAGCAACTATATTACTGCTTTGGGTTACGGCGATGATGGAGAAAAATTTAAGAAGTTTTGGGTGAATAACAAACAAAAAGTCCATGTGATTGGGAAAGGAATTAATCGCTTCCATAGCGTCTATTGGGTTGGTATTTTACTTTCAGCAAATTTACCCCTTCCAGAAATTATTTTTGTTCATGGTTATTTAACTTCTGGCGGTCAAAAAATGTCAAAAAGCTTGGGAAATGTTGTTGATCCTTTTGAATTGGTGAAAAAATATGGAACCGATGCGGTTAGATATTTTCTTTTGCGGGAGATTCCGTCGACTGAAGATGGCGATTTTACTTATGCGAAATTTGAAAAAAGATATAATAGCGATTTAGCGGCGGGGTTAGGAAATTTTGTTTCAAGAGTAATCACTATGGCTGCTAAAGCGAATTTGGGAGGGGGGGGGGGGGGGGGGAAACAAGTCCCAAATTCTAAATTACAAACAACTATAAATAAAATCCGGAGAAATTACCATAAATCTTTAGAGGGAATTAATTTTAATGAG
>FWPV01011798.1_pt1 | contig 13751 bp, 11 predicted proteins | sample 2228371 | NCBI WGS metagenome assembly FWPV01 (sample SAMEA103939776, study PRJEB20133) | metagenome | reverse complement strand
GCCCCCCAGGAGCTTTCTGCAAGCGGGAAAATTGGCATGGCGGACCTCATCCAGTTCATCTTTGCGGGGCTCACCGCCGGGGCCATCTATGCCCTGGTGGCCCTGGGGTTCGGGGTGGTGCACAACACCATGGGCATCGTCAACTTCACCCAGGTGGACTTCGTCTCCTTGGGTGGCATGCTCCTGTATTCCGCCCTGTTCACCGCGGGGCTGCCGATGCCGGTGGCCTTGGCCGCAGCGGTGGCGGGGGTGATGCTTGCCGGCCTGGTGGTGGAGGTGCTGGGGGTGCGGCCCTCCCGCTCCGGGAGCCACCTGGTGCTCATCTTCCTTACCATCGGCCTGTCCATCATCCTGCGGGGCCTGATGAAGCTGGTGTGGGGGAAGAACCGCATGGCGGTGCCGCCCCTGTCCGGCGAGGCCCCGGTGAATCTCCTGGGAGCCACCCTTCTGCCCCAGACTTTGTGGATTTTGCTCCTCACGGGGCTGGCCATCGGCGGACTGGTGCTCTTTTTCCGGCGCACCAAATTAGGGCTGGCCATGCGGGCGGTGGCGGCCAACGAGACCGCCGCGGCAGTAGTGGGGTTGAGCGTCTGGCGGGTCAAGGCCGCCAGTTTCGCCCTGGCCGGAGCCCTGGGGGGACTGGCCGGGGCCCTGGTCACCCCCATCACGACCCTGGCTTACGACGTCGGCGTGCTCCTGGGGCTCAAGGGCTTCGCCGCCGCCATCCTGGGGGGCTTCGGGTCCTTTCCCGGCGCCATTCTGGGGGGCCTGCTGCTGGGCTTGCTGGAAAGCCTGGGCGCGGCTTACCTCAGCAGCGCCTACAAAGACGTCCTGGCGTTTGTGGTGCTCCTGGGGGTTCTGTTTGTGCGGCCCAAGGGCCTGTTGGGAAGCGGCGGGTGAAATTCCGGGGGAAAGCACGCCCCGGCCCCGTCCAGGGGCGCCCTTGGGCCCTGCCTCAAGTCAGGATGGCCGGGGAATCCCCGCCAAAAGCCGGGTGAAAGGCGGGGAGAAGGCCTGCCGGCCCTCTCCCTGCCGGGTTGTGGAGGTTACTTGCCCTTGCCCTGGAACAGGGGAAGATACTGGCCGTAGCCTTCCTTTTCCAGGTCCTCCTTGGGGATGAAGCGCAGGGCCGCGGAATTCATGCAGTAGCGCCGGCCCGTGGGGGGCGGCCCGTCCGGGAAGACGTGTCCCAGGTGCGAGTCGCCGTGCCGGCTCCGCACCTCGGTGCGTACCGTGAAGAGCTTGCGGTCCTCCCGCTCCACGATATTTCCCGGCTCCAGGGGCTTGGTGAAGCTGGGCCAGCCGGTGCCGGAGTCGTACTTGTCCAGGGAGCTGAACAGGGGCTCCCCGGAAACGATGTCCACGTAGATGCCTTCCCGCTTGTTGTCCCAGTATTCATTGCGGAACGGCGGCTCGGTGCCCTCCTCCTGGGTGACCTGGTATTGCAGGGGCGTCAGCCTCTGCCTGAGCTCCGCCTCGGAGGGCTTTTGGTAGGTGGGATTGCCGGGTTTGGCCCCGGGATTCGGCTCCCTGCCCCACACCTGTTTAAGAAACTGGTCCCGGCCGGAGCCGCTGCGGTAATAGCGGTAGCGCAGGGAGTGGTTCTTGTAGTAGTCCTGGTGGTAGGCCTCCGCCGGATAAAATTTGCCCAGGGGCAAGATTTCCGTGACAATGGGCTTGCTGAACCGCCCGGAGCGGGCCAGCTCCTGTTTGGAGGCTTCCGCCAAGCGCTTCTGCTCGTCGTCCTGGTAAAAGATGACGCTGCGGTACTGCGGCCCCCGGTCCACGAACTGCCCCCCGGCGTCGGTGGGATCGATGTGGCGCCAGAAGTAATCCAAGAGTTCCTGATACGTGACTTTCCGGGGATCATAGGTGATCTGGACCGCCTCCACATGCCCTTTGCGGCCATAGTCCTCATAGGTGGGAGAGGCTCCCTGGCCCCCGGTGTAGCCGGACACCGCGGCCACCACCCCGGGGACTTTCTCAAAGTCCGCTTCCACACACCAAAAACAGCCCCCTGCGAAGGTGGCCGTTTGCAGTCCGGTCTTCTTTGCTGTCATGGTCGCACTCCCTGAAGGATTCTTCGCCGCCCCGGCCGCGGCCCACCACAAGCCGCCGGCCAGGACCCCCGTGAACAACGGGAAAAGCAGATAAGCCATGCGTTTCATGGGTCTTCCTTTAAGCTTGCCCGGCCGTGAAGGCTTGGCAGCCCGCCGGTCCGGTTTTTCTGGTCATAATTATGTAGATAAGCACGGGGGCAGCCGGCGGCCAGAGGCAAAATTCCCAGGATCAAAAAAATGAGTGATTCGGCCCAGAGCCGCAACGCTTCCTGAGGCTCCGGCTGAGGCCAAGGCCGGCGATTCGGTGCTTCCTTGGGACGGAAGGAGCGTCCTTTCCCATGGCGGAGGGCTGAGCCATCCGCCACGGGGGGCGCTCTGTCACGCGGCAAGCTGAAGGGTGGCAGCCGCCGGGGCCCCGGCGGCTCTCTTGGAACCCGTCTCCTCCTTTTTCTACAGGCCGTCCAGAAAGTCTTTCAGCAGGACCTGGCAATAAGGGCAGAACTCCAGCTTCTTCTGGTCCAGCTTTTCCAGGTTGCTGGAAAAACCCATGAGACACTGGGGTTGCCGGCAGTGGCCCAAGCCGAAGGTGTGGCCCACCTCGTGAATCCCCAGTTTGGTGAGCCGCTGGATGAGCACCTGCCGGGAGGGCCGCGCCTCCCGGTCGCCGCCGCTGGGGCGGTACAGGGAAATGATGGCGGCCTTGCCTTCCAACTGGGCTTCGCCGAACACAAAGGTAAAGATGGGGATGTAGAGATCCACCCCGGTGATCCCCAGGATGCGGAAGGAGTTGTCCCGGTCTTCCTGGAGGAGATATTCCAGCAGACTGGTGGAAAGGTATTGGTCGCGCCCCAGATGGTGGGCATGGGCGGGCAGGGGCTTGGGGTCCAGGAGCCGCACCGGCAGGGGCAGGAACTGGCCGATGGCGTGCTGCAACCTGCGCAGGAGGTCCGGATCCACCGGGCCCAAGGGCACCAAGTCCAGGGGCGGCAGGGTCGGGCGTGGCTGGCGCTGGCGCATGGGGGCTGCTCAGGCCGCCGGTCAGCCCGCCCCGCCGGGAAGGTTTCCGACTGGCCGAGGGATTTGGGCGAACTCCTGGTCCATCGGCTGACTATACCATTCCCAGGCAGCTCCCGGCAATCTCTCCGCTTCACCCTGTTCCGGCGGGCAGGCGAGCTCTGGAGGAGGAGAAGAGGCGCCCTCCGCTGCGGGCGGGCCGCGCCTGCGGCATCCCGGGGCCCCCGGGGCTCTGGGAAGGCACTGGCAGGGGGGCGAGGGCGTCCAGGGGATCAGGTGGTCATTTTTTCAGATCCACCAGGGATGGCGGGTCTGCGGCCGGCTGATATTTGCTCCGCAAGGCGTGATGGCTGGCAAGCCCGGCCAGGCGCTCCCTGACGATCTCCCGCCAGGTGCGGCAAAACTCCAGCAGGTCCCGCTCCATCTGCCTCAGGGAGGAAAGCTCGCGCTGGAACTCGCCGTCCGGGGGGGCGCCCAGGTCCAGGCGGTCCAGGGCCGCCTGCCGCTGCACCAGGAGCCATTCGGCCCGGGGCAAATCCCCTTCCAGCAACGCCTCGGTGAGGGCGCGGGTCAACTCATGGAGCAGCGCCAGCCGGGAGGCAGTCAGGGCCGGGCGAAGGCCAGGATCAGGGTGCGCCATTGCTCCACCAAGGGATGCAGCTCGTATTCCATCAGGTCCGCCAGCATGATGTAGTCCTCCTCGGCGGCGATGTCCTCCATTTCCGTCAGGAGCATCTGCAGGTCCTGGAAGAAGCGGGGCATGCCGGCGCCGGCCCGCACCTGGGCCTGCTGCTCCTGGGGGAGGAGCACCTGCCAGCCGGTTTCGCCGGTTTGCAGTAGCCAGCGCAAGGCCTCCAGCACCTGGGCCAGGCAGCGGTTGCCCTCTTCCTCCGGGGCCACCCGGAAGAGGCGGGCGCACTCCACGATGGCCTGGCTCAGGATTTCCGCCTGGCCCACCGCTTCTTCAAGAATGATGCGGGCCATCTTGCGGTCGGAAATAGTCCGGACTTCCAGGCGCTGAATTTCGTTGATCCCCAGATAGCGGGACTCCCGGGGGTAGCGCTCGCTGAAAAACTGGCCGTTGAGGTGCACCTGGTAGAGCTGCTGGCCGGGGGGCAGATGCTTGGCATGAATCTCCGCCAACACCTCTTCCAAGTTCCCCAGGTGGGAAAAATCTGCCGGCAAGGGCTGGTCGTTGATGGTAATGTGCATGATTTCACCTCGCCACGGGGGGCTGACAGCCCTGGTTCACCCTGCTCAATTGCAAGGCTTGTGCCGCGGCCGGCGCCGCCCCGGTCTCCCGGTCGGGGGCCAGACACTCGCCTGCCAGCCAGGCCGCGGCCTCCTGACAGTGCTCTCCGAGGCGGCCCAGGGTGTCATAGGCCCGGGCCAGGTCCTGCCCCAGAAGAGCCAGCTCCCGGCCCTCGGTAATCCGCTGGTCTTGAAAGAAGAATTCCACCAGGGCCGCCAGCTCCGGAAAGCCTGCGGCCAGCCGTCGCAGTCCCTGGTCCACGGCCTCCACGGCGGCCAGCTCCCGGCGCACCCTGGCCATGGCCAACGGGGAGCGGGCCGCCGCGGCCCCCAGCGCCCGGATTTCCCTGGCCCGCGTCTGCCCCTGACGGGCCAGATCCACCAGTTCGGAGAGGGCGGTCAGGCTGTCCGACAGTCCCAGGCCGTCCGCCGGCGGCCGATGGTGCTTCGCCAGGGCAGCCGCCAGCCAGGAAGTCAGGGCGGAATGGCCGCCCGCCAGGAGCCGCTCCCAGGCCAGCCGGTGCACCCACAGCCAGAAGTCCTCCCGGCTCAGGGCCCGGCGGACCAGGGGCAGGACGCTCTGATACCCGCCGGGATCCACCCGGGTGGCCAGGACGTTCACCCGGTGCCAACCCGGGGCTTCCTCCCGGACGGCCAGGGTGGCGCCGGTGAGCATTTCCAGGACCAGGTCCCCCACCACCTGGGGGGTAATGGCCTCATGGCAGGCGAGCCGGGGGCAGGGGTGGCGGCAGGGATGGCAGGCAAGCCGGGGCTCCAGGGCGACGTGGCCCGGGCCCGCGGGGCCGGTGTCCCGCACCCGGGCGCTGGCCAGGAAAAGGGCCAGGACCCGGGTCCCCACCGACGCGGCCAGATGCATGGGGCCGGTGTCGTTGGTGATGAGCAGGTCCACGCCCGCCAGCCAGGCAGCCAACTCCCGAAGGTCGGTCTCCCCGGCTTTGAGGGTGGCCGCGTTGGCGGGCAAACGGCTTTGGATGGCCTGGCCCAACCGGCGCTCACCCGCCCCCCCCAGGAGAAGGAAATGGCAGGGCCGTGCCTGGAGCAGCCGACCGGCCGCCTGGGCAAATTTTTCCGGCGGCCACTGCCGCTCCGGCTGGCTGGCCCCGGGCATCAGGCCGATGAGGGCGGTGCCGGCCGGCAGTGACAGGCCGGCGCGGCGCTGGCGGCCAAGGGCCCGAAACTCCGGGGCAGCAGGGAGCGCCAGACCCTGGCCGTCCGGTGCCAGACCGGCGCCCCGGACAAACAGGTCCACCACGTTGAAGGGATTGGCCGAGCGGGCCTTGGAGACCACCAGGGAGTAGCTGGCCCAGGCGGGCCACGTGGCCAGTTCGCGTTGGGGACTCACCGCCAGTCCCCGGATCTCCCGGGCGCCGCTGACCCTCGCCAGCAGTCCGGCCAGCAGGGTGGGGGTGAGGTTGACGGTGAGGTCCGGCCGGGGCCGCAGGTGCTCGTGCAGCCACCGGGCCAAAAGCCGGCTGGCACTGGGCCAGCCCTCCCGGTCCAGGCTCAGGGCCAGCTCCAGACTGGGGAAGGTCAGCAGCCGGTCCACCGGCCCCAGCAGGGAAGCGGCTTCCCGGAAGATGTCCATGGCCGCCAGGGTGAGGCGGGCCCGGGGATGCCGGGCTCTCAGACCCCGCAAGACCGGAGCGCTCTGCACCAGGTCCCCCAGGCGCATGAGGTTGATCACCAGGATGTCCATGTCCCTCTCAGAACCGCCCCCGCTTAAGGCCCTGCCCCAATTCATGCACCAGCCACAGCAGGGCCTCGCCCTCGGTCAGGGGCTCTGCCCCGGCCTTCACCTGCTCCACCAGTTCCTCCAGGGTCAAGGCGCCCCCTGCCTCCCGGACCCGGGCCAGGAGGGGATGGTCGGCTGGCAAAAGCTCCCGGAGCATCTCCCCGGGTCCGGCCGGCCGGGGCCGGCGGGGCAGGACCCCGGGGTGGCGCACCTCAATCAGGTTCAGGGCTTCGGCCAGGCGGTGTTCATAGGTATGCCGGGCCAGACAGCGCTGCCGGGCCCGGGCGGCCATGGCCCGGCGCTCCTCGGGGTGGGCCAGATAGTAGGCGATCTTTTCCCGGGCTTCGCTCAGGGAACGGAAAACGGCCACCTCCTTTTCGGGGGCAAAGAAATCGGGCAACTGGGAGCGCCAGTCCACCAGCTGGAAGGCGCCGGCCGCCGCCAGATCAAAGACCCGGGGATTAAGGTAATCCCCCTCGGGGTTGATGCCACGGAAAAAAGGCGAGGAGTGCAGGTTCAGGTTGATTTGGCTGGCGGCAAACACCCGGACCGCCTCCTCGTCGCTCACCCGGGCCCCCCCTTTCTGGATGCGGTTTGCCAGGGGGCCGGGGTTTTCCCAGTCAGAGCCCCATATCTTAAAATCATAGTCCAGGAGCCCCTGAAAGAATTCCCGTCGGTTGGCATAGCCCGCGCCCACGAAACTCAGGGCGGCGCCGTAGCGTCCTTGTTCCTCCGGGGTCAACTCCAGGGGGCGATAGACTTCGGGGTCGGCGGCCAGCGGCAGAAAGGCGGGCCGGGCCCCTATGGCCTCCAGTTCCTGCGTGAAGGGCTCTTGCTGCAGGGTGAAAAAGACGTCCACGGCCGGCGCCACCTCCCGCCAATAGGGGAAGACCTGAAAGTCCTCCACGAACCAGTAGGCCAACAGCACCCCTTCCTGCTTCAGGGTTTGCAAAAGGGCGGGGTCCACGGGGGCCTGGGCCAGGAAAAACACCAGATCCGGCCGGCTTTCCCTCACTCTGGCCACAAGCACCTCGCCCAGGAGCTTCAGCAAGCCCGCCACCAGCTGCTGGGAAGCCCGGGGGTCGGCGGCAGCCTGTTTCAGGGCCCGGTAAGCCGGGAAGAAATCGGCGAAATCCAGCAGCGTTGCGGCGTGGCCCAGCTTCCGGAAGCCCTTGGCCGCGTAGCGGGCGATGGGGTGGGAGCCGCCATAGAGCGGGCCCACCACCAGGATGCGCAGGAACCCCGCCGGGTTCTCCTCCGGCCCCCGGAGGAAGGCGGCCAGCTCCTGGAAGTCGCCGGGGTGTTGCTTTTGGGTGGGCCCGTGGGCCAGCAGCCGGGCCGGCCGGGGCAGATCCCGGTAGCCGCGGCCCACCCGCAGGGCGTCCTGAGACAACAGTGGGGTCAGATCGGCGTGTTCCAGGGCCAGCCGGGCCACCTGCCAGGAGGGCTCCACCACCCGGATCTGCCGGCCTGGGGCCATAAGCGGCAAGACGTGATACCCCAGTCCCAGCCCGAAGACCACGGCCGGTTCTTCCGGGGGGATCTCCTGGGCTTTGGCCCAGCTTTCCCCTTCCCGCACCGGATCATAGGCCGAATGCAGGTGGCGGCCGCCGGCCACCAAGGTGGGGTCACCCCGGCGGGAGGGTTCCACCCGGCAGGTGCCATCCGGCCGCACCGCCGCCAGCTGTCGGGCCAGTTCCGGGTTGACCTGCTCCAGTCGGGCCAGATTGCGGTCCCAATGCGACATCATCCCTCCTAAGCGGCCCATTCTTCCACCTGCCGCAGGAAATCCTGGTGCACCGTCTGCCAGAGCTCCTGCCAGCGCGCCCCCCCTTGCCAGGCGGCCTGGCGCCTGACTTCCTGCCGGAAGGCCAGAAGCGGCACCAGGACCTCGTCCTCCCCGGGAACCAGACTTCCGCCGTTGCGCCGGATCTTGGCCGCCAGCTCCGCCAGGAGTACCTTGAGCCCCGGCTGCATCTCCGGCGGATCGCCGGCGGGCTGGTTCAGGCCCAGCACCCGGGCCGCAGCCCGGCGGTAAGCCGCGCCGGCCAGGTCAATCAGGCCGAAGGCCGGACCCTGGCGCAAAAGGTAGGTGACCCCCAGCCAGTCCCGGCCACTTTCATAGAGCCGCACTCCGGCGGGCAAGAGCCCCACGGCTGCCGGCTCCCCCCGCAGCAGCCCGGCCGCGGTCCGGGCCGCGGTCTCGGGTGGGATCATCCGGTCGCAGAAAGGCTCAGGGCAGGGCTCGGCCTCCCGGCACGGGTGGCAGGGGGGCTCCGCCTGCAACACCGCATGGCCCACGCCATAGGGGCCGGTCTCATGGCACTGGGCCGGCCCGAAAAAGAGGCCCAGGGTCCTCACCCCCAGGCCCGCGGCCAGGTGCAGGGTGCCGGTGTCGCCGCTGATCACCAGGTCGGCCCGGCGCACCTGCTGGGCCAGTTCCGGGAGCGTGGTCCGTCCCATGAGGTTTTCCACCCGCTCCCTCAAAGGGACGGGCAGGGCCCGCACCAACCAGTCGCCCTCCGGCCGCTCGGCCCGGGTCCCCAGCAGCAAGAACCTGGCCCCCTGCCTGTGCGCCAGGAGCCGGGCCAGTTCCGCAAAGGCCGTCCGGGGCCAGGTGCGTTTCGGGTGGCGGGTGCCCAGTTGCAGGACAACCAAGGGTTCCTCTCCCGCCCTGCCCGGCTCGGCGGCCGGCATTTCCGGCCCAGCCGGGGGGGCCAGGTGCCGGAAAACGTCGCTCAGGTGCACCCGGTTCAGGCGGCGGGCGTGGGCCAGGGCGAAGATATAGGCCAGCCAGGGGTCCCGGCCGAACTCCCGGCCGCCCCGGACCGGCAGATATCCCCGCACCGGTGCCCCCATAAGGTGCGCCAGAAGCAGCGGCAGCCGGGAGAAGTTGAGGTTGAAGACCAGGTCATAGCCGGCGCGGCGCAGGGCTGCCACTTCCGCCCCCGCCGTCCGCCAGGCCCGGACGGGGTTTTCCCGGGCCAGACCCGCCAGCCGGCCCAGGTCCAGGCCAAAGGTCTCCTGGACCGGGGGACCCCAGGAGACCAGGTCGGTCAAGCCGGCCTCGCACAGCAGGTGCAGGCGGGCCTGGGGCCACAACCGCCTGAGCTGCGCCAGCAGGGGCCAGGTCTGGACCAGGTCCCCCAGCCGGGCCAATTGCATGACCAGGAGGCGCCGGGGGGTCATCGGGTGCTCCGCATGAGGGCCAGCATGCTCTGCAGCCGGTGGACGTAGGTGTGTTCCTTGAGCACCCGCTGCCGGGCCGCCTGCGTCAGGCGGCGGCGCTCCTCGGGGTGGGCCAGGTAGAAGCGCACCAGGTCCGGAATTTCCTCCGGATGGCGGTAACAGACCACCTCCCGCCCCACCTCCAGGACCTCGGTCAGCTGCTCCCGGAAATCCGTCAGGAGGAAGCCCCCTGCCGCCGGCACGTCAAAGACCCGTTGGTTCACCGCGGCCTTCATCTGCAGGCTGGTGGCGTTGAAGTTGATCTGGCTGGCCTGATACACCAGGGGCAGCTCCTCGTAGTAGCGCACCTCCGGGCGGAGGCTGAACTCCGGCCCCACCAGTTCCCGCCAGCCGCCATCGCCGTAGATCACCGGCTGAAAAGGGGCCAGTTGCCGGACGCAGTCCCGGCGGTAGTCACGGGTGGCGGCCCAGATCATGCCGGCCTCCAGGTCCACCCGCTGCCGGGGCGCCAGGTCGGCCAGGAGAGGCGCCTTCAGGTCCTCCTGGGCGATGACGGTTGCCAAATCCCGGTAGGGCTCCCGGCGGTAGGCGCCGGCCAGGTGGTCAAAGAGGCGGTCAAAGTCCGGCCCGCCGGGGAGCCGGGCCCGCTTTTCCGCCACCGGCCGGGTCAGGGAGTTGCCCACGAAGGACACCCGGCAGGCCCAGGGCCGCAGCCGGCCCGCGGGGCGGGGCGCGAACACCTCCGGGTCGGTGGCCAGCGGCAGGGGATAGACATGCTCAAAGCCCAGGGCCTTGACCCAGGGAATGTAGGTGGGGTCCCAGGTGAAAATATAGGCCAGTTCGCTGGACCGCCCGGCGTAGAGGTTGAGGATGAGGGCCGGGCTGTCCACATACCAGGAGGCCAAGGGGATTTTCAGGCGATGGAGGCACTCCATGAGCACCCCTTCCCGGTCCACTCCCAGGTGATTGACGGTGAACACTAGGTCGGGACTGTCCGCCGCCAGCCGCCTCAGGAGGCGGCGCACCACCTCCTCGCCTGGGTCCCGGCGCTTGTCGAAGGTGAAGAACTCCGCCTGGTGCCCCAGGCGGCGGAAGGCCCGCAACACCTCCGGCACCAGGAAATAGTCGGGGTTGACCACCAGGACCCGGAGGCGCTCCTGGCGCAATCCCGGGCGGCCCCGGGGGAGCCGGGGACAAGGGTCAAGCCGCCGCAGCAGTTCCTCGTAATAGCCGGGGGCGGCCCTGAGGGAAGCCGGGTGGCCCCAGATCCGGGGGGATTGGCTGGCGCCATTGCCGACGGCCCGGCGCACCGGGCCCACCGCCTGCCGGGGGTCGGGTTCCACCACCAGGGTGGCGGTCCGGCGATTGAGCAGCGGCCTCAGGTCCTGAGTCGCCAGGGCCGCATACAGGACCTCGGGTTCGGGTTCCACCACCACCAGGGGTTGCCCGGGGTCCAGGTGCTCCAGCAAAGCCAGGAGGTGGTAGCCCAGCCCCAACCCCAGGACCACCAGGGGCTCCCCCTCCCGGGGCCGGGCTTCTCCTGCCAGTCTGGCCGCCTCTTCCCAGGGCCGCCGGCAACTGTGCAAGGTGACGGCCTTGCCCCCCGGCCCCGGAACGCTGAGAGACGGCAGCGCCCCCGGCCGGAGGCGCACCTTCCGCAAGGCAGGGGGGCGGGCGGGCAGCGGCGGCAGCCGGTCCCCGCTCGCCTTCCGGCCCTTCAGGGCCTGCCGGTTGGCCTTCCACACCTCCATGACTGGCCGGGTGAAAAGCAAAAAAAATGCCAGCCCCGGTGAAGGGACAACTGCTTGTTATTCCACTTTTTTCGGAGGGAAGCGAGCCGGCCCGGCAATTTCTGCCGCTCCGGATGGGCCTGCGGCAGGAAGGCATGAGGCGGGCCGGCGGGGGGCGCCTCTGCTTCCCCCGGGTAGTTATCTGACCAGCTTTTCCACCCGGACGCCGATGAGGCGGATGGCCTTGTTCCGGGGATTTTCCCGGCGGTCCAGGAAGGGCATCAGGAGTTTCATGGCTTCAAACTGGAGGGTTCTCAGGGCATCCGTGGGCTGGGGCAGGGTGTGGGCGCGGCTGACGGTGTGGAAGTCCTCAAAGCGCACCATGACCACCACGGTGCGAAACCCCGTGAACCCCTCCTCCCGCAGGCGCTCCCTGACCTGGGCGCACATCCGCCAGAGGCGGCTGAAAATGAGCTCCAGGTCCCGGGTGTCCCGGGCGAAGGTTTCCTGTTCGCCGATGGACTTGGGTTGCCAAACCAGGGTGAGCTCCTCGCGGCCCCGGCCGCGCACCTTGTCGTACAGCTCCGAGCCCCACTTGCCGAACCAAGCCTGGAGTTCCTCCCGGGAGAAGGCCTTGAGTTCCCCCACCCGGTGAATGCCCTTGGCGGCCAGGAATTTTTCGGTCTTGGGGCCGATGCCCGGAATCTGGCGCACCGGCAAGGGCGCCAGAAAGGCCTCCGCCTCTTCCGGCCGCACCACGGTGAGGCCGTCGGGTTTCTGAAAGTCCGAGGCGATCTTGGCCACCAGCTTGTTGGGCCCCACCCCCAGGGAGGCGGTGAGTTTTTCGCACCTTTTGATGTCTTCTTTGATGGCCTGGCAGAGTTCCCGGGCCCGGTCGTAGTCCCCGGTGAAGCTGAGGTCCAGGTAAGCCTCGTCAATGCCGGCCACCTCCACCAGGGGCACCCGGCGCCGCACCAGCTCCATGAGGCGCCGGGAGACCTCCTCATAGCGGGGGAAATTGGGAGTGAGGAAGACCACGGGCGGCTCTCCCCGGCGCCGGGCCGCCTCCGAGAGCTTCCAGGCCCGGGAGACGGGCATGGCCGAACGCAGGCCGTAACGGCGGGCCAGATAATTGGCGGTGGTCAAGACCCCCCGGCCCTTGCCGCCCTGCGGGTCGGCGCCCACGGCCAGGGGTCGCCCGGCCAGCTCCGGGTGGTCCCGGGTCTCCACCGCCGCATAAAAGGCGTCCATGTCCAGGTGCCCGATGATGGCCATGCCCTCTCCTCGGCCGGGTCCGCCCCGGTTCTGGCGGCAACCGGGTCTTTCTCACTGTATCCCGGGGAGCCGGCCGGCGCCAAGGGTTTTCGCTGCCCACTCCCCGAGCCTCGGTGACTTCAGAGTCTCAGACCCTGGCCCGCCGCCCGGGGTTCCGGGCCGTTCCGCAGTTCTTTTTCGGCCGGCTATCTGCTATCATGGCATCGGGACATCAATCTTTCGGGGGAGGGCTGGCATGCGGTCTCGTCTGTGGGCGGTCCTGGTGATCCTGGTCGTTTTGGTTCTGGCCCCCCAGGCCGGCTGGGCCGGACCGGTGGGTGCCTTCACCCTGGCCGAGGGGAGCGTGGAGCTGTTGCGCCAGGGCCGTTTGCCCGCCCTGCGCGCCAAGGTCCGGGATCCGGTGGAGCCCGGGGACCTCATCCGCACCAAGTCCGAGGCCCGGGCCCAGGTGCAATTCCTGGATGACTCCGTGTTGGTCATCGCCCCCGGCTCCTCCGTGACCATCGAGGCCTACGCCTACGAGCGGGCCGCCGGCCAACGGGAGGCGGTGCTGAAAGTCCTGCGGGGCTTGGTGCACTGCACGGTCACCCGGCTTATCAAAACCGCACGGCCGGATTTCCTCCTCAAGACCCATACTGCGGTGCTGGGGGTGCGCGGCACCCGCTGGTTCACCCTCCTGGGGGCCCGCTACTCCGCCTTCTTCAACGAACTGGGCACCCTGGAGGTGGGCTCCAGCGCCCCGGAGATCACCCGGAAGGTCATCCTCCTGGGCGGCGAAACCACCACGGTGCCCTTCCAACGGCCTCCCACTCCGCCCCGGCGCTATCCTGACGCCTTCCGGGCCGTCCTCCGGGATTGGCTCCAGAAGGGGGTTCCCGACTGGGTCATCAGTCTCGACCCCCTCCTGCTCCCCTGGCTGGACCAGGGCGCCAAAGAACTGCCCTCGCCCCGCCTGGAAAAGCTGCCGGAAGGGCTGTTCGTGCCGCCCCGGCCGACGCTCCCTGCCCCCCAGGAGCCCCTGAAGTGAACCGGCAACCCGGGGAGGGGCCAGGGGAGCTGAGGTCGCGCCCTGGCACCCTGCGCCTGACCCCGGGCCCGGCGAGGAGGCCAGGCGGCCTCTTGCCGGCTGCCTGCCGTCCTGGGGAACCGGCAGGGGGTCGCCTCCCCCGGTCCCGCCTTCCCTTCCCGGGCGCAGCGTCCTCCGCTCCCGTGCTTGACAAGCTTTGCCGGTGCGATATAAAGGTGCAAGCGGGGGAACCGTGAAAACCAAATTCATTTTCATCACCGGCGGGGTGTTGTCCTCTCTGGGCAAGGGGGTGGCCGCGGCCGCCATCGGGGCGCTCCTGGAGGCCCGGGGACTGAGAGTCACCTTCCAGAAGCTGGACCCTTACATCAACGTGGATCCCGGCACCATGAACCCCTTCCAGCACGGCGAGGTCTTCGTCACCGAGGACGGCGCCGAAACCGACCTGGACCTGG
>FWPV01007786.1_pt1 | contig 13751 bp, 10 predicted proteins | sample 2228371 | NCBI WGS metagenome assembly FWPV01 (sample SAMEA103939776, study PRJEB20133) | metagenome | reverse complement strand
GCGCTGCATCAGGACCCGGCCGGTCGCCAAATCCCGTTTATTTTTCTCACCGCCAAGGGCGAGAGAAATGATGTTCGCGACGGCATGAATCTCGGCGCCGACGATTACCTCACAAAGCCCGTGGATAAAGCCGACCTGCTCCGCGCCATTCGCGCCCGCCTGAACCGGCTCGAGCATTTGGGACGCGGCGAATTCAAACCGAATTTCGACTCGCCCGACCCGCTGCTGGCCCTCGGCCTCACGCGCCGGGTTGCCGAGGTGCTGCTTTGGGTCGCGCAAGGCAAAACCAATGCGGACATCGCCACCATCCTGGGAATCAGCGAATCCACCGTTAAAAAGCATCTTTTGGAAATCTTCGCCCGCCTGGGTGTCGAGACCCGCAGCGCCGCCACCCTGCGCGCCTTGGAGATTCTTGGCGGGCCCGCCGCTTGCAAAGCCGGCTCTCCCGCCTAAAGCGGGCGGTTCCCGGATCGAGATGGACCTTTCGGTCCATTGTTCCCTCGGGGGAAACGCAGTAACCAACAGGGCATGAAAACGAAAAACCAAAGTGTGAAAACCATGAAAAGTGTTGTGCTCATGACCTTGTGTGCCGCGCCGGTTGTGCTCCTGATTGGGGCTGCCCACTCCCCATCCCGCTCGGAGACGGCGCGCATCGCGCGGGGGAAATATCTGGTGGACTACGGCGGGTGCAATGATTGCCACACCCCGTTGAAAATGACCGACCAGGGGCCGCAGCCCGACCTGGGTCGAATGCTCTCCGGCCACCCCGAATCGGTGGAATTGCCGCCCCCCGAGCTGAAGGCGGGTCCGTGGTTTGCCGCCACGGCCGGCATGACCGCCTGGACCGGCCCTTGGGGCATCAGCTACGCCTCGAATCTGACTCCCGACACCAACACTGGCATGGGGATCTGGACCTGGGAGATGTTCCGCAAGGCCATGCGAACCGGAAAACACATGGGGGACGGCCGCGACATCCTTCCCCCCATGCCATGGCGAAGCCTCAAAGCGCTTTCGGATGAAGACCTCAAGGCGGTGTTCGCTTATCTGCGCAGCATTCCACCCCTTTCCAACCGCGTTCCCGAGCCGGTGGGGCCCAAAGGCCCGGTGAGCTACCAGTAAACGATTCGTGGCGCGAGTTGCGCTATCGCCCGAAACAGGGCAGGCTTGGGGAGGCGAGGAAATCATCCTCGCCCGCCGGCGACGGGATGATCCCGCCGCAGCAGCATGGAAAGCGAGCATAGTCTATGGCCCAAGCCATTATGGATCCCGAGCAGGTGCGGCGGTTTGCCGAGGAGCTCAAGCGTTTCAACACGGATCTCCAGGACAAAATCGCCTCGCTACAAGCCCGGTTCGCCGCGCTGGGCGACACCTGGCAGGACGAGGAGCACGCGAAGTTTGCCGAGGAGTTTCGTCAGACGATGAAAACCCTCAAGAAATTCGTGGAAATCTCCAACCACCAGACCCCCTACCTGCTGCGCAAAGCCCAGCGCATCGAGGAGTACCTGAACCAGCGCTGAGATGATGAGCTCGCGCGCGCGCGTTACGTCCGTTGAAGCGCTGGAGGCCTTCCGGGCGCGGTTGGTGGTCTATGCCGCGCAGGCCCGTGCCGCGCTTGAAGAGGTCAGCGCCGAGGTCCTGCACACACGCGACTGGATTGAAAGCGACCGCCGCACCTGGTGGGAGAACCAGGTTCGCCGCCGCGCCCGCGCGCTGGAAGAGGCCCGGCAGGCGCTCTTTGGCGCCCGCCTCTCGACGCTGAAGACCGAATGCTCCGCTGAACAACTGCTGGTTCACCGCGCCAAACAGTCTCTGGAGGAGGCCGAGGCAAAACTGCGTCTCGTCAAGAGCTGGTGCCGCGACTTTGACAACCGTGTCCAGCCCCTGCTTAAGCAGACCGAAAAACTGCACAGTGTGCTGTCTCAAGACCTGACCCTGGCGGCGGCCTTTCTGGCCCAGGCGGTGTCAACTCTGACCGATTATGCCCAAGGCAGGCCGCCGGCCGGCATCACCGCGCCCTCCGCGTCGCCGGCGGCTGAATCGCCACCCCAGGGGGCGGACGCCAAAGGAGGTGCGTCGTGAACCCGGCCGCCTCCCGCCTGGCAGCGCTCACCAAGGAGCTCTACGAACAGTGGCAACGGACCAAGGAATCCTGGTCCGACGCCAAATGTCAGGAATTCGAACGGCAGTATATGCTCGAACTGTTCAGCAGTGTGGACAAGACCGTCGCGGTCATCGAACAACTCGATAAAATCCTCGCCCGCATCAAGCAAGACTGCGCCTGAGCCTTTGAGAAGGCCGCCTGCCGACCCCTGAGAAGCTGGTCCCACCCCTCGGTGCCAGCCACAGCCAAATGCCATCCAAAAGGGGCATCCCCTCGCAGCGGAACCCGGAAAAGGGCGCGTCTCGGGCGGGTAAAAATCCTCTGGAAATGGCGGGAGCGGCGGGGCTCGAACCCGTAACCTCTGCCGTGACAGGGCAGCGCTCTAACCAATTGAGCTACGCCCCCGCACTTGGGGCAAAAGAACGTATGAAACGCCCCGCTCCCCGTCAAGCGGAACTCGAAAAAATGTTCGGGCAGCAGACGCCAAGGAGGTGGGGGTGGGGAACCCCGCTGAAGAAACGTACTGCTACCCGAACAACATAAAATTATCGCACTATCAGGGGATGTCAACCGGCGAGCAAGAAGGCGCGGAAGATGGTGCGCGATAGAGGGTTCGAACCTCTGACCCCTTCCGTGTCAAGGAAGTGCTCTACCACTGAGCTAACCGCGCAATGCGACCCAAACTTATCGGTTCACCCCCCGATCCGCAAGGACAAATGCGGATGCCCTGAAGGCTAATCCCGCACCCAACGGGTCGGCCGGACGCGCGACGACCGCGCTGGCGGAACTCCTTCACCCTTCCGTGCCAGATGCGATCCCCCCTTTGGCACACCGGTCAGAGGCAGCGGCGCCGGAATGGACAGGGCCAGGCCGAAGTGGTAGCCTGAGACGACAAATTCGATCCCCCATGAAATGCCGCACAAGCAACAGCGCGGGCAAATGCAGCCGCGCCCATGAACTGCTTCTTTTGTGTTACCTGGTTCTCCTGCCGTTGCCAGCCTCGCGGGCCAACCTCCTTTTTTACGAGGGGTTCGACTACACCGTGGGAGAAAGCCTGGGCGAGGGATCGTCGGTTGCGGTCTGGGGCAACCCGAAGTCGAATATCACGATTGCTCCCGGCAGTTTGACTTATGACGGACTGCAGGAGCCTTCCGGCAACCGGGTCAGCATCAACGGCGGCACCTCCAACCTGGACGGCGCCCGGACGGTCACGGGGGCGTGGGCCAGCCAGACCAATGGCACGCTGTTTTTTTCTTTTCTCCTCAGGCTAAACAACGCCACTGGCATCGCCACCAGCGGAACCGGCACGCCGATCGTGAACATCAGCCGGGAAGGCTCGACCTCGCAACAGTTGATCTCCCTCAACCTGATCAACAGCGCGGGCCTCAGGCTCGGCGTGCTCAAGTATCCCTCCAGCAGCACCCCCGTCTCCTCCGCCTTCTTCTCCTCGGGACCCGGGGCGAATCTGCCCGCCGACGGCTCCACGACCTGTTTGGTGGTCGCCAAATATGAGTGGGTGGACGGCCCCTCCAACGACGTGGTCACGGTCTGGGTGAACCCGGAAAACCTGGGTGGGACCGAGGACACCGGCAACAAGGTGTTCACCAGCGCCGGCGCCGACGGCACGGCCAACGCCGGCCGTTTCTACATTGACCGTGGTCCCAGCCTCAGCCTTGACGAGCTTCGCCTTGGCCGGACGTGGGCGGACGTGACCCCCGTCAGCGGCGCCGTCGTTCCGCGCCAGGCCCGGATCACCGCCAGTTTTCTTGACCCCGCCGGTTTCGTGCTTCGCGGCACCAACGGCCCTCCCTCCCAAGCCTATCTGGTGCTGAGGTCAACCGACTTGTTCACGCCGGCTCACTTGTGGACGGCTGTCGCCACCAACTGGTTCGATGCCGGAGGCAATTTCGACACCACCAACCCGCTTCCCGCCGACGCCTCGCGCGGTTTCTACCGGCTGCAGTCGGCCGGGCCGCTTCCGTCCCCGCCCTCCGTTACGGCACAGCCTGCGGATGTGACCACCCTGGCGGGTGAAAGCGTCCTGTTCTCCGTGGCCGCCACCGGCTCCGCCCCCCTCGCGTACCAGTGGTATTTCAACCAGGTGCCAATTCCCGGCGGCACCACCCCTTCCCACTCCCTCAGCAGCGTGGGGACTCAGGACGCGGGCGAGTATCAGGTGGTCATCACCAACAGCGCCGGGTCGGTCACCAGCGCCCCGGCCACGCTCACCGTGGTGCCGGCTTCCGCCACCGCCACGCCCGACGGCTATGCTTCAGTGGGAACGGGCACCACGGGCGGCGCCGGCGGGCCAATCGTGACAGCAAGCACCTTCGAGGATTTCAAATCCTACGTGGACAACACCAGCGGCCCCTTCATTGTGCTGGTGCAGGGAACCCTCAACCTCGGCAGCTCGAACGTGCGGGTCCGCGACAACAAGACCCTCATCGGCGTCGGCACCAACGCGACCCTCATCGGCAACCTCAAGGTCTATGGCAACGACAACGTGATCCTCCGCAACCTCACCTTCACCAATCCTGACGGCGTGGGCGACGGCGACGGCCTCACCCTTCAGCAATGTCAGAACGTCTGGGTGGACCATTGCACCTTCGTGGACTGCGACGACGGGACACTGGACATCAGCCACGGGGCGGATTGGGTGACGGTGTCCTGGTGCCATTTCCACTACACCAATCCGGCCAACGACCACCGTTTTTCAAACCTCGTCGGCCATAGCGACACCAACGCCGCCGAGGACGCCGGCAAACTGCACGTGACCTGGCATCACAACTGGTGGGGAAATCTCGTCCACGAGCGCATGCCACGAGTGCGCTTTGGCCGTGTTCACCTGTACAACAATTACTACCACAGCCCCGGCAACAACTATTGCATCCGGGCAGCCATCGCCTCCGAAATCCTCGTCCAGAACAACTATTTCGAGGACGTCAAGAACGTCTGGGAACTCTACCGCACGACGGGGATTGACGGGAAGGTCTTCGCCACCGGTAACATCGAGGTGAACACCACCTGGTCGAACGGCGGTGACTCGAGCTCGATCTGGATTCCCGGCACTGACGACCTTTCCGCCGAGGTCAACGGCCTCAATCCCCTTCCCTACGTCTGCGCGCCCGACCCGGCGGCGGGTCTCCCCGCCGCCCTCACCAACCACGCGGGCGCCGGCCGGGGGCTGTTTGCGCCGTAGCCAGTTCGGCGGCGGCCACAGCCGGTCTTGCGCGGCCTTGCAACTGGCTGGGCAGGGGCTATCATCGGTCAACCTCACATGAATATTTTTCCTCGCCCCCTCGCTGACCGCCCCTTTTTGCCCTCGCTGAGACTGCTATGGGGGCTATGGATTCCAGTGGCGGCCGTGGCTGCCGCAAACGCGGGACCCGACCTCCAGCTTGCGGAAACGCCCGCCTTTGCGCAATGGACCAGCCGCTATCAACAGGCCGCCAGCCTCGGGGAACGCCAGGCGCTCGAGGCCGAAGGACTCCGCCTCGCCGAGGCCCGGCGGTCGGCCCTGCGGGAGCTGATCCAAAAGAACCCGCGTCAGGCGCTGGCCGAGGCGCTCCCGGCCGAAGCGCGACAGCATTTGCCGGTGGAAGTGTTGGAACGCCTTGAACAGCCGGTCAGCGGTCGCGGGTTCTACGGCGTGCTCATCGCGGATTACTTTGATGAGGCTGGCGAGGCGCGTTCGGAAGTGCGGCGCGAGGTGGTGATGGGTGGGAAACGGTATCAGGCGTTCGTTTATGGGAACCGGCTTCGCCAGATGACCCGCCCGGACACCCTGCTAAGCGGCGTGGCGGTGGACGACCTGATCGCCCTTTACGATGAGCCGTCGCCCGGCGAGGGTGGCGGGGCGGAGGGCGATGAGCCGCCCACGCTGCCGGATAGCTGGACCCAGGGCCCCAAGACGCTGTTGTACATCCGGCTGGCGTTCGCGGACAACCCCACCGCCGACCCTCAGAGTGAAACGAGCTGTTACGACGCGATCAACACCGTCAACAACTTCTTCATCGAGAATTCGTGGAACACCATGTCGCTAATCCCCACGGTCACCCCGTTGCTGGTGCTGCCGCAGACCGAGCAGTACTACAAGGACCAGGGCGAGTATGTGTTGCGCACGGACGCGCTGGAACTGGCGCACAACCAGGGATACGACTCCGCCAGTTACATCCTCAACGCCATTCGATACAACGGCGGGCCGGGCAGTTTCAGCGGGCTGGGCTACGTCGGAGGAGCCGGCATCTGGCTCAAGAGTTCGAGCGCCGGCGTGGCGGCGCATGAGTGGGGCCACAACCTGGGACTGCGTCACGCCAACTTCTGGACCGCCACGGGCGACAGTGTCATCGGTCCCGGCAGCAACAGCGAGTACGGGGACAGTTTTGACCTGATGGGGTCCACGGCGAGCATGAACAATCATTTCAACCCTTCGATGCGCCGCCAGATCGAATGGCTGCCGGAGGCCTACGTGGCCACGCTCACCGCCAGCAGCACTCAGCGGATTCACGCGCTGGACGTCCCCCTGCCCACCCCGGGCCGGACCTACGCCGTGCGCATCCGCAAGGACCCCGACCGCGATTACTGGCTGGGGCACCGGCAAAAGTTCACCAGCAACTCCTGGCTCCTCAATGGCGTTGAGTTGCATTGGGATCCCTGGACCGACAGCGCCAGCGGCACCCATCTCCTGGATACGACCCCAGGGTCTGTCCCCGGCAAGAATGACAGCGCCGTCATACTCGGTCGCACCTTCAGCGATCCGGCCGCCGATCTGCACGTCACCCCGATTGCCCGGATTGGCTCGGCAGCAGACTCGGCGATTGACGTGGTCGTCCAAATTGGCCCCTTTCCGGGCAACCGCCCGCCCGAACTCACCCTGGGCGTAAACCAGGCCAGTGTGCCGGCAGGCACGCCGGTTTATCTAACGGCCTACGCCTCTGATCCCGATGGCGACGCGCTCGCCTATTATTGGGACTTCGGCGACAACACCTACGGGAGCAACAGCGTCAACAGCGCCACAGTGGTCCGCGCTTTCAACTCCGCCGGCCACTACACCGTCCAGTGCACCGTCTCGGACATGAAGGGCAAAGTGGCCACCGACTCCGTCGTCATCACCGTCGGCTCCCCCACCACTCGACGGATCACGGGCCGGATTCTCGACCCCTACGGCGAGCCGGTGGAGGGGGTGCGCATCACGGCCAATGGCACCACGGCAGGCTACTCGGACAGCCTGGGGAATTACCACCTTGGAAGACTTTCCTCGGGATCGCACACGATCGCCGCGGTAAAATACGGTTACAGTTTTGGCGCGGCGGGAGGGTGGGTGAACCCCGTTAGCGTCAGCAGCGGGGACGCCGGCGGGATCAACTTCATCGCCACGCCTGGGCAATGGGTCAGCATCAGCGCGCGCGACGATTATGCGACCGAAGCCCCAGCCAACCCCGGCGCGTTCCGCCTGGTCCGCTCGGGTCTGCTGACCGCCTCACTGGAAGTCGCCCTGCACCGCTCCGGCACGGCTACATACTCAAGCGATTACACAACCAGCGTCGCCCTCACGGGCACGGTGAGCCGCGTGACCATCCCCGCCGGCGTCAGTTTTCTGGATCTGACGGTGCTGCCCGTAAACGATACCACCAGCGAGGGGCCCGAGTTTGTGGAGTTGACGGTATGGCAGGACGCCGCTTATGCGGTCATGGGCCAGGGTGTTGCGCGCGTCAACATTGATGACGACGAGGTTTACACCAAACCCACTGTCAGCGTCAGCACCAGCGGCTCGGCGGATAATCGTGCCACCGAAAGCGGTGACGACCACGGCTATTTTCGCGTCTATCGCACGGGGAATGTGTCCAGCAACATCACTGTCTTCTGGACGATCGGCGGCACGGCTACAAGCGGAGTGGACTACCAACTGATGCCGCGTTCAGTCCTGCTGGCCGCCGGCCAAAGCGAAGCCCTGGTGCCTGTCATCGCCATGGACGACCTCCTGGTCGAGGGGGACGAGACGGTGACACTCACCCTTCAGGAAAACGCAGCCTACACCCGCGGCACCACCACCGCGCAAACTGTTACAATTCTCGATGATGATCCGCCGTTGGTTACGCTGTCGGTCGCCGACGCCACCCTGGCCGAGCCCAGTGATACCGCCCAATTTCGCGTAACGCGCACCGGCCGCAAGGATTTCAACCTCGTGGTTTTCTACTCTCTCAGCGGCACAGCCTCCAACGGGGTGGACTACACAACGCCCCCAGGATCCGTCACGATACCGGCCGGCAGCGCCTCGGCCACCTTCACTCTCACGCCCATCAATGACAGCCTGCTGGAAGGTGACGAAACGGTTATCGTCACCCTGCAACCGGCCGTGTCCTATAATCTCGCCAACCCGGCGACCTACACGCTCACTCTGCTGGATAATGAACTGCCCACCGTCAGCGTCTCCACGCCGGATTCCACCGCCTCCGAGCCTGGCGCCGATACCGCCCGGTTTGTGTTGACCCGCGCCAACACGAGCGTCGGCGACCTGCGGGTTTACTATTCCGTCAGCGGCACGGCAATCAACGGCGCTGATTACCAGACTTTGACCGGCGAGGTGTTGATGCCCGACGGGATGGCCAGCGTGACCAACATTGTAACACCCATTGACGATGGCTTTTGCGAAAGGCCGGAAACGATTCGGATTGTCCTTTCCCCCCACAGCACGTACAACCGCGGCAGCACCTACACCGCCAATCTGACCCTCAACGATAACGATGCGGCCGGACCGGCCGCCATCGGATTTGCGTTTGCGGAGTCGGGAGCGATCGAGTCCGGCGGCTCGCGCAAAATTGCGGTCGTGGTGAGCACCAATGCCCCCTCTGCCCTGAGCGTCAATTACGCGGTCACCGGTGGCACCGCGACCGGGGGTGGCGTGGACTATACCCTTGCCGCGGGGACTTTGAATCTGAACGCCGGCACCAATTCCACGCCGCTGACCCTCGCCCTGGTGAACGATTCGGCGGCCGAAGGCGACGAAACAGTCGTGGTTACTCTCAGCAATCCTGTGGGTGCGGTGCTGGATGCTCAGGCCACCCACGTGTTTACGATCTACGACGACGACATCAATACGGTTGCACTGACGGTGACCGATGCGTCCGCCTCCGAAAACGGCCCCGATCCGGGCGCGTTTGTCATTGCGCGCGCCGGCAGCACAGCCAATCCCTTGACGGTTCTGTTTGAAGTCCTGGGCACCGCCGCCGCCGGGGCTGACTACGCCGACTTTGGATCCTCCGCCACCATCCCGGCCGGCCAAAGTTCGGTCACCCTTCCTGTTCAACCTGTGGATGACGCGACCGATGAGCTGAATGAAACAGTCGAACTCAAGCTGGTGGCCGTCCCCGGCAGCGGCTACAAACTCGGCGCGAGCACGGGAACCGTCACCATCACCGACAACGACAACAACGCCAACCTGCCCATCTTATCCCTGACCGCGACGGATCCCCTGGCTATCGAAGGCCCCGTGCCGGATGTGGGGCAGTTTACGGTTACCCGCGGAACGAACACCACCGGCGATCTTGCCGTCTATTTCACCGTCGGCGGCTCCGCCACCAGCGGGTCAGACTACTCCCCCCTTGGCAGCAGCGCTGTGATCTCCAATGGCCTCTCCAGTGTCTCCCTCCTCGTTACGCCGCTCAACAATTCCACGGCGGAGAATGATGAAACCGTGGTGCTCACACTCTCTTCAGCCGACAACTACCTGGTGGATAACCCCGCCACCGCGATAGTAACCATAGCGGACGACGACAGCGCCGTGGTGACGGTGACGGCAACCGATGCCACCGCTGCCGAGTGGGGCCCCCATTCCGGCACTTTCACCCTAACCCGGGCGGTGGCCAGCGCTGCGCCGCTCACCATCCATTGCCAACTCGGCGGTACCGCCGAGGAGGGAACCGATTACCTTGCCCTCCCCCCCGGCATTCTGATCCCGCCCGGTTCAACCAGTGCCGTGGTGGTTGTCACGCCCGCGGGCGACGATGGCGTGGCAGAGGGCGACGAGACGGTGATCCTGACTCTGGCCCCGGGCAGCTATTACACCGCCGGCACGCCCGCCAGCGCCACGGTAACGATCGCCGATCGTCCGATTGATGCCTGGCGCTTCAGCCGCTTCACCGCCGCTGAGCTTCTGGACCCGAGCGTCAGCGGCGATGGCGCGGATCCGGAGCTGGATGGCATTGTCAACCTTTTGGAGTATGCCTTTGGGCTGGAGCCGAAATCACCCGATGCGACCGGCGTTCCCACGCCCACCGAGGAGAGCGGCCATCTGGCCATCACCTACCGGCGGAGCAAGCCCGCGATTGACTTGGACTTCACCGTCGAGGGCTGCGACAGCCTTACCCTGACCAACTGGGATGCCGCCGGTCTCCTGGAACTTGCTCCCGCTGACATGGGCGGCTCCTGGCAGATCACCGTCCGCGACTCCTCGCCCATCTCCAACGCGCCCGCGCGCTTCCTGCGGTTGAAGGTGCAACGGCAGTCATTGCCCGAGCCCCCCTAGTTCGACTCGTGAGGCCGCGACAGCGCAGCGGCGATCTCGCGACGCAGTTCAGCCAGCGAGGGCGGCTTTTGCAGGATGGCATCCACCGGGTTCGAAGGGCCGCGCTGCGGTTGGTATGCCGTAATCATGACGATGGGTTGGCGGGGCGCCAAATGCCGGATGCGGCAGGCGAGCTCATCACCGCGCACCTCCGGCATGGTCAGGTCAGTGATGACCAGATCAAAACGTTCGGGGGCGAACAACTCCAGTGCTTGGGCGCCGTCAGCCGCCTCGGTCACCTGATGCTCATCGAGGCTGAGCAGCAGGGCGATGGCTTTTCGGACCCCGGGCTCGTCGTCCACGAGCAGGATGCGTTTTTGCCTCAAGGGGATGGTGTTCAAATTACTCCTGTTCCAATGAAAGGCGGGCGGAAGCGCGCAACACCACCAAGCTCCTGCCTGGAAGGACATCGCAGCTATCGCAGGCCATCAGTCTATGTCTTCCCAATTCGACCTCACTCAATCTTCAGCTCGAATGTCCACCCAAGGATCGCGTAACAGAGGATATCTCCATCCTGGGCGACTCCCAAGCTCCAAAACTGCAAGGGCACAATTCATGCCACTGACCGTGTTGATGCGAAACAAGAATGAATGCTGTAACCAATGACTCGGCAAAACGTCTTTGGATGTGTGGCACGGTGCAGCCCGCAACCATCGGGGTCCGTGCATAAGTGATTAAATAACAACACAATACATGAAAACATATCGTCTCGGTTTGTTAGCAGCAGTGGCACTGGCCGGCCTGTTGGCCTGTGCCTGGTCGGCATCCGCTCAGGAAGCCAAGCAGGGCAAGAAGGGCGGCGATACTGAACGCCGCGGTCAAATGGCCCAGCAACGCGTCGAGTATTTGAGCAGAGAACTGGACTTGACTGCGGACCAGAAGACCAAACTCACCGCCCTCTTCGAGGAGGAAGGCAAGAAAATGCGCGAGCTGCGCGAACTGGCTCCCGAGCAACGGCGGGAAAAAGCCATGGCCATGCGCGAGGAAAACCAGAAAAAGATGAAGGAAATCCTCACGCCTGCGCAGTACGAGAAATGGGAGAAATCCCGCGCGGAGATGCGCAAGCGCGGTCCGGGCGCTCCTGGCGAACGCAAGGGCGAGGGTAAAGGCGAAGGCAAAGCCAAAGGCAAGAAAGAAGCCTAACCACTCTTCTGACCAACGATCTCAAGAGGCAGGGCAGTCATCCCTGCCTCTTTTTTTTTGCTCGAACGGGGGTGTCGAACGCGCCGGGCCTGTAACAAGCTGGTGCAAGAGTTTATCCCCGGGCTTGAGGTTGTCTCGAAACCATACACAAGAGGCGTTCTTGCGTCTCTTTTTAGGACACTGCTTGCCAGTTTTGATCCTGCCATTGGCACACACATGGCAAACTCCGGGCCTTTTGAAGCCCAGACCAGCTCCGAAAGGCGAAAAAGCCGCGCTCCGTTCCGGGACATTGCGGAAAGGATTCCGTAATCAATGGCGTCGGTTCAGGCTGTTGGCGGTCAACGGCATGCTATCAGACAGCCGATATGCGGATCGGCTCCGACCAGAACTTTCTTCAGATCGAGGGATTGGACCAGGCTGCGCCATTCAGCCTGGTCCAAATTGAGGCTCAGACCGCCTGCCCGGGCTGGATGTCGTCGGTTTTCAACCAGCAACTGGAAGTCAACGACCCGGAATCCGTCGGTCGGTGGGTGTCTGACTTTCGCTGCGGGACGACCCGACGGTTGGAGATCACATTTTCGGGTGCGGGCTGGTTGCGTGCCCGACGCTACACCGGCGGCCAGATTGTCGTCCACTACCGCTTCAGCCACCTCACCGTCGGAGCCGCCGTTGAAGGGGAACTGGTGTTGTCTCCACCATCTGCTGAAGAGGTATGCAGCGCCTTGGAGGCCTTGTTCGCCGCGCCCGAGCCGGCAGGCGGCGACAATCGCGCGCCGGCGGACCCGGAGCATCCATGAAACCACGCCTTCTCATCGTGGATGACGAGCAAGGAGTGAGTGAATTGCTGGCACTCTACTTCGAGCATTGTGGATTCGAGGTCGCCACGGCGCAGTCGGAATCGGCCGCCCGGTTCCTGCTACGGCACCACCCGTTCGACCTGGTCATCGTGGATTGGAATCTCGGCGGGACGGGAGACGGTTTGGACCTGCTGAATCACATCCAGGTGATGCACCCCGGTTTGCCGGCTATCGTATATACCGGCGCTAATGATCCGGAGAATTTGCTGGCTCAAGCTCTTGCCGACAAGGCGGAGGCAGTCATTCGCAAGAACGGTCCCCTGGCCGCGCTGGGTGGCGAGGTGGAGCGAATCCTGGCCCGCAGCCAGGGGCGGCGCCGAGACGAGCGCTTTTTGGCCGCGCCACCGCCGCAAGACCGGAGGAGCGGGCGGGCGGGCTCGAGTGGCGTCGCCGCCCGGTAGCGGCGGGCGTTTGTCCGTACGTCGATCCAACACGGCAAACGCCCCCGCTGCCCGGTCCTCGCAGGGCGTGCCCGCCCTACCGCCAGGCAAAGGGGCGGGGCCGAAGCGCCCCGGTTCTTCCGGAACCGTTCGAGGTCGGTTGCGGGGCAGCTTCAGCCCAGTTCCACGTTGCCGCACAGGTTCACCTGAAGCCCAAGCTCCGCCAGCATGGCGGCCTTGATGCGGCAGGCGCGATGCGCCTGTTTCCGGTTCGGGGCGTAAACGACCTGGATGTGATTCGCCTTGTGCCTCGCCATCATTTGATCGCGGGTGACCCCGTCCAGCACGGCATGCATGATCGGCCATTGCGGAGTGGTTTCCCGCCAGCGACGTTCTGTTTCCTTTTCGGGCAGTTTCACCACTTCCGCGACCCCCAGGTCGCATTGCAGCCTGCCATCCATGATGAACACCCGGCTCCAGACAATGTGCCCCGGCTTGGAAACGCCCTTTAAGGAGCCGCCGCCCAAACGGAAATACATCGGTGGCTGACGCTCGCTGGTGGCGCCGCGGTAACCCCCGATGAAGTGCGCGGGCGGGGCCGCGCCGGAAATCAGGAAGACCCAGACATAGTCATTGACGCCGTCGAAGGCAATGGCCGGCAGTCCGTTGACCGCATCTTCAACCAGCTGGGGTTGCGCAGCGGCGGT
>FWPV01004895.1_pt1 | contig 13753 bp, 15 predicted proteins | sample 2228371 | NCBI WGS metagenome assembly FWPV01 (sample SAMEA103939776, study PRJEB20133) | metagenome | reverse complement strand
CTGGTGGAGGTAAGCGGGATCGAACCGCTGACCTCTTGCATGCCATGCAAGCGCTCTCCCAGCTGAGCTATACCCCCGTCGAAAGAGACGCGCATTATAAGCAGTCCGGGCGCTTTGTAAAGTGAGCCAGGCGATTATTTTTGCCTGACCCGCGCATACATTCCATATGCGTAGCGCTTCCGCATATCGCGGCAGTGTACCTTCAGGTGAAAGAGGGTGGCAGCAGCTTCCCGGGATTCATCAGCGCTTGTGGATCGAGCGCATGTTTCACTGCGCGCATCAGGTCCAGCTCGACCGGACTTTTGCACGCGGCCAGCAGCGTTGGCTTGAGCTGGCCGATGCCGTGCTCGGCGGATATCGACCCCGCCAGCGCGTGCACCGTTTCGTAGACGAGTGCATTGGCTGTTTCCGCGTCGGCCATCAGCCGCGCGTTGTCGTCTGCCTGGGGGAAGGACAGGTTGTAGTGCAGGTTGCCATCGCCGGCATGGCCGAACGCCACGATACGTATGCCGGGCAGCGCCTGCGCGATGCGTTCCCCGGCCTGATCGATGAAACACGGAATCGCGCTGACCGGCACACTGATGTCGTGCTTCACGCTGAAACCCTCGATGCGCTGCGCCTCGGAAATATTCTCGCGCAGTGCCCACAGTGCAGCCGCCTGCGAAAGATCCCGTGCGATCACCGCGTCGCGCATCACGCCCTGCTCCATCAGAGCGCCCAGCAGCTCACCCAGACGTTCATCGAGCCCGGGCTGGTTGCCGGACAGCTCGATCAGCGCATACCAGGGCGAAACGCCAGGCAAGGGGTCGCGCGCGGCGGGCAGGTGCTTGAGCACCAGCGCCAGCGCCTCGCGCCCGACCAGTTCGAAGGCATTCAGCACATCGCTTGCCTGTGCGCGCAGATGCGCCAGCACATCGATGCCGCGTTGCACATCCTCCAGCGCCACCCAGGCCAGTGCCGAATGCGCCGGCAGCGGCGACAGCTTCAGCACGGCCGCGCTGATGAAGCCCAGCGTGCCTTCGGCGCCGATGAACAGATGCTTGAGGTCATAGCCGGTATTGTCCTTGCGCAAGGCGCGCAGGCCGTCCCACACGCGACCGTCCGGCAGCACGACTTCAAGCCCGAGCACCTGATCGCGCGCATTGCCATGACGCAATACATGCACGCCGCCCGCGTTGGTCGACAGGTTGCCGCCGATTTCGCATGAGCCTTCCGATGCGAGACTGAGCGGAAACAGCAGGCCCGCGTCGCGTGCCGCCGCCTGAACGGACGCCAGCTTGCAGCCGGCCTCGACCGTGATCGACGCATTGTCGCGGTCCAGCGTGCGGATACGGTTCAGGCGCGACAGATTGACCAGCACCTCGCCCTGCCCGGCACGCGGCGTGGCGCCGCCGCACAGGCCGGTGTTGCCGCCCTGCGGCACCATCGGAAGCCCGGCATCGGCGCACAGCCGCACCACGCGAGACAGTTCTTCGGTTGTCGCGGGGCGCACGACGCACAACGCATCGCCAAAGTAGCGGCCGCGCCAGTCGGTCAGGTACGGGGCGGTATCGGCGGCGGCTGTCAGCACGTGGGCGTCGCCGACGAGATCGCGCAACCCGGCGAGCGCGTCAGCGAGGCGCTCGCGCTCCATCGTCAGTCCTCGGTGACCAGCTCGGCATACAGGTCATGCACGTCGCAGTCGGTGATGCGTACGCGTACGAAGTCGCCGACATCGAGATCCTGACCGTCGAGGATGTGCACCAGACCGTCGATGTCCGGCGCGTCGCCCTCGCTGCGCGCCACGGCGCCATCGTCATCCACTTCGTCGACCAGCACGATCATTTCGCGATCGATCTTCTCTTCCAGCCGCTGCGTGCTGATGTCTTCCTGAAACTCCATCAGACGCTGCCTGCGTTCCTCGCGCACCTCTTCCGGCACCGCGCCCGGAAGATCGTTGGCGGTCGCACCATCAACCGGGGAATAGGCGAAACAGCCGACGCGGTCCAGCCGCGCCTCGCCGAGGAACTGCAGCAATTCTTCGAACTCGGCGTCCGTTTCGCCCGGAAAGCCCGCGATGAAGGTGCTGCGTATCGTGATGTCCGGACAGATGTCGCGCCACGCGCGGATGCGTTCCAGATTGTTCTCGGCGTTTGCTGGCCGCTTCATCGCCTTCAGGATGCGCGGGCTGGCGTGCTGGAACGGCACGTCGAGATAGGGAAGTATCTTGCCCTCTGCCATCAGCGGCAGGATGTCGTCGACATGCGGATACGGGTATACATAATGCATGCGCACCCAGATGCCCAGTTCGCCCAGCGCGCTGGCCAGGTCGTACAGCTTGGTGCGCAGCGGCTTGCCACCCCAGAAGCCGGTGCGGTACTTCACATCGACGCCATAGGCACTGGTGTCCTGCGACACGATCAGCAGTTCGCGCACGCCGGCGTCGCGCAGCGTTTCGGCTTCGCGCATGACGTCGCCGATCGGCCGGCTGACCAGGTCGCCGCGCATCGACGGAATGATGCAGAAGCTGCAGCGGTGGTTGCAGCCTTCGGAAATCTTCAGATAGGCATAGTGCGACGGCGTCAGGCGAATGCCCTGAGGCGGCACCAGATCGGTGAACGGGTCATGCGGCCTGGGCAGATGACGATGCACCGCATTCATGACCTCCTCGGTCGCGTGCGGCCCGGTCACGGCCAGCACCTGCGGGTGCGTTTCCAGCACCTGCTGGCGCTTCGGACCTTCGGCGCCCATGCAGCCGGTCACGATGACCTTGCCGTTCTCGGCCAGCGCCTCGCCGATTGCATCGAGCGACTCCTCGACCGCGGCATCAATGAAGCCACAGGTGTTCACCACGACGATGTCCGCACCGTCGTAGGTCGGTGAAATGTCGTAGCCCTCGGAGCGCAGCCGGGTCAGGATGGATTCGGAGTCTACCGTGGCCTTGGGACACCCCAGGCTGAGGAAGCCCACACTCGGATTCTTGCTCATGAAGCACTCGATAGGAAATCAACGCGCAAGTATACCGCCCCGCCCGTCCCGGACCGGTGATCGGACGTGGTCGATCATGTCGCGTGGCAAATCGGCATGGGGCGGCATCGAATCAAGGCGGCGAAACCCCATCGAACCGAGCATGCGGAGCGACGTCAGATTGTCGCGATGCACTGCAGCATGCACGGGCCGTTCGTCGCCCAGATCGGCGAGAAGCCCGAGTGCGGACAGGCAGGCTTCGCGAGCGAATCCCTTGCCCCAGTGCGCGCGGGCGAGGAAGTAGCCGATCTGCAGGTCGCCGTTGCGCCGTTGCCCGAGTTGCAGGAAGCCGACCGGTTCGCCCGTTCTGAGCCGGATCACGTGCTTGATGCGGTGTGCGTCGTTGGCGACCACGCTGCGCACCCAGCGCCCGGCGTCGAATGGCTGCGGAATGTCCGGGATGTAGCGGAAAATCGACGCGTCGGCCGCGATCAGCGCAAGATCGGATGCATCGTCGTGCGTCATCGGCGCCAGCACCAGTCGATCGGCGAGCAGGCAGGCATTGATCAACGCGGCGGCTCCGCAAACAAAAGAGCCGATCCTGCGGATCGGCTCTGAGTGGTTCGCACCATCTTCCGTTGCCGCTTACTTGGTCGGCGGCGGACCCTTGTCGCCACTTTGCGGAGGCGTGAAGCCCGGAAACTTGAAGCCGGACATCATGGAGCGCGTCTGCTGTTCGATCTGCTCCTGCATCTGCACGAACATGCGCTTGCTCTGTTCCATGTAGGCACCCATCATGCTCTGCATGGCCGGGCCCTGGAAGTTCAGGAACTGCGCCCACAGATCCTTGCTCATGGCGTTGTTGTCGCCATAGATGGCGCGTGCCTGATCCTGCAGCTTGGACTGTACATCGGTGAAGGCCTTGATGTTGCCTTCCAGATACTTGCCCATCATGCCCTGCATCGCATTGCCATAGAAGCGGATCATCTGCGACAGCAGGTCCGACGTGAACATCGGCACGCCTTCACTCTCTTCTTCGATGATGATCTGAAGCAGGATGCTGCGCGTCAGGTCGTCGCCGGTCTTCGCATCGACCACCTGGAATTCCGCGTTTTCGAGGACCAGTTCCTTCACGTCGGACAACGTGATGTAGGAACTCGTACGGGTGTCGTAAAGCCGGCGGTTGGGGTATTTCTTGATCAGCCTGTGGGTGGAACTGGTCCCCTCGCGGCTTTGCGAAACGCTCATTGTGTCCTGTCCTCGCTCGTTGGCTCTTCGTCGGGACGGTGGGTTCCGCCCGCAGCATTTTTGATCATACAGCAAGCAGAGGCCTTATGCGGCAGTGCCGCATAAGGCCTCGGGCTCAATACTTAGTGCAACAATTCTTTACGCTCTAAACTTACTGGTAATACAGCCCGCCGTTGATGTTCAGCGTTGCGCCGGTCACATAGCCGGCCAGTTCCGACGCAAGATAGGACACCGCCGCACCGATCTCTTCCGGTTTGCCCAGACGCTTCATCGGCACCGAGTCAATGATGCTCTGACGGATGTCGTCGCGGATCGACATGACCATTTCAGTGCCGACGTAGCCCGGCGAAATGGCATTGACGGTGACGCCCTTGGTGGCCATTTCAGCCGCCAGCGCCTTGGTGAAGCCGATCACGCCAGCCTTTGCGGCCGAGTAGTTCGTCTGACCTGCCTGACCCTTGACGCCATTGACCGACGAAATGTTGATGATGCGTCCCCAGCCACGCTCGGCCATGCGGCCGGCGACCTGATGGGTCACGTTGAACAGGCTGTCGAGATTGGTGGTCAGCACGGCGTCCCACTGACCCTTGTCCATCTTCGAAAAGAACTTGTCGCGGGTGATGCCGGCGTTGTTGACGACGACGTCAACCGGTCCGAAATCCTGCTCGACCTTTTCGATCATGGCCTTGCAGGATTCATAGTCCGACACGTCACCTTCGGCAGCCTTCAGGTCGAAACCTTCCGTCTGCATCTTCGTCAGCCATTCGTCCTTCTGCGGGAAACCCGGCAGACAGTTGGCCACCACGGTGTAGCCGTCCTTCGCCAGTGCCTTGCAGATTGCCGTTCCCAGGCCGCCCATACCGCCAGTTACCAGCGCCACTCTTTTCGTCATCACTCATCTCCCAGCCAGCTGCGTCAGTGAGCTTCCACCCCCGCCGGACGGGGTGGAAGTTTTGCGCGGACATCCGCGCTGGCGGTCAGGCCATATGCTGACCACCGTTGATTGCAATATTGGCGCCGGTGACGAAAGCCGCTTCGTCCGACGCCAGATAGGCCACCAGGCCTGCAATTTCCTCCGGCTTGCCCAGACGCGACACCGGAATCTGCGGCAGGATCTTGCTGTCGAGAATCTCCTGCGGAATCGCCATCACCATCTTGGTGCCGATGTAGCCCGGCGAAATCGTGTTGACGGTCACGCCATTGCGCGCCACTTCAAGCGCCAGCGCCTTGGTGAAGCCATGCATGCCGGCCTTGGCGGCCGAGTAGTTGGTCTGTCCGAAGGCGCCCTTCGAACCATTCACCGACGACACATTGATCACGCGGCCCCACTTGCGCTCGGTCATGCCGTCGATGACCTGCTTGGTCATGTTGAAGCAGGAGTCGAGATTGGTCGAAATCACCACTTTCCAGTCCGCCGCCGTCATCTTCTTGAAAGTCATGTCGCGCGTGATGCCGGCGTTGTTCACCAGCACATCCACCGGCCCCACTTCCCGGGTCACGGTGTCCACGCATGCCTTGCACGAATCGAAATCCGACACATCGCACGCGTAGGCCTTGAATCCATACCCCATGTTGTTCATCGCCTGTAGCCATTCGGCTGCCTTCGTATTGCCCGGGCTGTGCGTGGTGACCACGCGGAAACCCAGTGCAGCGAGCTTGATGCAGACCGCTTCACCCAATCCGCCCATGCCGCCTGTTACCAGTGCAACTCTTGCCATGCTTGTCTCCTCCGATTTTTTGAGGGTATTTCGCTGCCGCGGCCCCCCTCTTTAAGGCCGCCATTTCTCAAGTCGTTGCAAGCCCTTTCACGTACCGTCCGGGCGCCGCTTCAATCACGGCGTATCGTGCATTTCCAGGGGCTTTCGGCGCGGCGACCTTCTTGCCGGACTTGCCCGCCAGCCACACGGCGTAGTGCTTCCACCAGCTGCCCGGATGTTCGGTCGCACCTGCGCGCCATTCCAGCGCAGTCGATGCATCGCCACCGGTCCAGTGCGAGCGCTTGTCCTTCGAAACCGGATTGATCGTGCCGGCAACGTGGCCGCTCGCGCCGAGCACGAAGGTGGTGTCGCCACCCAGCAGGCCGCGCGCCAGATAGGCGCCGGTCCAGGGCACGATGTGATCTTCCGATGTGGCAAGCAGATAGGCCGGCATGTCGACCTTGCCCAGATCGAGCCGCACGCCGAGTACCTCGAGCTTGCCCGGCACGCGCAGGCTGTTTTCCAGATACAGGTTGCGCAGATACCAGGTCAGGAAGGGCCCGGGCAGATTCGTGCTGTCGCAGTTCCAGTGCAGGATGTCGAAAGGCGGCGGCGTTTCGCCCTTGAGGTAGTTGCCGACCACGTAATTCCAGATCAGGTCGTTCGGCCGCAGGCTGCTGAAGGTCTGCGCCAGTTCGCGCCCGGGCAGCAGGCCACCGCGTCCTATGGTCGCTTCGCGCGCAGCCACCATGCCTTCGTCGATCAGGCAGGCGAGTTCTCCGGCGTCGGAAAAGTCGAGCAGCGTGGTCAGCAAGGCCATGCTGGCTGCCGGCTTCTCGCCGCGACCGCAGGCCACGGCGAGCGCCGAGGCCAGAATGGTGCCGCCGACGCAGAAACCCAGCGTGTTCGGCTGGGCGTCACCCGTGATGTCGCGTACGACATCCAGCGCAGTCAGCGGGCCGAGACTGAGGTAGTTTTCCCAGGTCAGGTTGCTCATCGAGTCGTCCGGATTCCGCCACGACACGAGGAAAACCGTGAAGCCCTGTTCGACCAGATAGCGCACCAGCGAGTTTTCCGGCTGCAGGTCCATCAGGTAGTACTTGTTGATGCAGGGCGGGATGATCAGCAGCGGCTTCGCATGCACCTTGGCGGTCAGCGGCGCGTACTGGATCAGCTGTATCAGCGTGTTCTCGAACACCACCGAACCCGGCGTCACGGCCAGATTCCTGCCAACCTCGAAGGCGCCCGGCGCCGACATCTAAATGTAGCCCTGCTGCAGATCGCGCAACAGGTTTTCCATGCCCTTGCGGATGCTTTCGCCTTCGGTACGCAGTGCCGTCTGGATGAATTCGGGGTTGGTCGCGGCGAAATTCGCCGGCGACATCGCCTCGATCATCTGCTTCGACAGATAGCGCATGCGCTCCTTGGCACGTCCGTCGGCGACCGGCGTGGCCTCGATGCACTCGCGCATGAAGGTCGCGTTCAGCGCATAAGCCTGGCGCAGATAGTCGAAATACGGGCTGTCCGACCATTCCGGCGCACGGAAGCGGCGATCAGACGGATCCATCCTGACCACCGGGGTGCCCGGTTCATCGGGTTTGCGTTGTGCAAAGGCCTGCCAGAGCTGATGCTGGCTGTTCAGCCACTGCTGGTGCAGGGCGTTGAAGCGTTCCGCTTCGGGCGGCGGAAAACCGATTGCCGGAAAAGGTGTCTGAGCGGCGGCGGCGCGGGCAGCGTCCGGAATCTGCTGGCGTGCCATGAAGTCGCTGAAGGTGCGACTCATGGCAGTCATGATGGACATCCAGTCCTGGGTCTGCGCACCGGACGGCGGCACTGATGAAGACCCGGGCGTTGCCGATTCGCTGCTCATCTAATTCGATTCCTGTCGTTCCTGATGTACCCGGATGCGCGGCAAGCGACGGTAAGCTGCAGCGCCATCGGATACGGATATACGGCTACCGAGCATAGCAGCGGCAACTTGAAAGGACCTGTCTTCCGGTCCGGCATTGCATGAACGCAGCACGATCAGCTCTATTACCTCTTGCAACATTCAGGCTTCCGAGAATTGTTGCATCGCACAAAAACTGTGTCAATCCCGGAATGCGGAAGGAGTCACACCGGATGTACATCGTCGCAATCGCCTGGATCTACGTCGTGCTGATGATGTCGATCACCGAGCAGTCAGTCATCGCCGGCATCATGACCTTTGTTTTCTATGGTCTGGCGCCGCTGGCGCTTTTCCTGTGGATTTTCGGCACGCCGGCGCGACGGCGCTCCGCGCACCGCAAGGCGCTGCTCGCGCAGGCCGAAGCTTCAGTGGGCGAATCCGTCGACCAGATGGTGGATCAGGACGATGCTGCCGATGCCGGCCGAAATGAGGACCACCTGCTGAATGGTGGCGGACAGTTCGGCGCGGCGGTGCAGACCGGGGATCAGGTCGGCGACGGCGACGTAGATCATGCTGGCCGCCGCGATGCACAGCAGGTAGGGCACCGCCCCTGATATCGACGCCAGCGCGAAGTACGCGCCCACGGCGCCGACCAGCGTGGCCATGCTCGACAGCAGATTGAAGGCGAGCGCCTTCATGCGGCTCATGCCCGAGTGCAGCAGGACCAGGTAGTCGCCGACTTCCTGCGGGATTTCGTGCGCCACGATCGCGGTGGCGGTGACGATGCCGAGCGGAATGCTCTGCGTGAAGGCAGCGGCGATCAGCACGCCATCGACGAAATTGTGGAAGGCGTCACCGATCAGGATCAACGATGCGCTGCGCACGGATTCCTCGCTGCCGTAGCCGTGCGCATGGCCGCCGCCCGCTGCGTGACCGTGGGCGTGGAGCGTCACGGGCGCAGTCGCCTGGGCGACCGGCCGTTACGAATGCGCCGGGCGACCGGCCGGTACGAATGCGCCGTCGCGGGACGCTTCACTTCGACCGGGTCATGCGCCTCGCAGCTCACTTCATGGCAATGCCGCCAGAGCACCAGTTTTTCCAGCAGGAAGAAACCGAGGATGCCGGCCAGAAGAATGCTCGTGGCGACCTCGACGCTGCCGATTTCGGTGATCGCCTGTGGCAGCACGCCCAGCAACGATGCACCGAGCAATGCACCGACCGAATAGCTGATGAGCAGCGGAATGCTGTGCGGCTTCGCGGCAAAACCGACCAGGGCAGCGGCGCATACACTGATCACGCCGCCCACGAGCGAGGCGAGCACGATCCACATGAGTACAGACATAAAGTGCCGCGCGTAGCTGAAAAGAGGCCGGATTATCCTTGATCCCGCGACGCAGCGGGGCCTGCCGTCCGCCAGACGAGGCTGGCCATGCGCCCGGTACGTCCGTCGCGACGGAAAGAATGGAACAGGCCGGCCTGTCCAACCGTGCACAAACCGCCTCCATACACCGCATGCACGCCGGCCTGCGCCAGTTCGAGCCGGGCCAGCCGGTAGATGTCGGCAAACAGCCGGTCGCCCTCGCCGGGCCTGAAGGCGTCTTCCGCCCGCGCCAGCCGCGCCGCAAAGGCATCCTTCACTTCAGGTCCGACTTCGAAGGCATCCGGTCCGATGGCCGGTCCGAGCCAGGCCAGGATGTCTGACGCCGGACAGCCCATGCGTTCGACGGTACGGCTGAGCACGCCGGCGGCCAGCCCCCGCCATCCTGCATGCGCGGCAGCCACCACCGTGCCTTGCCGGTTGCAGAACAGCACCGGCAGACAGTCGGCGGTCAGCACCGCGCACACCGAACCCGGTTGATGCGACACCGATGCGTCGGCACACGCCGTGCGGTCGCAGTCCGCATCCGCCACGTCCGCGCCGTGTACCTGATCGAGCCACAGCGGTTCGGCAGGCAGGCAGGCGCGCAGCAGCGCGCGATTCGCCGCGACCGCACCCGGATCGTCGCCCACGTGCGAGGCCGGGTTGAATGGACCGAAAGGCGGCGGGCTGACCCCGCCGAGCCGAGTCGTCACGGCGGCATGGACGCCGGGCGGGGCCGGCCAGTCGGGGCGGATCAGCGGCAGCGTCATCGGGACGCGCGCAGGCTGTCGATCAGCTGCACCAGGTCATCCGGCAGCGGCACTTCCCAGGCGACGTCGGCGCCGCTTTTCGGGTGGATCAGACCGAGGCGCCAGGCGTGCAGCGCCTGCCGGCCGAACTGCGCCGCCACCGGGCGCGGCGCATAGGTGTCATCACCGAGCAGCGGGTGACCGATGGATGCCATGTGTACGCGTATCTGGTGTGTGCGGCCGGTTTCCAGCCGGCACTCGAGCGCCGTGGCGTCGCGCAGGCGGTCGCGCCCGGCGTAGTGGGTGCGCGCCGGCCGCCCGGTCGGTACGACGGCCATGCGCGTACGGTGCACCGGATGACGGCCGATCGGCGCGTCAACCACGCCGTCGGCCCGCACGGCACCGCTGACCACCGCGATGTAGCGGCGCGACACGGTGCGCGCCTGAAGCTGGCGCACCAGATCGGTCTGCGCCTCGAGCGTGCAGGCCACCACCAGAAGGCCGGTCGTGTCCTTGTCCAGCCGATGCACGATGCCGGCGCGCGGAATCTGCGCCAGCGCCGGGCGGTGATGCAGCAGCGCATTGAGCAAGGTACCGTCCGGCACGCCATTGCCCGGGTGCACGACCATGCCGGCCGGCTTGCTGACCACCAGCAGCGTGTCGTCTTCGTGAATGATGTCGAGCGGGATGTCCTGCGGCGCATGCACGGTGTCCGGCGCCGGTGCGTCGGGATCGAGTTCGAGCCGCTCGCCGGTGAAGGTGCGGCGCCGGGTGTCGCTCGCCACCGCCTCGTCCACCTTCACCCGACCCGCGCGCAGCCAGTCCTGAAGCCGCGCCCGCGAGTACTGCGGCCACACGGCAGCGAGCACTACGTCGAGCCGCTGGCCGACCACGCCGGGCGGTACCACTGCATGAAGTCGATGACCGGGCGGCTCGGCGATATAATCCTCGTCTTGAATCTCTTCCAGGGCTGGTTCGGTCATGTGGCGTATTTTAACGATAGTGCTTGTGGTGATGCTGTCCGCTGGCTGCAACATCCTGCCGAAGAAGATCGACGAAACGGCCAACTGGTCGGCGCAGCGCCTCTACACCGAAGCCAAGCAACTGCTCGACGAAGGCGCCTTCGACCAGTCGGTCAAGATGTACGAAAAGCTGGAAGCGCGTTACCCCTACGGCCGTTACGCGCAGCAGGCCCAGATCGAGGTGGCCTACGCCTACTACCGCTCCGGTGACCGCGTACAGGCGCTTGCCGCCTGCGAACGATTCATCCGCCTGCACCCCAATCACCCGAACATCGACTACATCTTCTACCTGCGCGGCCTGGTCGACTTCAACGAAGACATGGGCTTCATGAGCAAGATTTCGCGTCAGGACATGACCGAACGCGATCCCAAGGGCCTGCGCGACTCGTTCGACGCGCTGAAGGAACTGATCACGCGCTATCCGGACAGCAAGTATGTGCCGGACGCCAAGGCGCGCATGGGCTATCTGGTCAATGCGCTGGCGGCCGCCGAGGTACACGTGGCGCGCTATTACTTCCGGCGCGGCGCCTATCTCGCCGCGGCGAACCGCGCACAGTTCGCGATCAGCAATTTCCAGGAATCGCCGTCGACCGAAGAAGCGCTGTACATCCTCACCCGCTCGTACGAGCAGCTCGGTCTGAGCGACCTGCAGGAGGACGCCCAGCGCGTCATGGTGAAGAACTTCCCCGACAGCACCTACCCGGAACTGGGCTTCCAGGACGGCAAGGACGACCCGTGGTGGAAGCTCTGGTAAACGTCTTGTCGCGCACTTCCGCGCGGCAGATCTGACTGTATCGACAGGGAGCATCCCATGTACAGCAAGGTCCTGCTCGCCTACGACGGATCCGAATCCGGCCGCCGTGCACTGTTCGAATGCGCCGACATCAACAACCTGCTGCATGCCGAAATTCACCTGCTGGCGGTTGCACCCATCGCACCGACGCTGTTCGTCGCCGAAGGCTTTGTCGCCGACGTGCCGCAGGAAGAGGAAAACGCGCGCTTCGCGCAGGTGCTCGATGATGGCCTGGCCCAGCTCGCTGCACGCAACGTGAAGGCGGCCGGCCATCTGGTGACCGGCGATGCGGTGCGCGAAATCAGCCGCATGGCGCGCGAACTGAAAGTCGACCTCATCGTGATCGGTCACAAGCATCACCCATCACGGCTTGAGCGCTGGTGGAAGGGTTCGGTCGGGGCTTCGCTGGTCGAAGAAGCGCCGTGCAGCATCCTGGTCGCCGTGCAAAATCCGTGACGGCTGCAGCGGGCGCGGGCACGCGCGACTGGCAGCAGTATTCGGTGCTGGTGGTCGACGACGAAGAAGGCATGCGCAGCTTCATCACACGCGCCCTGGGTGCGCGCTGCGGTCTGGTGGAAGCCGCCGGCAGCGTTGAAACCGCGCAGCAGCTGTTCGCCCGGCTGCACTTCGACCTCATCATCCTCGACATCACCCTGCCCGGCCGCAGCGGCCTCGAGTGGCTCAACGAGCTGCGCGAACAGGGGCACCAGTGCGATGTCATCCTGATCACCGCGTTTGCCGACATCGAAACCGCCATCAACGCGCTGCGCGCCGGCGCGTCGGACTTCATCCTGAAGCCCTTCCGCATCGACCAGATGATGAATGCCGTCGGCCGCTGCTTCGACCGCGCCGGCCTGCTGCGTGAAAACTATGTGCTGCGGCGGGAAATTGCACGCCAGACCGAAGGCGTTGAAGGCATGGTCGGCGAATCCGCACCGGTACGCGAACTGGCCACCGTACTGCGACGCGCCGCAGCGATGCCCAGCACCGTGATGCTGACCGGTGAGTCCGGCGTCGGCAAGGAAGTCGCCGCACGCGCGCTGCACCAGATGAGCCCGCGCGCCGCGGCCCCGTTCGTGCCGGTCAATTGCGGCGCCATCAGCGCCGAACTGATCGAATCCGAACTGTTCGGTCACGTGAAGGGCGCGTTCACCGGCGCGCAGGACAACTACCCCGGCCTGCTGTTCTACGCCCAGGGCGGCACGCTGTTCCTCGACGAAATCTCCGAGCTGCCGCAAGCCATGCAGACCAAGCTGCTGCGCGTGCTCGAAGATCGCATGATCCGCCCGGTCGGTTCGACGCGCGAAGTCCCGGTCGATATCCGCATCGTCGCCGCCAGCAACCGCGACCTTGCCACCGAAGTGCGCACCGGCCGCTTCCGGCAGGACCTGTTCTACCGGCTCGACGTCGTGCGCATCACCATTCCGCCGCTGCGCGAACGGCGTGAAGACGTGAAGCTGCTGATCGCCCACTTCATGGCACAACTGTCGTCCCGCCTCGGTGTGGCGCCGATTCCGCTCGACCGCGACACCGTGTTGCGCATGGCCGGCTACGACTGGCCCGGCAACATCCGCGAACTGCGCAACCTGGTCGAACGCGCCCTCATCCTCGGCTACTTTCCGGCCGACACCCTCGGCAGCCTGACCCCACCCGCCCCCGCCGCAGGCGAGCGCACCGCGCTCGATGATGTCGAACGCAAGCACATCCTCGATGTGCTCACCGCCTGTGGCGGCAACAACTCCGAAGCCGCCCGCCAGCTGGGCGTGTCGCGCAAGACCATAGAACGCAAATGCGCGATGTGGGGTGTCGCCGGGGTTTAGCGACGCATGCGTCGCTCCGGCGACACGGGTCGGCTGTATTCAGCCGACCTCCCACATAAGGATAGAGGCGACGCATTGCGTCGCCCCTGCGAGGCGGGCTCGCCATGCAGGGCGAGCCTCCCACATCAGGGGTTTAGCGACGCATGCGTCGCTCTGGCGACACGGGTGGTCCGGGCGACCGACGAGCCGTCAGACGACCGCGTCGTGCTCGATGGCGCGCAGTTTCTGGC
>FWPV01011795.1_pt1 | contig 13754 bp, 6 predicted proteins | sample 2228371 | NCBI WGS metagenome assembly FWPV01 (sample SAMEA103939776, study PRJEB20133) | metagenome | reverse complement strand
ATGAGCAATAAGATAAATGTTATTATTCCATCCTTTAAGGTTATTGAGTTAATATTATGTTTTATCTTCAAATAAATAATTTAAAAAAATAATGCAGTTTATCAAATTGCATTATTTTTTGGGGTATCGTCCTGACGTGAAAATTGGAATAGAGAATGGAACTTTATAATTAATTCTTTGTAAAATTTTATATTATTTTCGATTTCTTTAATTTTCTTTTCGATTTTTGTATTTAGGCTTTTGGCATAATTAATTGTTTTGTTATATATTTTAGTTATATAACTCTGAATAGCAAATAAATTAATATTTTTTAACAAATAATTTTCATTAAGAGATATATTTATTTCATTATCCGAACAACATTCTAATGATTTAATATTTTTATGATTTTTAAAATTATTGTTAATTCCACATATTTAAAATTTGTTCTATCCTAATAATAATAGTTTATCTTTTCCTCTGCATAATTATGTTTAAGATTTTATTTTTATAAATTATGCAATAATATCTTAGGGATTTCACACATCTTTAAAATTTTTTATCTTCTCAAAATAAATTGCCAAAATTATTATGAATGAACAGTTACACGCTGGATATTTACTCGGTCCAGTAAAGAACATCATTGCCTCGCTAAAAACTTCAATAGAGCTTTCTGACCTGCTCGCTCAATTATCATGCTTTGAAATAGAACACAAATTTGATATCGACCCAATCAACGACCCGATTATCGCCGTTGCAGATAATTTAATCTCGCGTGGATTGCCAACTTTTCCATCCCTCTTTATAGAAGAGCAATTTCTCAAAACTTTCGATATCTCAATTAAAGAAATAAATCATAGAACAGGTGAGATAATTTACAATCAAACAGAAAAACTCACACAGAACATACAACTCGTTTTCAAATCATTTTTTATCATAGACCCAAGGATCAAGAGTAATAATCTTGTCTCTGATTTTAATACATGGGAAAGTCAACTCGGCAGTGAGTCGGAAAAAATATTTTTTAATACTATTATCCCTACTCATTTTGACGAATCGTTGTGTCAGCTACTTGAATTTCAAAGGCCCATTAAAACTATTCTCAACCTGCCCAAACAATCAGAAGAAAAACTAAATAACTCACTCTCACTCCTTGCAGATAAATTTCATAACCAAAAAGTTGATTTTAGCATTCAATTTCCAAAAGCCTTTAACCATAATCCAGGTTTAGTAATAGAAATAGATGGCCCTCAACATCAAATCGAACCCCAGAAAAAATTAGATGATTTAAGAGATAGAGAGGTCACTAAAGTCGGTTGGGCGCCAACTGTAAGAATTAATACAAATGAGTTATTGCATCCTCCGTCTGATAAGATTCAAAGAATTAAGGATTTTTTAAATCATCCGTACGCACAGCAGATTATTAAAAACTACAAAACTCCCATCTGGGAACTTGACTGGGGTACTGAGGCGTTGCAGGTAGCGTTAAGTCCTTTTGCCATTGCGCGAATTCAAAAGACAATTCTTTATCTGATTTCAAACGGCATTCTAAAACTTGATGCAAATACCTGGAATATTGCAATCATCGAAAGAGATGTGCCAGGTGGTTATCTGGCAATAGATGACTTAAAAGATATGTTCAATCATCTGTTTGAATTGGAAGGCAAAACAAGAAAAATTCCAAATATTAATGTAAAAATCTTCGTCACCGAAGAATTCAAATCATGCAAATTAAACCAAAATGTTACTACAGAAATTATTAACCCTAATTCTCCATTCTCTGATTTTGACGCAATTATTGATCTCTCTGTCTTACAAAGATATGGTGTAACTAAATTTAACCATTTAACTGATCTGCCATTAAAAAACTATATTAAAATTTGCTCCTCACATTCAATAAAAAAACCGCGATTAATTAAATCAGCAAAACCAGTTAAATATCATATACCAAAAGGCGACCAGCCCAAGTCACTTTTGTATTTCTTACAAAACGTCTTCCGAAAATATGAATTCAGACAAGGTCAAGTCGATATCCTGCGTAAAACATTGACATTACAATATGTTATTGCACTACTGCCAACCGGCGCGGGAAAGTCGTTAACTTATCAATTATCAGCCTTGTTGCAGCCAGGAATAGTACTGATCGTCGACCCACTAAAATCATTAATGAAAGACCAGAATGACAATCTACTGGCATTAGGAATTGATACAACTGTCTTTATCAATTCAACTATAAAAAATCCCGCAGTACGAGAAGAATTAAGCGAAAAAATGGTTCATGGTTATTATCAATTCGTCTTCATATCCCCGGAAAGATTGCAAATTGAGGAATTTCGCAAATATTTGAATGCCATGACAAATACTGTGTTTACCTATTGCATAGTAGACGAAGCCCATTGCGTATCAGAATGGGGACATGACTTTAGAACAGCCTATTTAAGATTGGGTAATAATGCAAGAAAATACTGTAAAACGCTTGTAAAAATGAAAAATGAAAAAGGTCAAATAGAGGAGCAGATTCCTATCATCGCCTTAACCGGGACAGCATCATTCGATGTTTTGGCTGATGTCCAAAGAGAGTTAGATATTAAAGACGAAACATCAATTATAGCGCCATCAAAATATGAGCGGGAGGAACTACATCTTGAGCCAATAAAGGTGCAGGAAGTAAATCTCCCACAAAACGCAGATGAGTTAACTATACTAAGTAAAATTGCAGATGCAAAACTGGAGACTTTAATTGATATTTTCAATAATTTTTCCAAGCTAATTCGGGATAACAACTCGCAATATGATTCTCTAGAATCCTTCTTCTCAAGAAGTATAAATTATAAAAATTCTGGAATTGTATTCTGCCCGCATAAAGGAAAAGAAATTAACGGCTCTAAATTTGGCGTTTATCATATTGCATCAAATCTAAAAAAGAAGTTTAATAATATTCAAAGGTTAATTGAGACCTATGCTGGTAGCTCTGATTTTGGTTCTTTTGACGAAGAGAAAAACATTATTATTCAAAATAATTTTAAAAACGATAATCTCGCATTGCTGGTCGCTACAAAAGCGTTTGGTATGGGTATTGATAAACCTAATATCCGATTCACAATTCATTTTAATATGCCCCAATCTATTGAATCATTCTATCAGGAAGCCGGACGGGCTGGCAGAGATAAAAGTCCTGCATATTGTTATATTCTATATTCGCCCCAAAAATTTAACCTCACTGAAAACTCCATTACCGTCGATAAAAATTTAATGCTTACTTTTCATAAGAATTCATTCAAGGGAATTGAAAAAGAAAAACGAATAATTTGGGAATTACTCAACGAAATAACATTCCCACAATTAAGCCCGAATATGAAAATAAATCAAATTGTTAGTGAATTAGATATAGATGTAAAATGCTCCATCTGGCAAAAAAATGATTATTGCCGATTGTATGTCAATGACGAAGAATGGGGGAAAAGTTATGGGTATATAAATCTAAAAAATTTAGAAATTGTTCCAGAAGATAGGAAAGAAAAAATGATTACCGATTCTTTCCATGCCACGAATGTCATGAAGCAAATTTTGGAAAAACTTATGTACGAATGCCCTCACCACACAAAATTAATTGATTGGCTATTGAAATCCGTAAGTATTCCCCCAAAACCAGGATTTGAAAAAATACTTTCAGATAACTCTAACAGTTCTAATCTTGTGATTGTTGGCTTTGTAAACGATAAACTTCAAAAAATAACTGATTATCTGTTACAATATGACCCAGCATGGGATGAGAATATCGTCATAAAAGCAAATAACTGGTGTTTTGATCCTACTGAATTTATTGACAGACTTTTATCTGGCTATTACAAAAAAACTAATAAAGCAGCACAATTAAATCAAATCCAAATTGATCATATCACCAAATGGTTTAAAGAAATAAGAGATGTGCAGGATACTTTCAAAGCAATTTACCGTCTATCTATCATCGGCGTTATAGATGATTATACTGTAGATTATAATTCAAAGACAATAGAATGCAAAACCTTTAAAAAACATCCTACAGATTATATTAATAATCTTGTAGAATATATCGGAAGATATGTATCAAAGGAAGAAAAACTAAAAGTACATGAGAAAATACTAAGTTCACCCGGCAATACCATAATCCAAAAATGTTGCGGCTATTTGGTAAAATTTGTTTACGAAAAAATTGCCGCCAAAAGAAGAGAAGCTATCAATGTAATGGAATCAGCCATCCAATCAGGCATAGAAAATGGTAATTTCTCAGAGTATATTAATACCTATTTCGATTCAAAATTTACACCTTATTTACGTAATTATCTTTATAACTATTCAATTGACATTGTTTGGGACTTTATTCAACAAACAAATGGTGAACCCGATTCAATCAATCATCTGCGTGGCGCCTGCGACAGGCTCTTAGTAGAAAACCCAGATAACGCTGCTCTTTTATTATTACGCTCCTTTACCCGCTTCCTCATTCCAACTTATAATAAAGAGGATGCCTTTCACGATCTTACTAAAGGTTTTGATCTATTTATAGAATATTTTAATTGGAAACGATCAGAAATACTTATCAACAAAGCTCGTTATTGCCAAATGTTATTTAATTATGATTCAAATCTCTCAAACTTACTCGGTAATCTAATCATTGATGACCATCTCAGTTGGCTACGAAAATTTAATTTAACTTTTTTACAAGGAGTTAAACATGCCTGATTTAATACAACTAAATGATTCACTGGCTAAATTAGAAGAAGAATTATCAACTCTACACTCTGCCGCAACTTTAATAGAACAGGCTCAAAACTCTATAAATAACTTAAAAAAAATCACCGAAAATATAATTCAAAAGTCTACAGAAGCTACAAATCTTACAATTCAGGAGGCTAAAAAACTGAATCAGGCGGCGATAAAACTATTTAATGCCGTGGTTATATTACTGAAAAAAATTAATGCTATTGATTTTCCTACAAGATTAGATAAAATTGACACAACTGTTAGCGGTATAAACGTAGCAGTACAAAATACAATAAATAGATTAGATATTATTGAGGGCAACTTGAAAAGTGAAATCCAACATAATTTTTCAGCATTGTACGATAAAACGACTAGATCTTATAAAACGTTATTAATCCTTTTTATTCTTCTATTACTGATATCAAGTAGTGCACTTGTTTTAACAATCCTCCAGTTAATCAAGTGATTAATTTTCACATTCATTTTATTATCCTTTTATTTCACTATTTCCCTTTTACTCCATTAGGCAGGTCATTACCCTCTTTCACCCTGCCTCAATCTCAGTTTCGTATCTCTTCTTTTTCCCGCGAATTTGCTCAAAAACCTCACGAGCCAAGTATTCCGTAACAGTATCTCTAAATTCATGCTCATTCATGAATTTTGCTGTAATATCCTCATTGGCTTCCATTCGTTCAATAAATAAATCATCCAGAACCTTCTTAAAAACGTAACAAAAATTCTCCAACGTATTTACCTCGGCTGCTTTTCTCAATCTTGAATCTGATATTGCATCTTCTTTTATAGAATCAAAAAATAATTGATCCGCTGGTTTAAATTCCGTCCCGAACCTCTCATTCAGAATTTCAATCAGTTTCGATAGATGAATACGCTCTTTGTGACCTGCACTGGTGCCAACTTCGGTTGGCCCATCAAGATCAGCTATCTTGCTCTTTTTAAGCACTATTCCGCCTTCATAACTCTTTTCAAGCCTATAATACTTGAGGGCGATCTCCTCATCAAAACTGTAAATCGGCCCGCCGCTTTGTTTCGGAAGCTTGGTCAGCAAAAATCTGACAAACGAATACAGCTTCTCCAAATCGGCATCCTGGAACGGGATAACCTGCGTCAGAAAGGCGTAAAGGTTTTTGTAAGCGACAAGCACTTTGCGGTATGCCTCTTGCTCCTCCTCATCAAGCTCCCTGAATCGGTTGACACATGGGTCAAGGATGGCGTTCAATTTGGCATGATCATGGACATTCTGCTTTTCGGGCGGCTTGTAAAAAATCCTGGCAAATTCCTCAACCTCTAAGCCGTAAAATACCCGCTTTTCCTCAAGCTTAGCCTGCAATTCATAAAGCTGTCGTGGCTCGGCTCGCTCACCCACCGTTGTCTGCTCATAATAGGGCTGAAACGAATCAAGGATTTCTTTCGTATCGTTCACAAAGTCAAGGACAAAGGTATCCTCCTTGCCCTGCGGCTTTCGATTCAGTCTTGAAAGCGTCTGCACTGCCTGAACCCCGAAAAGCCGTTTATCCACATACATCGTATGCAGGAGCGGCTCATCAAAGCCAGTCTGGTATTTTTCGGCGACAATGAGAAACTGGTATTCATCCGTCGCAAACTTCTCAGGAAGCTCTTTTTCCTTTATGCCGCCATTCATCTTAACTTCGGTATATTCCACGCCTGGCGCATCAGGGTCGTTCACCGTTCCCGAGAAAGCGACCAAAGTTTTTAAGTCAGAATACCCCTGCTCTTTGATATATTTGTCAAACGCCTGCTTGTATCGCACCGCATGCAGGCGGGATGCTGTAACGACCATTGCCTTGGCTTTGCCGCCAATTTTATGCCTGCTCGAGTTCCTGAAATGCTCCACCATAATCTTTGTCTTTTGCTCGATATTATGCGGATGCAGGCTCAAATAGCGCACCAGCGCCCGTGCCGCCTTCTTTTTATCAACCTCGGGATCATCGGCAATCGCCTTCACCAGCTTGTAATAAGTCTGATAGGTCGTGTAGTATTTCAAAACATCCAGAATAAAGCCTTCCTCAATTGCCTGCCTCATGCTGTAAAGATGAAACGGCTCAGGCTTGCCGTCCTTGCCGATCTGCCCGAAAATCTCAAGTGTCTTATATTTGGGAGTAGCCGTGAAGGCAAAAAAGCTGATATTCGGCTGTCTGCCCCGCTTTGCCATAGTCTTGATAATTTCTTCCTCATAGTCGGGCAGCCCTTCTTCACCTGCTTTTGCCCTGGCTTCCTCTTTGATGGCTTTTTTGGATAGCACTGCCTTTAATTCCGCTGCGCTCTCGCCGCTTTGTGAGCTATGGGCTTCGTCAATGATGACCGCATATTTGAGCTTTGGCAGCTCGCCGATCTTTTCGGTGACAAACGGAAATTTCTGGAGCGTGGTTATGATGATGGGATCGCACCGCTTTAGGGCTTCTGCCAATTCGGTTGAATCCTTCTCAATCTTTGAAACAACACCCTTCTTATGCTCAAACTCATAAATCGTATTCTGAAGCTGTTGATCAAGCACCAGCCGATCGGTAACGACGATGACCGAATCAAAAATCTTGTTATCATTTTCATCATGCAACGACGAGAGCCGATGCGCAAGCCAGCTTATGGAGTTGCTCTTGCCGCTACCTGCCGAATGCTGGATCAAATAATTTTTCCCCACTCCTGAAATTCTCGCATCGGCTATTAGCTTTCTCACGCAGTCAAGCTGCTGGTATCTGGGGAAAAGGATGGTCTCCTTTTTTATTTTCGCTCCGCCAAGCTGCTTTTCCTCAACCTGCTTCTGGATAAAACGGGCAAGGATGTCCATAAAGCTGTCACGGCAAAGAACGTCTTCCCAGAGGTAAGCGGTCTTATAGCCGTCAGGATTGTCAGGATTTCCCGCCCCACGATTACAGCCCTTGTTGAACGGCAGAAAATAGGTAGATTTGCCTTTCAGTTGCGTGGTCATGTACGCTTCATCCGTATCAACGGCAAAATGAACCAGCGTCCGTTTTTTGAACTGAAATATCAGGTCATTCGGGTCTCGATCCTCCTGATATTGGCGCACGGCATTCTTCCAGGTCTGGCCTGTCATCGGATTCTTTAGCTCTGCTGTCGCCACAGGGATTCCGTTCAGGCTCAAAACCACATCAATCGTATTGCCGTGCTTGTTGCTGTATTTCAACTGGCGGGTGATGGTCAAGCGATTGGCATCATACAGCCTTTTGGTGTCAGGATTAAGGCCGCTGGCGGGCGCAAAAAAGGCAACCCTGAAGGTTTTGCCGTAGCACTTAAAGCCATGCCGAAGCACGCTCAGGCACCCTTCATACTCCGAAGCCAATGCCTTGCACAGCTCATCAAGCAGCACTCCTTCCGTTTTTTCTTTCAGGATATTTTGCAGATAGTCCCATTCCTTTGCCTGCGTTGCTTTGATGAAGGGAATTAAAACAGTCGGATCAAGCCCCCGCTCAGGGTCAAAGCTGTTTTTATCTCCCTTTTCAAATCCGCCATATTCTGTCAGATACCATTCAATGGCATCTTCAAAGGCGATTTCTTTGTAGTTTACTGGCATAATGCCCCCTCGTTGTTCCAGTTGCGAACATCTATTTTGCCCGTAACCGCAGCAGAAATTAAGGCGGTGCGGTATTCTTTGAGCGTGTCAATGCTCAATTGGATTTTAGATATTAAAGCGTCTATTTTGGATGTTTCTTGGTCGAGATGCTGGGATATAGAATTTTGTTCTGATTTGGGCGGAATTACTATCGTGAAATTTGCTATATTTTCCATCGACAAATTTGGTTGGGCAGACTGGACAGAAGCTAACCAAATCAAAATTTTAGTATAATTTGATTGAAGATAGTTATATAGATAGCTTATATTGGCAGCATTCTTTTTTAAGCGTATAAAGCATACAGCTTGATTGGTATTAGCAGGTAAGAAATTTTTGGTGACTATAGCAACCTTGCCAATTGTAGCACCTGCAATTACAATTAAAATATCATTTTCTAAAAGTACTGACCTTTTTAATAAAAGATTTGTTTCATCGTCAATATAAAATTCAGGTATTTTTGATAATTGATTTGTTTGCAAAATATTTTCAGCTTTAATAAATCTAATTTTGCCAGACTCAATTAATTCTTTTCCAATTGTTGAGGGAGTTGTACCTTTAGAAATGAATCGAGCTAGATATTTTATTTTCTTTACTCCCCAATGCTCAGGTATCTCCCCAATCCACTCAACTCCCGAATCCTTGTATTTTGGATATTTTTTCCATTGCTTTGAGGGTTTTAAGGGTGTTGCGCTAAAAGTTTTTATTAAATCATTAGTCATTTTTCCGCCTCTATTTTCAAGCGATTAATGTCCCAGATATGCTCAGCAATGGCACAATACAGCCGCTGCCTCTCCTCAACATCTGTTTTAAAAACTGTAGATGCGGTTTAAATTTCAATCCTGTATTTCTGATAAATTCAAGAAATCCTGGATTATGCTCATAGCATTTGGGATGAAGCGACCTTGCCAGAAGGTTCTGGCCATAATAATGCTCAAGCTTCTCTTTGTATGGCAGATCGCCATAGCTCTGGTTAAACTTTTTGGGAAGCAGCAACAGGCCTCCAATGCGGTTTCGCACATTCTGAAAATCTGCAGGGTGCTGGAATTCATCGGTATGCCTTTCAAAATGGTCAGCCCAAATATGCTCAACCTCACAGCCTTTTGAGCCCCTTACCGATATATATTCTTCATATCTTGATGGCATTCCCGATTCCCTTTCAATAAAATCCGTTAGCCTTGCAAGAATCAGGTGTATCGGCTTTCGGTTCATTCCATGCATACCGAAGGGATGCTCACTGGAACTGAAAGGCTGAGTATCTTCTTCAAGCCTTTTGATGAGAAGCTCAGCTATTTCAGCAGGTGATTTGCCTCTAATTTCTTTCATGACAAGGAACATTGCATATTGGACTGTTGATGTTGAGATGTCCCGAAAATTAGAAATTCGCCTGACAATGAGTATATCAATAAAGCTTGCCGCAATGCGTATTTTTTTCAGGCAGGTATTTTCATCTTCGTCCCGCTTAATCGGCGCAAGCAGTATCGGGTATTGCAAAGTAAATTCATGCCGTGCGTTATAATAAATTTCTTCCAGCCCTTCAGTAAGGGTAAAAGCTGCTCTCCTTATTTTTGAGTATAAACGAGCGTAAAATGCCATATCCCGTGTTATGAAATGGAAAAAATCATCTGATTTAGAAAGATTCAAATCATCTTTATGGTCTCTTACCCAGCGGTGAAACTCAGTACCAATTCTGTCAAAATCGCCTGGCTTTGCACCTCGTTTGCGCTCCCTTATAGTCTGGGCATACTGGCTTCTAAGCCATGTTTTAAAAAAGTTCGCTTCTTCCTCTTTTCCGAAATTCTGAAATTCGCTCATATATTTTTTCCAGATTTCGGCGGCTTTATTTCTTTTTTCCTCATTTGTTATATTCGCAAGCAAATACCCTTTCAGCATATCCGTAGGGCTAAGCGAAAGCCCACGATCGTTCATTGTTTCAAATATTGTATATGCGTCATCATCTGAAAAAGCTGTAATCTCTACAAGATGCACATTTTCAAGCAGCCAATCAACAAAGTAAGGCAATGCTTCTCCCATTAAATCATTGGGGAAATGCTCTTCGATGTCATGATACCTTAAAATTATATTCTGGACAGACTCAGGCTCGCCGTTTATATCAGGCTCCTGGCCGTTGAAAAGCAATTCCATGCAGCAAGCCCGCTCTTCAACATTCAGATTGAACGACTTCTTTGAATATTTTTCAGAAAAGATAAGCTCATCAAATTTCTTAATACTATCTTTGTCTGCCCTTTCTTTTTTCAGGTTATTCAGAAAAATAAGCAATAAGGTTAATGTTGTTAGGCGCTGCTGGCCATCAATTACAAATTTTTGCCCCTTCTTTGAGCTTATTATTATAGAGCTAAGAAAATAATGTCCATAGTTTTCAACCTCTGCTCTATCATGATTAGCATCATAGGATTCAAGAAATTTATTTGCCAAGTCATCTATGAGCTCAAAAACCTGCTGGCTGCCCCATTTATAATCACGCTGATAATAATCAATAGCATATTTCTGGCCGTTCAATAATTCCCAAATAGTCTTAGCTTTTCCCAGTATTTCATTCATCATGCCACCTCATTTAGCATTTCAGCAATCTCTTTTTCAATCTGTTTCAAATCGCTCTCGATCTCCTCCAGCGGCCTTGGCGGAGTGTATTTGTAAAAATAGCGGTTGAAATTGATTTCATAGCCGATTTTAGTCTTGCTCTCATCCACCCAGGCATCAGGCACATGGGGCAAAACTTCCCGCTTCATGTATTCATTAATGTCCTCTTTGAGCGGCACATTCTCATAATCCCGAAGCTCAGGGTCAGGCTCGGGATTTCCATTTGCATCCCTGCATATTTCAGCAGTCTCGTCCCGTTCCGATAGCGCCATCAAAATTTCCTTGAAAAGCGGAGCAGGAACCTTAATTCCTTTATCCCTGAAAGCCGTTTCCATCAATTCAGTGAATTCATCACGGCTCTTAATAATCCCTCGATTGGACAGCGTTTTTAAGGCGCTGATAATTTCCTCCTGCACCTTTTTGCCTTCGGCAATCTCCTGTTCCGCCGCTTTTGTATCCTTTCGTTTCAGGCTTTGCGCCAGGGCAAGAAATTTCGGTGCATTTTTAACCCGCTCCAGCCGTTCATCATTAACTGTAAAATTCAAACGAAGCGGCCGCTCTACCGTAATCCGATAATATCCGAAATCAGCGTTATCAAAAATTTTGACATGCTCATTTTCAGTAAAGTCTGTAAAGAGCCTGGTTATTTGTTCCCGCTGGTCATCGCAAATCTCATTTCTCTTATTGCCAAGGCTCTTTCGCATCTTTTTGAAAAAGCTTGTGGCATCGATAAGCTGGATTTTGCCCCTGCGCCGCTTTTCCTTTCTATTGGTCACAATCCAGAGGTAGGTGTAAATGCCAGTATTGTAAAAAAGCTGATCGGGAAGAGCTACAATGGCCTCCAGCCAGTCGTTCTCAATAATCCATTGCCTGATATTGCTTTCGCCCGAGCCCGCACCACCTGTAAAAAGCGGAGAGCCGTTAAAGACAATAGCAAACCGTGTTCCGCCTTCAGAAACAGGCTTCATCTTGCTGATCATGTGCTGCAGGAATAAAAGCGAGCCATCGCTAATTCTCGGAAGGCCTGCGCCAAAGCGGCCGCCAAAGCCCTGCTCCTCATGCTCCTTTTTAATGAACTTTTCCTGCGGCTTCCATTCCACGCCAAACGGCGGATTGGCAAGCATATAGTCAAAAGTTTTCCCGTAAAACTGGTCATTGGTAAAGCTATCCCCGAACTTGATATTATCCAGATCCTCGCCCTTAATCATCATATCCGAGCCACAGATGGCATAGGATTGCGGGTTATAATCCTGCGCAAAAAGCGCTAATTGCGCCTCAGGATTCAGACTACGAACATAATTATCCGACACCGAAAGCATACCGCCCGTTCCAGCGGCAGGGTCATAAAGCGTTTTGACAATTCCTTCGGTCTTGAGTATCTCTTTGTCAGGCAAAAACACAAGATTCACCATAAGCTGAATAACTTCCCTCGGCGTGAAGTGATCGCCCGCTTCCTCATTGCTCGCCTCGTTATACCTTCTCACCAGTTCCTCAAAAATGTAGCCCATTTCAAGATTATCAACGCTATCGGGATGAAGGTCAATTTCGCAAAAGCGGGAAACAAGCAGAAACAGCCTGTCCGCCTTATCCAGCTTGGCAATATGTTCCTCAAAGCCAAAATGTTCAATAATTTCCCGTGCCTTGCTGGAAAAGCCTTTGATGTAATTAGTGAGGTTTGCTGCTATTTTATCTGGCTCATCTTTTAATCGCTTGAAAGTAAATTTGCTGACATTGTGGAAATTATATCCTGCCTCCCGATTCAATATCTTCTCATAATCCTTCAGCTTGCTTGCCTGAAGGCTCTTATATTTTTCAAGCACCCGATCTTTTGTTCCTTCAAGAACACAGTCAAGCCGCCTTAGTACCGTCATGGGAAGCATCACATCTTTGTACTGATTTGGTCGGTACGGGCCTCGCAGCAGTTCTGCAATGCTCCAGATAAAATTTACCTTCTCACTCCAGTTATTCATATTCTTACTCTTCTTTCAAGTTAATTCATATATCTAATTTTCTGCATTTTTTAATGCAAAATTTTCTAAATACAGTGTAATGAATTTAATATTATCATTTTTTAAAATTTAAAATCTTCTATATCGAATAAACTACTCAATCACATTCCCAATATATATTCTCATTTGGGTTATATATGCAGATGTATCCTGTTCTAATAGAACTTAAAAGATGAGCTGCAAGGGAACTATTTTTTACTTCGATCCTCTTCAATGCGTTATTAATATTGTTTGTAATTCTAATCCTTGCTTTTTCTTTTTCTGGGTTTGTTCTTTTTATTTTTCTCCGCGCACTTTTTGCCCTTCGTATTTCTTTTTTCAAAAACTCCATTTCATCCGATATTTTGTTCTGTTTAGTAGTATCATTTTCTATAATTGCTTTTTTATACTCTTGTTCAAGTTGGCTTAAACGGTTTTCATAATCCTTTAAAGCTTTGTCATCAATGGTCGCTATATTTTCATAAATATCAAGCGAACTGTTCCGCATAACAATGTCATCAAATCCATCAGTTTTTTCATCAATTGTTTCATAGTGTTCCTCTACAGAGTAATATGCTTTTTTCATAATAGGATTTTTATTTACTATGCTTTCAAGTTCACTTACATCAATCCCTTTTCTTGGGTTAGCCAAGAGAAGTTTTATTAATTCCAAACCCTTAGATTTTTTTATGGTTGTAATTTCATTATTATATTTTATTATGCAAACATCTCCTTGTGTTTTAAAGTAATTATCAATACTTTCTGGATTAAAACTTATTGAATGGTTCAATTTGGTATTTGTGGTATTTTTAAAATAAATAGTTTTAAAAAAAGGGAAT
>FWPV01001392.1_pt1 | contig 13759 bp, 12 predicted proteins | sample 2228371 | NCBI WGS metagenome assembly FWPV01 (sample SAMEA103939776, study PRJEB20133) | metagenome | reverse complement strand
ACCCTGAGGTAATAAACAGAATTATTTCTGGTAGAAGGGTAATGGACATCAGTGATATTACAAATGTAATTAGAGATAAAAAAATTAACAAATTCTAATTAATTTCTCCTAATACAAAAGATAAATTTTCAAAATTAACATCTCATAAAACAACTTCGAAAATTTAAGAAAAAATAAAATTTTTATCTTTCTTAATTTTATTATATTCACATACTAAAAAAATTCTCATAAAGAATCAATTCTTTACTATTATTGTCTTGTATTCGCAATATTTAATCTCGATTTTTTTGTGTATTAATCATACTTTAAAAAAATTAAATAATAAAGGAATATAAATTATGACTATTACAATTATTGGTTCCGGCAATGTCGGAAGTGCACTTGCTGAAAAATTTGCAGATGCAGGATATAAAGTTGTTCTCGAAGTTCGCGATTTAAATAATTTTAAAGGTAAAAAACTTTTAAATCTCGGTAAATCAATAACAGCAAAGGCAATTCCGGATGCAGTTAAAGAATCCGAAGTAATAATAATAGCAGCAACTCCTGAATCTGTTAAATATATTGCAGAAGCTATGGGAGATGTTACCGGTAAAATAATTATTGACGCAATGAATTCAGTCTTTGTAAAACCTGAACCGTTCTCAAATACTACAGAAGCATTACTCAGTCTTACGAATTGCAAAGATATAGTAAAATGTTTTAATACAACTGGCTTTGAAAATATACTTGATACAAGATACGGTGATGTAAAAATCGATATGTTAATGGCAGGAGATAGTGCAAAAGGTAAAGAAATTGCTCGGATGCTTTCTGATGATATCGGATATGAAAATTGTTATGATTTCGGTGGTAATGATAAATTTGAATTAATAGAACAATTTGCTATGTGCTGGATTAACCTTGCTATAATGCAAGGGTTAGGGAGAAACATTGCTTTTAAAATTCTTAAAAGATAAAAAAAAACAAAGGAGTTATATGGAAAAATTAAAATCTATCCTGTGTTATGGAGATTCTATTACCTGGGGATATAATCCGGAAGACGGGACACGATTTGAATATTATCAGACATGGCCCGGCGTAATGGAAAAATCGCTTGGTAGCGGATATAGGGTAATCACTGAAGCAATATCCGGAAGAACAACCTGCTGGGATTTACCCTATGCACCATACCGAAACGGAGCAGAATTTCTACCGATGCTTTTAGAATCTCATTCTCCGCTGGATTTAGTTATCTTGATGCTTGGTTTGAATGATTTAATGAAATTAGTCGGAAAAACTGCTGATGAATCTGCATGGGGATTGCTATCTCTTATCAGGATTATATTATCTCCTGTATTTGGTGGTACTCCTCCAAAAATATTAATTATAGCTCCTCCTTCAATTGGTAACTTGTCCGCATTTAATAAAATGGCATTTGGTGGAAAGAAAGGAGAGTCAAAAAAACTTGTAGAATGTTACAAGGCAGTTGCTGAAGTTTCAAAAAGTGAATTTATGGATTCAAATAAATATTTAAAGGTATCTGATATAGATGGACTTCATCCCCTTCCCGACCAATATGAAATATTTGGAAAAGCAGTTGCCGATAAAGTAAGAGAAATGAATTTATAAATAAATTGTAATGAAAAGATGTAAATAAATATTTATCATACACTAAAAAAAAATTATCAATTTAAGCATATATTAAAATCATTAATTAATACTTCAATAATAATTTATCATGAAAATATTATTGTTTTAGTTTAATTACAAATAATGTCGTGAGTGAACCCTATAAAAAGCAGGTAAGGATATCTTACCTGCTTTTTATATTACTTTTATTTACTGAATATTTTTATTTCACAAGCATCATCTTCTTTACTGTAATGTATTCACCTGCTGTAAGCTTATAAAAATATAATCCACTTGGTAAATCACTTGCATTGAAATCAACTATATAACTACCTGCCTGCATAACTCCGTTTACAAGAACTGATACTTCTTTTCCCAATACATCATACACACTTAACTTTACATACTGAGTTTTAGGTATGCTGAACTTTATTGCTGTTATCGGATTAAATGGATTCGGATAGTTCTGGTACAATTCATATTCGGCAGGTATTGTTATGTTGTTAACATTTGTTACTGCACCAGTACATCCATAGGATGCCCAAACATTTTGTTGCAATCCCCCATAAATTACAAAACAACTATCATTTGCTACATTTCTGAATCCAGGTCTTGGGGAATTAGTTCCCGATAGCCATATATCAGGGTTCATCTTATAAATTTGTGTTAAGCTACCTGTCAAACCGTTAAGAACAAAATAGTTCAATGAATCAACAAGAGAATTTGGAAAACGTATCATTGCAAGGTAATGTCTATATGAATTTCTTACTCCCCGACTATCCAATCCTTGAACGTCACTGGTTACAGAACCAAATAGTACACTCTGAACAAAGCTACTGGTATAAGAGAAATTTGTTGTTCTGAAATATTTGGCTCTCCAGACGCCACCTGTATATTGTTTGAAAAATGTTATAATACAGCCATTTGAATTTTCATTAGTTGATAGGCGCGCAAGTGACTTTCTATCACTATCTTCAGAGCCACCAATAGAACCACCTGCATTACTTCCTACCAATGTACCGTATGGAGCCATTTTTGAATAAAACAGTTTGGTGGAATCAGGTACATTTGAATAAACAAATATTACAGAATCTGCTGAATTGTAAAAATATGCAATATCGGTATGTAGAATTTTCGGGTGCGTAGCGGAGCAATACCACCACACCCGATCAGCTTTGTAAGTGAATGTTGGAGTTGTTGTATATGGATTTGAACAATAAACATATTTTTGGGCATTCCGATTGTTGGTTGAATCAAATGATATTGCTATATATATATATGCAACGGTAGGTAACCGTGCATTATCAGAAGTAATTCTGGGGAAATAATACTTTTTTGCAGGATCATTTCCGGGCCAGGAAAAAGCAAAGGCACTACCTGCAAAAGTAGGGGTCCTTATCACTAAACCTGCTGAAAATATTCTTCCTGAGCCTCCCGATGCTGTTAAACCATAAACTATCCAGATATAACCGATCCCACTTGAAGGTTCTATTATTTCCATATCTACTTCATCCATTCTGAACTTGTCCGTTCCTCCTAATGTCACTGTTGCTTGCACTATCCAGCTTAAACCATTGTTTGTTGAATATAATAACTTTGCTGTATCAGGAGATGTATTATTTCCTGAATAATATTCAACAAATACCCAGATTCTACCGGCATTTGCTCCCCTTGTCTGTGTAGCCGTTGCTATTCCAAGGATAGTTTTTGGACTTGTAAATAATCTCGTCGCATCTATCGGGAAAACATCCCCCTCAATCGGTATGTCTGGTACATATTCAATTTTTCCATCATAAGGAACATAAGATGAAGTTACAACATTTGGTAATGTTGAATTTAATTCATCTAATAATCTTAACATCTTCTCTTTACTTTCCGGTGTATCCTGCCTTTTTAATTCAGCTATCTGTTTCTGCAATTCAATCTGTCTTTGTGTCGGGACAAAAGAACTCTCCATACCTATCGTGCTCCCCACAGTTGTTTCTGAATTATTTCCCTGAGGAGGGATAAATATTGTTTCCTGGGCATATAACCCAAAGGATAAAAGAATAAAGAGAAAAAGTGTAAGTTTTTGTTTCATTTTGTTACTCCTTAAATTTAATTAATTAAAGTTTTTACTTTAAATTATTAAATTTTAACCACTCGCTCTTTTATTCTATAATAATATGCTCCACTTGCGCATTATCTCTTTATGAAACAATGTTTTGCAATGAAAAATTAATATAATTTATAAATAATGTCAATATAATATTTTTTTCGACTATATAAAAAATTATACAGTTAACATTGCAGAATAAATTTTCTCAAATTATAGAAAGCTAACTTAAAAATCAAAAATGTCCTTAAAAACTAAAAAATGCTTAATGATAAAAATTAAATCAAGAATTTATTTCCAAGACAAATAAGCATTAAAGATTTCCTGAACTAACTGTGGGGCAACAAGTTGCGTTGCAGCTGCATTTGGATGACTATCATTATAAGCTGTTGCATACTGCAGCAACATAAAACCATTACTATCAGTTAGTTTTCTGAAGAAATCAAAAACATATACATTTCTTGGAAATTGACCAAAAACAGGATCAAGACCTTGTGCTAAGGTATCTTTAGCCCAAATACAAAATTGTCTGGATAGTGCTGCTTGTGTGGGATTTGTTTCCGCTTCAACTAAAGGTGCATTTGTCCATATTACAAAGAAAATATTCGGTTGAGCTCTCATTGCATTTATGATATGTCGCCAGTGCCATTTATAATTATAAATTGTCTTTAATGTCGGTTCTAATGTATCAGATGGCTGTCCAATACTTTCAATTGCTGATGAAGGAAAACAAGACTTTATCATTATTATACCATAAGTGTTATAATAAGTTGTTATCACAGCATTAGGGTCACGATTTTCAAATATCCTATGCCATCTTTCCCATTCATTATTATCACCGGGATTATTAGGGAACCAGGTTTCTGAAAGATTAAAAGCATTATTACCTGTAAATCCATGACTGTTATTGTAAGCACTCACCTCCTGAGGAACAGAAGTATTGCTTCCATTTGGTCCCCATATACATTCCCCTGTCGAATGATGCAAGAAAATTCCATTTCTTGATCTATTTGTTGAAATAGGTGGTGCTCCGGGGTTACTGCTTTCTTTACAGGAAAAAATCAGAATTATTGTTAAAATGAATGGTAAATAAATAAAATTTTTATTCATTTTACCTCCCTTTAATTTTAGAAAACAAATTAAAAAATAAATTTATAAATTTCAAGTAGTAAAATATTTTTGATAAAATAATTATATCCTTTTATAATTAGAAAATAATTAAGAACTAATTCAATGTTGTTTAAAATAAAGTTTGAACTCCCTTATAAATAACTACGCACATTATTTTTTTAATTAATCATTTATTAATATTTTCATTATAAAAATTAAACAAAAGAGTTTCAATTTTGTAATGAAACATAAGATGTATTTTTGAAAAAGGTGTTATTTATTTGCGGTTCCTTAAATCAGACAACAATGATGCATCAGATTTCAGTTTATTATAATAATAAATATGAATGCTGGTTTTCTCCCTTTTACGCTACCGGTTATATTGATAAATTAGTAAAAAAAGGATTTCTAAATTTTTCTATTCTCGGGGGTAAATTTAGGGAAAAAACCGAAGAATATCTTTATTCAAACAATCTTCTTGTAGATTATAAAGGGATTAAAAATGAATATGATTTAGTATTTACCTGCACCGATTTAATAATTCCTAATAATATACGAGGGAAAAAAATAGTACTTGTTCAAGAAGGGATGACTGATCCTAAAAATATATTTTATTATGCAGCAAAATATTTGCATTTTCCGAGATATTTAGCTGGCACTTCTGTAACAGGATTATCTGATTCTTACGAATATTTCTTCGTCGCCTCTGAAGGTTATAAAAATTTTTTTGTGAAAAATGGTTGTAACAGAAATAAAATAATAGTTACAGGAATACCCAATTTTGATAATTGTAAAAGATATTTAAAAAATAATTTTAAATATAGAAACTATGTTTTAGTATGTACATCAGATGCACGGGAAACTTTCAAATATGAAAATAGAAAAAAATTTATTATGAAAGCATTAAAAATCGCTGGAGATAAACAAATAATATTTAAGCTTCATCCAAACGAAAAAGTTGAAAGGGCGGAAAAGGAAATTCAAAAGTATGCTCCCGGTTCGCTTGTTTTTTCAGAGGGGAACACAAATGAAATGATTGCGAATTGTGATATTTTAATAACTAAATATTCTTCTTTAGTTTATATAGGGCTCGCTCTTAATAAAAGGGTTTATTCCGATTTTAACATAGATGAACTAAAAACCTTAATTCCGATTCAGAACGAAGGTACATCAGCTTCTAAGATTGCAAGTATATGTGAAAGATTATTGAATGAAAGCACTGAATTAGGTGTAACAATTAAAGATGAAGAAATTACTCCTTACTCAAAATACAATAATTCTGTTATAAAAAAATATGAACCCGTTACTAATAATTATTCAGGTAAGGCGAAGTTCAAGTCGGTTGAAAGATAAGGTATTATTACCTCTTTGCGGAAAAGAACTATTTGTAAGGATGATTGAGCGTGTTAATAGTTCTAAATACGGTAAAAATGTTGTAGTTGCAACAACAAAAGAAAAAGAAGATGATATTATTGAACAAATATGTAAAAGAGAACATATTAACATATATAGGGGAAGTACTGAGGATTTACTTGACAGACATTTTAAAGCCGCACTCTACTATAAAGCAGAATTTATAGCGAAAATTCCTTCCGATTGTCCTTTAATAGATCCAGCCATTATTGATAAAGTAATAGGTTTTTTTATGGAAAATATCAGCAATTACGATTATGTAAGTAATCTGCATCCACCATCTTATCCCGACGGTAATGATGTTGAAATAATGACATTAAAAGCATTGGAAAAAGCATGGGAAAATTCAGAAAAAAAATTTATGAGAGAACATACAACTCCCTATCTCTGGGAAAATCCAGATAAATTTAGAATTGGAAATGTCAAATGGGAATCTGGATTAGATTATTCTATGACTCACAGGTTTACAATCGATTATATAGAGGACTATTTTTTCATAAAAAAAGTTTACGATTTATTGTACAATAAGAACAAAAGGTTTGGGTTGAATGATATATTAGAAATAATTGACATTAAATACCCAGAGATTAAGGAAATAAACAAAAAATATGCAGGCGTAAATTGGTATAGAAATCATCTTAAAGAATTAAAGACTGTTTCCAGCAAATGGACAAAAATCATATGAAACATAACGAAATTATTTCATTAAAAAATATTGCTTATAACGTTCGTAGGCATATAATTGAGATGGCAAGAAACGGCGGTTGTTTTATTGGTTCGGCTCTTTCCTGTGTAGATATTATTGTTTACTTGTACAAATCTTTTTTGAAATTAGATATTAATGTTTATAATAGTTTGAGAAGAAATTATTTCTTTTTATCAAAGGGACATGCGGTTCCTGCATTGTATGGAACATTTGTTGAAATAGGGTTTATGAGTAAACAAAGATTATATAATAATCATTTAAAAACAAATGATTACATTTATTGGCACCCTAACTGGAATATTAAAGGTGTGGAATTTCATTCCGGTTCTTTGGGACATTTGCTTAGTGTTTCAATAGGAATAGCATATGATTTTAAATTACGAAATCATAAAAATCATGTTGTGGTATTATTGGGAGACGGTGAACTTAATGAGGGTTCTATCTGGGAATCAATTCTTGTTTCAGTATCTCTTGAACTCGAAAACTTAATTATTATAATTGACAGGAATAAATTTCAAGCTAATATTGCCACCGAAAATCTAATTAAACTTGAACCTCTTAAAGACAAATTTGATGCGTTCGGATGTGAAACTATTAGAATTAACGGACATGATTTTTCTGAAATGGAAGAAGTTTTATCTCAAAAAAAAGAATCAAATAAACCCCGCGTGATTATTGCAGATACTGTTAGAGGAAAAGGGTTACCGAGCATACAAGATAAAACTGATAAATGGTTTGTTAAATTAACTGATGAAGAAGCAATTCAATTATTAAAGGAACTCGAAGAAAATAAATATGAATTAACAGATTAAGTTTCTAAATTTAAGATTATGAATTACGAATTTATTCTCGAAAATTTACTAAAGAAAGACGACAGGTTTATTATTATGACGGCGGAAAACAGGGCAGCCATCAGAAGTTTACCTCAAAAAATAGGAAATAGGTTTATTGATGTTGGTATTGCTGAAATGACACTTATTGGTATGGCTGCCGGTCTTGCTTTACGGGGTAGAGTACCGATAGTTCATTCTTTAGCTACTTTTCTTACAATGAGAGCATATGAATTCATTAGAACAGATGTAGGATTACCTTCTCTTAGCGTAAAACTCGTTGGAGGATTTCCCGGTATTTTATCCGAAGCAAATGGTCCTACACATCAATCTTTAGAAGATGTGTCAATTTTAAGAAGTATTCCTAATTTAAAAATATTTTGTCCCGCAGATAATAACGATTTGTTAATATGTTTAAATACTGTAATGGAAAGTTCCTCTCCCTATTATATCAGATTTAATGATAGAAAGCCAATTTATGAACATACAAAAGAATTTGAGGAAGGAAAAGCAGAAGTAATTAGTTTTGGAAAAGATGTTAACATTTTTACATACGGATTTTTATTTTCAGAAGCTTATGAAACAACCCAATTGCTTCTTAATGAAGGATATGATGTAGGATTGATAAATTTAAGGACACTTAAACCTGTAGATGAATATATTATCATTAAATCATTAAAAAATTCATTATTGACAGTAACTATAGAAGATCATTTTTTGGTAGGTGGTTTATTTTCAATAATCTCTGAAATTGCTTCAAAAAATAATTTACGAGGATATATTTTACCTATTGCATTTAAGGAAAAATGGTTTAAACCTGCACTGTATAAAGATGTTCTTGAATTTGAACTATTAAATAAAGAAAATATTAGAAATACAATAATAAATCAGTTAAAGCAGTTTGAATAAAAATAAATTTACACTTAATTCTGAGTATCCTACTATTATTAATTCAGAAAAGTTAATTAAAAAAGCTATAGGACTTATTCCCGCCTGTACACAAACACTTGCAAAAGGTCCCACTCAATGGACTTCAGGTATTGCTCCTAATTATCTCATTAGCGGTAAGGGTTCTCATGTTTGGGATGTAGATGGTAATGAATATATTGATCTCAATATGGGAATTGGACCAGTTGTTCTCGGTTATGCATACAAAAAAGTAGATGATGCAATAGTAAAACAGCTTGCTAATGGAATTACATTTTCGTTAATGCATCCTCTGGAAATTAGTGCCGCTGAGCAAATCCATAAAGTTATACCTAATGCTGAAAATGTTCGATTCTCAAAAACCGGTTGTGATGTTACATCTGCAGCTGTAAGACTTGCTAGAGCATATACAAAAAGAGATAAAGTATTATGTTGTGGTTATCATGGCTGGCACGATTGGTATATTTGTGTAACAGACAGAAATGCTGGTATCCCAAACTCTGTTTGTGATTTAACAAAGTCTTTCAATTATAACGATATAGAATCATTAGAAAGATTAATAGATTATGACACAGCCTGTGTAATTATGGAACCAGTTATATTTGATGAACCTAAAAACAACTTTTTACAAAATGTTCAACAATTATGTGATGAATTTGGGGCTCTTTTAATTTTCGATGAAATGTGGACTGGGTTTAGACTTGCCCCAGGAGGAGCTCAGGAGTTTTTCAAGATTAAACCTGATCTGGCAGTATATTCGAAAGCGGTTGCCAATGGTATGCCAATATCAGTAATAACAGGCAGAGAGGAAATTATGAGATTGTTGAATAAAGATGTTTTTTTCTTTACTACATTCGGTGGAGAGACCTTATCTCTTGCAGCTTTAGTCGCAACAATAGATGAGATTGTAAATAAAAATGTTCCAGAATTTTTATTCAAGCAGGGAGCAAAAATAAAGGATGGTTATAATGCCATAGCACAAAATCTTGGTATGGATTACACAATATGTAAAGGTTATGATGTAAGAACTATTATTACCTTTGACCCAAAAGCAGGTGACCCCCTTGAAATGAAAACATTAATGCAACAAGAAATGATAAAAAGAGGAATATTGTGGGGTGGATTTCATAATATGTGTTATTCTCATTCTAACAATGATATTGAATATATACTTAATGCTTATGAAGAAGTTCTTCAAATATTAAAGAAAGCAGTAGATGAAAAAAATATTAAAAATTACTTAAAGGGCAAAACAATAGAACCTGTTTTCAGAATAACAACAAATAATTCAAATGAAGTTAAAAAATAATATTATGAATTATAAAGATTGTTTTTCACTTGAAGGCAAAACTGCAGTTGTTACAGGAGGAGCAGGTTTACTGGGAAGCGTTCAGTGCAAAGCTTTGTCCGATTTTGGAGCCACTGTTGCAGTTTGTGATATAGATCTTAAAAAATCAAAAGAGGTAGTGAAGTATCTTACAACCAAATCTTTTGCTGTTTATCTTAATGTAGAAAACAAGAATTCCATAATTGAAGCAAAGAACATTATTCTCGATTTGACAGGAAGAATTGATATTCTTATTAATAATGCTGCAATTGATGACAAATTTTCTGATAATTCATCTTTACCTGAGCAGTCAATGTTTGAGAACTATTCATTGGATTTATGGAATAAATCTATCAATGTTAATCTCACGGGAACATTCATATGTTGTCAGGTCTTCGGAAATGAAATGGCGAAAAATAATTACGGAAGTATAATTAATGTTGCTTCAATTTACGGTATAGTTGCCCCAGACCAATCAATATACATGAATGAAAATGGAACTCAAAGATTTTATAAGTCACCTGCTTATCCTGCGGGAAAAGGAGCAATTATTAATTTTACAAGATATCTTGCTTCGTACTGGGGTGAAAAAGGGATAAGGGTTAATACTTTATCCCCCGGAGGTATTGAAAACAAGCAGGATGAATATTTTAAACAAAACTATTCAAAAAGAACCATGCTCCGAAAAATGGCGTGCCCCTCTGATTTATGTGGTGCTGTGGTCTTTTTATCAAGTGATGCATCTTCATATGTAACAGGGGCAAATCTTATTATAGATGGAGGATGGACAGCATGGTAAAATTATTAATAACTACTAAAATAATAAAAATATGAAAAATAAAGCAAAAGTAATAATTGGTGACAGGTTTGTAGGTGATAATTGCAAGGTTTACATTATCGCTGAAATAGGAATTAATCACAATGGTTCCGTTGATATTGCTAAAAAAATTATTTTGGGGGCAAAATCAGCAGGTTGCGATGCTGTTAAATTCCAAAAAAGGACACCTGAACTTTGTGTACCTAAAGAGCAATGGTATATTGAAAAAGATACACCATGGGGTAGGATACCATATATTGAATATAGACATAAAGTTGAATTTACATTGGAACAGTATGCAGAAATAGATTTGTTCTGCAGAGAATTAAAAATAGATTGGTTTGCCTCTTGTTGGGACACAGAATCAGTAGATTTTATTGATAAGTTTGACCCCCCATGTTACAAAGTGTCCTCTGCTTCGCTTACAGATATACCTTTATTAAAAAAAATAAGGCAAACAGGTAAACCTATTATTATTTCTACTGGAATGTCAACTATGGAAGAAATTGAATATACTATAAGCGAGATTGGAACTGAAAATATTTTAATTGCACATTCTACATCTGCTTATCCATGTTCGATTGAACAACTAAATTTAAATATGATTAAAACTCTTAAAAGAAAATACCCTGATGTACCTATAGGTTACTCTGGTCATGAAACTGGACTTGCCCCTACATTAGCAGCAGTCTCTCTTGGTGCTACATTCATAGAAAGACACATAACATTAGACCGAGCTATGTGGGGTACAGACCAAGCTGCATCTGTTGAAATTGGCGGTTTTCATAGATTAGTTTCAAACATCAGGGATATTGAAAAATCTTTAGGTGACGGAATTAAAAAAGTATATGAGAGTGAAATTATATCAAGAGAAAAATTAAGAATTGTTAAATAAATATTATAAAAAAATTAAGGAAATATAAATTGAAAAATCTATATTATTTTATCCACTTAAATTCTATTAATACATCTCTTACAATCTAATAATTTTTAAATAATTTTAAATCTTAATTATTATTTAAAATATTCTTTTATAAACTCAAATTAAAGAAGTTATTATAAAAAACAAGTATATACTTCAAATTAGTTTTTATTTACTTATAACAGGACTGTTTGTTTTCATTAATACAAGTGTCTTAACACATCGTAACGATAAAAATAATTATTCAAATGACAATAAAATATGTACCTCACCGAGAAATATTATCTATATGATTGCTGATGGAATGGGTTTTAATACTATGATAGCAGCTGATTATTACCAAAAAGGAAAGACAAATGCACAACAGTATCAATCTTTTCCTATAAAATATGCTATGAGTCATTACCCTGCCAAAACCGGCAGTTATCCTGATTCAATGCAATGGAGTAGTGGATATAATCCAAAAGCGATGTGGAGTGATTTTAATTATGCATTAAGTGATTTCACAGAATCTGCAGCATCAGCAACAGCATTATCTACCGGTGTAAAAACCTACAATAATTCAATTGGTAAAGATTTAGACTTTAAAAATCTCGTTCACATTACTCAAATTGCAAAAAGAATGAATAAGTCAGCTGGAGTTATAACTTCAGTTGAATGGACCCATGCAACTCCCGCAGGTTTTGTAGCACATAATGTTACAAGAGATAATTATAAACAGATTGCTTATGAAATGCTGTTAGAAAGCAAACTTGATGTTATTATGGGATGTGGGAACCCTGATTATAATAACAATGGTGCATCTTCTCATAATACTTATCAATATGTAGGAGATAGTTTATTATGGTTGGGTTTGAAAGCGGGTAATACAATATTTTATCCAGGAGGTATTACAGCTGACACGGTAGAAGATTGCAACGGAGATTGCATTTGGGATTCATGGACTTTAATTCAAGACCGAAGCGAATTCCAGAAGTTAATTACAGGTGATACACCATTAAGAGTGCTTGGTGTTCCAAAAGTTTTTGAAACATTACAACAATCACGCTCAGGAGACATAAACGCAAATCCTTATGTGATTCCGTTTACAACAACAGTACCGACGTTAGCTGAAATGACAAATGCTACATTAAACATATTAGATAATAATCCGAATGGCTTCTTCCTTCTTATAGAAGGAGGCGCTATTGATTGGGCTGCGCATTTAAATCAAAAGGGAAGATTAATTGAAGAACAAATTGATTTTAATAATGCTGTTGATGCTGTTATTCATTGGGTTAATGAAAACAGCAATTGGAATGAAACTTTAGTAATTGTCACTTCCGACCATGAATGCGGATTTGTATGGGGACCAGGTTCTGGACCCCCTGCTACATTTAATCCTATCATTAATAATGGACAAAATAATTTACCAGAATTTAGTTTTTATTCAAATGAACATACTAATAGTCTTGTTCCATTTTTTGCAAAAGGTGCGGGATCAGAAATTTTCGTTCTATTTGCTGATGAGACAGATCCAATCAGAGGTAGATTTATCCAAAATTCTGAAATTGCACAGGGTATAAAAGCAATCTGGGGTGAAAACTTTTTCACCGATCATATACATTTTTTAGGGCTTAAAGTTTCGGAAAAATATAATTTTGAGCAAAATTCTACGAATTCTTATTATTCTACAACAGGAAGAATATTAAATCCCCAAATAAAAAGTTTCTTGTCATTAAATATATTTGGTATTTATGAATGACATTTCAAAAATTTAGTGTATAATTATGAACAGTAACAGGTTTAGAAAATACTATTCAGAATACATCAAATTTACCATAAGGTATAAATTATTATATAATCTTCTGTTAATAGTTAAATGAATTGACTTAAATAAAATGCTTGTGTTAAAATTAATTTATATTCAGAATGTAAACTTGAACAACAATTCAGATTAAAACTAATGCCTTAATTAATGAATATCATAGAGATTTCAAAACCTTTAAATGTAAGTTTCAGTAT
>FWPV01006996.1_pt1 | contig 13760 bp, 10 predicted proteins | sample 2228371 | NCBI WGS metagenome assembly FWPV01 (sample SAMEA103939776, study PRJEB20133) | metagenome | reverse complement strand
CGTAGCTCAATGGTGGAGCAGGGGACTCATAATCCCTTGGTTGCAGGTTCGAATCCTGCCGGGCCCACCATGGAAGGAAGGCATGACTCGTCCGCGAACGTCTCGCAGTCTCCGGTCTTCCGGTCCAAGGGTGTCGCGCAGAACGCTTGTGGCCTTCGCGGCCGTGTCGCTGACCGTCGGCTGCGTCGTGATCGTTGTGGGCGCGTTAGGCGGCGCTGGCGTCGGCTTCGTCACCATGGGGTCCGCCTCCGCTGACGGTTCGGGCGCCGATGTGCGAAGAACCGCGGATGGCCCCGCCGGTGCGGTGGCCAAAGCGCACGACGATACTGTAACCACCGATGCCATGGGTGCCGGCGCGTCCATGGTCGACACGGCTGGGGGCATAGCGGCGTCTACCGTCGAGGTGCCAGCTGTGACCGGCATGCGGCTCGGCGATGCCCGGGTCGTGCTCGAAGCAGCGCATCTGGATCTGCTGGTGCCGCTGGCGACGGACGGCCGGTCTGCAGAATCTGCGAAAGTACGCCGTCAGCTGCCGGATGCAGGCACGCTGGTGCCCGTGGGCTCACGAGTGACTCTGAGTCTTGAGCCTCCAGGCTCGACGAAGCCGGCCAAGGATGCGACTCAAGATCGGGGGGCGCTGTGGACGGTGTGCATCGACCCTGGCCACCAGGCTCGCGGAGATTCATCAGTGGAGCCGATCGGTCCCGGCTCCCAAGAGATGAAACCGCGTGTCACGGGCGGCGCTACGGGTGTGAGGACCGGCATTCCAGAGTACGAGATAGCGCTGCAGATCTCGATGAACCTGAAGCGCCGGCTGGAAGACAAGGGCATTCACGTCGTCATGACGCGGACGACCAACGACGTCAACATCAGCAACCGTGAGCGTGCAGCACGAGCCAACAAGGTCAAGGCCGACCTGTTCGTACGCATACATTGCGACAGCAGCACTGACGAGGGTACGGCTGGGGTCTCGACCCTGCACCCAGCATCGAATCGCTGGACCGCCGATTTCGCGGAGTCGAGCGCCCGCGCGGCTCGCCGGGTCCAGCGCTCCGTCGTCGCCAGCACCGGAGCCGTAGACCGAGGAACGAAGCGTCGCGGAGACCTGTCCGGGTTCAACTGGTCTCAAGTACCGGTGATCCTCGTGGAGTGCGGCTTTCTGTCCAATCCTGTGGAGGACCGCCTTCTTGCGAGCCCACACTACCAGGACAAACTGGCCCAAGGAATCGCTGATGGGGTGCTTCAACACTTGGAGAGCGAACGATGAGTGGGGGACTCGGACGGGCCGCGCTGTGGGGGGCGGGTCTCGCGCTCGTTGCGGTGACCATCGTCGGGCTCCTCTTCGCCTTCGGGGTGATAGAGTCGCCCAAGCCTGACAGGCCGGTTACTGAAGTGCTTGTGATAGGGCTTGCCCCTGACGAGTCAGGTGGTGAGGCAGCAGCGATTGCGGTGACGCTCGATCTCGGGGCCCGCACAGCTCGTGCGCTCGACACGGAGCGAGAGGCCCCGCTGCCCGGGACGAGCGCTCGCAACGCCCGCGACGCATACGCGTTCGGGGGCGGTGATGCTGTCTCCCGATGTCTTGCCGTTCAGACTGGCGGTGAGCCGCTGCCGTGGGTGGTTCTGGAGCCTGACGTATGGGGGTCGTTGCTCGATGCTGGCGGTGGTGTCAGGATCCGGCTCGAGCGCGGCATCAGCATCTATCTCGACGGCACGCTCACGGTGATCGGGCGAGGCAAGCGAACACTCACCGGGGCGGAAGCGGTGGCGATGTCTTCGGCCTCACGGTACGTCGGTGAGGCGCAGCGGGCGTCGATACTGCGCTCGATCGGCGACACCCTGGGTGAGGCGTTGCTCAGTGACGCCGACATGCTGCGGGAGCTCATCGATTCAGGGCGGGCGAAGAGCGACATCGACCCAGCGCGGTTGCCAGCCCTGTAGCGCTTCAACGTGTCGCCTGCGCCCGGGGCGGGGATGGCGCGTGCATGGCGAAACGGCACTTCACGCCGTATAATCGGCCCAGCCGATCATATTCGGAGGCAGCGTCTCCGGACCCAGGGAGTGCAGTCGTAGCCATGGTCCAGCAGCAGAGCACGTCCCGTCAGCGTGTCGTATTGTCGGGTTTGGCGGTGCTTGTCGCGTCAGCGGCCTTCGCCGGGGCTGTGTATTTCTATGATGGGGTCGACCTCGTCAGAGGTCTTATCGCCCAACCGATGAGCGGGCAGCTTGGCTCTTCTGAGGGGGTATCACGTCCCGAGACGGAGTCTGCACCACCGCGTCTTGGCAAGGACATCCCCGAGGAGTTCGCGCTGCGTCTTTGGCAGGAGCAGCTGGATTCTCAGCAGATGATCGGGAGTCTGGTCGACGGCGAGTTCGAGTCGATGCGCGTGACGAACGTGGAGTCCAGCTCTGCGGAAGCGACGCTAGGTGTCCAAGTCAAGCTTCGTGGTGGGACCACGGCGAAGGGGGTCTTGGGCCTGCGGCGATTCAAGGATGCTTGGTTCATCGCGTTCACCACGCTTGAGCGCAACGGGCGTACACCCCGTCCGTCCGGTCCGCTGCCGGACCCCGAGGATGTGGACATGGCGCTTCTGAACACGATGTTCGAGCAGCAGTACGGCGGGGCGGGAGTGGTCGAGGAGTATCTTGCCGGGATCGTGGAAGAGCTCACATTCGGAGAGCCTCAGCGCGGGCCCAACACCGTTACGATCGATGCTGAGATGCGCGAGACTCACGGGACGGGGTACGCTCAGGTCGTCGCGGTGCAACACGAGATAGATGGCGAGCCATACTGGTTCTTGGTGAGGTTCAAGAAGACCGGCCACGATCCTCCAGACCTCTGAGCGTTGAAGGGCGATCGACTTGGAGCTTCGCGACTACCTCAACATAATCAGTGCCCGACGGGGCGTCATCATTCTGGCCACGCTGGTTGTATCAGGCGTTGCTCTGGCTGTATCGCTCATCCAGCCGCCGACCTACGAGTCCGAGGCCCGCGTCCTCATATCGGAGAAAGATACGGGAGCCGCCCTGTTCGGCCAGGTGCTGCCGGAGCTCTCCAGCCAGCCGGAGCGCGCACTGCAGACGCAGGTACAGCTCGTGAAGGTGCGTCCGGTGTTCGAGGCGGCGATCAAGAAGCTGGGGCTTGGAATCAGTCCGACCGAGCTCAACGAGCGCGTGGCGGTATCCGCGGTGGGCCAAACGAACGTCATCGCCATAAAGGCTGCCTCTGGAAACCCGAAAGAGGCCAAAGACATCGCCAACGCGATCGCTGAGGAGTATGTCCTGGCGTCGCGTGAGCGCAAGCGTGCGTCGATCAAAGAGGCTGCGGATGAGGTCGAGGGTCGGCTCGAAGATGCCCGTGAGGAGATCATCGCACTCGGACGACGAATCCAGGAGTCCGGGAAAAGCGATGACCTGGCTGCCGAACTGCAGATCGCAGCTCAAACGTACAGCACCCTTGCAGAGAAGCTCCAGCAACTTCGCATCAACGAACGGCTCGAGAGTGGATCTGGAGTCATCGTCCAGTCCGCCGTGGAGGAAGCCAGTCCGATTGCACCGAAGCCGCTGCGAAACACGGGCATCGGGTTGATCGTCGGACTGGTGTTCGGAATAGGCATGGCGTTCCTGTACGAGTACCTGGACAACACTATCAAGTCAACAGACGAGGCTGAGCGCGTCTACGGTGCACCGGTTCTCGCAATCGTGCCGATTGACAAGCTTGAGAAGGGTCTGAAACGCCGGCTTGCGATCACCGAGGCTCCGGGTTCAGCATCCGCCGAGGCGTATCGTGTCTTGCGGAACGCGATCGATTTCGTGAACTTCGAACACGATCTCAAGACGCTGTTGGTCACGAGCGCGACACCCGGAGAGGGCAAGTCCACCGTCGCAGCCAACCTGGCTATGTCTCTTGCTCAGGCCGGCAAGAAGGTCGTTTTGCTTTCGTGTGACTTTCGCAGGCCGACCACCGATCAGTTCTTCGACGTCAACAACCTCATCGGCCTTTCGGACGTCTTGCTCGGGACGCATTCCTTGAAAGCTGCCCTTCAGCAGCCCGGCGGTGAACAGTTGCTTGTGATAACTGCGGGCAAGATGCCACCGAATCCTTCTGAACTCCTTGCTTCAACGAAGATGCAGGAGCTCATCGACAGTCTCGAGGATTGGGCCGACTGGGTGATCGTGGATACGCCACCGGTTCTCGCGGTCGCCGATCCGGTCTCTGTAGCGCGTTGGGTCGACGGCGTCTTGATGGTCAGCAAGGCTGGTGAGTCGCGCCGAGAGGCAGCTCAGAAAGCCGTTGAATACCTGGGTAAGGTCGGCGCTCGAATCGTCGGCGTCGCGGTGTGGGGTCTTGACGAGACCAAGAATCAGGTCGGGTATGGGTACGGCTACTACACCGGCGGCTACTACTACTACCGCTCATACTACGGATATGGCCCCAGCCCGAGGACATCAGGCAAGAAGGCCGGTGGTCACTCCTCTGCTGACTCCGATGAAGGCTGGACGCAAGAGCTGTCTATCGGACGAAGAATAGCAGGGGCCGTCGGCCGGATCATGAGCGCGATGCTCGCGTTCTTGGCTGTGTTGGCGGTGGCCTTGATAGTCGTCTATTTCTTGGACCAATTCTTCGGCTGGGGGCTGGCAGCACTGGTCTTGACTGCGATTCCTTGGCAGTAGGCTCCGTGACGACCAGTTCCAGACAGGCTTCCGTCTCGCGGCAGGGTGTACTTTCGAACTATCTCAGTCTCGGGATGTCGTCCGTCCTGGGCTCGCTGCTCGCACTATGGGCCACGTCACATCTCGCGAGGGCGCTCGGTGTCGAGGTCTTCGGGTCGTTCAACGTCGCTCGGGCGGTCGTCGAGTACGGACTCATTCCCGCATCTTTCGGGGTGACCGTCGTCGCCTCCAGATCCATAGCTTCCGGGGTGGAGGATCCAGCAAGGTTCGCCGGAGTCGTGGTGGCGTTGCGGCTTTTCCTTTCCGTATGTGGCCTTGTTGTCGCTCTCGGCGCTCTGCTGTTCGTCGACGCGCCCGCGACTCGGTCCATCTTGCTGTTCATGGCGCCGACGATACCGCTCATCGCCTCGCATACCGACTGGCTCTTCAGCGCGTACGAGAACCAACGTTGGCCTGGTCTCGTCCGGGTGTTTGGAAGGGGTCTTTACGCGTTGCTCGTCGTGGGGTTCGTCCGCGCGCCTGGCGACGCGCCCATCGCCGCAACTGCGCTTGTCGCTGAAGCCGCTGCAGCTACTGTGCTGTATGGCTGGAAATCGAAGAGCTGGTGGATCATCGACCGCGGGTCGATGCGGTGGCTGCTCCTGTGGCGGCACCTGCAACAGTCGGCCAGATTGGGGGTCGCCACGCTCGCGCAGCGTCTCAAGACCAATGCCGACCTGCTCATGCTTGGGCTGTTCGCGGGGGCTGTGCAGGTGGGGTATTACTCCGCCGCGTACCGCCTTGTACTGTTCGTGAACAGTCTTTCGGCGCTGTACGCCACGGTACTGATGCCCAGAATCGCACGTGCGCGGTCCGAGGAGCACCATGAACCTTATGTGCTGGCCAGCTCCCGCTTGGCTCTTGCGGTGTCTGTTGCGGTGGGTGTCGGGGGTGCGGTTCTAGGCGGACAAGCGGTTGTGGTGCTGATGGGGGAGGCGTACGAGCCAGCGTCAGCAGTCGTCGCTGTGTTGCTGGTCGCATCAGGGTTCATCGTCTTGAGCAGTGCCTTGGGCTACACTGCGATTGCTCTGGGTCATGAGCGTCACTATTCGCGAGCCTTGGCTTCGACGGCGATCATGAACATCGCTGCGAACCTGGTGCTCATACCACGCTACGGCATGTTCGGAGCGGCGGGGACGACCATGCTTACCGAAGTCGTGCTGGCAGTCGCGATCGCCGCTCGTTTGTGGGGAGAGGGTCTGGAGGCCGCCCTGCGGCCCTGGTGGCTCGTACGGCTTGCACTGTGTGCTTCAGCGGTTGGCGCCGGGGCTTGGCTCCCACTGCATGCGGGCGCGAGTCTGTGGACCGGGATGGTCTCGGGCGCGCTTGCGTGGGTGGTATCTGTGGCTTGCTTGGGTGTCCTTCCGTTGCGCGAGCTCAAGATGTTGGTCTGAAGGTGACGTTGTGGAGCCTGCGAGCCGCATATCATCAACGGTGCTCCTGATCGGCGGAGCGGTCGTGCTGGGCGTGATATCGGGCGCGCTGCCGTTGGCAGGACTGGTCATCGCAGTCGTTGCGGCGTACTTGGGTTTGGGGGCGGTCCTCCCACGCTCAGCGTTCCCTCTCCTCACTCTGGGGCTCTTGCTGTTCGTTCCTCTGGACAGCGTCAGCCCGTTCGACGCTGACCTGAGAGCCGTCCCACAGGTCGGTCTCGTTCTCATCGGCACCCTGGCCGGAGTTCTAGTTGCGAGGAGCGGGGTGTGGAAGTCGCTCAAGCACGGATGGGATGTGGCGCTGCTGGCGATGGCGGTGGGACTCACGATGCTGGTCAATTGGAGCAGCGGCGGCGTGCGTCAGTTCTCGGTTCTTATGGCTGGTGTCGTGTTCTATGCATGGGTGCGTATGGTGGGAGAGGATCCGTCCGAGCAGCGACATGCGTTCATGGTAGTGACCGCGGCGGTTGGCGGTTTGCAGGGCTTCGGTGCTCTCATCGAGCGTGTTGCCGGCCGGAATCTCTTCGTCTCTCTCGTGCCTGGCTATGCGCCGGCATCGAAGCTATTCGCATACGAGCTCGGAGGACGAGCGGTCGCTTTGGCAGGTCACCCTCTGCGGCTCGGGACCATGTGCATGATCGGCGTGTTGGCGTCTGTGGCTCTTCTGAGGTCTGCGGTTTCTCCTCTGCGAAGAAGGCTTTCGGTGCTCGCGCTAGCTGGATCCACAGCAGGTCTTCTGCTTAGCGGGGCCCGGGGTGCCTGGTTGGGGGTAGTCGTGGGTTTCGTGGTTCTGATCTTGTCGTCGTCGGTCCGTCACTCCTTCAGGCTTGCAGTGGGTCTGATCCTCGGAGTAGTGGTCTTGTACCTGGTCGCAGCGCAAACCGGTCTGTTGGACTTGGTTCAGGAACGTCTATTCGGTGCGGCCTATAGACCGGCGTCTCTCGCCCAGCGTGTCAACATCTTGACGACCGCCGGGAGTATCTGGCTCAGAAGGCCCATACTCGGGTGGGGATTCGGTGAGTATCTGGATCAAGTGTACGCACAGGGTTTTCGATACTCGAACACAGAGAATGAGTACGTGAACGCTCTGTTGGCGACCGGCTTGTTGGGTTTCGTTGCGCTCATGGTGACAACGATTCGCACGTTCGTCCTGCTGGTCTTGGGGCGGCGAATGAATCGGGTCCCTGAACTGGCTGCCGTTTTCGCCGCGCTGGCGGTCAACATCGGGACGTACAACACTTTCTCGTGGTCGAGCGCGTTCTGTCTTTTCACTGCAGTAGTGGCTCTGTCTCATGGAGTGAGAGATGAATCGTTTGGTGCTCGTGGTGAACTCGCTGAGCAAGGGTGGCGCCGAACGTCAAGCTGCGCTGCATGCGAGTAGATTGCAGGCGATGGGTTTGGACGTGATGGTGGTCTCGCTCGTTAATTCTGCAGAGTTCGCGGACGCAGCCCTCGCTCGAGGTGTTCGATTCCTTGGTAAGCGGGACAGATGGAGCCTTCCGCTGCTTGTGCATGGTCTGAGGCGCCTGTTGAGGGACGACGACGTAGTGATGAGCTACAACTGGTACCCGCACCTCGTCACCTACTTGTCTGGCGCTCGCGTGCGGATAGCGAGATACGGCAATGCGCCTCGAGCCGACGGCGTGATCGGCGTTCGCGCCGGACTGATGAGGTTGGCTCACCGTGGGCTTGCAGCTGTGATCGGCTGCTCGTATGGCGTTGTCAGGGAGGCTGTCGGATTCGGTTCGCCGAGTGTTGTGTGCGCTGGCATCCCGAACGCTGTGGGCATCCCCACGCCAAGGTCTCACCCTCCGCACCCTCGCCCCTATGTGGTCGCCGCCGGTCGGCTGCACCGCCTTAAAGGCTTCGACACATTGATTCGAGCGTATGCCTCATCTCGAACGGCGAACGAGTATGACTTGGTGATCCTGGGTGAGGGCGAGGAACGGGCACATCTCGAGACTCTGATCGAAGACCTGAACATCGGTGATCGCGTGCTCATGCCCGGCCACGTCGACAACATCCAGGATTGGCTGGCACATGCGTGTCTGCTGGCGCACACGAGCGTGAGCGAGGGTTTCGGCAACGTGATCATCGAAGCGATGAGTCTCGGCACACCGGTTGTGGTCACTGACGCGCCGTTCGGACCGCGCGAGATCCTAGCGCGTGTTCCCGCGGGCTTGATCGTGCCGGTCGGGGATGTGTCCGGAATCGCATCCGCGATCGACACCCTCGTGTTCGACGATCGCCTGCATTCGCAACTCTCGCGTCTGGGACTCGAACGTGCGTCTGAAGCGTTCAGTCTCGAGCGCGTCACCCATGCGTATCTCGAGGTGATCGAGGCTGTCTGCAGAGAGGCCGGACTGTGAGCGCGGAGCCCGTCAAAGTGATCATGATCGGGCCGAGCATCGATGACCCTGGGGGTATCGCCTCGGTCCTGCAGAGCTACATCTCATCGGACCTGCCGAGACTGGTCGATCTGGTGCTCATCGAAACGGCAAGAGGCCGCGGCCTCTTTCGGCACCTCAGAGGTCTTGTCGGCACAGCTCGTGCCATTGCGGCCGCTGTTTCGACGCCTGGCGCGATCGTGCACGTTCATATGTCTTTCGGTGGGAGTTTCTGGAGGAAGTCCGCTGTGTTGATCGCCGCGCATCTAGCCGGACGGAGCACCATGCTGCACCTCCACGGATCCCGTTTTCATACGTGGGCAGCAGCCGGCGCACTGCGTCGAAGGATGGTCAGGTACGTCTTCGGCCTAAGCGATGTGATCGTGGTGCTCTCGCAGTCGTGGGCGGAAAGAGTGCGTGCCCTGTCTGGGCGGAGTGATGCAGTGGTCCTTGAGAACCCGGTAGGGATTCCTGCTCATGTCAGTTCCGGACGCGGTGACCGGTCGGTCATATTCCTTGGGAGGATCGGCGAGCGCAAGGGCGTAGGCGACCTGCTCGAAGCGATCACGATCCTGCGTTCGAGAGGAATCGAGGCCCGGTGGACGATAGCCGGGGATGGAGCGGTCGAGTGGGCGCAGCGCAGGGTCGATGCAGCTGGGTTGTCGGAGGTGGTGGACCTCCCCGGGTGGGTCGATCGTCTCGAAGTAGAGCGGATGCTGCGGAATGCCTCGGTGTTCTGCCTTCCGTCGACCGACGAGGGCCTTCCGATCGCGTTGCTGGAGGCGATGGCCTACGGACTCGCCTGTGTCGTGACGCCCGTCGGCGGTATCCCGGAACTCGTCGTCGACTCGGTGAACGGCGTGCTCGTTCCGCCGCGAGACCCGCAAGCTCTCGCAGACGGTCTTGAGCGCGTATTGTGCGACAAGGAGTTCGCGATCCGGATCGGCGACCGAGCGCGGGTTGACGTCGCTGGATCTTACAGCCTGGAGAGGGTTACTGAGCGATTGCTCACGATTTACCGGGGTCTTGTGTCCGAACCGCAGAACGGGGGTGAAGGATCGTGATCGACGGCTTGCTGTTCTACAGGGTAGGCAACTGGTGCTACCGCCACAAAGTACCTCTCGTGCCGAAGATGATGAAGGCGGCCTCGCGTGTCGTCTATAGCTCGTACCTGCCGAGCGAATGTACGATCGGAAGAGATTCGATGCTGGGTTATGGCGGACTCGGGACCGTGGTGCACCCGCGTGCTGTGATCGGGAGCAACGTGATGGTGGGACCCCACGTGACCATCGGTGGCCGTTCACATCAGGATGCGGTTCCCGTGATCGAGGATGATGTGTTCATAGGGACGGGAGCGTGCATCCTTGGCGGCATTACGGTCGGCCGCGGCGCTGTCGTCGGCGCGAACGCCGTCGTCATATCCGACGTCCCGCCCCGCTGTGTCGTCGCCGGTGTGCCGGCTCGCATCATAGCGACTGACGTCGAGTCCAGCGAATACGGGGACCTGCCGGCTCAGTTGCGCGCTCGCATGAGGCGAAGAAAGAAGGTCCATGACTGAGAAGCCATGGGATGCAGCTACGCTGCTCAACGGTAACGATCCGTACGACGCTCTACGAGGTCACCGCATCCCGAGAGTGTTGAAGGCGCATCCGCGGACACGTCAGCTCCTCATCCAGCTGCGCAAACGCAGTATCCTCGACCTCGGGCCACTGTTGGGGGTAACGCCGTTCGTCATGGCGAAGAGTGGGGGGAGCTACCTGTCAGCTTATGCACGACGGGCCGCGCTCGGCGGAAGCTGCGAGCCTGTGCTCGCCGTCGCCGAGCTCCTTTTGAGCGACCCCTTGGTGGCTCGTGTAGAGGGAGGCGGATGGGGTTATGAATTCGACGTCCAGACGAGGTGGGGCTTCTATCCGGCGGGAGCCGCGAACCTCATTGCGACTCGATTCGTCGGGATGGGCATGTTCGAGGCTTCCATCGTCTGTGATCGCACAGAACTCGCCGAGGTATTCAGGGCGTCGGCAGCGTTTCTCTTGGAGCGGATGTTCAACGGTGAGTACTTCACCTATACGGAATCATCGCGCGAACTCGTGCACAATGCGAATCTGCTCGGGGCCGCGTTGGTCGGTGCATGCGGCGTGATCTACGAGGATCATGCGATGCTCGATGCGGCGCTGGTCGCAGCTGCGTCGAGCGTGGGCGCACAGCGTCGTGATGGCTCTTGGCCATACGGTGCAGGCGCTCATCTACAGTGGTGTGACAATTTCCACTCGGCATACAACCTCGATGCGTTGCATGTGTTGGCGCTCGCAACCGGAGAGCCGTGGATTCGAAAGGCGCTTGTCGAAGGAGTGGACTTCTGGTGCCGTGCGTTCTTCCACTCATCAGGCGCGCCTTCCTACTATGCGCATGGCGGCCCACCGTACGACATCCATTCAGCAGCGACTGCAGTGGATGTCGCGGCTCGTCTTGCGGCATTCGGCTACTGCCCATCTGAGCTTCCGAAGCGTGTGGCCGCCTGGACGCGGAAGAACCTTCTCGACCCTGTGTCCGGTCGGACGTACTACCGGCGCGGTAGACTGATCACGGACAGACGCCACTTCGTGCGCTGGGGTGATGCCCACTGGGCGTGTGCTGAAGCCTCTCTTTCCCTGATGGAGTCGAAGGTTCTTCCGCCTCTAGAGGCGCATCTGATCGATCTGAGGGGACGTGAAACGACGTGAGACCGACGGCGACGTTGTTCGGTGCGCCAGTGACGGTCCTGGATATGGAAGGCACGGTCGCTCTGTGTGAGCGGCTCATAGAAGAGCGCAGGCCAGTCCAGCATGTTGCGCTGAACGCAGCAAAAGTGGTGATGATGCGGGATGACGACGATCTGCGTGCGATCATCTCGGGCTGTGACATCGTGAGCGCGGACGGTCAGTCGGTCGTCTGGGCTGGACGAGCGCTAGGGATACCGGTTCCGGAGCGTGTTGCCGGAATAGACCTGATGGAGCGTCTTCTCGGCGTGTGCGAAAAACGAGGTTGGGGGGTGTATCTCTTAGGCGCCACTCCCGAGGTCCTTGAGCGGTTCATCGGTGTTCTTAAGGCGAAGTATCCGCACCTGATCATCGCCGGCAGTCGTGATGGCTACTTCGACAAAGCCGAGTACGAGCAGGTCGCTGCAGAGGTCGCCCGTTCGGGTGCGCGCGTGCTGTTCATGGCCACTCCGTCTCCCATGAAAGAGTACTTTCTAGCGACGAACCTCGATCGGATGGGGTCTGTGTTCGCCATGGGTGTGGGCGGCAGCTTCGATGTGTGGGCTGGTGAGACTACGCGTGCGCCGGTTTGGATGCAGCGCGCTGGGCTGGAATGGTGCTTTCGACTTGTGCAGGAGCCGCGCCGGATGTGGAGGCGGTATCTCGTCGGCAATGTCAGGTTCGCAATGCTAGTGCTGAGCGAGATGATTCGGAGGGTCAGAATGCGGAACCCCGTCTGAGTGACGGGGTTCCTGGGTTGACCATAGCGAACGGGAGCGTCCGAATCCAATCACGGTGATGTCAAGAGTCCGCAGATGTCGAGCGCGTCGACTCCGATCCCCGTTCCGCTTGATGCAGAGTTCTTCATCCCTGTCCACTCGATGGTGAGCACGTGTTGTGTGTCTTGTAGCCTACCTGAGCTCCAGACACTGAGTTTGTTGATGTAGGATGGCGAGTACAGGTCCACCATGTGCGTGGTGCCGTCGAGAGTCACCTTCGCTATGCCGTACGTCGGCGCGACCGATGCGATGAGATCGACCTTCGTGCCCGTGAACGTGATGCTGGAGGTCGCCCCGGGTGTGTTGGTGAAATACCACGCGCCGCCGGAGCGGGAGCTGCTTGCCGCAGAGAGCCAAAATCCCTCCCAGGAGATTCCGGTCGCGGTTTCTTCGTAGCGAACGAGCGGTGGGCCCGGTAGGGCCGCCTGGAGAAGCGCACCGTCGACATCCACAGCATCAAACCCGATGCCTGTGCCCGACGAAGCGGGGTTCTTGAGCCCGGTCCACTCGATGGTGAGTGTATGCTCGCCGCTTTCCAGCCCGTTGACGCTCCATACTTTCTGGTTGTGCAGGTACGTCGGTGAGTAGTAATCGGCATTGGAGATGTGGTTGCCGTCGAGGGTGATTCGAGCGATTCCATAGTTCGGAGCGAGCGATCCTATGAGGTCGAGTCGAGTGCCCGAGAAGCGTACATGAACGACGGAGTCGGGCGTGTTCGTATAGACCCACGCTCCGGCCGAGCGCTTGTCATTAGCCGAAGATGACCATGTGCCCTCCCGTACGATTCTGGAGTCGGTCTCCTCGAACCTTGTGAGTACCGGTCCAGCCGGGGGTGCTTGACGGATGCCACCGCGCACATCGAACGCGTCGACGCCGATACCCGTGCCGGTCGAAGCCGGATTCTTGGTTCCTGTCCACTCAACCGTGATGACATGGTCACCATAGGGGAGCCCAGAGAGGGACCAGAGTTTTCGGTTGTGCAGGTAGCCCGATGTGTAGAAGTCAACGGTCTGGCTCGCTGTGCCATCGATAATGACGCGAGCGACACCATAATTCGGCGCTGTCGATCCGTAGAGATCGAGACCGGTACCGCGGAAGGCGATGTTCATCGCGGACTCCGGCGTGTTGGTGTACATCCAAGCACCTCCGGAGCGCTTTGAGTTCTCGGCGGTGCTCCAGCGCCCGTACCACGCCAGTCGCACGTCGGTCTCTTCATAGCGTGGAGTAGTTTGAACGAGGTCGCCCGTCATGACGACGGCGTCGAGGCCGATGCCTGTGCCAGAGGAGTCGGGGTGCTTGGTGCCAGTCCAATGGAGTTCTACGGTGTGCGTTGTGTCAGCAAGGCCTGAAATACCCCAAACCTTGGTGTTGTGTACCCAGGTCGTAGCGTAGAACTCAACGCTTGAGGTGGTTTCTCCATCAACGAGGACCAGGGCACGACCCTGTGTCGGCGCGAGAGAGCCGAAGAGGTCGATTGCGGTCCCTCTGAACGTTATGATGGCTCTCGAACCGGCGGAGTTCACGAAGGACCAAGCGCCGGCGGAGCGCTTGGTGTTGGGACTTGTGATCCATGGCCCTTCGAGAGCGATTCGCGGGTCATCGTCTTCCCGGCGGACGCCCGTGACCGTGAACGTCGCGCTCTTCGTCGCCTCGGTGTTGCCGGCCTGGTCGATCGAGCGCCACTCGAGCAGGTGTGTTCCGCCTACCGTGGTC
>FWPV01011788.1_pt1 | contig 13761 bp, 11 predicted proteins | sample 2228371 | NCBI WGS metagenome assembly FWPV01 (sample SAMEA103939776, study PRJEB20133) | metagenome | reverse complement strand
TGCCTTATTATTCAATAATATCACTGATGACTCCGGCACCCACCGTCCGGCCACCTTCCCGTATCGCAAACCGCAGCTCCTTTTCCATCGCGATCGGCATGATCAATTCTACCTCCAAACTTACATTGTCCCCCGGCATTACCATCTCCACCCCCGCCGGCAATGTCACCACCCCCGTCACATCCGTCGTCCGAAAATAAAACTGCGGCCGATATCCATTGAAAAACGGCGTGTGCCGCCCCCCTTCCTCCTTCGTCAAAATGTATACCTCACTCTTAAACTTCGTGTGCGGCGTGATTGACCCCGGCTTCGCTACTACCTGCCCCCGCTCCACTTCATCCCGCTTCGTCCCCCGCAATAATACCCCTATATTGTCCCCCGCCTGCCCCTGATCAAGAATCTTCCGAAACATCTCCACCCCCGTGCATACCGTCTTCACCGTCGGCCGAATCCCCACAATCTCCACCTCTTCCCCAACTTTTACCACCCCGCGCTCAACTCTGCCCGTCACCACTGTCCCCCGCCCCGAAATGCTGAAAACATCCTCCACCGGCATCAAAAACGGCTTGTCAATATCACGCACCGGCTCCGGTATGTAGGCATCAACCGCATCCATCAGCTCCAGAATGCACCGGTATTCCTCGGCATTAATGTCCTTCGCACTGCTCTCCATCGCCTTCAACGCACTGCCCTTCACGATCGGTATCTCGTCCCCCGGAAAATCATACTGACTCAATAACTCCCGAATCTCTAACTCCACCAGCTCCACTAACTCCGGATCATCTACCATGTCTGCCTTGTTTAAAAATACCACGATCGACGGCACCCGCACCTGCCGCGCCAACAATATGTGCTCCCGCGTCTGCGGCATCGGCCCATCTGCCGCACTCACTACCAGAATCGCTCCATCCATCTGCGCCGCCCCCGTTATCATGTTCTTGATATAGTCCGCGTGCCCCGGACAATCAATGTGCGCATAGTGCCGCTTGTCCGTCTCATACTCAACATGCGCAATCGCTATCGTCAAACCCCGCTCCTTCTCCTCCGGCGCCTTGTCAATCTGATCATACGCCATCATCTCCGCCAACCCCTTTAAACTCAAAACCTTCGTTATCGCACTGGTTAACGTCGTCTTCCCATGATCAACATGCCCAATCGTCCCGACATTGACATGCGGCTTCTTCCGCTCAAATTTCTTCTTCGCCATCCCTGCCTCCTGTTCGGAAAATGGTTTATTTAATTCCCTAAATGACCGTACTTAAAACACACGGAAATATCAGAGAAATAAAGAATAGAAAATAATCATGGCATTACCTGTGTTGTTGCGAATGAATAACTTAAAAAAGATGATTATTGTCTAAAGCCCACGACCGGGATCGAACCGGTGAACCTCTTCCTTACCAAGGAAGTGCTCTACCTACTGAGCTACGTGGGCGTCATTTCTATTTTTTTAAATATGGAGCGGGAGACGGGATTCGAACCCGCGACCCTCAGCTTGGAAGGCTGACGCTCTGGCCAGCTGAGCTACTCCCGCACAGTAAGAAAACTTTTGTGCGTATAAAATCTAATTTTGATCTCTCTAAAGAATGGTGGAGAGGGGAGGATTCGAACCTCCGAAGGCTGTGCCAACAGATTTACAGTCTGCCCCCTTTGGCCACTCGGGAACCTCTCCAAAAAACATTACGTTAAACATTACGTTAATTAATTATGGCATATTTGAAGCTGGCGATGGGATTTGAACCCGCAACCTGCTGATTACAAATCAGCTGCTCTACCATTGAGCTACGCCAGCATGTTTGGTGTATGTGCTTTCAGTTTTAAATTTTGCTTATACTATTTACAACAGGCAGTTTGTAAAGAAAAATGTGTATAAAATTACATCTGATTATTAAGATTAGGCGCCCACTATACAATATAATTTTTATACTGGCAAGGAGCCACAACGGACACCTACATCTCTACATGAGTATTACATGATCTTATGCTGGAAGGCTTTATCATGTGGGCAATATATTTCCCGTGCTCTAAAAATGCACGTATAATATCGTGGTGGGCGATACTGGATTTGAACCAGTGACTTCTACCGTGTGAAGGTAGCACTCTCCCGCTGAGTTAATCGCCCGAAATTTTAATAATTAATACAACAAAACAAGAATTGCAAGGAAAAAATTACAATAAAACTTGACGTTTCCCCTGAGTCGCTTTATAAAAAGTAATATCTTGTTACCCCATTGGTTTATGCTTATAATTTATAATACATGAATTTGCTAAATATTATTACATTAGGACCTGAAATTATCATAATTAACCGGAAATTCAACTAAAAAAATAATTACTGGGCATTCGGTATGAACTGCACTGCCCGGGTCAAAAAATAAAAGCTTCTGAAGGATAACCATTTGCCGGAGCAGACTAAATGGCTGCTGGACTGGATTTGTATGTCCGGAGGAAAGTCCGAGCACCACAGGGCAGGGTGGTCGCTAACAGCGACCAGGGGTAACCTTAGGGAAAGTGCAACAGAAAATATACCGCCTTGAAAAACTGCATTGAGTAGTTCAGGGTAAGGGTGAAAAGGTGAGGTAAGAGCTCACCAGTCGCGATGGTGACATCGAGAGCTTGGCAAACCCCACCCGGTGCAAGACCAAATAGGGAAGCGCTGGAGAGTTGCCCGCTCGATGCTTCCGGGTAGGTCGCTTGAGGCGTCTGGCAACAGGCGTCCCAGATAAATAGCCATTGCCTGAAATTTTTCAGGAACAGAACTCGGCTTATTGGCTGCTCCGGCTTTATTCATTTCTGCTACAAAGAACCTTTCAGACATTGGAACCGATAAATGACTGAAAATGTAAGGGGAAAGGCTGGAATTACCCGGCAGGAAGCGTTTGAACTAGTCAGGCAATATTTACCTCAAGATAATCTTGTCAAACATTGCATTGCTACTGAAGTAATTATGCAGGCGGTAGCAAAGAAACTTGGTTATGATGAGGAAATCTGGGGTATTGCGGGGCTTCTGCATGACCTTGATTATACTAATACAAAAGACCAGATGGATCAGCACACGCTGCAAACTGAAAAAATCCTGAAACAGATTGGCGTCAGCCAAGAGATTATTGATGCCATAAAAGCCCACAATGCTGATAATCTCGGGTTTAAGAGAAACTCGACATTTGACCATGCACTCGTTTCTGCAGAATCAATCACTGGTCTCATTGTGGCAACGGCATTAGTCCAACCAGACAAAAAACTTGCAAGTGTAAAACCAGAATCGGTTATTAAAAGAATGAAGCAAAAGGAATTTGCGCGCACTGTTAATCGCACTTTTATAAGGGAATGCGAACAGATCGGCTTTTCTCTGGAAGAATTTGTGGGGCTAAGTCTTGCAGCAATGTGCGCGGTCAGTGAACAGCTAGGTCTATAACAAGCCAGACCTCTTGTGTTCTTTCAAGAATAGTTTATGATAGAGTTCTTTCCGCCAAATGAATCGTCCCTCTGCAGCGGATTTAATGGGTCAGAAATCCACTCATTATTAACGATGAATTTATACTGATACTGGCCCGGGGCAAGCGGAAAAAAGCGCTTCCAAACCCCCTCCTCCGCAGCGTATGTCATCTCCCCCTGTTCTGCAGACCAGTGATTAAAATCTCCAACAATTAATACTGTTGCATTATAGGGTGCTTTAAGCGTAAACAACACGCCGCGTTCAACCTTTTGCGGCCCGCTATAGGGGGCTGCGACGGCTTCATCCAGGCTGTCAAACACTAAACTTTCTTCGGCTATGACTTCATCCGCCAAAGAACAATAATCCTGATATCCCGTCGACATGCGGTCGTAGGACGCTATTGACTGCCCATGATAAGCAGATTCCCTTAGCTTAACGTTACTTCGGATAACACTGCTGTAGAATCTGGTGCCAAAAATATTTTCGGTGTTTTGTATGATGGTACGGCAAAAATTTGTCCGAGTATTTATCATGGTTGCGAGTGCTTTTATTGAGACGAAGTGACACTGTTGCTGTCGGAGCAATTCCACAATCTCCAAAAGTTTTTCGAGGCCATGAAAGGAATAAATACTCGGTTCAATGGGAACTATCGCTTCATTACAAGCTTTCAATCCGTTAAAGGTAAGCAACCCAAGAGAAGGTGGACAATCTATTATGATATAGCTATAGGATAGGTCAAGTAACGCAAGAGCATTTTTTAAACGGTCTTCCCGACCAATTACGCCTGCCAATTGTTGTTCTGCAGCACTCAAGGTTATATGGGAAGGAATTAAAAAAAAATTAATCCCTATATTAAGAATTGCCTCATTTAATGAGGCGTCATTAGCATTACAGATTACATCAAAAACAGTCTTTTCAAAAAGTTCGCTTCTTTTGCCGAGACCTATTGTGGCATGTGCCTGCGGGTCGATGTCAATGAGCAGGACTTTTTTCCCTTTTTCTGCGAGACAGGCAGACAGATTAATCGCAGTAGTAGTTTTTCCGCATCCTCCTTTTTGATTTATGATGGCTATTTTTCGCATTATTTCCCCCTTTTTTTAATCAATCAATGGCAGGCTGCTTCGTCAAAAAACCATTACCTACCTACGAATCGAAGCAATCTAAATTTTTTTCTTAGAATCAATAAACTATAATGCCAAGAGGGATATTATATTATGGGCGAAAAAGAGCATTTAATAAGGTATAAGATTGAACTTCATGTTTATTTATATATCCTTCACCATTCCTGTTTGTCAAGAAAAAATTCAATATGCAGTATTCAAAAATTAATGACACACTACATATTGAATTTATATGCTTTCTGACTTTTTCCTTTGAAAAATGATCTTGCAAACCAACTTGACTGACACCTAATCAGAATCTCCCAGGAAGATACTTTTCTTTTCTATCCACGGAAGATGACGTGATGCACTATCCCGGGTGCGTCTAATCTGGCGGTGCATGGCAGCGCGTACGAACAAGCCTCTCGTTGGCTGATTATGTCGCTCGCCAGCCTATCTCAACGGCGATACCTTTGATTTGCTGAACAAAAATGTCATCAGGTCTATTTTGCTTCACGCTTCTCTCTTCCTCGGTTGCCCATCGGTATATATAGATATAGATCAATGCTGCCATAGCCGCTTTTAAATGCCTTAGTTAGGTTCATCGTGTTCTCTTTCGCGGGCGAAATTTGCGATCCCAGTTGGAGTTCGTCATTTGTCCAAGAACTACCCTTTGTCAGATTGGTCATCAGGCTGTTCCTTGTCCAGTTCCCCGATAACTTTTTGCAGGTATGGATACCCTCTTTTCCCATGAGTTTAGGCTGTTCACAGACTGTAAGAGCAGAGTCCAAAGTACTTTTCGAAACTCAGATTTCATCATATAGGTCTTCTCTGCCAATATTTACCTTTATGTTTATTCTACTAATTTTTAGCTAATATAACCCTATTACCTGTCAACGTTTTTATAAAAAAATTGTAATTCTATAAAATAATCGTATTAAATTGGTTACGCTGAATCGGTCTCGTTTTTTGTTTTGTTTATACTCAATGGTTTCCAGGAATATCTTTCTATTTATTATTTATTATTTCTCCTTTTGATTACAACGGCTTTCTGTAATGAAAACGTTTAGGAATTAATAAATATTTTTCTCGAGTTCCAGATTCCACTTATAAACAAACGAGTATGTCAAACCGCATTTGCCTGAAATTAAAAAAGCCCTGAAATGTATATCAGAGCTTTTTGCCAGTCGGTGCAGAGAAATCCCGGTCTTTTGGGCGACGGGGATGGTTCGACACGAAATGAAATATCAATTATAATTTATAGGTACCTACCTTACAAAGCTGTTGCTGTTTTCTGGATAATGGGCTTTTTCTCAAGCTGTTTTATGACTTCTTTCTTGATGTCGTCTTCAGTTTTACCGCCAATCACCATCCGGTAAATACCTTTAATATGGATCCCCTGGGCCGCCAGTTCTTTTTTATATTCCTCTTCTTTGTCCTCCCCCCAGTGGCCGTTAAACGACACAAACAGGTAAATGTCTTTACCTTTGAGTGCGGGGTTTTTTAAAAATGTCCGTGCCGGCGAGGATATCTTTTGCATCCAGAGCGGGGTGCAGATCAGAATGGGATTTGCGCCGGTCAAATCCCTGGTGAATGGCTGAAGTTCGGCGTCTTTATTAAATATATTTTCATAGCCGCTCACGATAAAACCCCAAATGCCGGAACGCACTGAGGCGGTTTTTATTTCTTCCACATCGCAGGAGAGTAGATTTTTCAATTCACTCGCGATAATTTTATTTTTCCCGGTCAGCGTGTAATACAGAATGAGCGGTTGCTCCTGCTGCGATTCGGTTGCTGGCTGGGTGGATTGTGCTCCGGCCAGTCCCTGGTAAAAAAACGGCGCCAAAGAACAGCAAAAGAGCACAATAAATGCTCCCCAAATCGCCCTCGTATTTCTGACAATCGTATGGTTCGTCATAAGTCATTCTCCTTTTCCATAAAAATAAATCTGTTACCTGCGCAATACTTTTTTAATTTCAGGGACAAGCTTACGCGTGTCTTCAATAATGTCCTGTTTCGGCCTGTCAACTTTCTTGCCAGCAACGTCTTGTTTTACTACAACCTGAAAATATCCCTTCACCTGTGCGCCTTGTTGCGCAACACGGTTTTTACTTTTTTCAATATATTTTTCTTTCTCGGCGGCATTGGTGGTAGTGAACATGACTACCCGCTTGTTGTCAAAACGGTTTTTGTCAATCAGTGTGCGAATTGCAGTGCTGAGCGTGCCGGTCCAGATCGGAGAGGCTATTATGATGTTTTGATACGGAGAAAGTTCCGGGTTCTCAGGTTCAATCTTTGTATGGACATCGAACAGCGACCCAAGCGCGCCGGTAAAAAATCCCCACCCCCCTGCACGATTTTTAAGGTCTTTTACTTCAACCATATCCGCCCCAAGTTCTTTTTGCAGGACGTCGCAGCACATTCTGGTATTGCCGGTTCGGGAATAATACAGAATAAGTATTTTATCTGTTGCGGTTTCCTGGGCATACGTTGCCGGAACGCTCATGAAATATGCTGTAAACAGAAATAATATCACCACGCACCTTCGCCATCTGCTTGCTCCCCATATCGCTCTTTTATTGGCGTGCATTTTCATTGATGGTTCCTCCTAACAATGTGATGTTTACCGGATTATTCTTCCTGATTTTAAACCCCTCATTACTCCCTGGCTCACGGGGGAATAACGAGGGGGCTATGATGCATGAGCCAGGGAAATAACAAGGGGATACTGCAGTAGTTAGAAGAGGCCTTTTTTCTCCTCTTTTGCTTTAAGAATGAGCTGCGGCCAAGGTTCTCCCTTTAAGACGGTTGTTATACAATCAACAAGTCCCTGCGACACATACGGCCGGTAACGAGGCCCAACCGGCACGCCCAGAACAACAACCCTGCTTGCACTCTCTGTTTTTCCGTCTTTCAAGGTAAAATGAAAATCCCTGCCGCCCTTGAGTTCAGTCCTGAAGGGTTTTGACCAATCGGTATAGGGCACCTGCCCCTTGTATGTAAAGTGAAGCGGCTCAAATGTTTCAATCCGCATGGCAAAGATGGTATCCGTATTTTCACTGGTAAAATCCACCATAACAAACATAATATGGTCGTATTTTTCTTCCAAGCCATATTCCAGCGCTTCAAAACTTGCCAGTTTGTTATGCTTGGGATCGTCATCCTCTCCGGCAAAATCCGTGTCAGCATATACCACAAGGGTGTTGGTGCCTTCAAGCGCCTTCTCCACCTCAGCTTTGAGATTCCAATAATAGACCCGGGCAAGCTCTGGATAGGGATCTCCCGGCGTATCAGGCCAGCCATGGCGGGTTAAAACAAGCAGTTTACGATCCTGTCTGGGCAGGGAAAAAATTTCGTCAGTCGCCATCAATTCAATGCCCTTGCGAAACGACCGGTAGGCACCGGGATAGGGCGTAAAAACCACTTTAGCCCGCTCGGCAACAGCATCTTTTATATCTTGATACAGCGTATTGAAATGTTCCAGCGATGAATACACTGGAAATATATCGCAAGTCACAACGGTTTTTACGCGTTCCTCTACAATCAACTCATCAACCGCCTTTTCAATGGTCTCCGGATCCATGCTCCACGCCCAGCGAAACGGCACATCAGGAAACTGCACTTTTAACAGCGCTTCGACATCATTAAAAATTTCCCGATGCTGCTGGGTATAGGGAACTTTATTGCCGGGCATCTTTGGATAATAGGAGGCAGCAATTTTGATCCCGACTTTTTCGATGGCATCAATATAACCATTTTTTTCTTTCCACAGGAAATAGCCCGGTGATTTTCCATCTCGCGACGGCACCCATTCCACAGCAAGATCCGTATACGGCTCGCCTTTTTCGTTCTCCGTTTTGCCATGACAATCCATAAGCGTTTCCGGTTCATATTTTTCAGTATCCTCAAGATGCGCTGGATCCATCAGTACCGTCCCCTTGTCCCGCATCACGATGAGTTTCAGAAACGGCGGAAAGGCGGTATTGAAAATCTGGTATATGTAGCGGTTGAAAAACTCAAATTCATACTCTTCAGGCTGCCCGAGTGCCGTGAGCAGCACGCCGGGTTTGCCGACAATGCGGGTATCCTGATAGAGATAGTCATGACGGTAGTTCTGGTCATCTTGTTTGTTGGAAAATCCCCGTGAGATAGCTATCACCAGCACTACCGTGACGATAATAAAAATCCAAATGTTAGTGCGACCCATGGTGTTACCTCACCCGATACTGACGTAAAATATGTTTCATGTCTTCGGCAATATCAGGAAGATCAAGGTCAAACAGCCGTTCCGGGAGGGGAATACCCGTCTCCTGGTCCCAGCCCCGCTCGGTATAATATTCATCTTTCATGCGCTCCAGCATTTCCTGTGTAATAACCATGCCTTTTGACGGCCCGTCGGGTATCGGTTCGGTGAGGAAGCGCCGGGGAAGCGTGTCGTCTTTTCTGCGCAGGCCCTCGCGCACGGCAAACGCGCGTATCACATTCCAGATTCGTTCTGCGGTAAGCTCTGCTTCCTTCACCGTCATATCCATGCCCGTCACCCGGTTCAGGATATCCACCACCACAGGGTTCATATCAATCGGCCCCCAGATTGCCTCGGCAAGGTGGCATAATATCAGAGAGTCTGTGAAGATCATCAGATGATTGACCTTCATGGTGTAGGTTGCCTTGCCTTCCGTGGTGTCGCGCGGTACCAAACCGGTGCGTTCGCCGGTGGGCCGGCTATCGTGGTGGGAGCCGCCACGCGGGCCGGTTGCGTAGCCCAGGGCAAAACCCGGCAGGCCGCGTGCTGAATGGCCGGCAAAGGTCAAGCCTTTATTCTGCATGGCAAAAGACTCCGCGCCCCTGCCGATTTTTTCCGCCGCACGTTTCACGCCCTCAGCCAACAGGGCGCCAATCCCCTCGCGCATTCCGATTTTCTGAATAAGCGGCAGCAACAGTTCCGTCCTGCCAAAAGCAAGCTCCATTCCGTCCGTATCTGCCGCTGTGAGATTTCCTTTTTCAAAATTCTCCATGGCAAAGGCGATGCTGACGCCGGTTTCAATGGCATCCATGCCCAGATCATCGCATTCGCGTTCCGCGGCAGCAACTGCTTCTATGGAGTCAATGCCACACATGGATCCCAAGGCAAAAATGTTTTCATATTCTGGGCCTTCTACGGTGCGTCCTGCAAATGGCGCACTGGTAACCACGCTGTATTTGCCGCATTTAATCGGGCAGGCAAAGCAGGCTTTATCCCGCACCACAATTTTTTGCCGCATCGTCTCGGCACACAACCCCGGCGCGCCTTCAAAAGTCTCTTGCTGCCAGTTTCGCGCCCCGAATACGCCCAAACTGTTATTGGCGTTCACCAGCACCGGCGTCCCGAACCACGGGAGCACCTGCCCGGTAGCAGGATTACCGCGCATCATCTGCAGAATTTCCTGCGAGAGTTTCAGGGTCCCCGGCATATCATATACCTCCAGCTTACCGGTTCCCCGCACCGCCAACCCTTTACATTTCTTGGCACCCAGAACAGCACCAATGCCGCCTCTGCCCAGAGCCCGGCACCCCGCCACGATGTTTGCAAACCGTATCAGCCGTTCTCCGGCAGGACCGATTACGGCAAGCTGCGCTGACTCGTCGCCGATGTCAGCCTTGAGCCATTGCTGTGCCCGGTCGGTCCGCTCGCCCCACACATGGGAGGCATCTCGCAGTTCCGCACGCTTGTTGTCAATATACACATAGACCGGCGTTGCGCTGGCGCCTTCAATAATGACGCCGTCGTAGCCGGCATATTTAAGCTCCGGGGCAAAGTGCCCGCCGGCAGAAGAGTGGAAGAATCCACCGGTCAGCGGAGATTTCGTATATACCCCGATGCGGCTACCGGTGGGGGCTATCGTACCGGCAAGCGGCCCGGCCAGAACAATCACTTTGTTTTCCGGAGCAAACGGATCAACGCCTGCAGCAAGTTCATCATACAGGATGCGGGAAGCCAGCCCGGCACCGCCGACATATTTTCTCAGCTGGCCATTGGGAAACTCCTCGGTCTTTATGGAATGATTGCTCAGATTTACCCGCAGAAATTTTCTGGTATATCCTTTGTAAAGCAGCGCAGCGCTCATGCAGCAACTCCTGTCGTTTCGTCGTCTTTGCGCGCGATGTTCTGATCGCAGGTGGGACAACCTTGGGGATATGCACCGCAAAGGGTATCGCATGCTGCCGGTGTTCGGGAAAATGGAGTTAGTTTTTTCAATAATTTTTTTACCGCACCCGGCCGGTTTATTTTTATACCTTTGCGCATGCCCTCCTTATCCCAGATGATGACCCGAGCCGGACAGACCTTGATACACGCCGGATCGCCGTTGCAGGCATCGCACGTATCCTTGATTTTTGGCACCGGCAATTCAGGAATTCCCGTCATTTCAATACTGATATTCGAGCGCACCGGATCGAACACGCCCAAGCGGCTCCCTGAACAAGCAAGTTCGCACAGCCGGCAGCCTACGCAGCGCTCGGGAATAACATTGATCCGCTTAATTTTGCCCCTGAATACTCCATGGGGACAGGTATCGCGGCATTCATAGCACAGCGTGCAGGTGGCGGGCACCTCGCCAATGTTTCTGATAGATAGTTCTTCTTCCCCCTTGGGTTTTGACTGAAACTGATAGCCCATGGTGCAGTGCTCCTCGGGCGGGCATTCAGGGCAGATCTGGCAGCGGTCGGTTCTGAATGGAACTCGATAAAGCGCTGGCTGTCCGAGGGTTACGCGGTAGCCAATATACCAGCAAAAGTAGCGGCAATAAACGCGATAAGCAAACAGGACTGAGCCGAGAAACATACCGTTGGTAAGCACCTTCGTCCATACCATTGGTTTCCAGAGATTTTTCCAATCAGGCGAGCGAATCATTTCAGCTGATGAGGCAAGCTGAAATACCCGCTCAAAGGTATAAACGACGATAATTGTGCCCACCATCAGGGCAGGAACATAAATGTGGTTGATCTGCGAGCGGAAATTATCGGTTATTTTAATTCCTGTATAATTCCTCAAATGTTTTAGAATGCCGTCCTGTAACGCACCGACTGGACAAAACCAGCCACAGAACCAACGGCCAATAAAAAATGGCAACAAAAGCGATCCCAGAAGCATGGCCAGCGCCCAGAAGAGCAGTTCCGGATTTTCGATGGGACGGGCAGTCATGCCGGCGGCAAAAATTTCAAAATACCAGACCAACACAAAGGTCTGGGTAAGCATTCGCCATTTTTTTGTCGTCACTGTTTTATGCGCCCTGGCAAGAGGGTCGGGAGGTGTTTTTAACAGTCTCAGAGCGATATACAGCGTGTAGGCAAGCAGCGGGGTTAATATTACCCAGTCAGCTTTAGGGAACAGCATTGTTCCTTTGCCGCCGGCTATCCAATCTATAATGTCATTTGTCTGGAGCTTCCATGCCTCGGCATTCAGCGGAAATCGATAGGGTTTAAAATTACCCAAGCCATAGATGAACACAAAAAACCAGAAATAGGATGCGCCTTTCGTCCTGCCGTAAAAGAAGTCGGTGAAAAATAGGGTCAGTGCACACAGCCCGATCATCAAGCAAACCCAGTTCGTCACATAACCGCTCACAATCCCCCAGAGATACAATAGCAGCCCCAGGAGGGCCATATTCCGCACCTGCCGGACAAATTCTTCGCGGGTAAAAGCAGCCAATCCCATATTACACTCCTCCGCCAAACAGGTGCTGGAATCGGGTTACGATGTAGTGATATTCGGCGGGAGCAATGCCAAATCCCATCCGTAAGTAGATGATGATTACGGCCAGATTTATCATGTGCAATTTAAAATACGCCGCTCGCGGAACCAGGTTCCGCTGAAAAAAGCGATGTGCGCAAATAAAATACAGGACAAACCACCCGTACATAAACACCAGCGACGCGATCCACCAGGTGCGCGCGCTCGCCTCGTTATTGGCCTTTACCTGCCCATAGGCGGCAAGCAACCCGGCATTTTCTTCCGTGATCATGGTGCCTTTTTCAAACGAGCCGTAATCCTGGACGAGAAATTTCCCCACTAATTCTTCAGGGGATTGTTCGTCGATGCGCAGCCCCATGCCAATGCTTTCGCAAAACATGTCAGACATAAAACCCGTCATAAGCGCGATAAGGATAAACGCCAGTGACCCGATGCGCGCCGCCTTTGCATATGCCCAGTCTTTGAGCACCCACTTATAAAACACCCCGATTAACAGCGCACACAGCACGCCAATGAGCGCACCGACGAGAACACCGAGAAATCGTCCCGTATAATGTCCCACCGGGAGGTCGCGAAAATATCCGCAGATATGGATAAATGCCGGCGGATACATAAACTGGTCAAGAAAACGGAATTTAGCGTCAGAAGTGCCGAAGGTTTTTCCAAAAAAGTAACCGGGTATTATCAATTCCAGCCAGATGGCACCTCGAATCCAGCCCCCCAGTCCTTTGACCTGTTTCATTACCAACTCCCCGGCATTGTCTTGCCTATGATGGTCAACCCGTGTATCTTTCCGAATGGTTAAGATGCGGTAATTGCTTTTTCAAACAGCAGCGCGACACCGTGTAATGTTTCATTCAGGACTTTTACTTCAACCGGATTCAAGCGCTGCAATAAAGCCTTCACTGTTTCTATTTCCCCTTCCCGAAACAGGCTCAGCCGTTTTTTTCCTTTCGCGGTGAGGTGCACGTCTGAGACCCGCTTGTCCCGATCGTTTTTAGAGCGCTCCAGATAACCTAATTGTTCAAGCCGAAATACCAGGTTGGTTGCGCTTTGCAGGGATATGCCCAGCGACCTGCTGATGTCGGAAATGGTCACCGTGTCCCGTTCATTAAACAGCGACAGTGCACGCATTTGCATTATCGTAATGGGCAGCCGCTTGCCTTGAAAACTTCGGCCGACATTGAGACAGCGAAAAATTTTTTGCAGGTTCAAATAAACCAGACCCGGCAGATTATCCGGATCTTCAGGCGCTTCGTAAGACTGAACAACGGTGCTCTGTTTTACTTTATTCATGTTTAGTTCATATTATAAAAAAAATATAATATCAGTATAAATTAAATTTTAATGATATATTAATACTACATAAATGTTAACTATTATTTCGGGGGCTGTCAAGTTTTTTTTTGGTTGTTGTAGAGAGTTTATAATGTGTCCGGTCTTGTAGCACATAAACTGTCCGGTATAGAGTCACCGCAGGAGGTGACGTATGAAAC
>FWPV01011786.1_pt1 | contig 13763 bp, 12 predicted proteins | sample 2228371 | NCBI WGS metagenome assembly FWPV01 (sample SAMEA103939776, study PRJEB20133) | metagenome | reverse complement strand
AGTACCTCGTGTACTCCGTCTATTGGGCGCTCGGTCCGCTCTTCCCGCTGTTCGTCGCCTTGTACCCCATGGCGGCGGCGGGGATCGTCTGGATCGTGCACACCATCGACGTGGGGCGGCTTCCCGAGCGCTTCTCAGAGCGGTTCCCGCGTCGCGGCATGATCGTGTCCAGCGTCGCGGTCGGGCTGCTGCTCATCGGGATGTGGTCGCAGCGCATCGTCGCCGGGCTCCGTGGAGAGATCGACGGCATCCTGCTGGGAACGCCCACGCTGGCGATACAAGCGCTCGACCTCGGTGTGGTCGTCCCGTTCGCGTTCCTGACAGCGGGGCTGCTCTACGCCCGCCGCCCCTCGGGGTTCTTGCTCGCCACCGCGCTTGCGGTCAAAGGCGTGACGATGGCGGCGGCCATCTGCGCGATGCTCATCGTCGCGGCGCTCGTCGAAGGCGCGCTCGAGATCGCTCCGTTCGCGATCTTCGCGACGGTCACGCTGGCGTTCGGGTGGCTCGCCTACCGGATGTTCGCCAGCGTCAAGCCGGCCGCGCCGGAAGCGGGGCGGTAGCGCGCATCTGTCGCACGTCCTGGTCGGCTATCCGACATGCTCCCGTCGGCGGAGTCGGATGGCCGACCAGTCGTCGTCGATGGCGACGTTCGCGACGAACCGCAGGGGAGTGTCGTCGAACAGCGGCCAGGCGGTGTCCCGGTTGATGTCGGTGGTGTAGCGCTTGGAGCTCTTCTTGGGATAGACGAGCCAGAAGATGCCGTCGCCCTCCACCAGATCGGGAGCGGTCGCCGCGATGCGGCGAGCCGCATCGAGATCGCGCGCGAAGGCGATCGCCCAGGCATAGGCGCCGGCGGCCGAGGTGTCCACCCGTGCCCCGCTCGCGGCGACCGCATCGATGAGGGAGCGGAGCTCGTCGGGGGCGTCGAGCACGAGCGCTGGGTCCTGTCCGGCGTACCTGAGCTTCTTGAGCACTGCTTCCATGGTCCCCTCCGGTCGATCGAGGCCTACGGTGAGTGGATACCCGACCGTCCGGCACCACGTCGGCTCACTCGGCGCGGCCGAATCCCACGGAGATGGCGCCCTCGGGGCACGTGTCCACGCACGTCTCGCACATGAAGCACTCGGTGGTGCGCATCGAGCCGCGCTGCACCATCTCGGTCACCGGGAGCTGCATCGGGCAGGCACGCTCGCACCGGTTACACGCCCGGCACGCCGATGCGTCCGCTCGCAGCACAAGGCGCGGGATGCGCGCCGCGTGCCCGATCTTCTCGGCCACGATGCCCCACACGCCGAACGGGCAGAGATAGCGGCAGAAGCCGCGCCTGCCGAGCGCGGCGGGCGCAAGCGTGATCCCCACGAGCATGAAGTAGGTGATGAGGTTGCCGGCCTCGGTGACCGACACGCCGGACTCGGTGAGGTACAGCGGGTCGATGCTCGACCAGCCGCCTGCCGAGACGACCGCCGCGCCGACCCCCGCCACCCAGGCCGCCCAGAGGGCGTACTTCACGAGCGGCAGGTAGCGGACGCGCTTGAGCGGGCGCGTCCCCACCGACTCCCAGAGCTGCTGGAGCCCGTTGAACGGGCACGCCCAACCGCAGAACGACCTGCCGAGGAGGAGCGCGGTGACGAAGATGCCGCCCCACACGAGCAGCGACGCGGTCGCGACGCCCTCGGCCGAGCCCGACATCATCAGGTACGGCGAGTAGTAGTTGAGCGTGATAGGCAGCGCGAGGAAGAAGAGCGCGAGCATCGTGCGTCGAAGGACCTGTCTGCGGGCGTGCATCGTGAGCCTCCCTGGTCGACGTCGCCAGGATACCCCTTTGTGCGATCAAAGAAAGGGCCCGGGCGCGTGCCCGGGCCCTTCTCGGCAGTGCGGATCCGCCGGAGTGGTGCCGCCTGACCGTACGCGCTAGCCGCGCAACGCGGCGATGATACGCGCGTACTCATCGGCATCGATCTCGCCGCGCGCGAGGCGCGTGCGGGCGATGGACTCGGCGTCCTCGCCGGTCGGGCGCGGCGCGCCGAAGACCTGCGTGGTGCCGCCGCCCTGCGGCTGCGTGGTGCGCTGCGAAACGACGAGCCACACGATGAGGCCGACGATCAGGAGCAGTCCGATACCCACGAGAAACCACATCCCTCCGTATCCGAAGACGCCGGCGCCACCCGACGTCGAGCACAGTCCGTCCCAGAGATACCCGTGCATCTCATCCACCTCCTTGAGTGGGTGTGTTCGTCCGACATGAAGCGAGGCCGGTGCCAGCTTCGGTCACTTCACACGATGCTCACACGGGGTTCACGCCGCCTGCCGGCCCCCTGGCGCATGGGTGCAAGGCGCGTGGGGTTGCGCAGCGTCGCGCGGTGGTGTAGTGTAAACGGGAAACGTACCGCGTGTACAACGACGAAGCCGAACGCGGCGGCCCCGGGAGGAGGCACGATGCCGGCCACCAAAGAGCAGATCGCGGACGCCTTCGAGCGGCACGTGCAGCGCTTCGGCTACGGCAAAGCGAGCGTCGAGGACGTCGCCGCTGAGCTCGGCATCTCCAAGCGCACCATCTACCAGCACTTCTCGAGCAAGCGCGCGTTGTATGCCTACATCGTCGACCGCGTGGCCGAGAAGGAACGGGCGCGCCTGGAGGCGCTGATCGCCGATGAGCCCACGTGGCGCGCGAAGACCGAGCGGTTCCTGCGCGAGGTGCTCGGCGGTATGCGTGTGCACATCCAGGAGACGTCGAAGGCCGACTGGATGGCCGAGTTCGAGCTGGCGCTCGATGCTATGACCGAGGCGTACGGCACGATCGGCACCGAGCTCGTGCGTCGTGGCCACGCCGCGGGCGAGTTCACGTTCGCCGACGCGCGTCTTGCGAACGCCTTCATCGGCGCCATCGCGACGCGCTACGGCGTGATCGTACGGGAGGAGCGCGACTACGACGCCGACGAGGCGGTCGTAGCCGCGATCATGCGGATGCTCGGTCGCCCTGACGCGCCGTGCGAGAAGGAGGAGTGATCTCAGTGTGGTGGTGGATCGGAGCGGTCGCGGCGCTGCTCATATCGCTGGTTTGAATCGCGTACATCTCGGCGGACGGGGTCCGTCGCAAGGCGTCGTTCATCGCGCCGGCGCTGTGGGCAGGGTACGCGTTCCACGCCGCGTTCGGCGTGCTGGGACTGTGGCTGCTGATGCGCGCCGCGAGCGCGTAGGAGGGATAGTGAGATGCGAGTCTTTCTCAGGGTGCTCGGCGTGACGCTCGTGGCGCTGGGCGCGGTTTGAATCGTGTACGTGACGGTGGCGGTCGCCACCGGTGCCGAAGGCTTCACGACGATGGCGGGACTCATCCCGGCGTTCGTGTTCCACGCGGTCGTCTCGATCGCCGGCTTGCAGGCGTTGAGCGCGGCGCGCCGTCCTGTGGTATCCTAGCGCGCCCGTTTCTCCCGGACTTGGAGCACCATGCGCGTCAACGACATCAGGAACATCGCCATCATCGCCCACGTCGACCACGGCAAGACCACGCTCGTGGACCGGCTGCTGCAGGCCACCCATGTCTTCCGGGAGAACCAGCAGGTGGCCGAGCGCGTGCTCGACTCCAACGACCAGGAGCGCGAGCGCGGCATCACGATCCTGGCCAAGAACATCTCCATCCGCTGGCGTGACGTGAAGGTGAACGTCATCGACACGCCGGGCCACGCGGACTTCGGCGGCGAGGTGGAGCGCGTGCTCAAGATGGCGGACGGCGCCCTGCTCATCGTCGACGCGTTCGAAGGACCCATGCCGCAGACGCGCTTCGTCCTCAAGAAGGCGCTCGAGCACGGGCTCAAGCCGCTCGTGGTCGTGAACAAGATCGACCGTCCCGGCGCGCGGCCCGACGAGGTCGTGGATGCGGTCTTCGACCTCATGGTCGACCTGGGCGCCGACGACGAGCAGCTCGACTTCCAGGTCGTGTACACGAGCGCGGTCAACGGTTACGCGCGGCTCGCCCCCGATGACGACGCGACGGACATGACGGCGCTGCTCGACGCCGTCCTCGAGCACATCCCGGCGCCGGACGTGGACGTCGACGGCCCGGTGGCCATGCAGGTGTGCACCATCGACTACTCGGACTACGTCGGCCGTATCGGCGTGGGCCGGCTGTTCAGCGGCACCATCCACGACGGTGAGCCCCTGCTCGTGATCAAGAACGACGGCAGCCGCTACCAGGCTGCCGTCAAGCAGCTCTACACGTTCGAGGCGCTCGGCAAGGCCGAGGCCGCCGAGGCGCACGCTGGCGATATCGTCGCGGTCGTGGGCGTGGAGGACATCGATATCGGCGACATGCTCACCTCGCGCCTCCAGCCCGTCCAGCTCGACCCCATCCACGTCGAGGAGCCGACGATGTCGGTGGTCTTCTCGGCCAGCACGAGCCCGCTCGTCGGCCGCGAGGGGACGATCGTCGGCGGTCGTCAGATCAAGGAGCGGCTGCTCAAGGAGGCCGAGTCCAACATCTCGATGCGTATCCGCGAGAGCGAGGACCGCAGCGGTATGGAGGTCTCCGGCCGCGGCGTGCTGCACTTGTCGGTGCTCATGGAGACGATGCGTCGCGAAGGCTACGAGTTCCAGGTCGGCCGGCCGCAGGTGATCGAGAAGCGCGGCGAGAACGGCGAACGTCTCGAGCCGATCGAGCTCGCGGTCGTCGACGTGCCGAGCGAGTATGCGGGCAAGGTCATCGAGATCTTCGGGACCGCCGGCGGCGAGATGACCGAGATGGTCCAGCGTGACGAGCACGTGCACCTCGAGTTCAAGATCCCGAGCCGCGGCGTCATGGGTCTGCGCACGCGCATCCTGAACGGCACGCGTGGCGAGGCGACGCTCTTCCACCACTTCACCGAGTACGGTCCGTACCGCGGCGTGGTGGGCGGGCGCCAGAACGGGTCGCTCATCGCCATGTCCACCGAGCCGGCGGTCGCCTACGCGCTCGATGCGCTCCAGCAGCGCGGCACGCTCTTCGTCGGACCGGGCGAGCTCTGTTACGAGGGCATGATCGTGGGCGAGCATGCCAAAGACAACGACCTCGTCGTGAACGTGGCCAAGTCCAAGCAGCTCACCAACATGCGCGCCGCTTCGGCCGATAAGGGCATCCAGCTGACGCCGCCTCGCACGTTCACGCTCGAAGAGGCGCTCGAGTACATCGAGGACGACGAGCTGGTGGAGGTCACGCCCACGAGCGTCCGGATGCGCAAGCGGCTCCTCTCGGAGAACGACCGCAAGAAGTCCCGCGCCAGAGGGTAACGGCACCCGGTGACGGTTGCCGCCCATCTGAGGGCGACGAGGTGCGGAGAGACCGCGAGGGGGGTCCGGCCTCTCCGCAGGCTTGAGGGTCAGCTTTGCACGTCGAGCTGCCAGAACACCCAGTCGGACACGGCGGCCGAGCCTCCCAGGATGTAGCTGCGCTCTCGGAAACCACCCCCGCACGGTCACGGCAGGGGTGCCCGGCGGCACGCAAGATGCACCGAGGGCGCCCCTCCCTCGGTACACTAGGTATACCCAGGAATCCCGGGCGACGGCCGTCCCTATGCGGGCAGGTCGGCCGCGACCCGGCCGTCGACGATCCGGAGCACGTCGTCGGCCGCCTCGGCCATGCGTGCGTCGTGCGTGACCATGATGCACGTCATGTCCCGCCCGTGGATGTGGCTGCGCAGCAGGTCGACGACGTGTTTGCCGCGCTCCGTGTCGAGATTCGACGTCGGCTCATCCACGAGCATGATCTCGGGGCTGTTCATGAGCGCCCGCGCGATGGCGACGCGCTGGCGTTCGCCACCCGACAGCTCGGCTGGCGTGTGGCTCGCCCGCTCGGCAAGCCCGAACTCGGCCAGCAGCGCCAAGGCGCGCTCGCGGTCCTCTCGGGTGATCCTGCCCGAGAAGTGCGGCACGAGGAGGAGGTTCTCGGCGGCCGAGAGATAGGGCACCAGGTGGTGGTCCTGGAAGACGATCCCGACGTGCTCGCGGCGGAAGGCCGCTGCCGCCCGGCTGCCGTGCAGGTGCACGGGCTCGTCGTCGATGAGGATCTCCCCGGCGGTAGGGCGCAGCAGACCGGCGACGATCGAGAGCAGCGTCGTCTTGCCGGACCCCGACGGGCCGAGCACCGCGAGCAGCTTGCCGCGGTCGAGCTCGAACGAGACGTCCTCGAGCGCCGTCACCTGCGTCCGACCGCTCCCGTAGGTCTTGGTGATGTCCCTGACTGCAAGAAGGCTCATCGGCGTTCCTAGTGGCCCGAATGGTCGAGGGCTGTCGCGGGGTCGATCTTGAGGATGGATCGTAGCGAGAACAGGCTGCCGAGATACGCCATGGCGTAGACGGCCGCCAGGCTCACCAGCCAGCGGCCGACCTGTGGATCGAACGCCATCGTGGGCGGCATGGAACCCCCCGCGCCGAGCGCGAGCGCAACGCCGACCCCGGCCGCGGCCGTCACGAGGATCGTGATCTGCAGCAGCAGCTGGCGATAGACGTACGCGTTGGAGGCGCCGAGCGCCTTGATGGCCGCTATCTGTCCCGTCTTGTGCAGCGTCGTGATGTAGAAGAAGACGCCGATCACGAGCGCGCCGATCACGAGCGAGACGACCTGGATGCCGTCGACGGCGAGGATCATGACGGGCATGCCGTTGCCGGCGAGCGCGGCCTCCTCGGGCGTCGTCACCTCGAACCCGCCTCCGAGCTCCGCCTGCAAGCTCTCGACCGTGGTGCCCGGAGCCAGATCGACCGCGACGATGGACGCTCCTCCGGTGATGCGCTCGGCGGCCTCGCCCATGGCGGTTGCCGAGACACCCTCGCCCTCGGCCATCGTGCCGAGCGCCGATGCGAGGTAGAGCCGCTCCCAGGTGGCCATGTCGGTGTAGATGGCCGGCGCCATCACGTAGCGGCGATGCTCGGTGAAGGCGACGACCGTGAGCTCGGCGTCCGCCGGCGTGAGGTGCAGCGTGTCCCCGATCTCGACTCCGTTGGCTTTCGCGGTGATGTCGATGATGGCCTCGCCGGGGCCGGGCGCGGCCGTGGTGCCCTCCACGATGGGCAGCTGGTCGAAGCGGTCGCCCAGGCCGAAGACGCGCGCGTCGAACTCCTCGGCGGACGAGTCCACCGAGACGATCACGTGGCCGACTGCGTAGGACGAGGCGACGCCGGGGGCCGATGCGACCTCCTCGAGCGCCTCGGCGGACAGCACGCTGCGTTCGAGCGCGAGGTACGTGTCGCCCTGGAAGACGAGCGCGTCGGCGGCGAGCGAGCCCTTCGCGCCGGTCATGCCGGTGATGAGCCCCTCGGACATGGCCGACATGAGCATGGTGAGCGCGACGACAAGGCCGATCGCGAGCGCGATCAGCCCGAACTTCAGCTTGCCGCCGAGCAGCTCTTTGATGGCGAGCACGCGGCTCCTTCATCGCGTGGGGGCAGACGACGCGATGATAGCCCATCACGCTCCGCCGTGCCCGCCGCAGCGCTGTGCGCCGCGCCGCCTAGAGCTCGTTCTGCTCGGCCCCGATGTCCTCTAGCTCCACGACCTTGTACACCTTGTCGTGCTCGCGCGCGTGCTCGGCGACGCGTATCCCCACGTCGGCACCGGGCTCGGCGTGGCGGACGGTCTCGTGCTCGATCTGCATCGACCCGACGTTCTGCTCGAAGTCGGACGTATGGCCGAGGATGTGGATGTGGTCTCCCACGTCGAGCGGCGCGTCCAGGTGCACGCCAGCCACGTGCAGGTCCGTCCAGTAGTGGATGACCTCGCCGACCTCGGTCTCGCGCATCGGTGCGTGTTCCTGCATGCGTATGCACCCCCTCTCTCTGTCCATAGAGAGGTGATACCCGCCCGCACCGGCGTGGGACACCGTTCAGCCGTCGATACCGGCCACCGGGAGCGAGAAGCGGGCCGCGCTGGCCGCGCGCTGCTATCATCGAGCCATCGGCGGTCGCTCGTGAGCCAGGGGGTCGACATGGGCAGCGACTGGCACGTGTCCCGCGCGGGTGAGACGTTCGGTCCGTTCGACTGGGAGAAGCTCATCGGGATGGCCCGCGAGGGGCGGGTGGGGCCTGACGACCTGGTGCTTCGCTCGGACGACCCCAGATGGATGCGGGCTGCCGACGTGCCCGGCCTGCTCGCAGCGGCACCGCCTGTGCCCGCCGCACCGCAGCAGTATGCGGCACCCCAGCAGGTTGCGGCGCCGCAGCAGGTCGCCCCCGCACGCAGGTCGCGCGCGCCGCTCGTCATCGGCCTCGTTCTCGCGGCGGTGGTCGCTGTCGGCGGCTGCGTGGGTGCGTTCCTGCTCTTCGGCGATGCTGGTGGTGGCTCGGACGACACGCTGGTCTACACGCCGCCGGCCGAGAGCGCTGTCGTCGAGACCGAGGAATGGGGCGCGGTCCCTACCGACCAGGTGTGCGTCACGCTGCTGGATGGGGAGTCGCGCCGCGTCGCCGAGAAGGTGGCCGAGCAGCTGGGCGGCCAGATCACCGGCGAGATCGGCTTCATCGACCTGTACGTCATCGATACCGGCGCGACGACCGAGGCCGAGCTGCGTGAGGACCTGGACCGTGCGCAGTCGACCGAAGGCGTCGAGTTCGCGTTCCCCAACCAGGTCACCTACCTGGACGTCACGTTCACGGGCGTCATGTGCACGCCGATGGACGACCACGCGTATGACGAGGGGCGCAGCCGTCCGCACGAGATGATCGGCTACGAGCGCGCCATGGCGGTCATGCGCGCGGCGGGGCTCGACCTGAGTCCTGTACGCGTCGGGATCACCGATGACGGTCTGTGTGACACAGGTGAGCTCGACGGTAAGACCACGTGGGTGACCGCGGACGCCGATGACAAGCTGGCGGCGCCACTGATCGAGGACGGCGTCCCTGATCCCAAGGGCAGCCATGGCACAGCGGTCGCGAACATCATCGGCGCCAATCCCGACGACGGCGGCATGACCGGGATCGCCGCCCCCGCGTTGGGCGACAAGCTCACGGTCGAGATGAAGAACGTGTTCGGCCCAAGATACGGCAAGTACTCCCGTGTCGCGACCGAGTCCGTCGACCCGAACGACCCGACCCAGGTGGCATACAGCAACGGTACGTTCGCTGTCGGCAACCTCGTCGCACTCAAGGAGCTCGTGGACTCAGGCGCCAAGGTCATCAACTGCTCCTGGGGCAACAGCAACGCGCACCCGTTCACCGCGGCCGCGTACAAGAAGTTCTTCGAGAAGATGGCGGCCGATCACCCTGATGTGCTGTTCGTCTGCTCGGCAGGCAACAACGGCAGCGCGCTCGACGGGACGAAGCGCTATCCGAGCGGGCTCGCGCTGCCCAACATGATCACGGTGGGGAACCTGGAGAACGACGGTTCGCGCTGGAACACGTCGAACATGAGCAGCGCCAACTTCGAGGTCACGCTCGCCGCCCCCGGTCATCGCATCGTGAGCGGGGTCGCCGCTGATGGCACGATCTCCAACGAGTATGGCGGGACGAGCTTCGCCACTCCGCAGGTCACTTCGGCGGCGGCGCTGCTGCTATCCATCAATCCGGAGCTCACAGCGGCCGACATCAAGCGCATCCTCTCGGAGACGGCTCGTCCGGGTGTCGAGGTGCCCGAGCTGCAGCAGAGCATCCTCATCCCACAGGAGGTGGGCGGCAGGATCCTCGCAGTCGACGAGGCGGTCCTCAAGGTCGTGAACGAGATGCGTGTCACGAAGGGCCTTGCCGAGCTGACCGAGGAGGACATCACGGGTTCGAGTGCGATCGAACTGATCGCCGAGAGCGGCGAGGATGGGGTCTGGAGCGTTCGGGCGACACTTCCCAAGGTGGCCGAGGGAGGCGCTGACGTCGAGCTATCGTACCAAGGCGAGGGTGCGATCGGTGGACTGACCCGGCAGAGCCTGTCCGGGCCGGGCACGGTGGAGTGGACCGCGCAGCTGCTGGACGAGGGCATGACCATCCACGTGAAGCGCCACGACTCCGGCGCATGCTGGCGTGTCACGATCCAGTCGTTCGCGGGGACCTACTCCGGCTACTTCATCGACCCGCTGCGCGGCCCGAGCGGGTCAGCGGACATCCAGGTGCCCATCACGATGACGGTCGGGGCGGACAACACTGTGACCGGCAGCTTCGACTACTCCGGGAATCCCGGCATCTCAGGCGTCACCAATTGGAGTGAGAGCGGGACGTTCACCGGGACCGTAGCCGCCGATGGAACCGTGACGGCATCCGGGACCGCGCGCTCGTCGGCGACCTTCAGCGGCTCGGGCGAGACCGTCGGCGATTCGGGGGACTTCTCGGTCACAGGCAGCATCGCGGGTGGGACGTTCTCGGGTTCCATGAGCGCCGTGAACGGCACGGTCGAGGTCGTGCTCGAGCGCGAGTGACGCCCCCGCCGCCCGGCCGCAGATGGGCGCCGCTACGAGCTGATACGGCGTTCCACTTCGGCGACGATGGCGGCCACCGCGAATTCGACGATCTCGTCCGGCCCGCTCGTCGTCTGACCCGAGTGCAGGAGTTCGTGGATCGCGGGGTACTGCTCTTGGGGCAGCGACAGCATGGTCTGCGCATGCTCTTCGGCAGCCCCGGGGGCACGGTTCTGAGCCCCGATCGCCAGTGCGAGCCCGCTCGTGAAGAACCCGACTGCGTTGATGGCCAGCAGCGCGTGATGCAGCGACGCACCTGCGGCGGTCATGATCTCCAGGGCGCGCTCCAGCACCATCAGGGCGCCGGGCGTGCGCCACGGACGCTCGGCGATGACGGGCAGCGCATTGGGGTGCGCCATGAGCGCGCCCACGTACGCGCGGACGAGCGCTCGAAGCCGGTCCTGCCACGAGAGCGCGGGGTCGTCGGTGAGGTCGGCCTGCGAGACCACCGCTTCCACGATGCCGTCGAGCAGCGCGTCCTTGCCCGGGATGTGGCGGTATGCCGCCATGGGATCCACGCCGAGCTCGGCGCCGAGGCGGCGCATGGAGAGCGCCTCGAGTCCGTCGCGATCCACCACATCGAGGGCGGTAGCGATCAGAAGCTCCTTGGTGAGGCCGGCACGTGGGCTCACGGTCACTCTCCTCGCGGGGTAGCGGGCACCGCTTGACAAGTCTACATCGTAGACAGTACTGTGTCTACGCCGTAGACATCAACCCCCCGCATCCGCCGGTGGCGACAGGAGGAGAAGACATGATCGACCCCGTTCGCGATCACTTCGGGCAGTGGTGGGCAGTCGCTGTCTGGATCGTTCTCTTTGGACTGTTCCTGCTCTTCACGCCGTTCTACAAGAAGAGCGGCATCAAACCCAAGGGCGCATTCCTGGCGTTCGTGGTGGCGCTCGCGCTCGAGATGTTCGGAGTGCCCCTCTCCATGTACGCGCTGTCGGCCGTGCTCGGCAGGTACCTGCCCGATGGTGTCCTGTGGGGTCATACGCTCAACGCCCATATCGGTCTCGCCGGGACCAACATCGCGCTCGTCTGCTATCTGGTGGGCGCCGCACTGATCATCGCCGGTTGGCGACGGATCTATCGCGACTACTGGAGCAAGGAACGTGGCGAGGGCACGCTCGTGACCGGCGGCATCTACCGTTTCATCCGGCATCCCCAGTACACGGGTTTCGCGCTCATCACTACCGGGATGTTGGCCGAGTGGGCCACGCTCCCGACGCTGATCATGTGGCCGATCCTCGGCGTCATCTACTACCGGCTCGCCCGGCGCGAAGAGGCAGACATGCGTGAGGAGTTCGGGTCGGCCTACGACGCGTACGCCGCCACGACCGGGATGTTCCTTCCCACCAAGGTCTTCTCGCAGCGCGCCCGCCGAGATCGCCGCGATGCCGCTCGGGTCGTTGCGTGACCCTCGCGCCGCCCTCGGCGATAATGTGAGGGCGCGGCGCTCACACGGCGCCGTGCCCTCACGGCCGAGATCAGGGGGGGCATCCACGCATGATCGAGCGCTACACCCGGCCCGAGATGGGTCGCATCTGGGAACTCGAGAACAAGTTCGCCATCTGGCAGGAGATCGAGGTCCTCGCCTGTGAGGCGCAGGCCGAGCTCGGCCAGATCGGCATCACCGCCGAGGAGGCCGCGCACATCCGCGAGCACGCCGCGTTCGAGGTGGCCCGGATCGACGAGCTCGAGGCCACGCTCAACCACGACGTGATCGCGTTCCTCACGAACATGGCCGAGCACATCGACGCGGGCATCGCCGAGGGCGCGCCCAAGCCGAGCCGCTGGGTGCATTACGGCATGACCTCCTCGGACCTCGGCGACACGGCGCTCTGCTACCAGATGGTGCAGGCCACCGATATCCTCATCGCCGACGTGCGGCGTATCGGTAGTATCTGCACACGCCGGGCGCTGGAGACGCGCGAGATGCTCTGCGTGGGCCGGACGCACGGCATCCACGCCGAGCCCATGACGATGGGCATGAAGTTCGGTCGCTGGGCATGGGCGATGAAGCGCGCCGAGCAGCGGCTGCTGCGCACGCGCGAGATGGTCGCCACCGGTGCCATCAGCGGCGCTGTGGGCAGCTACTCCAACATCGACCCGTTCGTGGAGAGCTACGTCTGCGAGCGGCTCGGCCTCACACCTGAGCCGCTCTCCACGCAGGTGCTGCCGCGCGATCGGCACGCGCAGTTCCTTGCGGTGCTGGCGACCGTCGCCGCTTCGGCCGAGGAGATCGCCACCGAGGTGCGCGCGCTGCAGAAGTCGGACACGCTCGAGGCGGAGGAGCCCTTCGCCGCGGGCCAGAAGGGTTCGAGCGCGATGCCGCACAAGCGTAACCCCATCACCGCCGAGAGGATCTGCGGGCTTGCCCGGGTCGTGAAGGCCAACGCGCAGGTCGGCTTCGACAACGTGGCGCTCTGGCACGAGCGTGACATCTCGCACTCATCGGCCGAGCGCGTGGTGCTCGCGGACTCGACGATCGCGCTCGACTACCTTCTCGGCAAGCTCGAGTGGGTCCTGGACGGGCTCGTGCTCTATCCGGAGCGCATGCGCGCCAACCTCGAGGCGACGCGCGGGCTCATCTACTCGAGCCGCGTGCTGCTCGCGCTCGTGGACACCGGCATCACGCGCGAGGAGGCGTACGCGATCGTGCAGCGCAACGCCATGCGCGTGTGGGACGACATCCAGCAGGCGCGCAGCGGCCCGACGTATCGCGAAGCGCTGGAGGCGGATCCCGCGTGCTCGCTCTCGGCAGCGCAGCTCGACGCCATCTTCGACCCGTGGGCGTTCCTCGAGCGGATCGACGTGCTCTTCGAGCGGCTGGAGGAGTGCGGGTTCTGAGGCGCTGCCCGGGTGCCCGCTCTTGCCGAGCGCGCGGCGACGGCTACTCCCCGAGCGCGATCAGCTCCGAGACGGTCACGAAGCGGTAGCCGTCGGCTTGCAGCTCGCCGATGATGCGCCCGAGCGCCTCGCGCGACGCCGCGCGGGCGTCGTACATGACGTGCATCAGGATGATGGACCCCGGCCGCACGTTGTCCACGACGTGCTCGACGAGCGCGTCGGGATCATCGGCGATCTCGCCGATAGAGTCCGGCTCCAGGTCCCAGGTCACCGTCGTGCGGTCGGTGCGCGCAAGGTAGAGCGGGACCGACAGGAATCGCTTGCACCCCGGCGGTCGGAACGTGATCGGTCCCGCATACCCCGCATCCCGGATGAGGACATCGGTCCGCTCGATCTCGGCAGATGCGGCATCGGCCGACAGGAAGTACATCCGACGGTGCGTGTACGTGTGGTTGCCCAGCTCGTGTCCGGCCCCCGCGATCGCGCGGGCAGCGGCGGGGTCCTCAGCCATCT
>FWPV01011785.1_pt1 | contig 13763 bp, 29 predicted proteins | sample 2228371 | NCBI WGS metagenome assembly FWPV01 (sample SAMEA103939776, study PRJEB20133) | metagenome | reverse complement strand
CGGGGCGGCGGGGGGCGAAACAGTCATGTGTCTCGCTCGGCCTTCAGGGTGGCAAGCTGCTGACTGACCCGCACGAACTGCCCCCGCAGGCTGGCAAGTCCTTCCTTCGCCGTCGCCTGGACGCGGGACAGCTCTTTGCGTGTCTGCGCGTGCGCCTCGATCTGGGCCGTGAGGGCCTGCTCCAGGACGGTCATCCGGTCGCAGAGAGACAGCAGGGCCTGCTCTTGCGGGTGCAGGCGATCAGGTTCAGGCTCGACCCAGCGGATCATGGGGCTGCCTCATAGTCCGAGGCGCGCTCAAGGCGCTTACGGCAGGGCGCAATCCAGTCGAAGGTCGGGTTTGCAGGCGTGGGGCGCGTCCAGACGAGCCAGCAGTAGGCTGTGGCCGTGCTGCCCTTGGGCGCAAGCCTGCCCTTGTGCATCACCACCCGCTCGGTGAACTGCAGGATGCGGGCCGGAGGCGTCACGGAAAACAACTCCCGGTGCCGCGCCACGCCCTCCAGAAAGGCCGACCGGACCAGCATGGCCACCCCGTAGCGACTGGTGTGCAAGGCCCGGTTGATGAACGCCTGCGCCAGCCGGAAAGGCGGGTTCGTTATCGTCCAGTCCACATCGGCCGGGTGCAGGCCGAACAGATAGTCCTCGACCGTAAAGCCCGCACCGTAGTCATGGATATCGCTCGCCTCGACATGCCCGAAGAACTCGCGCAACGGCCGCACCATGTGCCCCCGGTTCGCGGCAGGCTCCCGGCAGGTCAGATGCGATGTCATGGTCTGACCGAACAACGCATTGCATAGCGCCCTGGTCGCCCAGGGCGGCGTCGGAAAGTCGTCCAGCGAAGCGTGCGGCTCGGACCTTTGCTGCATGACGGCCGAGGAACGGTTCTGGCTCATTGCCGCAGTCTCGCTGTTGCCAGGTTGAAGGCTTCCGCTGCTTCCTCCGCCCGACGCATGTCACCAAGGTAATCCCATCCTTCTCTGGCAACCGCATACTTCAATCGGACGTCGGCCTTGTACGGATGGCGCACGGCTCGCGGGGCATTCGCCGGAAGCGCTGCAAGGAAAGGGTGGTCGACCACGAGCGCGGTCAAGAAACTGTGAAACGCACCAGTCTCATGATCGGCGCAGTAGTCGATTGCCCGCAGGACTCTGCCCATCTGGACTGTCTTCGGGTTCCATCCCGGGCGGCGGCAGGTATCCAGAAAGGCCGATTTCAATGCCTGATAGTGCGAGCTGGATTTCTCGAACTCCGGGATCACTATATGCCAGGTCACTGTGAGGATCGGGCTGGGCAGCGGGAGCGGGATCACCTGGTGGCTCACTCTGCCCCCCATTGGTCATCGTCGCGGGCCTTGACCCGGCGTTTCCGGCCGTCGCGCATGGGGACCATCTTGACCGGTGTCACGGTGACGATGGTCCGTTCGTTCAGGACATAGCGGACGCCGTCGATGATCGCGGCCCCTGCGCCCATCTCGACAGCGCGGTCCACCACATGGCCCACCTCAAGCCTGACAGCCTCGACATCGATCCCCTTTACCCGCTCCAGATAGCGAAGGACCGCGTGGTCAGTGACATGAGCGACAGGCTTCTTCACAGCTCTATCCCCGCGCGGGCGCACATGGCCTTCAGCGCCTCGATCAGCGTCGCGATCTGGCGGTGGTCCTGCATGGCGTCGATGTCGAAGACGGCAGCACCCCAGCTCTTCTCGAACCGCGCGCGGATGAAGGCGTTCAGCCCCTTCGCCCCGCCCTGGTCGACCGCCCCGGCCTTGTGCAGCTTGCCCCAAAGGACATGGGCAAACCGGGTGTCCGCCCGCTTCGCCGCCGGTCGCCGCTTCCGCGCGGTGCCAGCGTGGGGCTTGAAGCCCTTCTCCTTCAGCGCGGTGACCAGCTTCGACAGGTCGGCCTCGGTCATGTCCTGCATGCTGGCCTTGCCGGTGACCATCAGCTGCAGATCGCGCCGGGTCTCGCCGTCGATCCCCAGCTCGCGGCAGCCGACATGGATCATCTTCTGCAGGGCGCGGGTCATGCCCACTTCCTGTATCTGAGTGCAATGCGCATGCCTCGGCGAGGACCGGCCTTCGAGACCAAATGGATTCTCATGAACCTCAAAGTGTCTTGATCGCTAACAAGCAGAAAATTGGTTGCCCAATCGGCCCGCTGACGAACGTTGAGCATGAAGAAAGGACGATCGCCTGAACAGATGTGCGCGTCGTGGGCTTCGCCGTCTATTGGAACGCGGACATACTTGTAGCCTTGCCGGTTCAGCGCCTGCATGAATTTGGCGATGAACCAATAGTCTACCGCTACGGGCGTGCGTTCGCGCAATAGGCTCATTCGGATCAGTCGGGCGCTGTACCAGGCCGGTCGTTTTAATGACTCTTCATCAAAGGCGAGGGCGTCCCAATCCCCACCGCCCTGGTCGCAAAGGGCGAGCCAGAAATCGACGTCTTCGGGCCACTCTTCTGGGTGCATGAGCATGTGTGCAAACGCGGATTCTGGGCCACTGAACATTCGCGGGACATCAATTCCAGGCCCATATATCCCCCAGGCCTCTTCCGGCTCGACCAAAGTGATCATTGCCGTCCCCCATGGTTCTCGATCCACTGCTCGAAGACCGCAGAAGCAGCGGCGTCAGCGCCCCTTTTCGAACCGGCTTCAAAGTGCTCCTGAAACGTGGCGACGTCAGTGCCGCCGAGGCCGGCCCGCACAGTGGCGGCAACTCCCATGGCGTAGCCGACGGCTTTGATCGCTTCGTGGAAGCTCACCGCTTCTTCCCGATTGACAATCAGGTCGAGGACCGAGCTCGAGATCGGATTGAGGCCCCGGAACGTAACAGCGACGGTCATCATGCCGCCACCTTTCGGCAGCTAGAACGCGCCCTCGCCGTCGTTCGGATCGACAGACGCCCACCAGTTAGGAAGTGCCTTGTCGGGATCGCCGCCCAAGCGGCGCGCGCCTGTCTCGCTTCGCGCGCCAGCAATCCCGCAGTGGCACTTGCCCTGATGCGGCGGGCGCCACCGATCCCAGAACGGATGGTCGGGTGGCAGAACCACCCCGTTGAAGGCTGCATGGCTTTCGGGGCAGGAAATGGGGTCGTAGGCCCGATAGACCCACAACGTGAAGCCGCCCTCGCGAAGCTGGGCGAGGCGTTGCACCTTGAACGTTTCCCGATCCAAGCCCGATTCCCTCCGCTCGCGCAGAGGATGATACTGGCCAGTCCCCTCATGCCGCCACCCCCAGCATCGTCTCGGCCGGGCGGGCCCATTCGATCAGGACGCCGCGAAAGCAGCGGGTGACCGTGGTCTCCGGATGGTGGTCGCGCCAGAAGCTCCACATGTCGACGGCATCCACGAAGCCGTCGCGCAGCGCAAAGGCGTCCAGGTCGCGGACAGGGACGCCATCTGTGACGACGCGGGCGATCTCGCCCTCGCGGAAGGCGATCTCGACCTGCATCACGTCCAGGCAGGGGACGTCAGGCAGGATGCGCTGGCAGTGGGGGGTGCGCATGCCGGTGCAAAGCTGCAGAAGCTGGCCGGGCCGGGGCTGGCGGGCCTCGCTGTATCTGCGGATCGTCTGGGTCTTCAGGCCCTGACGGATCGGTTCGATGAAACGGGGGTTGAAGCTGTAGGCGACCATGGGGAACTCCTCTCGTGGCAGCACCCCCGGCCCGGGTGCGGGCCGGGGGCTGAAGGCGGCAATTAGGCCTTCGTCTTTGCTGCCTTGAAGGTCAGGACATCGCGGGCGGGGACTTCGACAGGCTGCCCGGTGCGGACGTTGCGGGCGGTGCGGGCGGGCCTGTTCTTCACCTCGAACGTGCCGAAGCCCCGGATGATCAACTTGTGGTTGGAGGCCCAGCCGGCGATGCCCGCCAGGACGCCTTCCACGGCCTTCGCTGCCTGTGCCTCGGTGGTGTTCAGGTTGCGGGCGACAAGCCCGATCAGATCTGTCTTCGATGCGGTTGGTGCAGACATTGCTGGTCTTCCTCTGGGTTTTGCCCGGGCTTCATGCCGGGGCGGTGAAATCGACAGGGGTATGTTCAGCAGCCACCGGGTGACTGCGGCGTGGCCGGCTCGACATTGCAGACCGTGCCGCCGCCGGCCAGGATGGCGAGGATCACCAGACCGACCCCGACCGGGATCAACCACGGCGGGATACGCCCGTCCTCGGTCATTTCGCTGACCACCGGGGTCGGTTCTTCGATGACGACAGGGCCACCCGCCGAGGCGGCAGTGGCGGTCAGGCAGGCGGCCAGGATAAGGGCCTTCTTCATTGGGTCAGTCCTTCTGTTTCACGGGGAACGGTGGCAGGGCGCACCACGCCGACCGCCGCACGGACGGCCTCGACGGTGGTCTTCAGGCGGCGGGCGACGTGTTTCTCGACGACCGCCAGGTCCGCAGGGGTCGGGACCCCGGCGATCCAGCGCCTCCGGCGGGACAGGATTTCCCCGGTCCAGAGGGCATGGATTTCAGTGATGGTGGGGGTCTCGGTCACCAGAAGCCCCCGATCCGCAGCGAGGCGAGGCCGAGGGCCGCGCCAAGGCTGATGGCAGCCAGGGGCAGGTCGCGAAGGCGCGTTGAGGCCCCCGCCACGATCCCAAGCCCCAGAAGGACAAGATCCACGCTCATGGCTCAGGCCTTCGCCATGTCAATGGTCACCGCCTGCCAGGGCTGGTCGGCACTGGCGCGGCGATAGGCCCGGATGTAGGTCTGCGTGCCTTCCACCCGGATCGCGTCCCGGATCGCCCGCATGGCATCCTTCCAACGGGCGTCCTCAATCTCCAGCCGCAGAAGGGTGAAAATCTCTGTGCGGTTGATCTGCCCTTCCTTGTCGGTGTTGAAGGCGCGCGTGACGATGGCCTGCAGCTCGGGCCGGGCGGTCGATGCCCAGTCGTTCAGGCAGGTGTCGAGCAGGGTCTTGGCGATCTGCAATTCGGGGCCGAAGGTCAGTCGGTCGGCGACCTGCACCTGCACCTTCAGGCAGCCGTCGTAGCTGGTCAGCGTCATGTTGCCCTTCTTACCGCCGAGGCCCGCGCCATACTGCTCGGCCAGCAGGGCCTCCAGCGCGCCGATGTCCTCGAAGGTGTGGGCCTTCAGCCGGGCGATCTGCTCGGATGCCGCGACCATCCAGCCCATGATCGTGCGGACCGTGTCGTCGATCAACAGGTCGGCGGGCTTGACCATCGCCACGGGAATGTAGCCGCCCTTAGCGTCGATGATCCGCTCCGTCCCGTCGATCTCGATTCTCCCGGACGGGATCGGCGCGGGTTTGAACTCACTGGCCATCTGCGGCCTCCTTTCGTGTGGTGAAGATCAGGTCGGCAGGCGGGGTCTCGCCTGGCGGGGTGGCGATCAGGCCAAAGGCCAGAAGCGTTCCGGTCATCGCCGCGATGTCGTCGACGGACAGGGTGGTGATCCCGCGCAGGTCGTCGCGGCAGACCCGGCCGACCGCGCGACTGGCGACTTCCAGCATTTCGCGCTTGGTCCAGCGGGTAACGTTGGGGAAGCGGTCAGCCATGGGTCACCTCCAGCTGCTGGAGGAAGCTCAACGCAGCCTGCCGGGCGTCGGCGTCGGTCAGCTCGGGGTCGCGCAGGACCGCGAGCGCCGCGATCACCTGGACGGGCCTTCTCGCGCGGCGCAGATACTTCTCCGGCACCTGGCCCGCGATCTCCCAGTTGCGGATCGTGTTCTTCGACAGGCCAAGCACGCGGCGCAGATGCTCGCGAGTCTTCACCCGGTGGCTGCCCATCAGAAGGTCGATCTGCTCCGATACGCTCAGGTCGGTCATCGCGTTCATTCCACCGCCTCCTTCAAAAACATCGGGCACTTGCGGCAGGCCCGGAACATGCGGGTACGGGTCGGGTTGCCGGCAGCGAAGACCTTCGCCTTCTCGCGCCAGTCCTGGCATTCGTGGGTCGGCAGCTGCCCCAGCGCCGGGCAGTCGATGCGCCCGTTCATCAACAGGCCACGCACCCGCTCCTCGATCCGGTCGTAGGACCCGGCGTATTTCTTCCGCAGGACCGTGCTGACGACGGCAGGCGACCGGTCCAGCTCGGCCGCGACCCTGGACTGGCTGGTCCGCTGGCAGGCGAGTGCAAGCGACCGGACCCAGTCGGGCAGGGGCACGCCCCAGGCCTCTTCGGCGGCGGCGATCAGGTCGGCGGTCATTGGCCACCCCCGATCAGAATGGTCTGTTCGGTGTTGTCGTCGACCACCGCCCGGACCCGCTTTTCCCGGGGCGCGCGAGGTCCGGTGTTGCGGGTAAGCCGGTAGATCGCCAGCTGCTTGCCCGGCACGGCCTTGCGCACGACGACCAGATAGTCCGCGCCAAGCAGCGTCCGGCAATAGTCCTGCGCGACTTCCAGCGTGACTGACGTGTCTTCCGTCGACGCGTGCGCGGCCAGTTCGCGCGGGCTGAAGGCCTTCAGTTGCCGCATCGCGGTCCAGATGTTCTGCTCGGGGCTGCGCGCCTTCACGGCCAGTGCCAGCCGTGCCGCATCCCTGACCTTCCAGGCTGACCGGATACCGTGACCCGACCTGACCTCGTCCAAAAGCTCAGCCGCCTTCCACTTCCGCACGATCTTGCGGACATGGTCCTCGGTAACTCCCATCCTGACCGAAATCTCGGCATAGCCGAATTCGGGCAAGGTCGAGGCATAGGCAAATGCGGCGTCGGCCAGCGACTGCGACATCATCGGGGAACGGTTCATGCCGCCCTCCCGCGCCGGGGCGCTGCCACGACAACGCCACGGCGCAGCGTCGGAGGCTCGCCGGTATGAAAGGCCCCGCCGCCCCAGTCGGCCTTGGTAACCCGCTCAAGGCCACGCACGGCGGCGAATTCCGCGATGTCCGCCAGGTTGGTGCTGATATAGCGCATGGATGCCTTGGACGCGGTCAGGACCGCTTCGCGCAGGTCAGGTGTCACCTCGACACGCGGCGCATATATCCGGGCCAGATGGCCTACATCCTCCAGCGTGGCAGGCTCTGCCTCGACCCAGGCCAGCATCCGGCCATGCACCCGTTCCCATTGCTTCAGGCGATGCGGCAGAAGCTCCTCGCCCATCAGGATGACCGGCGCGCCGGACTTGTCGTGGATCGACCGCACCGCCTCGATGATGCTGGTCTTCAGGATATGGTCGGCCTCGTCGATGATCAGGGGGCGTCCGCTCAGCGCCAGCGCCTGCTGGGCCTGATGCAGAAGATCGGTCACCGTCTTCTTCGGCCGTTCCCCAAGCTCGGTCACGATCATCTGCAGCAGGTTCTTCGTCCCGCCGACCGGCTCGGCCTCGACATGGCAGGCATCCAGCGTGTTCGTGGCGTAGATTCCGGCGGTGGTCTTGCCGAGGCCCGCCTGCCCGAAGAAGCAGCCCATCCCGGTCAGCCCGTGCCGCCGGTTCTGGCACCGGTCGATCAGCGCCACGAGGCGCGTCACATTCGCCAGGGGCGCGACCGTGTTGTAAAGTTCCCCTCGTTCTGTCATTCTTCTCTCCTGCTCTCGTTACCGCCGCCGTGGGGTCTTGACCGCCCCCGGCGGCATTTCTCATCCGAAGATCTCGTCGCCGAAGTCATCCCAAAGCAGCCGCTCCGCCCGGTATTCCGAAGTGTTCTGAAAGACGCTCAGCCAGCGCTCCTGGTCTCGTGTCACGGGCTGTCCCGCTTCCATCCGCCGCTTGATGTCCAGGGCGCGCTTGAAGCGGTCCCGCGCGGTTTCTTCGGCGGCAGGGACCGGGCCCTTGCCAGCCCTAGCCGCGTCGAGGTTGGCCACCACACCCGACTGGATGCGCGCGAAAGTGGCCTCGTCGATCGGGGGCGACCCGCTCGGACGGGCTGGGGCGTCAGGCACCGGCTTGCCGAAGACCGGCTTCACGACCTTGGCCTCGACAGTCGGCGCCGGGGTCTGCGACAGGCCGTCCAGCGCGGTGCCGATCTCGGACGCCTTCCAGACCCGGTGCGCGTCCACTTCGGCCTTCTGCGCCTTCAGCCAGCCGCGATAGGCGCGGGCGGTCATCCGCGCCTCGTCCATGTCCAGGAAGCCGACCTTCTGCTTGCAGGCGCTGTGGCCGAGGTAGGCCCCGTCCTGGGCGTAGACGTGAATACCAGACCAAAGGTCCGCCGGGTCGAAGCGGATCACCACGCGCTGGCCCGCAAACTCGGTCAGCCAGGGTTCCCAGAACTCGTTGCGCTGGAAACGGATCAGGCCGGACTTCGTGTCCGCCCGCAAACCCTCGGCCCCCATCAGCCAAAGGCGGCGCTGCGCCTCGGTCGCCTTGCGGATCGGGGCGCTGGCATAGCTTTCGTCGAAGACAGCGTTGAAGGACCGCCCGAAGGCCACCTCAGACCGGCGGTTCTCGCGGGCGTTGTGCTCCTCGATTCCTTCCGAGACGACCTTCAGGAACTCTTCCAGCTCGACCGCGCGGCTGCCGTAATTCTCCGGCTTGGCCACAACCGTGTTGCCGGTATAGGCCCCGGCCAGGCGCGGGTCCTTGGCGATCGACTGGCACATGTCGCGGAATGCGCGCTCGATCGGCTTCGACTGGCCGCTGTAGGGCGTCGCCCAGTGGATGGTGCATCCAAGCGCGGTGAAGAGGCCCGGAATGTCGTCTTCCTTGACCTTGAACCGGTAGCGGGTCGCGGCTCCGCCGGTGATCGCCTTGGCGGCGAATTCGCGCCCGTTGTCCAGCAGGACATGCTCCGGGATGCCCCAGGCCTCGATCATGTCCCCGGCACAGAGAAGGACCGCCGTCGAGTTGGGCGTCTGGTCGATCCGCCAGGACAGGATGCGTCCCGAGTAGATGTCCTGGAATGCCACCATCTGCGGGCGGGTCACCAGACCAGCCTCACCGCCGACGGAAGGCCAGCGCACGAAGACGTCGAACTTGTGGAAGTCGGCGTTCACCGCTTGAAGCGCGACGAGGCACGTCTTGTCGCGGACCTGCGATGGGAAGAGGCGCTTCACCGCGTCCACGCCCTGCCGCGCCAGAACCTGCGTGACCCGGCTGACGGCCGCGTCCAGATGCCGCCGCATCGTGCGCTCGGGCAGGATGTCGAGGCCGCGCTCACTGGCGATCCGGCAGGCGCGGCGGTAGCAGTCGGTAAAGGGCGGGGCCTCAAGGCGCAGGAAGTCCGACTTCAGGATGTCGAAGAACTCCGGCGCGCATTCCTTGGCGCGCGGGCGCTTTTCGGCGGCGCGGTTGCGTGGGGCGAGGTAGGCCAGCCGGTCATGCGCGGCGACGCCCTCGATCATCTGGAACCACGACCAGACCGTCCGCGCGCCGACCCCGTCCAGACCGGCGACCTGCTCGACCGCAAGGAACCGCCCTATGGCAGGCTCCAGCGCCTCGACCTTCTGGATGACCAGAAGCCGCGCCTGCGCCTTGTCCTTCACCGATTGCGGCAGCGCCTCATACCAGGCCCAGACCTCGTCGCGGGCGCGGGCTGCGGCCGCTTTGGGGGCGACGGCCTGCTTGATCAGCGCCTGCTGGGCTGCGTTCGGGAACAGCTTCCACGAATACTCCCAGCCCCCGCCCTTGCCAGTGCGGCCACGGGCGAACTTCGTCGCCCCGCGCCAGTTCAGACGGTTGGCCAGAGCATTCACGCCGCGCTTGGTCGCCGGCAGGTCCGGCAGGCAGCTCTCGGCGATCTGCTCGGGCGTCCACCATTCCTGAGAAGGGGTAAGGGTCACTTGCCCGCCTCCTGCAGTCGATCTGCAATGTCTCGCTCGAGCGCTTCATCCTCGATGGTCACCAGCAACTGCTCGAACTGCGACGCGACGAACCGCTTCTTCGCCGCCATCGGCGCGCGCGCCCAGGCCTTGGACAGGGCGATGAAGGCCGCTTCAACCGGGTCCTTAACAGCGGGCGCGTCGCCGTTCGCTTCGGCCTTGGCGGCCTTGATGGCCGACGCGACCTTCTTCCCGTCGAGCAGCGCCTCGACTGCGCGGGCGCGCAGAGACTGGTCGCCGATCTTGCCCAGCTTCTCGATTTCGCTGATCGCAATCCGGTGCGGGGACACCTGCAGCGCATCGCGCTCGTCTCGGCTCAGCGCGCGACCGGCGGCGATGATCTTCTGGACCTGCCGCGGCTTGATCTGCCGGGTTTCAGCGATCACTTCTGCAAACGTCATATTTGACGTTTGCAGACCGTGCCGGGCCAGCGCACCCGCAACCCCACCCTTGGTTTCCGGGTGCAGCTTCTCGTACTCGGCCTGATAGACACTGAGGAAGATCGCATCCTGCACCGGGGTCATCCCGGCGGTCAGGTTGCCGGTCACTTCAAGCCGCCGGGCCTCGCTGGCGTTGCAGTCAAGGACGTCGGCGCGGATCGTCTCGCGGCCGAGGCGGCTCATCGCTTCCAGCCGGTGTGCGCCATCGATCAGGCTGTTTACCCTGCCCGCGCGACGCACCGTGATCGCGCCGAGGAAGACGCCCTCCTCGATCACCTGCATCAGGGCGGCGACCTTGGCCTCGCTGATCGGGCGCAACCGGTCGGCAGGCACGGTGATTTCGGCAATCGGCAGATCGATGAACGACGACAGGAACTTCATTTCAGGATCGGGGCCTTCGTCATGGTGTAGTAGAAGCGCGGCCCCATCGGGCTTTGCTGCCGGACACAGGTGATTTCAGCGCCGTGGTGCCGCAGCTCGGCGACCACGGCAGGAACGGCCATCACGCGGGCTTTGCGGACGATTTCCCGCGTGGTGCGGGGCTTCCCGTCCGACAGAAGCTGGATCACCCGCCGAAGGCGCGGGCTGGCCAGCGTGGCCGCGTGAATATGGCCGACCGCTCTCATCGGGCAGGTTTCCTCCCGCCGCGCGTGGCCGAGGCGACACCGCAGGGCAGCCGGTCATCGCCCTTATGGCGGCAGATGTCGCACAGCCGGTTGTGGATGCCCTCGCTCTGGAAGAGCCTCTGGCAGCACAGGCAGGGCCGGGCAATCCGGCGCGCGGCGGCATCGTCTTCCCGCTGCCGCGCGCTGGCTGTCGCCGCCGCCTGGGTCAGGGTCACATACTCGCCATGGATCGTCCCGTCGGGACGACGGACCTGGAAGTGATCGTCATCGCGGCGGACGACCCGCCATTTCGCGTGTTCCGGCTTCGCGAACTTGAAGTTGTCAGACCCCATCAGCCCCGCTCCCGTTTTGCCAGAAGCAGCGTGATCCGGCCCAGTTCCCCGTTCTCGCGCAATCTGGACAGACAGACGTAGATGCCATCCATCGACCGCATGTAGGCGATGATCGCCTCATCCCGTGCGTCGCGGCCAAGCGCCCGATCGTTCATCATCGGTTCCGCGACTTGCGCCGCACTCAGGTCGCCGATCAGCGTCGTCCACTCCTGCGGAACGGGCGCGCTCATGTCCGGTCCCGCAGAAAACTGGTCAGGCAGCCCTGCAGCGCCCGCTGATACCGGGCAAAGCCGGGGTCGAGGATCAGCGCCAGCAGCGCGTCCTCCGCCTTCGTCAGCCGGGTCAGTGCCAGATGTTCACCGGCCTCGGACAAGGTGTCATCCTGCGCGGCGATGGCTGCCGCTTTTGCCCTGTCGATGGCAGCCAGGATCGCGCTGATCCTGTCAGATTCGACTGCGACCTGCTTTCGGACAGCCGCGGCCAGGTCGAAGGTCAGAAGATCGCCGGGCATCACTGGCCTCCGTTCAGGACGTGGCCGACGAACAGGACCAGCGGGATCAGTCCGAACAGACAGACGACGCCAATGACATCGCCGACCCAGTGGTCATCCAGCCGCCGACAGGCAACCAGCAACTTGCGCATGGGGGTGCTCCAGGTTGGGGGGAAGGATCGGGCCATCAAGCGGCCTCGTTAGTCGATTTTGGGGGGCGGGGGATTTGACTTGGCCATTCCAGATCGGTGGGCCAGTTGTCGGCGAACCAGCGGATCACGTTCGCGGCCTTGCGCAGGGTGCACCCTGCGGTTCCAGCCTTCAAACTACCGAAGAATTTTCCGTCACCTGCCGCGTAGGTGGAAACCGTCGACAAGGTGAACCCTTGATGGGCCCGGTACACCTCAGCAATATCGACAAGTGTCTTGGTATCCATGGCCTGCCCGTTTCGGCTTTTTCTCCGACTAGATAGCCGGAGTTTTTACCGATAGTCAAGCAGGCACCTTTTCGGTATTTTCTCCGATTCGTGGAACATGCTGAAGAAACCCTTAAGCACCTTGTCGCCGAGCGCCTCAAAGCGCTGAATACGAATGCTTTTGCCATAGAGGTTGCGTCTGGTCTGCCGGAGGACGCCGTAAGGTCCATCTTGCGGGGCACAAAGAAGTCGGGGACTACTCTGAACAAAGCTAAGGCCGTCTGTGACGCTTTGGGCATCGAGTTCCATATCGGCCCAAGGCGGCCACCGGCTCGGCCGGTCGAACTGCGGGTGATCTCGAACCACGATCCAGACCAGGACGCCCCTACCGGCTTTCTCACCATTCCCTGGACAGAAAAACAGCTGGGATCAGGCAGTGCGCCGGTGGCCTTTTCGCGCGCGTGGCTTACCCGTCACCAGCTGGTGCCCGACTTCCTTCAGGCTGTGATTCCTGACCGGTTTGCCATCGCACCTGCACCCGACCGCGGAACGGTTGCCCTGCTCGACACCCGCATCGCCCAGCGGGAAGGACCGGGCTTGTGGTGCTATCGGGACGCAGGTCGGGTGACCGTGGCTCACATGACCTTCCGTGACGATCTGGCCGTGGTCCATCCCGCCAACCCGGCTGACGAGGCGCTGGTGTACAAGGGTCGCTCTGCAGTATTGCTTGGGCTTCTGGGCAAGGTCGTCTGGCTCGGCCAGCTCGTCCCGCTGAAGGGCAAGGTTGATTAGAAAGGAATTCCTTATGGCTGTCTGCAATGTCTGTGGCTCGACCGTTCCGTTCTACAACGTCACCGGCGGGACATGCTCGTCCTGCGTTCACGATCGTGAGCGCGCACGATCCCAGGCCGCGTCCGGTCCACAGATGGCGATTGGCGACGAAGACCTCAGCGGCATCCTGCTGTCGACCGAGGGGTCACCTGACCTGAAGATCGCGCGCCGCATCGACATCATATCGGCCGAGTTCGCCGTCGGGATGGGCCTTCTGACCGATGTCTTTACCGCCTGGCGTGATGTCTTCGGCGGACGCTCGAAGTCCTACCAGAATGCCCTCAAGGATGCCCGCAAGGCTGTGCTGACCGAGCTGCGGCGTGAGGCATTTCTGGTCGGTGCCGACGCGGTCCTGGGTGTTAGTCTCGACTACTCCGAAATCTCCGGTGGCGGAAAATCCATGTTGTTTCTGGTTGCCTCCGGAACTGCGGTGAAGCTCGCCGCGCCGCAGTGACGCGCACCTTGTCCCCGCCTTCCGTTTTCGTCCCGATCGCTCAAAAACCAGTTCCAGGTTTACATGCGGCTGATCGCGATGGTCAAAACAGCTAAGTCTCTGTTTATGCGCCGCTTTCGGCTTTCTTGGAACGCGCCACGCAACTTGGCACTCCATTTCCAGGTTCCGCGCCGGATTCCACGCCGTTTTTCAATGGCCATGCCACCTCTTATAGGCATTTAATGCCTGTTTTACAGTGCGTTAAAGCCTCTGTGCCGACACGCCTTACCATTTGGCCATTTCCCCCGGCGACTACGCAGTGGTGCCCTTTCTCGCGTTTCCTGCTGACATTCGTCCGGCACTCGATCTCTGTGTCTCTTGCACGTTAAGCCTTTGTCTTTACGCTCCTTCCGCCCTCTTCCGTCCTCACCTTTGCTCTTCCACCATCCCTGCAGACTCTGATGTCAACGCACAATCA
>FWPV01008422.1_pt1 | contig 13764 bp, 7 predicted proteins | sample 2228371 | NCBI WGS metagenome assembly FWPV01 (sample SAMEA103939776, study PRJEB20133) | metagenome | reverse complement strand
TTACAAAGTTCCCGGTGTACCATTTGATACTCTAATAGGATTTGTCTATGATGCCTCGATTTATTGGAGTGATAGATTGATTATGAATTATTTTGTAAAATATACTCATCCTGTTTTAGGTTTATGGGTAACAATTCGAGCAGAGCATACAATCTTTGAAAGATCAAGGAACTATAATCTAAAACCAATTGATTTTTCAGTCATTACCGATTCGGCAAAACTTGTGGCTGTTCAAATGAGTCGTGATTTTGATGAAAGAGTAAAAACAAAACCTGCTAAATGGTTATTCAACATAAACATTAGTAAATCTTTGTTCAAAGGTGCTGAAGTTTCATTTTATGTTAATAATTTTCTCGACGATCCAGCAATTTATCGTTATCAATACACTTACAATCCAAATGATATTACAGAATCTGTGAGGAATCCTTCACTGTTTTATGGAATAGAATTTAGTATGGTAGTTGATGAATTATTTAAGGTATGGAAATGAAAGTGATTTTATTAATAAGTATCTTCTTGTTATTAATCATCACTGGATGTAGCGAAAAACCACCAGTTGCCGTTGATGGTGATGGGAAATTAGAAATCGTGGTTTTGTGGGATTCAACTTATTTGAATAATCCAGCGACTTCTGCTCCGGTTAGCGAGGCAAAAGTTTTTATTAACTCACGGTACGGTATGAAGATTGTTCAAACTGATTTCGATGGTAAAGTTAAATTGGAGAATTTACCGACGGCTGTTTATGAGTTATCGGTTAGAAGATCACATCCTCTCGATCCAAACATAATTTTAATTGGAGTAAAGAGAGATATTCAGGTTATGTCAGGGGAGATTCTAATTGATACAATTTTTGTCAATCCAATTTCATCCACAGGTGTTGTTATAAATGAGATATATTCAGCAGGACCTGTTAATAATATTTTTTATTTCTATGATCAATTCATCGAACTTTATAATGCAAGTGATAGTGTTCGTTATCTTGATGGTGCGATAATCATGAGAGTCTCAGGTAATAATGAAGGTAAAGGACCTGGCGCAGATGAGAATGATGATGGTGATATAGATGGTGTGGTTTACGCTTTTAAATTTCCAGGAAATCCAGGGGAAAAAAATCATCCAATTAATCCCGGTCAGTATATTGTTTGTGCAGTAGATGCTGTAAATCATAAAAATATGATAGCCACGAGCATCGATTTATCCAATGCAGATTGGGAGTTTTATAATCAATATTCACCAGAAGATATTGATAATCCGAATGTACCGAATTTGATAAATGTCTTTCCACATCGTACACAAGATTTTTTAATTAATCTTAGTTCAGATGTAATTGCTGTAGCTGATGGAAGAGATGCAGAGTTATTAGATGGAGTGGACATATCAACCATATTAGATGGTGTTGAATATCAACCCAATCCACATCCACAAAGTAAGAAGACACTCGATTTTCGAGTTGATAGAGGTTATGTTCTTAGTCCGCCGAGATATAGTGGTAGAGCAATTCAAAGAAAAGAACCCGGATTCGATACAAATGATTCGAGTGTGGATTTTGAAATTATTGAGCCCCCAACTCCAGGTAAACAGAGATGAAGAATGGTTCTTAATTCTTAATATGAGGTAATTTCTATTAAAATAGAATTGAATTGATTGGAATGAATAAGAATATAATTTTATTAATCTCTCTGATAATTTATTTAATTGTTATTTCAGGTTGCGCTGAGAATCCACCTCTTATGGTTGATGGACAGGGGATTTTGGAGCTTGTTGTTTTGTGGGATACAACTTATTCTGAAGATCCTTCAAATGCAATCCCTGTTGATAATGCTAAAATAATTCTGATGTCAAAATATAAATCGACCATTTGTTATACTGATAATAATGGTAAAATTTGCATTGATAACCTGCCAAGTTCGAATTATGGAATAACAATAAGAAAGCAACATCCATTGGATCCAAATATCATTCTTGTTGGCTCAAAACAAAATATTGATGTATTCTCTGGTAAGATTGTAACAGATACAATCTTCGTAAAACCGACAGAGAGTTCTGGAATTGTAATTAACGAAATTTATTGTGCAGGACCGGTTAACAATTTCTTTTACTTCTTTGACCAGTTTATTGAATTATATAATTCAAGTGATAGTGTGAAGTACTTGGACGGAATAATGGTGATGAGATTTTCCAGTAATACCGATGGCAAAGGTCCTGGTGCTGATGAATATGACAATGGTAGTATTCAGGGAGTAACCTATGTTTTTAAATTTCCTGGCAGGCCAGGAGGAACAAATTTCCCAATTTATCCAAGACAATTCGTTGTACTTGCCTCAGATGCAGTGGACCACAGAAATGTTTGTGCGACAAGTTATGATTTATCCAATGCAGATTGGGAGTTTTATAATCAATATTCACCAGAAGATATTGATAATCCAAATGTATCCAATTTGATCAACCTTCGTTCGGATAAAACGGCAGATTTTTTAATTGCACTAACAGGTGATGTAGTTATTGTTTCAGATGGTCGGGATTCAATCTGGCAGGATGGTATAGAGATACCGACAGTTATTGATGGAGTTGAGTATCAATCTAATCCACATCCGCAAAATAAAAAGACATTGGATTCGAGAATTGATAGAAGTTATGTTTTAAGTCCACCCAGATATAGTGGAAAGTCGATGCAAAGAAGAGAACCGGGTCTGGATACAAATGATTCTTTATCCGATTTCGAAACTTTAGATAGAGCAACACCAGGTTATCAAAGGTAGATTTATGAAAAAAATATTACCACTTTGTTTGTTGATTTTACTAATAAGAGCCTACGAGCTAATAGCACAAAATGAAAGAATATTTGCACTAGGCAGCACAACAGTTGCACTAAAAGATTTCGATCTTTATTTGAATTTATATGATTTTGGTAAGAATGTAGCGTATCTCTCAGAAGATAGGAGAATAGATTTTTTATTAATCAAACCCGGATTTAATTATCAAAGTGGTGATTATAGACGATTCTTTGATTACGAGAGAGCTTCGACTTATTCATTAGCATTTGATGGAACGAAGATTTTAAAAGATGGGGCTTTTCGTGGTTTTATAATTTACGAGGTGGAGAGCAGGCAAAATGTGAATCGTGCATTAAATAGATATCCCTACACTGGAATTCCATTTTTTATAACGGATACAACAAGTGGAGATTTTATTTATAACGGACCAAAGGTGGGATTTCAATACAGCTTTGAATTAATTAAAAGTTTTTTATTTGGATTTGAACTTAATTATCAATTAGTTGATGGATTAAAGAGTATTTATAGTAGAGCAAAATCATTATGGAGAAATATCGATGGAAGTATTAATCTCGCTTATAAGTTTAGCGATGATTTTATAATTGGTGGCAAAATTTCTGGTTTAGACAAGAAAGAATCAATTGAAGCTAAAAGCGAAGATTTATTCGATGCCGATATCTTTAATTATCGTGGAGATACATATTCATTTAGAAGAAGAGGGCAAACGATTGAGCAAACATATCGAGAAAAAGGAATTACTTATTCTGCTCAGTCTATTATAACACCATTAAGTGAACTTAATATCGGAATGAAGATTGATTATGTCACATCGTTTATGAAAACTTACTATCCATATGGAATGTTGAAACAATATGAAGAAGGACATTCAGTTTTTGAAAATTACTTTTTTGATTTGAAGATGAATTATACTCCACTAAAAAATTTATTGATTGGTTTTGAGACATTTTACGAATCTAACAATAGCTGGTCTCGAATTTCTGAACTTGCACTGATGATCTGGAAATGGAATCTGAAAAGATACAATGTTGGTAGTGGTTTTTCTTATCGATTTGATTTCGCTCCATTAATTTTAGTTTCTGAATTCCATCTTGGCAAAATAATTTCAGACTCATCAAAGTATATTGATAACAAATATGTAAACCACAACGACAATTACTTATTATTGAAAGCAGGATTGGAATTTCAGATTCATCAAAGTATATTGATAACAAATATGTAAACCACAACGACAATTACTTATTATTGAAAGCAGGATTGGAATTTGAGATTTTAAAACAAATATTCTTACGAACAGGATTTCAAAATGGAAAGCTTGGATTTGATACAGAAAAAGGTGGAAAAGATGTTACATTTAATAAGCTAACTTTTGGTTTTGGTATATATTCATTCAAAAATTTTGGAATCGATTATTTCATTGAATACGGAATCATTGGAAATAATCTAGCTCAGAAAAATAAAGTTTTGTATTCACAATTAGCATTAAAGTTATACAATTTTTAACAATTAAGGAGAGTGAACCATGAAAAAGTTATATTTATTCTTAGTTTTGTTTGCATTACTATTACAACAATCTACATCACAATGGAGGCTTGCAGTTTCTTCAACATATCCAGGCGGAACAACTTTCCAGAGTATATGTTTCGTCAATGAGAATACTGGTTGGGTTGTTGGCTCTAATGGAATTATACTTAAAACAAATGATGGAGGAATTAATTGGGTTCAACAGACAAGTAATACAACCAACACTCTTTATTACATTCAAGCTCTCGATGCGAATAATCTTTTTGCAGGTGGACTGAATCGAACATTTTTGAAGTCTTCAGATGGTGGAAATACTTGGGTGACAACAACAATTGATGTGATACCTGAGCAATCTGCGACTATAAAGAAGATTAAATTTTTTGATCTGAACAATGGTTATATCTTAACTTCTTATTCAACAACGGTTGGTAGAATTTATAAAACTACAGATGGTGGTGCAACATGGACAATGCAATATGCCAATACAGCAAATAACTTAAACGATTTCGATTTTGCATCACCAACTGTTGGTGTTGCAGTAGGTAAAAACGTAGGTGTGTTACTTTACACAAGTGATGGAACAACCTGGCAACAAGCACCAACTCCTTCTCTTGGTGGATTCAATTATACGAGGTCTGATATTCGTGGTGTTGTTATGATTAACTCAACTACTGCTGTTGCTGTAGGTTGGGGTTCCTTTGCTGCAGGTTTACAACCCAGCATTCACCTAAGAACAACTAACGGGGGTGCAACATGGACATATATGACTCAAACAGAACAAAATCGGAGTTATGATAATCTTTATAATGTATGGTTTAAAGATGAAAACAATGGACTTGCAATTGGAGGTGCTGTCCGTGGAAGTGTCTTAGAAAAAACAACCGATGGAGGAATAACCTGGATTCCATCACCTATTCCATTCGGTCCAACTCTGTATGGAATTTCTGGTATTGGTGATAAAGTCTGGATCTGTGGCTCTGATGGCTTGCTTGCTTATTCAACTGATCTTGGTAATTCTTGGACCAAATTAACTCCAATACCAGCAGCGACGAGTTATGATATAAAATTCGCAGGTAATAATAATGGATTTGCTGCCGGCTATGACGGAACTATTTTGAAGACAACAAACAGAGGTCAGACCTGGACAGCTTCTTACATTTTTGCGAATAATGTGTGTCCGAATATTAATAGAATATTTTTCATAAATGATAATCTTGGATATGCAGCGCACAGTTATCGACTTGTTAGCAAAACCACTGATGGTGGAAATACATGGTTTGCCGTTTTACCTGATAGCATGATTACAACGGGACACAATTATGGTTTATTCTTTTTGAATGAAAATTTAGGATGGGTGTGTGGTCAATATGCGACATCCAATGGGGTGATCCATAAAACGACTGATGGTGGTCAAAGCTGGACTACATATCAAAATGTTGCTCCAAAAGCATTGAGAGCCATCTCATTTAAAGATGAAAACAATGGTGTTGCGTTAGGTGCTACTGTTACCGCATTATATACAACCAACGGTGGAGCTTCATGGCAGACTGCAACCGTTAACGGAATGACAAGTGGTGATATAAGAGATGTGGTTTACCTTTCACCAACTCGTTTAATTGCTTGTGGTACAAATGCAATTCTGAAAAGTGAAGATGGTGGAATGACATGGAATCTATTACCAGTTAATGTGACAAAATTACTTTATGCTCTGGCTTTTAAAGATGTAATGAATGGTTATGCTGTAGGTGCTGATGGAACTGTTTATAGAACCACAGATGGCGGTGATACCTGGGAGCTCGTCACTGATCCACTCTTTACTTCTACATTTTATGCAGCTGCATTTGATCAGAATGGAAATCCGTGGTTGGGATCAACGGGTAGTAATTTATATACATACTCAGCACAAGCTCAGGTTACATTCAATGTTAATATGCGAGTTGCTATACTGAAAGGGAAATTCGTTCCGTCCACTGATTTACTTGTAGTTCGAGGTAATTTCAATGGATGGAGTGGTAATGCAGATCAACTAAGTGACCCTGATGGTGATTCAGTTTATTCACTTACCAAGACATTTAATGTTGGTGATAACTTAGAATTCAAGTTTGTCATTCACCGAAGTGGAACAGATTTCTGGGAAGATCAGATACCAAACAGGACATTGACAGTTCAAGCAGGAGTAAATGTATATGATGGTGGATATTTCAATAATGATAGTATTTATGTTCCACAATATCCGATACAGGTAACATTCCAGTGCAACATGGAATTGGAGAGATTAAGTGGAAGATTTAATCCTGCAACAGACACGGTATCAGTAAATGGAACATTTAATGGGTGGGCAGCGAAGACATGGATATTACAGCCTAATGCATTGAATCCAGATATATATGAAGGGACATGGACAATCAATGCCGGAGTAGGAGAGAAGATAGAGTTCAAGTTCTGGTATACACCGAACAACTGGGAAAGCCGACCGAATAGAGAATATACATTTACCCAGGATGATATAAATGCAGGTTCTGTGGTCATTTCCGGTTCATTTAATGATGCGTCACTTGCAACGGTACTGAATCAGCCATGCACGATTAAGTTTACAGTTAACACAAATGGAGCGGTATCGATAGTCAATGGACAGCCATTCCCAGTTGTAAACACAGTTCATGTAGCTGGAAGTGCATTACCATTACAATGGCCACAAGGTGGATGGCCAAATAGTGATTCGACGATAATGATTAGATTGTATGATGATGGAACAAATGGAGATTTAGTGGCAGGAGATAAGATATTCTCAAGAGATGTAACATTCCCACAATACACAGTATTGAGAGTTGAGTACAAATATTCGATAAACTTTGGAGATGCGGTAAATAATGGTGGAGGAAATGATAACGAAGCAGGCTTTGCACAGAACCATGTGTTGAACATGACAAGATTTATGACCGGAGCGACGACAGTAGATACATTTGGAAGGATGGGAGACTCGTATTTAACAAACATTACAGGAGTAGAGTCACCGATTGCAAAGCCAACGACATATTCGTTATCACAAAATTATCCGAACCCATTCAATCCATCGACAACAATTAGCTTTGCATTGCCAAAGGAAAGCAATGTGACATTGAAAGTTTATAACATGATTGGTCAGGAAGTGATGACATTGATAAACAACGAGAAGATGAGCAGTGGATATCATTCAGTCAAAGTAGATGGTACGAGATTGACAAGTGGAGTATACATTTACAAGATGATAGCAGGAGACTATGTATCAACAAAGAAGATGGTATTAATTAAATAGCGAAAGATTAAGAAACTATTACATAAAGATAGTTTCAAATTTTTTCAGAGCTGGCTACCATACTCCATGTGTGGTAGTCAGCAAATTCAATTGACATTTTGACATGGATTTGTAATCGAAATAATACTACGAAAGTCTGTTTAAAACTATTGCCTTCAGTTAAAAATTAAGGCATCGTTATTCAATTTATAAATTTAAAGGATCCTAAATGAAAAGATCAGTGAAATTGCTTTTTGTATTATACTTAATAACACATCTTTCAGTTTTTTCTCAATCTATATCGTCATCAGCGGGATTAAATTCAATACAGAAAGAAGAGATAATTAATTCTGTTGTATTTCTTGCTTCAGATAGTCTCAAGGGAAGATTTTCGGGAACAATGGGGAATGATATTGCAGCAGAATTTATTGCTAAAAAATTCAAACAATATGGTCTAATTCCAATTGGTAATGATATAAAAACATCGAAACGATCAGGAATAAAGAGGAGTTCTACATTAGAGCACACCATTTATGATTATTTTCAGAAATTCGCGATTCTTAAATCGAGGTTATCTGCTCGTAATCAATTAAAGTTAATTTTTGAATCACCAATTTCATCTAAAACAATTTCATTTGACTATGGCACCGATTTTATCGTTCAATCAAGAAATGTTTTTAATGATATAAAAATTTGTGCACCTATTGTATTTGCAGGATATGGAATTGAAAAAGGTGAAAAAGATTATTCTGATTATGTAACTGATAAGAATGAAAAGATTGATGTTAAGAATAGAATTGTCCTAATTGTTGATGGTTTTCCACAAGAACAGAATCCAGAGAGTGATTTCTCAAAATCCAGAAATCCTTTTTATAGAAATCCGTTAAGAAAAATGGAAGTAGCAAGAGATCTTGGGGCTCTTGCAATAATGGTTATAAGTTCACCACTTAAAAATGAACTATCTTTTAGTCTAAAATTTAAAAGTAGAAAATTAGCGTTTGAAATCGAAAGTTTTAATCTTACAGTCCAAACTACACAGGATATTCCAATAATTTTTATAAGTGAAAATCTTGCTCATCAAATTTTTAATGAATCAAAAAAATCGTTGAAAGAAATTTTACATACAATAGAAAATAAATTAAGGGGACAGGCGTTTGAATTTCAAAACTTAAAAGTAGAGATTGAACTAAATTTTGAAAGAGAGATTATCCAAACTCAAAATGTAGTTGGTATGATTGAAGGTACTGATGAAAATTTGAAAAATGATTTTATTGTAATTGGTGCGCATTATGATCATGTTGGATTAGGTTATTATGGTGCGATGAACAAAGCAGATACAGGGAAGATTCACAACGGAGCAGACGACAATGCATCTGGTACAAGTGTATTAATTGAACTTGCTGAAGCTTTCTCGCTCGATAAACCAAAAAGGAGTCTCATTCTCATTGCATTCAGTGGAGAAGAAGAAGGTTTACTTGGTTCGCGATATTATGTTTATCATCAACCACTCAAACCGTTAGAGAAAACTATTGCGATGTTCAATTTTGATATGGTTGGAAGAAATGAACCTGAACTTCTATGGATTGGAGGAGTATTCTATAGTGACGATTTAAGAAAATTGATAGAAAAGGCAAATGGATCTATAAATTTTGAGTTATTATTTAATGTTGGTCTTTTAAATTTTGCCAGTGACCAGGCACCATTTTTAAGAAAAAACATCCCGTCGGCTTTCTTTTTTTCTGGGTTGCATGACGATTATCACACACCCGAAGATGATTACGATAAAATTGACTACGAAAAAATTACAAGAGTAGCTAAACTCGGTTTTCTTTCAGTTAAATTGTTAGCCGATTCAAATGTCATACCGCTTTTTAAAGAATTAACAATTGACGAAAGAAAAGAACTCGTGGAAGAATCTATCATTAAGTTAAAAAAATATAGATCAACAAGTAATATCAAAGAACATGGAGACGAGGAACGATGAAAAAACTCAATAATCTCTTGATTTCAATTGCACTATTCATATTCATACTTTCTTCATCATTTGCCCAGAATAAAAAATATGAAGAAGGGAAAGTATATCGTCATCATCTTAAAAATGGTCTAATTGTTCTAACAATGGAAAGGCATCTTGCTCCTTACATTTATCATCAGTTAACTTATCGCGTGGGTTCAAGAAATGAAAGGCTGGGTATTACTGGAATAAGTCATGTAGTTGAACACATGATGTTCAAAGGAACTGAAAAATATCCAAAAGGCGTGGCTTCCAAAACAATTTCAAAAAATGGTGGCGTATTTAATGCTTTCACTATGAACGATATGACAAGCTATTATGAGTATATGCCAAAGAATAAAATTGAACTCGCGATGGATATTGAGTCTGACAGAATGCAAAATTGCATTTTTGATTCAATCGAATTTAAATCTGAAATTGAGGTTATTCTTCAAGAAAGAAGAATGCGAACAGAGAGTACTGCTAATGGAATTGCTCACGAAATGATGAATGCAATCGCCTATGACAGTCACCCAAACCGCGATCCAATAATTGGATGGCCACAGGATTTAAGAAGCATAACTCGTGACGATGCATATACTTATTACAAAACTTTTTACACTCCTAATAATGCCTTTCTTGTTCTGGTTGGTGACTTTGATACTGAAGAAATTCTGAAGCTCGTAGAAAGATATTACGGCGAAATCCCTCGAGGTCCTGAGATACCAAAATTTAATGTGAGCTTACAAAATCAATCTGTTAGAAAAACTTTTACTCTATATCACAACGATATCACACAACCTAACTTAAGAATGGCATTTCATGTACCAAACTATCAACATGAAGATGCTCCAGCACTAAAACTATTTCAAAGAATATTTTCCGCTAAAGCAAGAAGTGCCCGTTTATATAATCGATTGGTAGAAAAAGAAAAACTTGCAACTGCAGCAGCTGGTGGGTTTGGATTCACGAAAGATCCAACTCTTTATCAAATAAATGTCGTTTTAAAACCAGATGCTAATATTGATAGTGTTGAAAAAATAGTATGGGAAGAAATTCAAAAATTTAAAGATTCCCTTGTGACTGAAAGAGAACTTCAAAGAGCAAAAAATAAGTTTAAGTTTGATGAACTGACGACTTATACAAAAAATGCTGATATTGGTGCAAGACTAAGCATGTATGAAAATTATGTGAATTATGAATTCATTGATACTTTTAGTAATAGAATTAAATCCGTAACCAGGGAAGACATTCAGAGAGTCGTAAAAAAGTATTTCAATCCAGAACAGGTAACAGTTGCATATCTTTATCCAAAGGGCTCTGTCAAGCAAAAACAAATTAACGAAGATACGGAAGACGAATTCGATGAGGGTGAAAAAGATACATTTGATAATAAATTTTATTTTCAATTTCCTGAAGAATTTGTCGAATTGATTTCAAGAATGGAAGATGAAGAGTTTAAAGATATACTCAGACCGATTCCTATTGCTCCACTTGTCAAAAAATCGAAGTTGAAGAATGGAATCACAGTTTATACAATTGAAAACAAACTTACACCAACTATTTATATCGGTGGAGTTGTTCAGCCAGGATATATTGAAGAAGCTGTCGGAAACCAAAAACCCGGAATAGTAAATCTCCTAGCTGATGTTATAAATCGTGGGCCAAAAACTATGACCTATGATGAATTTGTTGATAGAGCATCTTTTGTTCCTTTTCAGTTTAGTGTTAATGGGAATTATAGAAGGATGTATTTTCAGGGATATTGTTTGAAGGAAAACTTAGACGAGATGATGAAGGTTGGTCTCGATATGTTAAAACAACCCAGATATGATGATAAAGAAATTGAAGATTTAAGAAATCGACACATAATTCAGGCAAGAAATAGATATAAGAGTACTGGTGTTAAAGCTTTTTATTACATGTTTAATAAAATCTTCAGGAATCACCCATATTCTCAAAATCTTAGTACAGAAGAATCTTTAAGTCAAATCACAAGGGAAGATTTGATTAATTTGTGGGATAAGTATTTTCGTCCGGAATTGTTATCGCTTGTAATACTTGGTGATTATTCGCATAATGAGATGCTAAAAATTGCAGAGAGATATTTTTCTGATTTCAAATCTGATAAGAATTTACCGGAATACAAAAAGATGCCACCCGCTAAGCCACTTGAAGTCAAAGAATTGAAAGTATTTACTGATAAAGATTACACTCAATGCACAATTAACATTGGTTTTTCTCCATTCAATGATATTTCCGAGGATGACGAAGAAGCCGTAAATGTTTTGAATTACATACTTGCTTCAAGTGCATTGACATCAAGGATAGGAGTTAACTTGAGAGATAAGCAGGGTCTCATTTACGGAATAAAGAGTGAATTGTGGTCGACAACTGATGGAATAGGTTATTGGAAATTCAATACAAAAACAGCTCCAGAAAATGTCGAAAAAGTTATTAAGGGAATTTTTTATGAAATAAGGAATTTAATGGATAATGGTGTAACGGATGAAGAAATTAAAACAGCAAAAACTAGATTACTGAGTTTACTCCCACTTTATGTTGAAACACCTGACGATATTGCGACTCGTGTCTTTGAACTCATTCAAGAACAAAAACCTCTCGATTATTTTGATAAAAAAGCTGAGCGTATTTTAAATGTAACAAAAGATGATGTTTTGCGTGTTGCTAAGAAGTATTTCACTCTTGATAAGTTTATCATTGTTGTTGATGGACCAATTGAACAAAATGCTTTAAACGGCTTGGTGAACCAATTGTGATATCCCATCTCTAAAGAGGCTACTATATTTTAGTAGCCTCTTTTTTCTCAGAACAGTGAAGTGTCGGTTGTAAAGAGGTTCTGAATTAACTCTTTAATTTACAAATTCACCATCATTATGCAAGGGTGTTTTAATATTTTTATTTTAAAAATAGAGAAACTTCAATTCAGCATGGAGGTAATATGAAACGATTTTATCCAGCTACAATTTTTGGAATTGCCTTTGGATTTCTTGAAGCAATCGTTGTTGTCTATCTGAGAAAAATTTATTATCCCGATGGATTTTCTTTTCCCCTTACTATACTTGAACCTCAAATGATTCAAATTGAAATTATTCGTGAATTTGCTACGATTATAATGTTAGCAACTAGTGGTTGGATACTGGGCAAATCTTTTGCTGAGAGATTTTCATTCTTTATCTTCACTTTCGCTGTGTGGGATATATTTTATTATGTAGCTTTGAAATTATTCCTTAATTGGCCAATGAGTTTATTAACATGGGATGTTTTATTTCTGATTCCAATCACATGGATTGGACCAGTAATTGCACCAATAATATGTTCTGCGGGAATGATAATTATTTCACTCATTCATATCTTCTTACTCGAAAATAATTATAAGGTGAGATTTAATAAATATCATCTAATTTTAATTTTCGCTGGTGTTATTATAATAATCTACACATTTATTCAGGATTATTTAGATTTATTTAACAAACATAATTTCTGGAAAGATATTGCGAGAATATCGGAGAGAAAAGAATTCTGGAATGTAATTCAAAATTATATACCAGTCGAGTTTAATTGGGGTATGTTTTTTGTTGGATGTCTATTAATTGGATTAAGTTATGGTTCTGCATTCCGAAGAGCAATTTTTAGTTCAAAATAAATTGTCGTTAAATTTTGAATAAAAGATCGAATACTTTTAAGTTATTTGAAAGTTGCTTTGGTAGTGTGTTCTCTTTTTGACCAATTCATCAATTTCAGAAAGAATTTTTTTCGTCTGATCGAAATCATTTGTGTTTTTTAGTCGCATTGTAAGTTCTTCTATTTTTTTACTCAAAGAAATATCTTTTAATTTTTTTATGTAATCGGTGATAATTCGCGTATAATCAATTTCTTTTTTTGTAATTTCATCAACCTCATTCCAGCCTTCACTTATTTTATATTTTTCAATGATTGCATCGGCAAAAATACTTCTCAATTCATCAGAGTATAATTTATTAGCAATTACACGAGTATCAATTTTATCATCGCCGCTCAAGTTTAGATATTCATCTCTTAATACTTTAAATATTTCTCTTGTTGATCCCACTGTAAAATCTTCGTCCTCAATATTCGAAAAGATTGGCTCAAGATATTGGTGTTCAACCTCACAAATTAATTTAATGATACTCCTTTCA
>FWPV01011782.1_pt1 | contig 13765 bp, 10 predicted proteins | sample 2228371 | NCBI WGS metagenome assembly FWPV01 (sample SAMEA103939776, study PRJEB20133) | metagenome | reverse complement strand
TTTAATTTTTAATTTTAAATTTTTAATTTTTAATTATTCTCAGAGCCTTGTGCCAATCCACCTGACACCCCCGGGGTGTCGCCGGGATGGCTGAGACAAGCTAAAAATGAACAAAAATGAAGATTTTTTGATAACTTTATAAGCTTTATTTATTTTATTTATCCTGTAAGTTGACAGGTAAAACCTCAAACCTTTCAACTATCTTTTTTATCTTTCTTTTTATCTTTTCATCAATGATTACTCCAATCACGCCATACTGCCAATGACCATATAAAACTAAAGAGCCTAAAGGCGCAAAAAGAATTGCTGGCAAAGTTAAAAGATCTTCTTCGCCATCAATAATTAGCCAATCTCGTGCCTGGACACCTTTAGGGTGTCTAATCAATTCCTTAAGTTTTTCTGCAGTGTTAAGATTTATAGTTCCGGCTTTGTTTTTCAAGAACAGACTCTTTTTGAATCTATCCTTAAAAGGGAATGTCGTTTTATAAGGCTGACGTCTTGATTTAAAATCAATAATTTTAATATCCGGATCTACTTTATTTTTTAAAAGAGAATCAACAATCACATCTCCTACCGCTATTATTTTAATAGGCTTATTTAACTTTATAAACTTTATAACCTGATGAACTGTTTTAAAAACTCTTCCCAATGATCTTCTTAATTCTTCTTTCAAGTTTTCTGGTAATTTTAATTGTTGACTTTGATTTTTCAAAAAAAAACAAAAACTTCTTCCCTGTCTATCAATTTCTCCCATTCTAATTCTTTCTGAAGAAATAATATTTTTATCTTCAGCTAAAACCTCTTTAAATAAAATAATTCTTAATTTTTTTAAACCATTTTTTTCTCTTAATTCATTTAGTCTCAAACTATTTTCATAAGTATTTTTTGATACTAAAACTGCTTCAATTTTTTTTTCTTTATCAACTCCGCCAGTAAAATCATTAATCTTAATTATTTTTGCTCGTTGGTAAAAATTATTTTTAATTAAAAACCTTTTTATTTGATTCTTTCTTGTTTGATAATCTTCAATTAACAATGATAAAAATTTATTTTTTACAAATTGATTACTAGTTATTCCGATTAAAACATTTTTTCCTAAAAAAAAAGCGGTTTTTAAAAACTTTTTATGACCTAAATGAAAATGATCAAAAGTTCCTCCCAATGCTAAATTATTAAAAACATAAGGTTTTTTTTGAAAAAATTTTTCTAAATCTTTAACTAAATATTGAGGGACTCTTTTTTGCCAATTTAAAGAACGTTTAATTAATCTTCTAATACAATATCCTTCATATAAATATCTTTTATAATAAGGAAAACGCCTAACTAAATAACCAGCATTTTCCATAATTTTATTAGTCCACTCATTATTGCCAATTACTAAATCAAACTTGCCTAAGATTTTTCTAACATTATCTAACCATTTTTCATCATTAAAAAAATCCTCTAACTCAACTATTTTGATAATTTTTTCTTTTAAGTTTTCTTTTTTTATAACTTTATTTAAAATTATTCGTCTTTGTTCACTACTTAATGGATTATTTTCATCAAAAATACTGGCACTACCAATTCCAATCACTAATTTATCGACTACTTTTAATCCTTCTTTAATTAAATAAAGATGACCATAGTGAAAAGGTTGAAACCGACCAATTAAAAGTCCTATTATCATGGTTTTATTTTATCAATTTATTTTGTATAATAGGGACAAATATGAATTATTTACCAGAAATTAATCCAAAAAAAGAAACAGAAAGAATCATAAGTTTTTTTAAAAAAATTCAAAAACAAACTAGTTTAAAACGAGTTGTTTTAGGTCTTTCAGGAGGAATTGATTCTTATACTGTCTTTAAACTTTTAAAAAAATCTTATTCTTTAAAAAATATTTTTGTAGTTTACCTGCCTTTTGAAACTGGATTTTTTTCTTTTTATAATGAAGAAACAAAAATTATTATTTCTTTAATAAAAAAAGAAAACCTACCAGATGAAAACTTTTTTTTAATTCCTTTAAAAGAACCTGCTGAAAAAATTTTTGATCAAATGAAAACTTTAAATAAAAAAGGGTTAGATAAATTAATCTGTGAAATTAAAGAGTGTTTTACTTGCCCTGATACTAGTTATATCAATCGAGTCCGCGCTGGAAATGTCTTGGCTCGCTTAAGAATGATCTTTCTTTTTGATATTGCGAAAAAAATTAATGGTTTGGTTTGCGGCACTGAAAATAAATCAGAAAATCTTTTAGGTTATTATACCCGTTTTGGCGATGCTGCTTCAGATATTGAACCAATTAGTCATCTTTATAAAACTCAAGTTTATCAATTAGCGCGGTTTCTTAAAGTTCCTCAATTTATAATAGACAAATCTCCTTCAGCTAATCTATGGAAAAATCAAACTGACGAGAAAGAATTAGGTTTTATTTACAAAGAAGCTGATCAAGTCCTTTATCTTTATTTAGAAAAAAAACGATCAATTAGTTATATAAAAAAACTAGGTTTTAAAAACACAGAAAAAATTATTATTCGCTACAAAAACAATTCTTTCAAAAACCTAACGCCATATAAAATATAAAAAAATCAAATATCAAAAATTAAAAATACATAGCAAAATCTAAAAAAATATAACATTAAATAAATTCAAAACTCAAAGTTCAAATATCAAAACCACAACTTAAAACCCTAAAACTATAAAACTATATGTTATTATCAGATTAAACAGTTTTAAGATTTAAGATATGGTTTTGAGTTTTGAGATTTGAATTTTGAATTTTTTTATAACACTATCTCCATCAAAACAAATAATAAATAAACCAAAAGAAGAATTTTTCCTTCATATGAAGAAATTTCTTTTTTTGATTTAGAAAAAATAAAGAATAACCCTAAACCAATAAGATAAACTATTAACGTTCGTAAAGAATAACTTAATATATTAATTCTCGTTCCGTTTAATAAGGTTAAAATTCCAAAAAGCAAAGTATTAGCTGCTGCGCTTCCTAAATAATCACCTAAGGCTACCTCTTTTCTTCCTATTAACACTGATTTTAATGCTAAAGACAACTCTGGTAAATTACTTCCTATTGGTAAAAAAATTATTGAGATAACAAAAGGAGAAATTTTTAAAAAGTTAGCAATATCTATTGTTGTTGAGACAATAAAACGACTAGTTAGAAAAGTTACTACTATAGCAACAATTAAATAAATCCAGTCTTCAATCATTGGTTTCTCTTTAATTTGCGAAACATCTTTTACCAAAGACATTAACCCTTTTTTCTTTTCAATAAAATAAAAAAGAATTCCATAAATAATAATTAAAAACACTCCTTCGGTCCGAGTTAATAAATTATCAGCAATTAAAAAAATTGGCGCTGCTACTACCAACAAAGAAAAAATCATATCATTTTCAGAAAGCTGATGAAGCATTTTTACTCCGCCACCAAAAACTGATAAAAGTGGAATAATAAAAACAAAAAACATTAATGAAGCACCAATTAAATTACCAATAAAAACATCTGGAGTTTTATTAATTATTGAATTTATACCAATAGAAATTTCAGGAATAGAAGTTAAAATCCCTAACACAAAAAAAGAAAAAGCAAAAGATGATAAATTTAGTCTTTTAGCAAATCTTTCAATAATTGAGATAATAATTCCTGAACTATACCAAAGGACTATAAACGACAAAGGATAGAAAACTGCTTTAATAATTACCATAATTATATGGTAGCAAATTTTCTATCCTTGTGTAAATTTTTATTGATTATTTTCTTGGTTAAATCTTTCTCGTCTTTGAAATCCAGCAAATCTTCTGCCTCCGCCATTACCTCGACGAAAATTATTTTCTCTTGGAGGTCGAGCTTCAGAAACCACTAACTTTCTACCTTTAAAATCTTGACCATTAAAAGTATCAATTGCTTTTTGAGCTTCTTCTTCTGTTGACATCTCAACAAAACCAAAACCTTTTGATCGACCAGTGTCATGATATCTTATAACAGTAGCTGAAACTACATTGCCAACTTGAGAAAAATGAGTTTTTAAATCCTCATCGCTAACTTCATATAAAAGATTACCAACGTAAAGTTTTTTTGTCATTTATTTCACCTCCTTTCCAATAAAAGCAAAATTAACATGCCTTTTTATAAAGTTTGAAAAAATTGAAGTTAAATCAATCACGAAAAATTAATTTAAAAGCTTATGAGGCTATCAATAAGACGCATCAAAAAGCATAAAATAATAACAAAATAATATTATAACAAATATTAAAACTAAATTGCAAGAAGAATTTTGATTTAAAAAATAAAAGAGTTTAAAGAGTTTTAAAAGTGATAAAATTATTAAAAAATCATTAATTTTATTAATTTTTAGCTTGTCCTGGCCATCCCGGCGACACCCCGGGGGTGTCAGATGGATTGGCAGAAAGCGCTGAAAATAATTAAAAATTTAAAATTTAAAATTAAAAATTATTATTTTTAATACTTACCCATGTACCAGTTTGCCTTTGGCAAAAAATACAGAGTAATCATGAACTGTACTTTGTTCCGGTTTATAATTAATATTTTTTTCTTACTTTTTATTTAACGTTCTATGTTCTAAGTTTCACGTTCTCCTTTTCACGTTTTATTTTTAAATAATAGTATAATTTATTTTAATTATTAGTTTTTTTAATTTTTATGAAAGATCCAAAGTATTTAGATGAGGCTTTTGAAATAGTTTGTAAGAAAGCTTTAGAAACTTTTATTAAAAAACACAAAGATTATGGAAAAGGAAATGTTTTGGATATGGGTGAGTTGGGAATTGCTTTTAGAATCAGTGAAAAGTTTAATCGGATAAAGCATCTTTTATTAAGCGGCAATAAGCCGTCAAATGAATCAGTTGAAGACTCTTGGCTTGATATTGCGGTCTATGCGATAATTGCGATTTTATTGAAAAGAGGATGGTTTGAGAAGCTTGAAATTAAAAAAACTAAATAATTATGCTATAATAACTGCTTAAAATGGAAAATAAAATTAACGGTCGTGTTTTTTCTCCTCTTATTGGTCATGGTAATCCTGGGTCAGCTTTATCAATAGCGGGAATTTTAGGCTATCAAAAAAATTTATTGTTTTCAAAAACTTTAGCTGAAATACATGGTTTTTTTAATAAAAAACCAGAATTTGTAAATGAATATAGTAAAAATAGTGAAGCTTTAAGAGGAGGCTTGGGAATGATAGCAATTGGATTACTTCAGTTATGGTCATGGTTGGGTCAAGAAAGATTTAACCTAAAAGGTAAATTAGCTGATGTAGGTGTATTTGTTCAAGAGCATTTGTTAGGGGTTTTACCTGAAAATTTAATTAAACAATGGTTTCCAAGCGGAGTATTTTTAGCAATTCCTGATGTATTACCAAAACAAAGCGCAACAACAATTTTAAAAGAAAAAGAAGTTATTACACCGATAGTTTGGAATAAAACTGCTTATAAAGAGTTAAAAAAACAAGGCGTTAAACCAATTTTAGTGGCTCCTTTTTTACCTGAAGGATTTGTCGGTCAGGTTGATTTTAAAGATAAACAATTATCAAGAAAAATAGTTGTTAAGTCTTCAGGGTCTGGCATGCCTAATGAATGGGTAGAAAGATTAATGGGCTATAGTAAAAGAGAAAATATTGATATGGAAATTTGGTTGCCTGATCAAAAGATTACTATAGCTAATGGACAAAAAAATGTTGAAGATCTCAAAGGAAAATCTTTGGAAGAATATTTAAAAGCATTTTATCAATCATTAGTTGATTCTCCTCCTGAATATTTAGTATCTTTTCCGTCAGAGATGGTGCAAGTGGCTAGCTGGATGAGGTCAAGAGGTTGGAATGGCGTATTTGCTGCGCTTCCTCCAAAAGGACAACATGAGATTAAAAATCTTCAATGGGCAGAACGATTTTTAAGAACTGCAAGAGTAAATTTTAATAATCCTCAATTAGATATTCTTAATCAAGCTATTTTAGAACTTCAGACAGATCTATTAAAAGAATTAGGTAAAGATAATATCTCTATAATTAAAAATTTAAAACGAGATTATCGATTGTTAGAAGATTGGTTGAATAGAAATAATAAAAAACATAAAAAATATTTAGAAGAATTAGTTAAAGAATATTCTTTAAATCCTAGTTCAATTGTTAACTTACATCCTCAAGACCAACTAAAAGTAGCAGAGCTTTTAATTAGATTTGGAGAAGATAAAACTCAAGGCATTCAGGCATTTTTAAATATATTAAAAAAATATAGTGATTCTAGAGGATTTATAAGAAAACTTTACAAAGAGAGTTTTAAAATGTTTGATTTAAATCTTAATGAGAAAAAAATGTTATTAAGAGAAATTTTTTCAGGTAAAAATTTAACTGGAGGACAAATAGAAGATTTAATTAATTTTTCATTTAAAGAAGAAAAAAATAATTGGGAATTTTATGGATTATTAGCTAATTACATAGATAAATTAATAGAATATTATCAATTAAAAGGTAAAAACTTAGAAAGAAAGGTAAATAGAGGTTTATATATACGTCATATATTGCGAGCGGCTGCTTTGGCAGATAGTTTATTGAGTAAAGGTTTTTCAGAGTTAGTTGGTGAAGAAAACTATCAAAGATTTATTTTAACAGCGCTTTTTCATGATGCTTTGGAAATGAATCCTGATAAAAAAGAAAAGATAGAAGAGTTTTTAAGAGAAAAAGATATTTTAGAAAGTGTACAGACGTTAACTCCGGAAAAACATGGAGACGGTGAAGCTGCTATTCAATATTTACAAAGAAAAAAAAGACATAGCGATAAAGTTTTTGGAAGCAATGATGATATTGCTTTATTTACTTACTTTTGCGATAAATTGGCAGTTTTGGAAGAGACTATAGATGATTTAAATAAAAATGGGCAAAACGAAGTTAAAAAAATGAAAAGACCTCTTTCTTTAAGATATTTAGTTTTTGCTGATGCATATAAAACATTTAAAGAAAGATTATCTGAAAATCAATACCTATTAGAAAGATTTAAAACTCTTTTACAGCAATTGTTTGAAAAAATAACTGAAAATAGTAATTTAAAACAAATAGCTCAATCATTACAAGAAGATGGAAAATATAAATATTGTTTATCAGGAAACTCAATAGTTTTAGCATCAGAAGATTTTATTCATCAAAATATGATTCAAGGCCCTGAACAAGATTGGGTTGGAGGTGTGATTAAAGTTTCTATAGATCCATTTAATATTGTTTTTATTAGCTCAAGCTCTAGTATTCCTAAAGATGAAGATGGAGGAGGTTTTTTTGAATTTTTAGCTCAAGAAGGAGGAAAAATTGAATTTAAAAAAGTAAATTTAAATAACCTATTTGCTGGATTGACGTATGAGTAGTTTTTTTCTTGTCAATATTATATTTTAGGGATTATAATATATCTTTATGAAATACACTCCGCGAAATTTTGAAAAAAAATGGGTGAAAATGTGGGAAAAGGAGAAGGTTTATGAGGTGGATAATCAGGTTGATAAGAAAAAAAAGCAGTTTATTTTTCCGATGTTCCCTTATCCATCTGGCGCTGGTCTTCATGTTGGTCATGTCCGTGTTTACACAGGTACTGATGTGATTGCTCGATTTTATCGAATGAATGACTATAAAGTTCTTCACCCTATTGGTTGGGATGCTTTTGGATTACCAGCGGAAAATGCCGCTATTAAAGCGAAAAAAAACCCAATGGACATGGTGCCGGAAAATATCAAAAATTTTAAGCGTCAAGTCAAGATGCTTGGCTTTTCTTATGATTTTACTCGCGAATACTCAACTATAGATCCTGTTTATTATAAGTGGACTCAATGGCTTTTTATTCAGTTTTATCGTCAGGGATTATTATATAAAAAACAAATGCCAATTAATTACTGTCCAAAGTGTAAAACTGGTTTGGCTGAAGAAGAAGTTTTACCCGATGGCACTCATGAAAGATGCGGAAATCTAATCACAAAAAAAGAATTACCTCAATGGGTTTTTAAAATTACTCAATACGCTGATAAGTTAGTTGATGATTTAAAAGATTTAGACTGGCCAGAAGGGATTTTAGAGATGCAAAAAAATTGGATTGGTCGATCTGAAGGAGCAGAGATAAAGTTTAAAGTTGAAAATTTAAAGTTGAAAGATAAAGATTATTATATTTCGGTTTTTACAACCAGAGCCGATACTCTTTTTGGAGTGACAGCAGTTGTTGTTGCTCCGGAGCATCAGATAGTTAATGAAATATTGGATTTGAAAGTTGAAGATGGAAGTTTGAAGCTTGATGAAATTAAAAAATACGTAGAAGAAGCAAAAAGAAAGTCGGACTTAGCAAGAACTGATTTAGCTAAAGAAAAAACTGGTGTTTTTACAGGACTTTATGTTACTCATCCATTAACTAAAGAAAAAATTCCTTTATGGATTGCTGATTATGTGGTTGGTTGGTATGGGGAAGGAGCAGTGATGGTGGTACCAGCTCATGATCAGCGTGATTTTGAATTTGCCAAAAAATATCATTTACTAATTAAAAAAGTTATCGTCTGTGAAAAAAATGAAAAAGATTTAGACCTTAAAGAAACCTTAACTGATTATGGATACCTAATTAACTCTGGAGAATTTAATGGATTAAGATCAGAGGAGGCAATTAAAAAAATTACTGAAAAATTAGAATCGCTTAATTTAGGAAAAAGAAGAGTTTCCTATAAACTGCGCGACTGGATTTTTTCTAGACAACGATATTGGGGAGAGCCAATACCGATGATTTATTGTGAAAAATGTCGGTGGCAGCCAATTCCTGAAGATCAACTACCTTTAAAATTGCCATATGTAAAATCTTACGAACCAACAGAAACCGGTGAGTCACCATTATCGCAGATAAAAGAGTTTGTTGATACTACTTGTCCCAACTGTGGCGGTCAGGCAAAAAGAGAAACTGACACTATGCCTAACTGGGCGGGTAGTTGCTGGTACTTTTTAGCTTATTGTTTTTGGAATAAGCCGAAATTAAGAGAACTAAAACCATCAATTGAAAATTGGAATAAATATATAAAGCCTTTAATTTCAAAGTGGCTGCCGGCTGATTGGTATTTGGGTGGAGCAGAGCATGCAGTCTTACACCTTTTATACGCTCGTTTTTGGGTTAAGGCTTTGTATGAGGCTAAACTACTTGATTTTAAAGAACCATTTTTAAGACTTAGAAATGTAGGGATGATTTTAGCAGAAGATCATCGAAAGATGAGTAAGTCTTTTGGCAATGTGGTTAATCCTGATGATGTGGTTGAGGAGTTTGGCGCTGATGCTTTGCGAGTCTATGAGATGTTTATGGCGCCATTTGATAGCGAAATTGCTTGGTCAACTAAGGCTTTGCAAGGCGCTTATCGATTTGTAAAAAGAGTCTGGGAGATGTTTTATAAATTTAAAATTAAAAATGAAAAATTAAAAATCGAAGAAGATAAAAATTTAGTCGGAAAATTAAATAAAACTATTAAAAAAGTAACTGATGATATTTCCAAGGTAAAGTTTAATACTGCGATTGCGGCAATGATGGAGTTTTTGAATGAGTGGGAGAAAAAGTTGAACGTAGAACATAGAACGTTAAATTTAGAAAATGCGAAAAAGTTTTTACAAATATTAGCGCCTTTTGCTCCATTTTTAACCGAGGAGATTTGGAGAGAAGTTTTTGGAGAAAAAACCTCAATTCATCTCTCAAGTTGGCCAAAAGCAGAGGAGGTAAAAGATGAGGAAGTCACCATTCCAGTTCAGGTTAATGGAAAGGTGCGCGATACAATAAAAATTCAGGCATCAAAAATTAACGACCAACAATATATTGAAAAAATAGCTTTAAAAAGTGAAAAAGTAAAAAAATACCTAAAAGAAAAACCAAAAAAGGTGATTTATGTTAAAGGGAAGATTGTAAATTTTATTGTTTAAATTAAATTGTTTTATTGAATTTTTAAATATAACTTATAAATTTTTTTGATATTAATGAGGCTTTTTGACTAATTAAAAAAAGATTATTTTTGTTTTTTTAATTCTTTTAATATTTTTAATAATATAGATTCATAAAATGAGTCTATTTTTTACTTTTAATTTTGGAATTAATTTTTTGTATATTTAAAAATATTATTTTAAAATCACTTGACAAGTAATTTATTTTTTAATATTATATTTTTAATTTAAAAATTATAAATTTTATTATAAAAAATATGAATTTTAATGTAAATCTTCGAAATTTTTTAGAAATTCCTTATGATGAGCTTGAAGAGATGAATTTAAAGGCAAAAAAATGGCGAGTAAATTATGAAGATGAAGAAGAAGTTAAAAAATATTATTTAGATTATCTAAAAAAAGAAAAGCGAATAAAAGCAGTGACAATTGGTTTTTCCGATATTGAAGGAAGATTTCATTTGATTGATTATGATAAAAAGTTTTTTATTAAAAGCTATGATAATATGACTTTTGATGGTTCTTCTATCCGAGGTTTTTCTCGTCAGGCAGAGTCGGATTTAAGGCTGAAAGTTGATTGGCGTGCTTTTTGGTGGTTGCCTTCAGATGTATTTGGTCCAGGAAAAGTGCTTTTTATGGGAGAGATTTATGATCAAGATAGTAAACCTTATTTAATGGATACAAGAGGTTTGCTTAAAAAGTTATTAATAACTTTAAAGAAAAAAGAAGATTATGTTTTTTATGTATCTAATGAGATTGAGGGATTTTTAGTAGAAGGGATTGATGCTGAAAAAAACTTTGATGAAAGAGTTGGTTTTATTCCTGTTGCTAAAGGTGGATATTATCATTCATTACCAAATGATGTATTAAGAGTTTTCATAGATAGGACAGCAGAGGCTCATCGAGCCATGGGTTTTGAAAATGAAAAAGATCATCCGGAAGTAGCTCCTTCACAGTTTGAATTAAATTATAGTTATAGTGAAGCTTTAAATGCCGCTGATCAGATACAGCTTTATAAGCTAGTTGCTAGACAAGTAGCCAGAAACATGGGTTATACAGCGACTTTTTTACCAAAACCAATAGTTGGTATTAATGGAAGCGGAATGCATACTAATTTTTCAATCGCAAAAAGTGGAAAAAATCTTTTTTATGATAAAAAAGGAGAAAATCAGTTATCAAAGTTTGGTTGGGAGATAGTTAATAAAATTTTAGGATCGGCTAATGATATTTGTTTGATTTTGAATAGTTCAGTTAATGCCTATCGAAGATTAGATCCAAATTTTGAAGCACCAAACGAGATAAAGGTTTCACCAACTGATAGAGGAGCGATGATAAGAATACCTATTTTTAACGAACGTTCGGCAAGGATAGAGATAAGAAGCGTCGGACCTGATGCCAATCCTTATTTGTTAATTTATACATTAATAAAGACTTCCTTTGAGGGTAAGCTAAGGATTTTAGATAAAAACAAAAAACTACGAACGAGTTTTTTACCATCAAATATTAATATAGCGATTGATCAATTTCGAAGAAGTGTTTTAACAGATAAAATTTTAGGAGAAGAATTAAAAGAAAGATTTACTAAATTAAAAGAAAAAGCTGCTAATCGAAGTCCGGTAGAACTAGGAACAAAAGTAAAAAACGGAGAAGTTTGGTATCATCATGAGGTTTATAATCAGGTGATGTGGAATAATTTTTGAAAAAAATATATATCTGATAAAATATCATTTATGAAAAAGAGTTTCAGTTTTTACTCTTATGCCTTTGGTTGTCGGGTAAATGAGGCGGAAAAAGAAGAGATTGACAAAAAAATGCTTGCTAATGATTTTGTTTTTGATGAGAAAAATCCTGATGTGTATATTATTAATACTTGCGCAGTCACTCATAAAGCAGAAAGAGAAGCAAGACAATTAATTTATCAAATAAAAAGAAAACTACCTGAGACAAAAATTATTATCACTGGTTGTAGTGCTACTTATTGGCAAAAAAACAAGCTTTACCATGATTTACCAATTGATTTATTAATTGATAATGTTAATAAAGAGTTTTTAGTTGAGTTATTGAAAAAAAGATTACTGAATTTAAAAAATAATCATAAAAAATTACTGACGGATAAAATAATTACTAGTAAATTTTTATCCTCAAATAGAGCTGTTGTAAAAATTCAAGATGGTTGCCAAAGATATTGTACTTTTTGTATTGTTCCTTATCTTCGGGGTTTTCCAAAGTCTAGAAAAATCGAAGAAATTTTAACAACAGTGAAAAATTTGCCAAAAGAGATAAAAGAAGTGATTTTAACAGCGATAAATACCGAAGCGTTTGGTTATGATATAAAAGAAAGTTTTATTGAGCTTTTAAAAAAATTAATTGATGAAAGTTCAATTCCACGGATTAGTTTAGGTTCAATTCATCCTTGGAGTATTAATGAAGATTTTTTTCAGTTTTATAAAAATTATTTATTAAAAAATCGATTAGTTAATTTTTTTCATATTCCTTTACAATCAGGATCAGATAAAATTTTAACCTTGATGAAAAGAGGATACAAAACTAATGAAATGATGGAAAAATTAAATCAAATTAAAAAGATTAATCCATTAAGTTTTATTGGTACGGACGTGATTGTTGGGTTTTTAGAAGAAACAGATAAAGATTTTGAAGAGACTTATGAATTTTTAAAAAAAGCGCCAATTGATAAATTTCATGTATTTCGATTTTCCAAAAGAACAAGAACGCAGGCATATTTTATGGCAAAAAAACTTAAAGAGCCAGATGAAAAAACCAAAGAAAAAAGATCAAAAGCTTTAATTGATTTAGGAAAGAAAAAATATCAACAGTTTTTAGAGAAAAATCTAAACAGAGAGTCAGCGGTTTTGATATTGAATAAAAAAATTGGTCAATATTATGAAGGTCTTTTAGATAACCAGTTACCAATATTAATTTCTGATAAAAAAAATATTAAGTCAGGAGAGATTTATAAGGTAAGGGTTAAGGAGTTAAAAAAAGAGAGATTGGTAGGGAATATTAATTAAAATATTAACCCAATTTTTTTACTAATTAAAAAAGTGATTAGTGAAACTAAAATTGTTAATATAGAGCCCCAAATCATATCAATAATGGTTATTAAAACTGGCCAGTCTTTAGTAACTGCTAAATTAGTCAAATCATAAGTAGCATAGCAGATAAATCCAAAAAGACCTCCTAAAATAATTGCTTGTTTTAGAGAATTTTTTTCTAAAGATGGGTTAATAACAAAAATAACAATACCAAAAACAAAAATTAAATAAAAGATTATTGCTGCTAACCAGTTTATATTAGTTTTCATTAGATGACCAATTTGTTTGGCATATAAATTTTTAGCTATTAAGCCTAACCATATCATATCAATAGTAAAAAAACTTGTTAAAGCAATTAAATAAACTTTTAAAAACATATTATTTATTTAAAATTCTTGTAATTGATAATAATTTAATGATAACAAAAAATCTAGTTAATAATTGAAGATTAAGTATGTGATAAATTTTTAAAAATATGTGTTATGGGTTACGAGTTATTTGTTACGAGTTATGCTTTATGGGTAAAAGAATTAAAAATTCAAAATCTAAAATTACAACTTAAAATTTAAAAACTATTAAAAAATCCCATTTTTTGATGTTTTTTAGCTTTTCCTAGCCATCCGTTAGGCAACCTGTCAGGTTCCTTACGGATTGGTACAAGGTTCTGAGAATAATTAAAAATTTAAAATTTAAAATTAAAAACCACTTAAAAAAAACTTAAAACTCAAATCTTAAATGTCAAAGTTTTACTCTCCGAATCAGAGGACACAACTTA
>FWPV01011779.1_pt1 | contig 13768 bp, 13 predicted proteins | sample 2228371 | NCBI WGS metagenome assembly FWPV01 (sample SAMEA103939776, study PRJEB20133) | metagenome | reverse complement strand
CCAAAGCCAGGGCGGTGGCTCGCCCAATCCCACTGGAAGCGCCGGTTACGATTGCAACCTGATTTTGAAATCGCGCCGACATCGCTTATAAACCTTTTAGCACCATCTTCTCTGCAGAAGCCACATACTCGAAGCGCCCCTGGGGCACCAGACGATCCACGGTCAGGCGTCCGCTATCGAGATATTCCCAGATGGTCTGGAATGGAGCGCTCCCAGGGACCCATTTTTCGGCGATCACAACGCCGTGGGTTGGCAAAACGGTGAACACAAGCTGGCGCGGGTCAGCCGGGTTGAGCAACGCCTCGGAGCGCGAAAATGCCTTCCGGATGCCCTCCGCCTGTGCTGCAGTGGCGCAGGTGACCGGGAAATTGTAATAAGGCGGGTCCAAAGGTACAAACTCGACATAGTTTGGGTCATAGGACGAGATGCCCCGGTGACCATGCAGTTTGGAACGGATGACCGGTACTGTTTTGCCGGTGTCATCTGGGAGGGCGATTTTGGGTAAATCCTGGTCCATGTCAATCATCTCAACCGCTTCGGAGGAGGGTGGATAGTTGGTTTTGCCTTCCACATGGCGCACCAGAGCGCCCTGGCGGTCGGGACGGACGCCAACGATCACCGCCAGGTCCTCTTCCTCGATTTCGTCTTTATTGACCGGGTGGGCGCTGCCGGTGATGGTGGCGATCAAGCCGTCTATCTGCGGTTCCCAGGTCGAGAAGCAGCCCTCGCTGTACTGGCTCGAAATCGAATCCGCCACAGCCGGGACATGCACAAGGTCTTCAATGCGCACCATCTCGGTGAAAAAGCCGCGCCTGCCCAGCTCCCGGGCAGCCGTACACATTGCCGCGGGAGTGCTCAGATTCTTCCATACCTCCCGAGAAATGGGTTCCCCAATCGGCTGATGCGCCGTTATCTCGTGGGTGCTGACTCGGGTGGTCATGCGCAGGACTACGTCTCGGTAGAAAGCCTCTTCGTCACTGCCATCGCTAAAAGGGTGGGCGCCTACCAGATCGAAATGATAGATTCCCAGAGGTTGTTCCTCACCAACCAGGAGCAGGATGTTGATGCACATGGCTTGCGCTTGCAGCACTCGCTCCAGGATCAGGATCGGACCGCCGCGCCGTCCTTGCTCATAAAGGACATGATAAGCATTTTCTGCCAGCCCCGGGAAACGATAATCATCTGGATCGAGGACTTCCTTTGCCAGCAAGCGTTCGAAATGCGCCAGGACCTGCTTCAGCTCCTCTGGTCGGATATGGACCAGGGTGAAGACCGTTGGATTATGCTCGAGTTGGTATCGCCGACGGGCGGTAAGCTGAATGGACTCGCGCCAGGAGAGAGGTTTGCCGTATGGCGCAGTTGTGAGCAGTATGGTTGTGTCCCCTGTGGGATGTTCCTGTACTGTGTGTCCAAGCCGCTGAAAATGCTCCAGGAGCTTCTGAATCACCGTTTCCGCTAGTGGGTCGCCAGACGCGCCCGGGATATAGCAGATGTTCACCTTTCGTAACCAGGTGTGTACCGGCAAGTCTGAATATGTTTCATTGAGAAGGGTATGGCTCATGGTTCTGTATCCTCAGAGAATCATAAGATTTGGCATTTGTCAATCATATAACACCTTTGGCATATATCAGGTTACTTTTGTCTCAATTCCTGCACCAGACCCTTGCGGTGCAAATCCTGAAGCGACTAAGACATAAGGCGTCAATGGGGTTGCTTCCCAGGGGTGTTTCGCGGTCGGGAGATTCTATTTTTAGCGTCGGGAAGCTGCTCAAACATTATATAATAACGGGAATGGAAGTTGTATGACCATCCTTGGACCGGGGAGAACTGCCTTGACCAATCCATTAAGCCCAAGCGCTCAGCGAGTGCAGCAAGCGCTGCAAGAGAAAGGTTTTGCCTTAGAGGTGGTGGAGTTGCCCAATTCGACCCGCACCGCAGTCGAAGCTGCCCAGGCAGTCGGCTGCCATGTGGGACAGATTGTCAAATCCCTGGTTTTTAAGACCAGGCGTACCGGGCGACCCATCCTGGTGGTTGCCAGCGGGGCAAATCGGGTCAATGAAGGGGTGATTGAGGCGCTGGTGAATGAACCACTGGGCAAAGCCGATGCCGATTTCGTCCGGCAGCACACCGGTTTTACCATCGGGGGTGTGCCGCCGGTGGGGCTGGCTGAGCCGCTGCTTACTTTTATTGATGCGGATTTGTTGCAATACACGGAGATCTGGGCTGCAGCCGGCACGCCTCACGCCGTTTTCCGCCTGACACCCTCCGACCTGGTGCAGATGACCGGTGGGAGCGTCATCAAAATCACCTGAGGTGCATCATGATGTTCTATATCGGTCTGGAGAACAATGTTGAGGGTCGCTCGCTCGCCTGGGTGTTGGATCACCCTGGTTGTTTTGCCTACGGGAAAAACGCCGAAATGGCGCTGGCAGCCGTCCCAAAAGCCATCCGTGAGTATATAGACTGGATTGACAGGCACACATCTCAAAGCTGGCTATCGCCGGAGACGATCGAGACCCAGTTGGATGATGTCTGGGATGTGTACGCGATAGACGAGAATTACCAGCCAGTCGAAAACGGCGATTATGAGGTGAACGCCTGGTTTCGTCGCGATTGGGTACCGCTGAGCCAGGATGATGTTCAGCGGGGGTTGCAATTGCTTTCCTGGACGCGCCAGGAGTTATTGCAAACTGTGAGCCCTCTGAGTCAGCATCAGCTCGAAGCCCGGCAGACAGGGGAACGCTGGAGCATCGCCGGTATCCTGCAACATGTGGGCGGAGCGGAGTGGTGGTATTTGGATCGCCTGGGATTGGCGCAACCCCGTGAACAATTGCCCGAAGAGCCTTTTCAGCGTCTGGCTCAGGTGCGCCTGCGCCTGGAACAGGCGTTGCCTGGATTGGCAGGCGTCAAGCAGGTGATTGGTGTGTCTGGCGAATTCTGGAGCCCACGCAAGCTGCTCCGGCGCGCTGTCTGGCATGAGCGCGATCATACCGTCCATATCTTGAAGCTGCTGAAGAGCCAATCAAATCCGCCCGGCGCGGCTGGACAATAGCCAAAAGGTCCTTATCAAAAGGAAAACTCAGCAGCATGGGACGATTGTCAAGATGATTGCTTTCCACCTGCCAGGCGGGCTGCCAGTGTATGTCTTTTCGATACTGCTGGGTATGGGAGCAGCGCTTGGATTGATTTGGGCTGGCTGGCAGGCGCCTGCCAGGCAAGCTATGCTGGTGGTGAACGCCGGGTTGGTTGGCTTGCTCGGCAGCCTCATCGGTGGTCGCCTGGTATATGTGGCTCTGCGCTGGACTTACTATCAATCCCATTGGGGGGAGGTCTGGCAGGTGTATCGCGGTGGAATTGCCTGGGTTGGCGTAATTGGCGGCGGGATGCTGGCTATCTTGATTTATACCTTCTTTAATCACCAATCACCTGGATATGTTCTCGATGCTTTACTGCCCTTTATGGGTTTATTGACTGTGAGCGCCTGGTTGGCTTGCTGGTTGGAAGGTTGCGCCTATGGGGCTATCTCCTCCGCCTGGTGGGCATTACCTGCCCGCAACGAGTGGGGGATGATCGCCCGCAGGGTTCCGGTGCAACTCATCGGCGCGGTGCTGGCGTTGATCACCTTCGGCGTTGCAGACTGGTTACGACCGCGGGTCAAAATCCCGGGTCAGCTTGCTTTGCTGGCGCTGGCGGCGTTATCGGCAGAGTTGTTCGCTTTGTCTTTCTTACGCGCCGACCCGGCGCTGGAGAAATGGGGCTTGCACCTGGAGAGCTGGGCTGCTGTCAGCCTGGCGCTCCTTTTTCTGCTGGTTTTTATGGGACGGATCGTTCATCTTCGCCTGCGCAAGCGGCGGGTTGACCAGCAGGGGGTAATTATTGACCGGGAATGATGATTATTGGTACACTTTGTCTGGAGAGTGATTTTCGATCTATTCAGGAGAACGCATGAAGATAAACATCGCGCTGGCTCAAATCAATACCCGCCTGGGTGATGTGCGGGCGAACCTTGAAAAACACCTGGCGTTTGTCCAGGAGGCACGCGGCGCCGATTTGTTGATTTTCCCGGAGCTTTCCCTCACCGGATATGTCCTGCAGGACCTGGCTTCCGGCGTCGCCCACAAACCAAAGGCGGATGACCCGATTTTTGCGCCTTTGTTGGAGGCGAGCAAAAGACTGGATATGGTGGTTGGGTTTGTCGAGGAAGACACCCGTCACCGGTTTTATATCGCCTCAGCTTATCTATCTCAGGGGCAGGTTGTCCACGTCCACCATAAAGTCTACCTGCCGACCTATGGCTTGTTCGACGAAGGTCGCTTCTTCGCCTGGGGGGATCGTTTGCAGGCTTTCAATACCCGCTTTGGGCGGATGGGGTTACTGATATGCGAGGATTTCTGGCACGCCTCGCCTCCTTATTTGCTCTGGCTGGACGGCGCCGATGTGCTGATTTTCACCTCGGCTTCGCCTGGTCGCGGTTTGAACACGGAACCTTATCTCGAATCGGCGCGCTGGGTGGAACATATCAATCGCGCCTACGCCAGCCTGTTCACCAATTTTGTCATCCATGTTAACCGCGTCGGCTATGAAGATGGGTTAAATTTTTGGGGTGGTTCGACGATATTCGACCCCAGCGGAGAACTGTTGCTCAAGGCGCCGTATCACCAGGAGGCTCTCAGGCTGGCGGAGATTGACTTAAACCAGTTGCATCGCACCCGCGCCATGCTGCCTTTATTGCGGGATGAACGGACAGCTCTGGTGATGCGCGAGATGGGGCGAATCCTGGGTGAGGGCACCCAGGTTAATCGTTGAGTCCGACCTCAGAAACGCCTGAGAGAGATTGCCTGCCAGTGATTGGCAGGGATGTTTGAAAGTTCAGGATAATGCGATGATTGATTTGACCATCAACACTGATCTGGCTCGCAAAATATTGACCGGTTTCATTCACAGTGAAGTCACCCGCGCCGGATTCTCCCGCGCGGTGGTGGGGCTTTCTGGAGGAGTGGATTCGGCGCTGTCCTGTTTTCTGGCAGCGGAGGCTCTGGGGGCGGAGAACGTCCTGGCGGTGCGCATGCCATACAAGACCTCCACGGCTGATTCGTTGGAGCATGCCCAAATGGTGATTGATATACTTGGGGTACAATCGCTCACCATCCCCATAACGGAGATGGTTGAACCCTTGTTTGAGCGTTTTCCGGAGATGAACCCGATACGCCGTGGCAATGTGATGGCGCGCGCTCGAATGATCATCCTGTACGACCAATCCGAGGCGTTTGGTGGGTTGGTCATCGGCACCGGGAACAAGACGGAGATCCTTTTGGGTTACACCACCCTTTACGGAGATTCGGCTTGCGCTCTCAATCCGAATGGGGATTTGTATAAAACCCAGTTACGTCAACTGGCGCGCGCCATGGGCGTCCCCTCGGAGATCATCGAAAAAGCGCCGTCTGCCGACCTCTGGCTGGGTCAGACCGACGAGGGCGAGCTGGGTTTCACCTATGCGGAGGTTGATCAATTGCTCTATCTATTGGTGGATAAACGCTATACCCCTGAGGATTGCATCCGGGCGGGCTTTCAGCAAGATTTTGTGCGCAATGTGGTCAATCGAGTACGCCGCTACCATTACAAGCGCCTGATGCCGCCCATCGCCAAACTCAGCAACCGCACGGTTGGTTATGATTTTCTTTATCTGAGGGATTGGGGGACGTAAACTCGAAGTTTGGGAGAATATCTTGCCAAAGATCAGGTGACCGGCAGAATCACCGTAAAGCGGGTGCCCAAGCCGGGTTGGCTCTCAACCTGGATGCGCCCGCCATGTTGTTTAATGATCCGGGCGCAGACGGCTAAGCCTAAGCCGGTGCCCCTGCCAGGCGCTTTGGTGGTGAAGAAAGGTTCGAAGATACGCTCCAGCCTCTGCGGAGGGATGCCCCTGCCGTTATCGGCGATGATCACATGCACATCGTTGCCCTGTTGAGCTGTAATGATGCGAATTTCGCCGGGCAGGTCTTCGGTTGAGTCCATGGCGTTGGTCAGCAGGTTCAGCCATACCCCTTGCAGGTGATCCGGACTGGCGGTGATTAAGGGCAGCGATTCGGCGGGTTCGTAAATCAGGTTGATCTCCCGGGCTGCCAGTTCGTGTTGCAGAAAATCCAGCGCCTTACGGATGGTCTGGTTGATATCGGTTGGTCCGAAAAGATATTCGTCTTTGCGCGCCAGGTCAAGCATATTGCGCACCACCTGGTTGGCGCGCTCGCCAGCCAGGGCAATCAACTCCACCAATTCATGCCTGTCATCCTCCGGCGGGATTTCTTTTTTGAGCAATTGGGCATTGGCGATGATTGCTGTCAGGGGGTTGTTGATTTCGTGCGCCAGGCTGGCAGCCCATTGCCCCATTGCAGCCAGCTTTTCGGATTGTGCCAGGGTCAACTCCAGATGCAATTTGTCGGTGATGTCCTGCTCCAGGAGTATCGCCTGTACCACCTGGTTTTGGCTATCCCTGATAGGGTAGGAATAGATTTCCCATTCCAGGATTTCGCCGCTGTCTTGCCGGTCTCTGCGGGTGCGTGTGGTGTTGTCTCCACTTTCCAGGGTGGTGCGCACGCGGCATTCCGGGCAAGGATCATTACGTCCAAAGAGCGCCTGGTAACAACGCCTGCCTACCAGTTGGTTTGGGTGTTGTTGGGCGCGTCTGGCGCGTGTCATATTCACCGCGGTCAGGAAGTACTCCTGATCAACGATGTAGAGGCTGTCTGGGAAGCTATCGAACAACGCCCGGAGCACATTCCGGGAGTGCATCAATTGGTCTCGGCTGGTTTGGAGATTATAGACGATCGTCTGGTATGGGATTTTGGGGGCAAGCGCGCTGGCAATCCAACCCATCAGGTCCTGCTCATCTGGCTGATAGGCAGATGTGTCTCTGAGGGCAATCAAAGAGCCAATACATTGCCCTTCGATTACGAAAGGAGCGCATAACCAATATGGCATCCCCAGACTGGCGAGCGGTTCCAGGAGGTGATAATCCGTCTGGCTCTCGATAGCGTTGAGACAGGCGCGGCTCTTGTGGCGCATGGCTTGTTCAACCCAGCCATTTTTCCAATCCAGATTGACTCCCTGGAAGCGAAAGCCCTTGCCTTGCTCAGCCAGATATCCGGTCAGGTTGGCGGATTGATCTTGCAAAGTCAGAACAGCCGCGCCCTGGGCGTGAAAGAGGCTGCAGAGCTCTGCTGACAGATGCTCTTGAACCGCTGCGGACGTCAAATCTTCCTGGCTGAAGCGGGCAATCAGTTCCAGGGCGACGCGTTCTTGCTTCCCTTGACCCTCGGGCTGTGAACTGGAGCCGGGTTGGCTTGATTTTGACCAGATGGTCTGGGTCATGGGCGGCGTCCTGATGATGCGGGAGATGGGCGGCGGGATTGTGGTGTCATGCGTGGTCTACGATGATGGTGCAGGATAGGTGCCAGGTCAATGGCGGAGAGGTGCTGCCATTCAGAGAGCCTGACCTGGGGTTGTCCATGTCTGTGTTTTTTTGTTGATGATGATGTTATTATGCCTGGGAGATAATTATAGCCCATCCGACTTAACGGGAAAGGAGCACTTGCAAGATATTTGCAGGTGCTCCTGTAAAAAATGCCCGCCGTTCCCCTTTTCGGGAGGCTTGGGAAGGTTTTATTTCAAGTCGCGGCTGACGGTGTATCCGTATCCCGGCACGGTGCGGATGAAGCTGGGCGAACTGGGGTCAGGCTCAATCCTCTCGCGCAGGTTCTTAATATGGACGCGCACCAGGTCGGGGCTGCCGGCGTCCGTGGGGTAGTTCCAGACTTCGTCGAGCAGGCGGCTGGGGGTGAAAATCTGATCGGGATGGCTCATCAGGTGGTAGAGCAGGTCATACTGGACAGGGGTCAGGCGCAGTGCGCCTTGTTTGGGGGTATGTAGTTCATAAGTATGGGTGTCCAGCACATAATCGCCTACGATGAGAAAACGACCCGGGTCGAGTGTCTTGGAATTTCCCAGAATCTGCTCAAGCACCCTCTGGGCGTGAGGGGTGAGTTCCATGCTGGCTGAATCAACCTGACTGCCAGCCTCGCCCCGCCTGCCGGACCTGCCGGCTCGCCTGAGAATGGCGCGCACGCGCAAGATCAGCTCATCAATGTTAAAAGGTTTGCTGAGATAGTCGTCGGCGCCGGCTTTGAAGCCGGTGATTTTATCTTCGTCTTTAACTTTGGCGGTAAGAAACAGCACCGGTACAGCCGAGAGCTTGATGTCGGCGCGCATCTCCCGGCAGACGGTGTAGCCATCCATGCCCGGCATGATCACATCCAGGATGACCAGATCGGGCACCTGGTTGCGCGCGATTTTCAGCCCTTCGATCCCACTGCTGGCAACAGTCACTTTAAAGTCCTGGTTGCGCAGGCTGCGTTCGATCGTGCGCGAGACGATTTCGTCGTCCTCAATCACCAGGATGTTATATACGCTCATTTCAACCCTCCGCTGGTAGAGTTACCCGAAAAATTGTAACATTATTCGGGTTGCTCTCTGCGGTGATCTGACCGCCATGCTGGCGCACGATCTCCTGGCAGATAGCCAGTTCAATCCCGTTCCCTCGCCCTGCCAAATCCTTCATAAAGCCGGGATCAAAAAGGGAGTCCATCTCGGCGGGTGGGATTGGTTCGCCATTATCGCTGATTTCCACCATAACCGAGCGGCTGTTCGGCGCGCTGCTGCGGATGGTGATGATATGCGCTCGTCCGTTTGACGCAGATCCCCGCGCCAGACGCAGCATGTTCACCCACAGGTCAATCAACTGCTGCGGATTGCCGCGTAAATGGGGCAAGGGGTGAGATAAGTCCACTTTCAGTTCTATGCCCCGCGCCCGGATAGGATCTCCAACCAGATTGACCGCCGAACAGATTGTCTCATTGATATTCAGAATCTCCTGAGTGGTGGATGGAGGTTGAGAGAAATCCAGCAGTTGTTGGACCGCTTTCTGCACCCGCCACCCAGCCTGTTCAATCGCTTTGGCGGAGTCGCGGTTGGGATGGTCTTCCGGCAAGCTCTGCAACAATATCTGAGCCTCGGCGATGACCGTGGTCAGGGGGTTGTTGATGTGGTGGGCAACCCCGGAAGCCAGTTCACCGATGGCTGCCAGGCGGGCTGCCTGCATCAACTGAGCCTGGGCGGCGCGGATTTTAGCCTCCATCTGTTTGTTCTCGGTAATATCCCGGCAGACATCCATATAGCCGATTAACTTGCCGTTCGTATTCTGATCGCGTAAGGCGTACACATGCGAGCTGACCCAGGTGGCTTTACCCTGGCGATAAATAAACCTGCGCTCGATGCGCAATCCACCGGTGCCCTCGCCGCGCGGGATTCTGACCGGCGGACGAAAAGCGTTCATGTAGGTCTCGACCGGAAGCGTCAGGAGCTTCTCTTTGCTCCAGCCGAACAGGTTTTGGGCGGCAGGGTTGCAGTAGGTGATTTTTCCATCTAAATCCCAGACTACAACCGCATCGCGGACGTTGTTGAGCAACAAAGCCTGATAGCGAATCTGCTCCAGCGAACGGTTCAGGGAGCGTTGCAGCTCATAATCGCGCATAATTTTGCGCAGGAGAGCTGGCAGGGCGATCAGCTCGCTCGAGTCTTTGACCAGGTAATCGGCAGCGCCAAGCTGGATGGACTGATACGCGGTGCGTTCATCTCCAGGAATGGTCATCATCACCACCGGCAGATTCAACCCCTGATTAATGATCCCGGTCAGGGCTTGCAAGCCGGTTCCATCTGGCAACGAGTGATCCAACAGAATCACGTCAGGTTCTTCTTCTTGCAACCGTTTCTGGAGTTCGCTGATGCTTGGCACCCTTTTGACATGGAAAGGTCCAGAGATTTTGAGCATCTCTGCAATCAAGCCAGCGTGTTCGTGATTGCCGTCAACGATCATGACCGTGTAAGAAGTTGCCATCGTCTCATTGCACCATCGGTATCCGAGAGAAATCAAGGGTTCTCACCCTGAGGCGATGATAATCTGGCTGGGTGAGAATTTCCATAAAATTGACGTGAAGAAAAAGGGGAAAATAAAGAAAAATGGGCTTGAACAGCCCATTTTTCAGGTTAGTTGAGAGGCGACGACGGGATTTGAACCCGTGATCAGGGTTTTGCAGACCCTTGCCTTACCACTTGGCCACGTCGCCATTGCGCATTGACGAAAAATTGCTGATCGGCGTTTGGTTATCAGCAATTTTTCGGCGAGGGATATGAGAGCGGGCAACGGGACTCGAACCCGTGACCTTCTCCTTGGCAAGGAGACGTTCTACCAACTGAACCATGCCCGCCGGTAAAAGTCGGTCCATCTTTAGGCCGAGAGTGCCGAGAGCCAGAATCGAACTGGCGACACCGCGATTTTCAGTCGCGTGCTCTACCAACTGAGCTATCTCGGCCAATACGTTCCTTTTCCTGTGCGCCAGTTATTTTACCTACATGTAGGGGGATTGTCAAGCACGACCTCAAGCATCTGATTCCAGTGAGATGCTGTTTATCTCAATCCAGGCATCGTCTGGATTGGCGAGCGTGCCAAAGCGCAGACGTCCATCTGGCGGCAAAGCTGCATATTGATTGTCAATCCACAAAACCAGCCCCAGGGGTCCGATGGGAACAACTGGGGTTTGCAGGATGGCTGCGTTATCGAGGTAAAACTGGACTGTGTCAGGCAACCAATCAATGCGATAGAGGTGGTATTCCGCCGGGTTGACCTGCAACTGCGCGGCATCCTGTGTGATAAAACGGCGCGCAAGACGGCGCGAGACACGCCCCAGGGGAGGAAATGCCAGGAAGGGCAGAATTGCCCCTGCCAGTGCCAGCAGCAGGGCAGGCGCCTTTGGCGCGCGAAAGGTGGCTGCCAGCCCGCCCTGAGCGGGCAAGTCATCTCGGAAAGATAAATAGTTGGGGGGAGAGGCAAAAAAGAACCAGGCTGTGTTGGGCAGAGCTGGGAAACGACGCGTGCCGCCTCTCAAGCCGAGGGACAGGCTGAAGGGGTCGTTCCAGAAGCCGAACCCCCACGTGCCCGGGATGGCGTTGGCGCTGGAGGCGCGGGCGCGAATTTCCAGGCGACAGGGAGGCTGCCAGGGAAAAGCCCGGCGGGATTTGTCGGCGTAGTCGTCCAACTGCGCCAGGCGATAGCGACCCGCTGGTCCGGCTGAAATCCATAACCTCCATGCACCGCCTTTTGCCTCTACCGATCCGGACTCGGGAGTAAAGAAAGGTTTGAGTTGTGGGGATACGCGTTTCATCCTTGAGCCAGCCTTGCTACCCTGAAATCATACCACCTAAACCCGGAGCACCTGGGGCGATTGTCCCGCATCACATTGCAACAGGGGCGAGAGCTCTGACTGCCTGAGGTATGGAGATGTTTTCAGGGATGATGTATAATGATGCCAGTTTATGGAGGTGTTATGGAAATTATCTGGTATGGGCATTCCTGTTTCAGGTTGGTTGAGCGAGGCATGGCGACGGTGGTCACTGATCCCTTTGACCACCGGGTGGTCGGCTACGAGAGCCTGAAACTGAAAGCCGATATCGTCACCATCAGCCATGCCGCACCTGGACATGGCTATCTTAGCGCGGTAAAAGGAAAGAGCCATGTGCTCACCGGTCCGGGTGAGTATGAGATCGGCGGCGTCTTTATCACCGGTGTGCAGACCAACGGGCATGGCAAGCGCAGCCCCGATGATCCTCGCAACACTTTATATGTATTCGATTTTGACGGTGTTACTGTGGCGCACCTGGGCGATATTCGCCGGGTCCCCAGCCAGACGGAGATCGAAGCTCTGGGCACGGTCAACGTCGCCCTGGTGCCGGTGGGGGGCGGCGGAGGCTTGAATGCCTCCAAAGCAGCCGAGGTTGTCAGCCTGATTGAGCCGGGAATTGTGATTCCGATGCATTACCAGACGCCTGCCAGCCAGGTCAAACTGGCGCCCTTGAGCAAGTTTCTGAAAGAGATGGGTCTGAATGAGGTCACCCCCATCGATTCGCTGAAGATCACACGCACCTCCGTACCTGACGAGACCAGGGTGGTGGTGTTGAATTACGCCAAATCATCCTAGGGAGTTGCCATCATGGCTGTGAAATTGCTGATGACATGGGATATCTTGCCTGGTAGGGAGCAGGAGTATTTCGAATTTGTGGTGCGGGATTGGATCCCCGGTATCCAGCGCCTGGGTTTGGAACCAAGCGACGCCTGGTTCACCATGTACGGCGACCAGCCGCAGATTATGGCTTCCGCTCAAACTAATAGCATGGCAGCCATGCAGCGGATACTCAGCACCTCCGAGTGGAACGACCTGACCCGCCAGCTTTTAGATTATGTGGAAGATTTTAAATATAAAATCGTGCAGGCGCGCTCCGGCTTTCAAATGTAAATCTGCTCTATAAAGTGGAAAAGCCCGCAATGCCTGGCGTCTATTTTTTTCCCTTATTCCTGTTGGTCCTGACTGACACGTGACATCTCCTCTGGCTGAGCGATTGTTGAAGTGGTATGCTACCCATGCTCGCCGCCTCCCCTGGCGGGCGCGCTCTGATCCCTATTGGGTGTGGGTTTCGGAGATTATGCTCCAGCAAACACAGGTCGAGGCGGTACTGCCCTATTTTCAGCGTTGGATGGAGCGTTTTCCGGATCTCGAAACGCTTTCAAATGCGCCCTTGCAGGAGGTGCTATCTGCCTGGGAGGGACTTGGCTATTACAGCCGGGCGCGCAACCTGCACCGGGCTGCCCAGGAGATCAGCAGCCGCTACCATGGCAATCTCCCTCGGGATGTCGCTCAACTGTGCAAACTCCCCGGAATTGGGCGATACACCGCCGGGGCGATCGCTTCGATTGCTTTTGGGCTGGACGAGCCCGCCCTTGACGGCAACGCCCGCCGGGTGCTGGCGCGGGTTTTCGATGTCCAGGAGCCTGCCCGCTCACCGGGGGGAGAACGTCGTTTGTGGAATCTGGCAGCCCAAAACCTGCCGCCAGGGCGGGCTGGGGAATACAATCAGGCATTGATGGACCTTGGGGCGATGATCTGCACTCCGCGCGCGCCTGCCTGTGGGCAGTGTCCATTAGCGGATATGTGTCGGGCTTATGCGCTGGGGGTGCAGGCGGAACGCCCCGTTTTAACCAGGCGCCCCAGGACTCCGCATTATACGGTTACCGCCGCGGTCATCCGGCGCGAGGGGCGGGTGCTCATTGCCCAACGACCGCTTGATGGTCTGTTAGGCGGTCTTTGGGAATTCCCAGGCGGAAAGTTGCAGGATGGCGAAGACCTGGTCTCTTGCTTGCAACGCGAGATTTACGAAGAGTTGGGTGTAGAAGTGCGGGTGGTGGGTTTGATTGGCGTCTATCAGCATGCCTATACCCATTTCAAGGTCACCCTGCATGCTTTTACTTGTGAGTTGAGCAACGGCAGCCAGCCGCGCCCAATTCAGGCGCTCGATTTACGTTGGGTGGCTCCTGAAGATTTGCCAGCTTTCCCGATGGGGAAGATTGACCGCCAGATTGCCGCCCGGTTGATGGCTGAAGATTCAAAAGGCGCAGTGGATCAAGATGACCATCATTGTTGATGCCCACCAGGACCTTGCCTGGAACATCCTCACCTTTGGGCGGGACTATACCCGCTCCGCCATGGACATCCGCCATCTCGAATACGGCACTGAAACGCCATTGCGCAACGGAGATGCCCTCCTGGGGTGGCGGGATTATCAACAAGGGCGCATCGCGGTGGTTTTCTCTGCCTTGTTCGTCACA
>FWPV01000047.1_pt1 | contig 13770 bp, 11 predicted proteins | sample 2228371 | NCBI WGS metagenome assembly FWPV01 (sample SAMEA103939776, study PRJEB20133) | metagenome | reverse complement strand
GAAGGCAGCCTGCGCCGCATCGCCCACTACGACTACTGGAGCGACAAGGTGCGCCGCTCCATCGTGGTGGACAGCAAGTGCGACCTGCTGCTCTACGGCAACGCCGAGCGCGCTTTGGTGGAGGTGGCCCACCGCATCGCCGCCCGCGAACCGGTGGAGAACATCACCGACGTGCGCGGCACCGCCTTCATTCGCCGCCCGCACGACCCCAGCGCCGAGGGCTGGTTCGAGATCGATTCCACCGAGGTGGACACCCCGGGGCGCGTGGACGAGCACATCAACCCCTACCTCACCACCAGCGAGCAGGCGCAGGCCCAGGGCGCCAGTTGCGCCAAGGAAGACGGCGAGGCTGAGGCCGCACCGGCCGATGCACAAGGCGCCAGCGTGAAACCGCTCACCTTTGTGCCCAACCCCGCGCTGCAAGGCAAGGGAAAGCGAGTGCCGCGTGAGCGCACCGTGATTCGCCTGCCCAGCTACGAGCAGGTGAAAAGCGATGCCGTGCTCTACGCCCACGCCAACCGCGTGCTGCACCTGGAAACCAACCCTGGCAACGCCCGCGCCCTGGTGCAGGCCCACGGCGAGGGCGCGACCGCCCGCGACGTGTGGATCAACCCGCCGCCCATTCCGCTGACCACGGCCGAGATGGACCACGTGTTCGACCTGCCGTATGCCCGCAGCCCGCACCCGGCCTACGCCGACGAGCACGGCCGCCACGACGGCGCCACCAAGATTCCGGCGTGGGAGATGATCCGCTTCAGCGTGAACATCATGCGCGGCTGCTTCGGCGGCTGCACCTTCTGCTCCATCACCGAGCACGAGGGCCGCATCATCCAGAGCCGCTCGGAGGAATCCATCATCAAAGAGGTGGAGGACATCCGCGACAAGGTGGAAGGTTTCACCGGCGTCATCTCCGACCTGGGTGGCCCCACCGCCAACATGTACCGCCTGGGCTGTCGCAGCCCCGAGATCGAGGCCGCTTGCCGCAAGCCCAGTTGCGTGTACCCCGGCCTGTGTCCGAACCTCACCACCGACCACGGCCCGCTGATCAAGATTTACCGCCGTGCCCGCGCGCTGCGCGGCATCAAGAAGATCCTGATCGGCTCGGGCCTGCGCTACGACCTGGCGGTGAAGAGCCCCGAGTACGTGAAAGAGCTGGTGCAGCACCACGTGGGTGGCTACCTGAAGATCGCGCCCGAGCACACCGAGCAGGGGCCGCTGTCCAAGATGATGAAGCCCGGCATCGGCAGCTACGACCGCTTCAAGACCATGTTCGAGAAGTACAGCGAAGAGGCCGGCAAGAAGCAGTTCCTCATCCCGTATTTCATCGCGGCCCACCCCGGCACCAGCGACGAGGACATGATGAACCTCGCCCTGTGGCTGAAGAAAAACGGCTTCCGGGCCGACCAGGTGCAGACCTTCTACCCCAGCCCCATGGCCACCGCCACGGCCATGTACCACAGCGGTTTGAACCCGCTCAAGGGCATTCACCGCGATAACGGGCCGGGTGGGCGCGGCGAGCGGGTAGACATCGTGCGCGGCGAGAAGCGCCGGCGCCTGCACAAGGCCTTTTTGCGCTACCACGACCCGAACAACTGGCCGTTGCTGCGCGAGGCGCTCAAGGCCATGGGCCGCGCCGACCTGATCGGCAACGGCAAGCAGCACCTCATCCCCACCTTCCAGCCGCTCACCGACGGCGGCTACCAGAGCGCCCGGCGCAAGAACAGCACCCCCGTGGGCAAGCCCAGCGCGCGCGCCGCGGCGGTGGTGAAACCCGGCACGCCCGCGCCGCGCAAGGGCCAGGTGCTGACCCAGCACACCGGCCTGCCGCCCCGTGCGGGCACGGCCGGGGCTAAGGCGCGCAAACCTCGTTGAGCCTGCGCTAAACCAGCGCTGAACCAGCGCTGGTTCACCGCAATGGCCTGCTCAGGCCAGCGTGTGCAGCGGGATGTCGCGCTCGCTGGCGAGCTGGTCCAGTTCGCGGCGGCTCTTGCCTGCCAGGAAGCGGGCCACGGCTTGGTGGGTGGCGGGCAGCATCATGGTGGCCATGCCCTTCATGGCAATGCCGGCGGCCTCGCACAGGCGCGCGGCGAAGTGCGGCTCCAGCGCCGCCACGGCCACGCGGCCATCACGGCAGGGGTAGACGCGGTAGCCCGCGTGGGCGCCGCCCACCGCGCCGTGGGGCTGGGTCAGGCCCCATTGGCGGGGCAGCGCCAGCCAGGCGGCCGCGTCCGACAGCGCCACCGACTGCACCGAGCCCTTGCCCTTGGCGCGCTGCACCAGCACGGCTTGCAACACCGCTTCGCTGGTCATGAGCGCGCCGCCCATGTCGGCAAACAGGGTGGCCGGCAGGTCCAGCCCGGTGACCAGGCCCGCGTCGGCCAGGTAGGTGAGGTCATGGCCGGGTTCTTCGGCGCGCTCGCCCGGCGCGCCCAGCACGCACACCATCGACAGGTTGGGGTATTGCTTGTGCAGCGCTTTCCACTCCAGGCCCAGCTTGCGCAGGGCCGAAGGCCGGAACGACACGATCAGCACATCGGTGCGCGCCAGCTCTTTGTGCAGCCCGGCCTGGCCCTTGTCGGTCTTCAGGTCCAGCGTGCGCAGCTTGATGCCCTCGTGCATCTGCGCGTAGGCGGTGGGGTTGTACTGGCCCATCGGGTCGCCGCTGGCGCCGCCGGGGCCGGGCGGCTCGATCTTCAGGCAGCTCGCGCCCATGGCGCGCAGGCGCATGAGGGCGCCCGGGCCGGGCAGGTTCAGGGCGAGGCTGAGCACGCGCACGCCGCGCAGGGGCTTGAGGGGGGAGGGAAGCATGGGGAGGGCGTCGTCGGTTGTCGAAGCCCACACTGTAGCCAGCCACCCTGGCCCTGAAACGCAAACGGGCGACAGCGTCGCCCGTTGCGGTGAAGGCAAGCCCGATCAGGCTTCGCCGAAGTTCAGGGGCAGGCCCACGTAGTTTTCGGCGATGGTGCGCAGGCCCGACTCGGAGTGCATCAGGTAGTCCAGCTCGGCCTGCTGCAGCTTGGTGTTGATGTCGCCCAGCTCGGTGAAGTTGTGCATGATGGACGTGAACCACCACGAGAAGCGCTCGGCGCGCCAGATGCGCTTGAGGCAGCGCTCGGAGTAGCTGTCGATGCCGGCCTCGCTCTTGTCCTTGTAGAACTCGATGAAGGCGGTGGACAGGTACTTCACGTCGGTGGCGGCCAGGTTCAAGCCCTTGGCGCCGGTGGGCGGCACGATGTGGCCGGCGTCACCGGCCAGGAACATGCGGCCAAAGCGCAGCGGCTCGGTCACGAAGCTGCGCAGCGGCGCAATGCTTTTTTCGATGCTGGGGCCGGTCACCAGCTTTTCGGCGGCTTCCGGGTCCAGGCGCAGCTTGAGCTCGTCCCAGAAGGCCTGGTCGCTCCACTGTTCCACCTTGTCGGTCAGCGGCACTTGCAGGTAGTAGCGGCTGCGGGTTTCGCTGCGCTGCGAACACAGGGCGAAGCCACGGTCGCTGTTCACGTAGATCAGTTCGTGGTGCACCGGCGGCGTGTCCGACAGAAGGCCCAGCCAGCCGAAGGGGTACACCTTCTCGAATTCCTTGATGGACGAGCGCGGCACGCTGGCGCGGCACACGCCGTGAAAGCCGTCGCAGCCGGCGATGAAGTCGCACTCGATGGTGTGCGTCTGGCCGTCTTTCTCATAGGTGACGCGGGGCTTGGCGGTGTCGTAGTCGTGCACCTGCACATTGCCGGCTTCGTAGATGGTGGGAAGACCAGCGGCCTGGCGCGCCTCCATCAGGTCGCGGGTCACTTCGGTCTGGCCGTAGACCATTACCTTCTTGCCGCCGGTGAGCTTTTCCAGGTCAATGCGGTGGCGCTCGCCGTTGAACAGCATGTCAAAGCCGGTGTGCACCAGGCCTTCGGCGTGCATGCGCTGGCCCACGCCCGCTTCGTCCAGCAGGTCGGTGGTGACCTGCTCCAGCACGCCGGCGCGAATGCGGCCGAGCACGTACTCGGGCGATTGGCGCTCGACGATCACGGCGTCGATGCCCGCCTTGTGCAAGAGTTGACCAAGCAGCAGGCCAGAGGGGCCCGCGCCAACGATGGCGACCTGAGTGCGCATGGGAAGAGTCTCCAGAAGGGAAATGGCGAGAGCTGCCGGCCAAGTGCCGACAACGCTGGCCGCGAGAATAGGGAGCCCTACGGGGTTGGGCAATGTTGCCTCGGCAACATTGCGCGATTGGTGGTTGTGCTGCGCGATCATCGCGCAGCATTGCCGATCCCCGGATAATGCGCGCCATGTCCACCAGCCACACGCCCATTGCTCGCGTCGATTTCATCGAGGGTCTGGCCAAAGGCCTGGCCGTGCTGGAGAGTTTTGACACCCAGCGCCAGCGCCTGAACGCCACCCAGGCGGCCGAGCGCGCGGGCCTCACCCGGGCGGCCGCGCGGCGCCACCTGCTCACCCTGGCCCACCTGGGCTACCTGGAAACCGATGGCAGCCACTACTGGCTGGCGCCCAAGGTGCTTCGCTTCTCGGGCAGCTACCTGGCCTCGGCCCGCTTGCCGCGCCTGATTCAGCCCACGCTCAACCGGCTGGCGGCGCTCACGCGCGAGTCGTTCTCGGCCGTGGTGCTGGACGAAGACGAGGTGGTCATCGTGGCGCGCAGCGTGTCACCGGGCGGCCAGCGCCTGATGGCCTATGGCTTGCACCTGGGGGCCCGCCTGCCGGCGCACGCCACCTCCACCGGGCGGGTGTTGCTGGCCGCCAAGTCACGCGGCGAGTTGTCGGCCTGGCTCAAGGGGCGCGAGCTGGCGCGGCTCACGCCGCGCACCACGGTTGACCACAAGGCCTTTCGGGCGGTGATCGCCCAGGTGCGCGCCGACGACTTTGCCGTGGCGCGCGAGGAACACGAACTGGGCGTGTTCGCCCTGGCGGTGCCCTTGCGCAACGTGCAGGGCCAAACCCTGGCGGCGCTGAACGTGGTGGCCTCGCCGCAGCGCCTGGAAGAGAGCACCCTCAGGCAAGACTTGCTGCCCCTGTTGCTGGACGCCGCCCGCGAACTGCGCCCCTTGCTCTGAGGCTCAGGCCGGCGCCAGGGCCTGGTCGAGCCAGGGCCGGATGGCCTCCACCGCGGCCTGGTCGGGCTCGTCCACGGTGGCCGCGTCCAAGGCCATCACCTCGCCCACGCGCCGCGCGCCCAGGTCGCTCAGCAGGGCGTCGAAACGCAGCCCGCCGCCCAGGTAGGTGGACGCGTACGAGCTGTCGCCCAGGGCCACCACGCCGTAGCGCACATGGCCCAGGTAGCGAGGCTCGTTGGCCAGAGAGGCCGCCAGCGCCTGGGCGTTGTCGGGCACGTCACCCGAGCCGTGCGTGGCGCAGCAGATCAGGTGGCAGGTGGCGCTGCCGGCGTCAAAGACCGAAATGTCCAGGCCGTCCATGCGACGCACCTCGACCTCGTCAAAGCGGTCGCCAGCCTCGAAGGCCACGGCCTGGGCCACCGCCTCGGCGTTGCCGTAGGTGGTGCCCACAAGAATGAGCAAGCGGTTGGAAGAGGGCATGGTCAGTGGGAAAGGTTGGGCGATGCCCCGCGGGGCACGCTTCACAGGAGCAAGGCCTGCAAGAAAAGCCAGGATTGTGGCCCGGGCCGCGAGCCTGGCCGATGCCGTGGGCAATGCACCACCACACACGGCGGGGAAATCGGTCGTGCGCGCTGGCTGTCACAGGTCTGAGCCACCCCGTGAAGGCCCCTGGCAGGTGGCGCTTGCCTCGCGGAACTCGTAGGGACTACCGACTTGGCGTCGGCCGGCACCAGTCTGCATGTCACAGCGCTGTGACAGCCGGGCCAAACCGCCCTGACGGCCATGAGGGCCCTGACGGCCATGGCGCGGCTTGGCCGTCATGGGCGGATGTGAGGCGGATGTGGCGCTTGGGGGCATCGCGCAGTGGTCGGGGCGCAACAAGCGTGTCCACGAAATGTGACATTTGGCACAAACGGTAGGGCGTTGCCCGCTTGCCGGGGCGCCGCCATGCGGTGGCGGCTGCCCGTTTCTCTCTCTGGCGAATGCCGCTAGTCGCCACACCGACAGCCCTTGGCACCGCATTTGCAGTAGGTCCCCCGATTTGCGCTCGCGCAACTCAACCCTGTCCCGTGTTCATTCCACTTTTTGGAGGATGTATGAAGAAGACTCTTCTGGCTTCGGCCTTGGCGGTGGCGTTTGGCTTGAGCGGCGTGGCGTCGGCCAACACCACCATTCAGAAAACCGATGACGACAGCTCGGCGACGAACAACAGCACGAGCACGAGCACGAGCACCAACACCAACTCGAGCACGAACACCAAGACCTACACGCACACCACCAATACCAACACCACCAACACCAAGACGCACACCAACGCCAACAGCGACAGCAGCACCAACCAGCGCTCCGGCTACGCCAGAGCCGATGCGGCGCGCTCGGCCGCGCTGAACAACGGCTCCAGCGCCAGCTTCAGCAACGCCTTCAACGTGACCACCGCCACGGCCTCCAGCAGCCTGCATGGCATGGTCACGGGCAACAAGGTGTTTGGCCTGGGCAATAGCGCCTACAACATGGGCGATGCCAACGGTGGCAAGGGCTACGGTGGCGACGGCGGCAAGGGCTATGGTGGCCAGGCCAGTGGATCGGGCACCGGCGGCACGGGCGCTGGCGGTCAGGGTGCCGTGGGTGCGGCCGGTGGCGACGCCTCCAATGGTGACGCCAGCAACGGCGGCGCCAGCAATGGCAGCGCCATGGCCGGTGGCGGCGGCAAGGGCTATGGCGGCGGCGCCAACGGCGGTGACAGCGGCGGCAAGGTCTGGGCCAATGGCAACGGCCAGGCCTCCGGTGGCGACAGCGGCTCGGCCAATGGCGGTCGTGACCGTGGCTCCGGCGACGCGGGCGCAGGTGGCAGCACCGGCACCGCCGGCGCGGGCAGCGCGGGTGGCACTGGTGGCACCGCCACAAGCAACGGTGGCGGCAGCACCCGCACCGCTGGGGCCGGCACCGGCGGCGCCGGGGCCACCAGCACCAATGGCAGCGCCACCAACGGCAGCGCCAGCAATGGCTCCAACGCCGCTGGCAACGGGGGCAGTGGCGGCAGCGGTACCGGTGGCACCGGTGGTGCAGGCAGTGGTGGCACCGTCACCGCCAATGGCGGCGCGGGTGGCACCGGCCAGGGTGGCACGGGCGGGGCCGGTGGCTCCAACAGCGTGAACGCCGGCACCTTCAGCATGGCCAACACCATGACCAGCGTTGGCCAATCGGCCGCCGGCATCATGATCGCCAGCCAGAACAGCGGCATTTCGTCGCTGGTGCAGCAAAGCGTGAACGTGCAGGCCCACCTGGCCGTCGGCAACTGAGGCCCTTGAGCGGGTTCACACCGCGCGGCCACCGGCCCTTGGGCCGAAACGTCCGCGCGGTGCGTCCCGCTCATCCACCATCCGACAGGGGGCACACCATGTTCGCGAAACGACTCACCTGTGCTGTCTCGTGCCTGGTGGCGGGCATGGTGTTCTGCGGGCCAGCCAACGCCCAGGCGCAGTCTGCGCCGTCTGGCTTCATGGCCCGGCCGGTTGACACCAGCACGCTTGCCAGCCAGCGCGGCGGCAGTACCCGCGTGCACAACGACATGACCCTCACTGGCACCACGAGCGACAACACCGCCGTGCGCGTCAACACGGGGGACAACGCCATCAGCGCGGGTGCGCTGGCCAACATGAGCGGCATGCCGGTGGTGATCCAGAACTCTGGCGCCAATGTGCTGATTCAGAACGCGGTGATCTTGAACCTGCAGATCAACTGAAGGTGACCACCATGTTGACCCGCCTGCCGTTCCTGGCCTGCCTGGCCATCGCGCAGGCGGCTTGCGCCCAGGGCGTGCACTTTCCCTCCATCGGCGGGGCAGACTTCACCCTGCCCGTGACCAGCATCCGGCAGGCGAGGGTGGCCAGCACGTTGCTTCAGCAGTACGACTTCAGTTGCGGTTCGGCGGCCATCGCCACGCTGCTGACCCATCACTACGGCACGCCCATCGACGAGCAGACGGTGTTCGTGCGCATGTACGAGCAGGGCGACCAGGCCAAGATTCAGCGCGAGGGCTTTTCGCTGCTGGACATGAAGCGCTTTCTGGCCAGCCTCGGGTTCGAGGCCGATGGCTTTGAGCAGCCCCTTCACAAGCTGCAGGAGGCGCGCATTCCGGCCATCGTGCTGATCAACCAGAACGGGTACCAGCACTTTGTCGTGATCAAGGGCTTGAAAGACGATCGCATCCTTCTGGGTGACCCGTCACAGGGAACGCGCGCCATGCCCCTGAGCGACTTCGAGGCCTTGTGGCAGAGCAAGCTGTTGTTCGTCATTCACAGCCACACGTCGCAAGCCCGTTTCAACCTGGCGACCGATTGGCGCGTGGCGCCGCGCGCCCCCCTTGGCACCGACATGGTCCGCGCCCTCGGTGCTGTGGGTTTGCCCCGTAACGGACCGGGAGACTTCTGATGCGTGCCCGCCGCTGCCCCCGCTCTGGCCGCTGGGTGCTGGCCCTTTGCCGCCGCCGCTGGCTGGCCGCGGCCCTGTGCCTTGCACCTGTGCTTCCCCTGCCCGCCATGGCCGACGGGCTTTGGCAACCCGTTGCAGACCGCACCCTGGAGTCGATGCGTGGCGGCTTCAGCCTGGGCGGTGGGCTTGAAGTGTCATTCGGCATCACCCGCGCGGTCTACATCAATGGCGAACTGGTCGTCGAGACCACGCTTAACCTCAGTCGCTTGGCCGAGCTCGGCCAGGAGGCGGTGGCCCAGTTGCAGCAACTGCAGCAACTGCAAGTGGTGCAGAACGGGCCCGGCAACACCGTCGTCACCGGTGCCGCGCCCTCGCCAAGCAAGGCGAGCGGGGATTCCGGCCCGACGGTCAGCGCCGTTCCCGGTGTGGCCACGGGCACCGTCATTCAGAACTCGCTGAACAACCAGCAGATCCTGCACCAGACCATCATCAACGCCACCAGCAATGGCCTGGGCCTGATGCGCTTGTCGACCCTGCACGAGACCCTGTCCGAGGCCATCCGGCAAAGCATCGGGCAGAACTGACCTCGGCTTGGCCTGGGTTTGCCGCCGTGCTGGAGCGGCCGCTTGTCGGCTGGAGGCATCGCCACTGTGGTTAACACGGTTAGGTGTGCACTTCATTGAGAGCACTCAATCGCTCACCTTCTGGTCAGCGCCAGTATCGGCGCCCTTGCTGGCGACTCCGTTGCCCGCATTGACAACCGTCGCCACGGCGACCAGGGGGCCGAAGAATGAACGCGATTCACACACACCGATCCTTGAGGGCGGTGGCGGGTGCGGTGCTCGTCCTGTCATCTGCCTGTGCACATGCCCAGGCCTCGCCTCCGCGCCGGGACATGGGCCAGCGGGTTCAAGCGCTGGAGCGACTGGTGGCCGACCAGGGCCGCCAGATCGAGTCCCTGCGCCAGGAACTGCTGGAGCAGACGGGGCGCCAGCAGGAACTCGAGCGCTCGTTGGCGCAGTTCGAGCGCGACGCGCAGGAGGCGCAGGCCAGCGCGCCGCCCCCGGTGGCCGGGGCAGCCGCTCCGGGCGACACGGCGGGTCGCCCCATCCGGGTGGGCGTGGCCCCGCAGGAAGACCCCCAGCCCCCAGCCGTGGCGCCGATCTTTGAGCAGCCAGGCATCCTCACCCAGCCCGGTCATTACGTGCTTGAGCCCTCCGTGCAGTACAGCTACTCATCAAGCAACCGGGTGGCGCTGGTGGGCTACACCGTCATTCCCGCGCTGCTCATCGGCCTGATCGATGTGCGAGAGGTCAAGCGCAACACCCTGACCATGGCGCTGGCCGGTCGCTGGGGCGTGACTTCGCGCCTTGAGCTGGAAATGAAGGTGCCTTACGTGTACCGATCTGACGACTCCATCAGCCGGGAGATCTTCACTGGCTCCGCCTCGGACCGCGCCTTCAATGCCACCGGTAGCGCGCTGGGAGACGTCGAGTTCGCCGCCCGCTACCAGCTCAACCAACCGCAGGATGGCAACCCCTTCCTGATCGGCTCTCTGCGCTTCAAGACCCGCACCGGCAAAGACCCCTTCGAGGTGGTGACCGACTGCGTGACCCGCTGCGTGGGCAACACCACGGGCACGGGGTTGCCGCTCAAGCTGCCCACCGGTTCGGGGTTCTACTCGCTGCAGCCCGCCATCACCTGGCTCTTTCCCTCCGACCCGGCGGTGTTCTTCGGCGGCATCAGCTACACCCACAACTTTGGCCGAAGCAACATCAGCCGCCAGGTGCTCAATGGCGAGCAGGAATTCATCGGCTCGGTCAAACCCGGCAACGCGTGGGGCATCAATTTCGGCATGGGCCTGGCCATCAACGAGCGCTCGTCCTTCAGCGTGGGGGTGGACCTGAACTCGATCGGGCGCACCAAGCTCAACGGCGTGCCGGTGGCGTCGTCCGTGCGCACTCAGCTCTCCTCTCTGCTGCTGGGCTACTCGTACCGCTACAGCGCAAAAACCACCATGAACGTCTCGGTGGGGGCCGGCCTCACGCGTGACACGCCAGACCTCACCTTGAGCGTTCGCTTGCCCATGTCGTTCTGAGAAAGCACGCCATGTGTGCAAGCAAGTTGCTTTGCCTGAGCCTCTGCCCGGGCGAGCAGGCCCATGCGGTGCAGGAACACCTTCGGCGTTCTGGGCGGGCGCTGACCTGCTGTGACGACCTGCAGACTGCCCGCCGCCTGCTCTCGCTTCACCGTTACGAAGTGGCCGTGCTGCTGACGGGTGAAGGGGCGCCGCTGGACGCCAGCAGCCTTGCCGTGGTGGAGGCCTGCGTGCGTGCGGCACCGGCCACGGAGTGGGTGGCCTTGTGTGCGGCCAGTGACCTGGACTCCGCCCCGTTTCGCGCCCTGATACTCGGCGCCTTTTTTGACCATCAGGTCTGGCCCCTTGAGCTGCCCGACCTGGACCGCATGCTTGACCACGCCGAGCAACGTGGCTTGCTGCGCCACCCGCCAGCGGCGGGTTTGCAGGCCGACGATAACCTGGGCATGGTGGGCCGATCGGACAAGATGAACCGGTTGCGCGCGCAAATCCGCAAGGTGGCCAGTTCGTCGGCTCCGGTGCTGATCTCCGGCGAAAGCGGCAGTGGCAAGGAGTTGGCGGCTCAGGCCATTCACGCCTGCTCTGCGCGCCACGACGGCCCTCTGGTGGTGGTGAATTGCGGTGCTATCGCGCCGTCGCTCATCCAGTCTGAGCTTTTCGGCTACACCAAAGGGGCTTTCACGGGCGCTACCTCAGACCGGCGCGGGCTGATCGAAGCGGCCGACGGCGGCACCATCTTCCTGGACGAAATCGGTGACCTGCCACTGGAACTGCAGACCAATTTGCTGCGCTTTCTGCAGGAAAAGTCCATTCAGCGCGTGGGCGCCTTGCGCAGCACTCCGGTGGATGTGCGCGTGATCGCCGCCTCCCATGTCAACCTGGAAGACGCGGTGGCCGTGGGCCGCTTTCGCGAAGACCTGTTCTTTCGGCTCAACGTGCTGCCCATCGAGGTGCCCCCGCTGCGCCAGCGCATTGAAGACGTGCCGCTGCTGGCCGCGCATTTCCTTCGGGTGTGTGCCGCCAACCAGTTGAAGCGCATAGAAGGGTTCAGCCGGCAGGCAGAGGAGACCATGAGCGCCTACACCTGGCCTGGCAATGTGCGAGAGCTGTACAACCGGGTGCAGCGCGCTGTGGTGATGAGCGAACACCGCTGCATCGACCCGCATGACCTCGGCCTGGCGCCTGTCAACGGCGTCGTCGAGTGCAACCTCGATCAGGCGCGAACCACGGCCGAGCGCGACGTGATCCACCGCGTGCTGACCCGGGCGGGCAGCAACGTAACGCTCGCGGCGCGCGAACTCGGCATCTCGCGCATGACCTTGTACCGGCTGATGAGCAAGCACGGCATCGCCATTGAATCGAACTCGCTGGTCCGCAAGCCCGGCCCGTTGAAGTCGTCTTGAGGCGCCAGACGGGGGATTGGTGACTGGCTGGTGGCTTTGCCTGCTGGGGTCTTGGTGCCGGTGGACTGCTGCCAACGCTTGCAAGTCTGGACAGAAAGGGGCTGCCGAGCCTTGTGTTCGGGGCCCACCTTGTGGTCATGCGTCCAGCCTGACTGTCTCACCGCCCAAGCAGAGCGCCTGGTCGACCTTGAAGAGTGTCACACGGATGGTTGGTCAACCGGGGGACGCTTCACCGGGAGTGGCGGCATGGCGCGTGGAGTCGCGCGGATATAGCGCAGGCCAATGTGCCCACGCCCAGTACCAGCCGTCTTCCACCTTCGCCCCCAGGTAGCGGCCCCGCAGCGCGGATTCAATGTCGGGAAGGCCGAATGCAGCGGCCACGAAGTCCGCGCAATTGGAAAGGCCAAGTCCATTGCCATCTCGGGTCAGTCCGCCACGAAACAGGCGGGAGAGGTCGCCGTTCGTTTCGTGTTGAAGCCATCGCTCCTGATCGCGGGTGATGGGGTTGGCAACGATCCACCTGACCGTTTGCTCGTCAACCGGCTGTATGTCCATGCGGATGGTGGGGCCCGAGCTGAAGCGGGTGGCATTGTTGACGTAGTTGTAGATCACCCGGTCGACCGCCGACGCCTCCAGACAACACGAGGCCAGTAGACCGTGATAGGCGCAGGAAACCTCGACCCGACCCATTTGCCCGTCAGCGCCCCCAAAGCGGAAGCCATCCCATTTCTCCAACACGGTCTGCATGAAATGCGGCTTTTCGGCCTCGTCTGCCTGGCGCACTTCCGGATCCAGGTCTGGCAGTGCGTTGCGCATGATCTTCGCCTGGTCCCTGGTCAGGTAGGCGGCTGCCCTCAGATCGGCCGGGTCACCGTCCATCTGTGCCATGTGCGCATACAGCTGAAGCGACATCAGGGCTCCCCCCCGCAGATCGTGCAGTACCTTTCCAATCGCATGCTTGACATCGGAATCGCTGGTTTGGGCCATCGTTTCAAGACCCAGCCCCTTGGCGGCCGAACGAAGCGGCGGCGCCAACAAGGCCAACACCTTCTCTCGCAAAACACCCCAGTCCGGCGCATCGCGCATCGACAACCAGCAGAGGTGCACCCCTTTGGCATAGTCGTACAACAACCGTGCGTGTGCCTGATCGGTCAGGCTCAGCATCGACAGCAACATGTCCTGATCCTGACCTTGGTAGCGGTGTGCGCGCAGGTTCTTGAGCTGGGACGGAAGATGTTCGCCAATGCCCCGATGAAGAACCGACCGCACACCATCCAAGGAAGGGGAGCCTGGCTCGCTTGCTGGCCGTTGGTGGAGGGCGTCGGTGCTTTTCATTCGTGTTTCGGCTACGGGTAGGGGTACCCTATCGAGTATTCACCAACAACGCGTCACGAAAGGCGGAAACTGGCTTGCAAGGGGGCTTATTTGTTCGACTGCCTAAGACCCATATGCCGAGCAGGCCGTTGGGAGAACCAATGCGGCAAGCGCGAGGGCGTGATGCCGTCGCGCGCCACGAAAGGCCAAGGAGGCGCTGTCGGCTGCAAGCGAATCCCGGGGCGATTCTGGCGTGGGCCCGAGACAACAAAAAACCCGCAACGCCAGGAAACGTGCGGGTTCTGATGGGGTGTGGGACTTGTTGAAAGGCTTTTATGGCCTGCCCGGAGGGACTCGAACCCCCGACCTGCTGCTTAGAAGGCAGCTGCTCTATCCAGTTGAGCTACGGGCAGACAAGCTGACGCCACTGGGGTCACGGATGGAAAAATGGCCCACGCTGTGG
>FWPV01009848.1_pt1 | contig 13773 bp, 11 predicted proteins | sample 2228371 | NCBI WGS metagenome assembly FWPV01 (sample SAMEA103939776, study PRJEB20133) | metagenome | reverse complement strand
TGATAATAGCCATAAGGTTGATCAAAGCCGGGAGCAGGTAATCCTCTTCCACCTTGTAAAAAAGAAGCCGAGACAGCCAAATAATTTCCTTTTTCAAATTCTCTCTGATCGCGAGTACCCCACCAGGGGAGATACTTTTCTTTCAAATAGTGCTCCAGATCACTACCCCCAAAATAGTCAACATAAATTTTATCTATCTTTTTCTCATCTAACCATTTTTTTAATCTTTTTAAATCCTGACCCCAGTCTAAATTAGAATTGGTAACATAGATATAACCTTGGTCGGGTCCGCCGACTAATTCGTTAAAATAAGCCAGAAAATGAGGATAAATTGAAATGACCGAGAATATTTGCCAAAAAATTAGAAGAAAAACGATTGCCAATTTTAATTTTAAAAAAGGCTCTTTTAACCAATCAATTATTACTTTTGAAACCAAGATCATTGTAAAAGGAAAAGCTGGTAAAAGGTGGCGGACTCCGATGTTGAGATTGGAGGTTAAGGAAGTTGCCCAATAAAGCCCGATAAAACAAATCATGGCAAATTCTGGAAAATGGAATTTTATCCACTCTTTAATCCTGGAAAAAGTATTTTGCCAAAAAGGTTTTTTAATCAACCAAGCTGTGTATAAAAGAGCGATTAAGGTCAAAATATGAAAAGCCAATGGCTCTTTTATTAGATAAACTATTGGAAAATAGTTTTTCCAACCTGCGACTGAAACTTCACCCAAAAAATAGGTGGTGTGGCCCCCAGCTGCCCTTTGAACAATCATTGCTATCCCTAAAAAGTATTGAGCCAAAGCCCGCAAAATTGGTTGAGCTGAAGCCCAAACCAAAATTTCTCTTACTATTGGATAGGGCGTTGAACTAAGTAAAAATTTAATGTCTCTGGCCTGCCCTTCGGGGGGATAATTTAAGACATGGTATTGATAAACTGCCCAAATTATTAAAAGTCCAATTACTCCTATTGAAAATAAAATCTTGAAAGTTTTTAAAAAATCTTCTCTTTTGCTCCACCACCAAACCAAACCCAAAAAGACAAAAAAAGGCGCTAAAAGTATCAAGGAAAATTTAAGAAGTTGGGCCAAACCAAAAGAAATTCCGGCTACAACAATATTTTTTTTATTTGGGCTTTGGAGGGCTTTTAGGAAATAATGAGTAGCCAAGACTACTCCCAAAGCTGCTCCAACATCAGTGGTAACTAATCTCCCATGGGCTAAAAAGGTGGGAGAGAAAGAGAAAAGCAATAGAGAAAAAAGAGCAACTTTATTTCCAAACAAATCCCGGCTGAATTTAAAAATATAAAAGCCAAGCAAAATTAAAATTAAGATCATTGGTATTCTTGCCCAAAAGATCATTTTATCAGCTGGATTGCCGGTTTTAAAAAGGAAATAGTTACCGAATCCCCATTGGCCGTTAATATCTTCTTTCCAATCTTTGATTTCGGAAGGAAATTTTGTCCCTTCAATAAATAAAAGTGGAATTGCGGCTAAATCCTTCACTAAAGGTGGATGCTCGGGGTTCAATCTCATATCCTTTTGGGTCAAATAAGAGTAACCGGCCGGCAAATGAGCCAATTCGTCCATGGTTAAAGAATCGTCTTTTATACTAAAGAGAGTAAAAAAGAAGATAAATGTTAAAAGCCCCCCTGCCAAAACAAGAACAATTTTTTCCTCTTTTTGATTTTGATTACTTCCAAATTTCATGAAATTTGGAAATTTCAGAGTTGATAACCAATAAAATTCTTTTCCCTTAAAATTTTTCCCGAAGGAAATTTTTGAATGAGGTTATTAAGCAAACCTTCATCTTTAGCCAAAAGAATTATTATTGCTGGTCCTTGATCTATTTTAATTTTTTCTAAATCATTTGGCAAAAGATAGGTTGATTGAATCTCTTTGTATTTTATTCTTTCAATAAACATTGCTGTTTGGGCGGGCATAGGAATGCCATTGGGATAGGGGACTGGAACCCCTGAAACATTAACTATTACATATTTTGGTATTTCTGGCGGAAGGGAATTCAAATAATTTCCAATTTCTAAATAATCGGCTGAGAAGGCCCCTTTGACTTCCGGGTTTTTTCCCCATTTGTTAAAGTATTTATCAAATTCAACAATTCCGGCCATTAAAAGAAAAGAAATAGCCGTAATTAAAAGTAGTTTTTTATTTTTAGTATTTTTGTCAAACCAAAGATATATTTTCCAGCCGGCCAAACCGGCGAAAATACAAACTGGCGGTATTACTCCAATTGTTCTTAAAGCATGGGGAATTCCTTCATGAGTTAAAATACCTGGCAAAAGCATTATTAACCACCAAGAAACCAAAAAACCAAAAACAGCAAAAAGTTCATTGCTATGTAGCAACGAACTTTCTGCTAAATTTTTGATTGAGTAGAAAAGACCAATTAGAAATAAAATACCCATTGGCCAAAAGAGCATCGGGGAACCTGAAAAATTGTGGCGCCAATTGGGGTCACCGTAAAAATTGAACATTCCTAAATGTAAAATTAGGGATTTCCCAAATTCTTTTAATGGATTTTTAGTGGCAAATACTGAAACAGGAGCAGCCCGCCCAATAAAATTTCTGGGATTTTGAAGAAAGTAGATACCCAGAGGCAGGGCTACAATTAAGGCGCTCAAAAAAAGATAACTGACTGCTAGCAAAAATTGTTTTTTAAGATTTTGTTTTTGATAGATAAACCACCAAAAAATTAAAATTAGTGGAAGCAATATCACAATAAATCGATAAGAAATATAAGTGTAAAATCCCAAACCAAAAAATAAGCCAGCAAAAATAGGGACGTGCACTTTTTTTTCGCGAAATCCTTTAAACAAAAAATAAAAACCAAAGACTAAAACAAAAGGCACTAAAATTGCCCGAAAGCCAATCCGAGAAAAATTAGTATGCCAAAAGGAAATAGCCAGAAAGAAACTTGATAACAAAGCCACTGGCAGAGCTTGAACTCTTGACGAACTTGAGAACAACTCTTTAGTTAAAAGAAAAAGTCCTAAAACTGTCAAAATGCCAACGATGGCAGCAACAATTTTAATTGCCCAAATGGAGGGGCCAAAAATTGAAAAAGAAAGGGCCAAAAGCCACATCCAAAGCCCTTCCCGACCATTATTTTCTGGATAAAAAACTTTAAAATTTCCAGTTTTTAGCGATTCTAAGGCTTCGTTTCCATTAATTGCCACATCAGGATAAAGCCCTGGCGGAATTGAATCTAGTTGCCACAATCTAAAAAAAGCGGCGATAATTAAAATAATTAAGAGAAAGATTACTTCTGTTTTGTTCATTAGAATATTTTAACATTTTTTCCAAGAGGATCAAATTCTACTCTAGGTGTTTATTTTAGATAGTGCTGTCTATTAAATCATTTAACAAAAGTCGTATCATTAACTTGCTATAGCAAAATAATGATACAGGTTTATTAAGAGTTGAGAAAATTTCGTTATTTTTACCTGATTTTATTTCCCTTCCATTTTAGATGTTTCAACCAATACATTATACGCTCTTGATTTCTTTTTTCAGTTTGCTATAATGAAATTATCACTCTCTGTACTTGACTGCTAATTTTAGTTTGCTATAATAAGACAATGCTCAGCGAGCGCCAAGAAAAACTGTTAAATACTATCATTGAAGAATATATCAATTCGGCTCAGCCGGTTTCTTCTCAATTAATTGAGAGAAAATATGATTTTGGAATTTGCCCGGCGACAATCAGAATTGAAATGCAGAAATTGACCGATAAAAAGTTTTTATATCAACCCCATACCTCAGCCGGTAGGGTGCCGACCGATAAAGGTTATCGATTCTTTGTAGACAAATTGTTAGAAAAGGAACTGGTTTCTTTTGAAGTAGTAGAGAAATGGTTTGAAAATAAAATAGAGGATGAGATTAAATTTATTCAAAGTTTAACTAAGAATTTAGCTCGCTCTTCCAGGGCTTTAGTTCTGAGTTATTTTGAGAAAGAAAAAATTTTCTGGAAAGAAGGTTGGGAGGAGGTTCTAAAAGAACCAGAATTCAGAGAAGAAGACTACATTACTCAATTTATTAAACTGTTAGAAAATCTTGAAAAAAATATCGAGAATTTAAAAGTTAATTCAGGAATTAAAATTTATATTGGTAGAGAAAATCCTTTTAAAAAGACAAAAGATTTTAGTATAATATCTTCTAGGTGCTGCTTGCCTGACGATGGCCAAACAATTATTTCTATTTTGGGTCCAAAGAGAATGGCTTATGAAAGAAATATTGGATTAATGAATTCTTTGATAAAATTATTAGAGCGTTATTAATTAGTTCATTAACGAATTACGAATTAACGAATTAATTCTTTAATGCGTTAATCCGTTAATTGAATAATTTTGAATTTAACAATGACTGAAGAGAAAGAGCCAACTATTGAAGAATTAAAGAAAAAATTAGAGGAATGCCAAAAATTGAAAGATGAGTATCTGGCTGGCTGGCAGAGGGCCAGGGCAGACCTTTTGAATTATAAAAAAGAGGAATTAGAAAGGGTTGGCAATTTGATAAAATATGCCGGAGAGAGTTTCATTTTAGAAATTTTGCTAATTTTGGACAATTTTGAAATCGCTGAAAAGCAGTTACCAGAAAATTTAAAACAAAACGAAAATGTTAAAGGTTTATTATTAATAAAAAATCAAATTCGAGAATTCTTGAAAAATCAAGGAGTGGAGGAAATAAAAAGCTTAGGAGAAAAATTCAACCCCAATTTTCATGAAGCGATGGAAGAAGTGGAAGTAAAAGACAAAGAAAGTGGTATAATTTTAGAAGAAATCCAAAAAGGATATAAAATAAATGACCGTCTTTTAAGGCCAGCCAAGGTAAAAATTGCGAAATGATAAAAAATTAAACTTTATAAAAAGCAAAGAGAAACGATAGAAAATTGAATTCTTTCGAAAATTGGCGAACCTGTTGGTTGTCTGAAATGCCGGACATGGGAAGTTGGTAATGAAGTTGGTAATTTTGAGATAATTGAATAAACTGGAAAAAAATATAAATAAAAAGGTCGATTAAGACGACTCCCGTATCGGAAGGGGGTCGGGGAAACCCTTCGGTTTCTCCGTGTAAGAAAGCAGCTTGCCGAAGGCAAGCGTTAGAAACCGAGGGTTTCTAAAGAGCGAGCCCGAAGTCCCGTCGAAGTCGAGACGCCAGCCGTAAGGCTGGGAAGGGCGAGCGATTGACTTTGTATTACCACTATGCCAATTATTCCTTGGAGACCTTTTTGGGAGATTGAGAGATGGTTTGAGGAGGAATGGCCAGAATGGGAATGGCCCAGAATTAAGGTTCCCATGGTTAGAACCCCCCGTATGGATATTTACGAGACTGATGATAAAGTGGTGGCTGAGGTTGAATTACCAGGAGTAGACCCAAAAAATATTGAGGTTGAGGTAAAAGATAATGTTTTGAAAGTTGAAGCGAAAGCCGAAGAAAAGAAAGAGATAAAAGAAAGAGGATATTATCGAAAGGAAATGGGGGCTAGGTATTTCAAAAGAGCGGTCAGCTTGCCAACCGAAGTGATTGGGGAGAAAGCCGAAGCCGAATATGCTGATGGAGTTTTGAAAGTTACTATTCCCAAAGCCAAACCCAAAGAGGTCAAAGAAAAGAAAATTAAAATAAAAGTTAAACAATAGAAGCGGAAAGGCGCGGATAGCTACGCGGAAACAGGCGGAAAAAGATCCGCCTTACTCCGTGTTGTTATCCACCTAAATCCGCTTCTCCAATTGTAAAATGGCTAAAGTTTTAGGCATTGATCTAGGGACATCCATTTCAAAAATGGCTACTATTTTGCATGGCGAACCAAAGTGTTTGGAGAATAGAGAGGGTTCGATTTTAACCCCCTCGGTGGTGGCTTTGTCAAAAAGTGGCGAAAGATTGGTTGGAATTTTGGCTCAAAGGCAAGCCATTACCAATCCTAAAAACACCATTTTTGCTGTCAAAAGGTTTATTGGCCGAAGATATTCTGATCCGGAAGTTCAGAAAGAATTGAAAAGATTACCTTATGAGACAAGGGAAAGAGCAGATGGAGGAGTGGAGGTGAAAATGGGTGATAGATGGTTCACGCCAATTGAGATTTCTTCAATGATTTTACAGAAATTAAAATTGGATGCTGAAGAGAAATTGGGAGAAAAAGTAGAAGGGGCAGTCATTACTTGTCCAGCAAATTTCGATGATAGCCAAAGAAAAGCCACTCAGGCTGCTGGTGAAATTGCTGGTTTTAAGGTTTATCGAATTATCAATGAACCAACTGCCGCTGCCTTGGCTTATGGTTTTGGCAAAAAGAAAGCCGAAAAGGTGGTAGTTTATGATTTTGGTGGCGGAACATTTGATGTGACAGTATTGGAGGTTTCTCCTGAAACTGTTGAAGTTAAAGCTACTGGCGGAGAACCTCATTTGGGTGGAGAAGATTTTGACCAGAGAATAATGAACTGGATTATTGATGAATTTAAAAAAGAGCAGGGAATTGATCTCTCAAAAGATCCCTTGGCCCTGCAAAGAATAAAAGAGGCGGCTGAAAGAGCAAAAATTGAATTGTCTTCTACTTTAGAAACTGAGATTAATTTACCCTTTATCACTTCAACTGCTGAGGGTCCAAGGCACTTGCTTTATAAATTAACCCGAGCTCAGTTTGAAAATATGACCCGAGATTTGATCGAACGGTCAATTGAGAGAACAAAAAAAACCTTAGAAGAAGCAAAAATGACAAAAAACGATATTGATGAGATTGTTCTGGTTGGTGGAACAAGCTTGATTCCGGCTGTGAGAGAAGCAGTCAGAGCATTTTTTGGTAAAGAACCAAATAAAACAATTAATCCCGAAGAGGTAGTAGCAATGGGAGCAGCCATTGAGGCTGAAATTTTGAGGGCTAGAGAAGAAGGAAGAGCGCCTGAAGGAGAGATAAAGAGCGTTTTACTATTAGATGTTTTGCCATTGTCTCTAGGGATTGAAACATTAGGACAAATAAATACGATAATGATTCCCAAAAATACCACCATTCCTACCTCCAAAACTCAGATTTTTTCAACTGCAGCTGATAATCAGACCTCGGTTGAAATCAATGTTTTACAGGGCGAAAGACCAATGGCTTATGACAACAGATCCTTAGGTAGATTCATTTTGGATGGAATACCCCCAGCTCCGCGAGGAATTCCTCAGATTGAAGTAACTTTTGATATTGACGCTAATGGAATTTTGACTGTTACCGCCAAGGACAAGGCTACCGGAAAAAGTCAATCAATAAGAATTGAGGGTTCAATTGGTTTATCAAAAGAAGAAATAGAAAGAATGAAAAAGGAGGCAGAATTACATGCCGAAGAGGATAGAAGGAAAAGAGAATTAAGCGAGACCCGAAATTTAGCTGATAATTTGATTTATACTACTGAAAAGACTTTAAGAGAAACCGGAGATAAAATTTCGCCTGAGACGAAAAAAGAGATTGAAGAGAAAATTTCAGAGTTGAAAAAAGCCAAAGAAGGTGATAATATAGAGGAAATAAAACAAAAAACTCAGGAGTTATCTCAAGTAATTCAGAAAATCGGAGCTGAAATGTATCGTCAAACAGGTGAAAAAAAGCCGCCAGAAGAAGGGCCAAAAGCTGAAGAAGGAGAATACAAAGAGAAATAACCTTACGAATTTACGAATTTTTAACGAATATACGAATTCACCGAAATCTTAATAATATGAATACTTGATTTCAGTTACGAATCTATTTTATTCGTAAATTTGTATTGTTTCGTAATTATGAAGGATTACTATCAAATTTTAGGTGTTTCTCGCGATGCCTCGCCAGAAGAAATCAAAAAGGCCTATTATAGGCTGGCCCATAAATATCATCCAGACAAAGGTGGAGATGAAAAAAAATTTAAAGAAATAAATGAGGCCTATCAGGTTCTTTCTGATAAGGAAAAGAGGGCTCAGTATGACCGATTTGGTCGAGTTTTTGAAGAAGGGCCAGGTGCGGGGCCAGGTTTTGATTTTCAGTGGTTTTGGGGAAAACCTTCCCAAGAATGGAGTACAGAGTTTGATTTTGATTTTGGTGATTTGGGAGAAATGGTGGAAGAAATGTTTGGCTTTGGAGTACCGAGGAGGAGAAAAGATTTGAAGAGAGGAAGAGATATTGAAATTGATATTGAAATTCCATTAGAAGATACTTTGAGGGAAAGAGAAAAAGAAGTTACTTTATACAAATATATTACTTGCACAAGATGTCAAGGCAATGGAGCAGAGCCTGGAACAAAAATTAAAGAATGTTTTTCCTGTCGCGGAACTGGCGAAGTTCAACAAATTAAAAAGACATTTTTTGGTTCCTTCACCAGATATACTATTTGTCCCGAATGCGGAGGAGAGGGATATCGACCAGAAAAACCCTGTAACGTTTGTAATGGTGAGGGAAGGATAAAAGGAGAAGACAATATAAAAATTTGGATTCCAGCCGGAGTTGACACCAATCAGGTAATAAAGGTTGAAGGGAAAGGTGAGGCGGGGAAAAAAGGCGGAAAGCCAGGTGATTTATATATTCGAGTTTTGGTCAAAAAGCACCCCATTTTTGAGAGAAGGGGAGATGATTTGTATGTTTCGATTCCGATTTCATTTTCTCAGGCGGTCTTGGGCGATGAGATCGAGGTTCCAACCTTAGAGGGTAAAAAAATTTTATTGAGAGTTCCACCAGGAACCGAATCGGGAAAGATTTTAAGAATTTCTGGAAAAGGCATTCCTCACTTTTCAGGTTATGGTCGGGGAAACTTATATATTGAATTGACTATCAAAACACCTAAAAAAATTACAAAAAAGCAGAAAGAACTTTTGGAAAAACTGAGAGAAGAAGGAATTTAGCATTCGCCCCCGTAGCTCAATTGGTAGAGCAAGATCCTTTTAAGATCGAGGTTCTCGGTTCGAGTCCGAGCGGGGGCATTATATTTAGAAAATTGGCGAGCTGAGGATTTGTTTTTATTATGAGAAAATTTTATTTGGAAACCTTTGGCTGTAAATTTAATCAGGCTGATTCTGAACTAATGAGAAATATTTTAAAGAAAAATTTTCAGGAAGCCTCAGTGAAAGAGGCTGATTTTGTTATTTTGAATACTTGTGGAGTTGTGAAAAAAACAGAGAGAAAAATAATAAAGAGAGCGTTGGAGCTAAAAAAAATGAGAAAAAAAATAATTTTTGCCGGATGTCTGCCCTTGATTTCAAAAAAAATTTGTAAAAAAATTGCTAATGGTGCGGTGGGGCCGACGAATATCCTGGAATTGTCAAAAGTGATAGAGAAAGTTTTAAAAGGAGATAAATTTTTTTCTTTAAAACAAAAACCGATTGATAAAGCAAAATTGAAATGCTTTAGGATTTTGGAAGATACTTGTTGTGCTATAGTTCCAATTTCCGAAGGATGTATTTCAAATTGCGTCTATTGTGCCACAAAGTTGGCAAAGGGAAAATTGAGAAGTTTTGATAAAAATGAAATTTTAGAAAACATAAAATTGGCTTTAAAGTCAGGAGCAAAAGAAATTCAATTGACCTCACAAGATTTAGCAGTCTATGGGGTAGATAAAGGAAAATGGGATTTGCCAAAATTGTTAAAAGAAATATCAAAAATTGAAGGGAATTTTAAGGTCAGGCTGGGAATGATGAATCCTTTTGGAGCAAAGAAAATTTTTTAAAGCTTGTTAAAGATGATGGAAGATGAAAAATTTTATAAATTTTTACACTTACCATTACAATCCGGAGATGATAAAGTTTTAAAATCGATGAATAGAAACTATAAAGCAAAAGAGTTTTTGGATTTGGTAAAAAAATTTAGAAGAAAATTTAGAAATTCTGTTTTATCAACAGATATTATCGTTGGTTTTCCGACAGAAAATGAAAAGGCTTTTCAAAATACCATCAAAATAATAATAAAAGCAAGGCCCGATATTTTGCATTTATTTAGATATTCAAAAAGAGAGGGGACAGAAGCTGAAAAATTTGGAGATCTTCTTGATAGAATAAAAAAAGAAAGGTCAAGAATTTTAACCAAAATTTGGTTAAAAATCTGCCGAGAAAAAAATAAAAAATATTTGGGCAAAATTTTCAGGGCTTTAATTACTGAAAAAAGAGATAATACCTTTTTGGCTAGATTGAATTCTTATAAAGCAGTGATTTTGAAAGAAGGAAAAGTTGGAGATTTTGCTAAGGTCGGAAATTTTGCTAAAGCTGGAGATTTTGTTAAAGCAAAAATTATTGATACTAAACCCAACTATTTAATTGGAGCAATAACCAAACTCTTACATTAATTTGCCATAGCTTTTTTGTGTAAGAGCTATTTAACGGGAAAAAGTATATTCTTGAATTAAACATATTCTCGAATTAAACATATTCTTGAATAAACATATTTTGAATAAACATATTCTTGCTGAATAAACATATTCTTGCACCATGAACATATTCTTACACCAGTTCTTGCACAAGGATATTCTAACATATTGATATGTAGCCACCGACCTTCCACCAGTTAAGTAATAGAAGATTAAGTTTTTAAATTAGGCAAACTTTATGAAAAATTTCAAGGCAAATCGAATAATTTTACACATTGATATGGACTATTTTTTTGCCCAGGTTGAGGAAAGAGAAAACCCCCAATTTAAAGGGAAACCAGTGGTTGTTGGAGCAGACCCCAAAAAGGGCAAAGGTAGAGGGGTAGTTTCGACGGCTAATTATCTCGCCCGAAAATACGGAATTCATTCTGGTATGCCAATTTCAAAAGCATATCAACTTTGTCCTCAAGCCATATTTTTGCCAGTCAATATCAAACTTTACCAAAAAGTTTCAGAAAAGATAATGGAAATTGTCAAAAAATACTCTTCAGTTTTTGAACAAGTTTCCTTAGATGAAGCTTATTTAGATTTATCAACTTATTTTGTTATGGCTAATAAAGTTGATAAAAATTTTTATTGGAAAAAAGCCGAAGCGTTGGCAAAAAAGCTAAAAAAAGAAATTTGGGAAAAAGAGAAATTGACCTCAACCATTGGCGTTGGCCCCAATAAATTGATTGCCAAAATAGCTTCGGAAAAAGCAAAACCTGATGGGTTATTGATTATTACTTCAAATCAAGTTAAAAATTTTTTAGAACCATTGGATATTAAGGATTTGCCAGGTATAGGACCGAAAACAGCTGAAAAATTAAGGGCTATTGGCATAAATAAAATTAAAGAACTTAAAAAATTATCGAAAGCAAAACTTAAAGATCTTTTTGGAATAGTAGGGGAAAAGCTTTATCAAAGAGCCAGGGGAATTGACGAGAGCCCCGTAACTTCTGAAGAGATTATTAAATCCATTGGCAAAGAACACACTTTTGAAAAGGACACCCGAGATCCGGAAATTATTTTTCCGACTTTTGAAAATATTATCAAAAATGTCTATCAAGAGCTCGTCAAAAATAAATTTTCTTTCAAGACCATAACTGTTATCTGTCGTTATCATGGTTTTGAAACTCACACCAAATCAAAAACCTTAAAAATACCTACTCAAGATTTTGAAATTTTAAAAAAGGAGGCTAAAAAATTTCTTTTGAAGTTTCTAATTGAAAAACCAAAGCCTATCCGGTTGATTGGTTTGAGGGTATCGACTTTTTGCTTATAATTATAATTATGTTAGAATAAAAAATGATGAAAAGAAAAATAGTTTCAGTCTTTTTGTTGATAATTTTAATCGGTTTTGGCTTTTTAGCTGGTTATTTTTTTGGTAAATTCAAGGTTGTTTGTCCTGTCTGTCCACCTCAAGACATTGATTTTTCTCTTTTTTGGGAGGCCTATCACCAGCTAAAAGAGAGATTTGTCAACCCTGAAAAAATTGAAATTCAAAAAATAATTTACGGGGCTATTTCAGGAATGGTAAAATCTTTAGGAGATCCCTATACTGTTTTTTTAAATCCCGAAGAGGCAAAAAAATTTGAAGAAGATATTAAAGGTTCTTTTGAGGGAATTGGGGCTGAAATCGGAATTAAAAAAGGACAACTTTTAATTATTTCCCCATTGGAAGACACACCGGCCCAAAAGGCTGGATTGCGACCCGGTGATAAAATTTTAAAAATTAATGATGTTTTAACTACTGATTTGACTATTGATGAGGCAGTAAGTTTAATCCGGGGGCCAAAAGGGACTGAAGTAACTTTAACAATTTTTCGAGAAGGATGGGACGAGGCAAAAGAATTTAAAATTACCCGGGCCTTAATTAAAATTCCTTCTCTCAAATTAGAAATAAAAGAAACATCTAACAAAGAACTAGTTGCTCATCTAAGACTTTTTCATTTTTTTGAGGGAACAAGTCGTGAGTTTAATCGAATAGGAAATGAGATTTTGGAATCAAGGGCAAAAAAAATTATTTTAGATTTAAGAAATAATCCTGGAGGAGTACTTCAAGAAGCCGAAGAAATTGCCGGTTGGTTTTTGAAAAAGGATCAGATTATGGTGATAGTTGAAGGGAAAGAGAGAGAGGAGCATCGCACTAAAAGAGATGGACAATTTTCAGATTATCCAGTAGTGATTTTGATCAACAATGGTTCAGCTTCTGGGGCAGAGATTTTAGCTGCTGCCCTAAAAGATAATCGAGGAATAAAAATAGTTGGAGAAAAATCCTTCGGTAAGGGCTCAGTTCAAGAGCCAAATCTTCTCAGCGACAAATCTCTTCTTAAAGTCACCACTGCTAAATGGCTTACCCCTAAAGGACATTTAATTGATGAGGTGGGATTGACGCCGGATGAAATAGTAGAGATGACCGAAAATGATTATGAGGCCGGTCGCGATCCTCAACTGGATAAAGCTCTTGAATTAATTGAAAAAATGTGATAACTAAAACAGAAAGAGCCTATGAAAGTCATTCTTTTGAAAGACATTGATAAATTAGGAAAAAAATACGAGATAAAAGAGGTAAAAGATGGCTATGCCAGAAATTTTTTAATTCCTAAAGGATTGGTAAAACCAGCTACTAAAGAAACCCTAAAATGGCTGGAGATTCAAAAAGAAATCGAGGCAAAAAAGGCTGAGGAGGAGTTGAAAAAAATTCAAGAAATAGCTTCAGCTATTGATGGTCAGGAAGTAACAATTCCGGTTAAGGTGGGTGAGGAGGGACAACTTTTTGAGTCAATTACCGCCCCAAAAATATTAGAAAAATTAAAAGAACTTGGTTTTGAAATTAAAAAAAGCCAACTCGATCTTCCAGCGCCAATTAAAGAACTGGGTGAATTTCCGGTCAAAATTCATTTTGAGCACAATTTAGAAGCAGAAATAAAACTCATTGTAATTGAAGAAAAATAATTTACTTTTGTAAATCCTTACGAATCTACGAATTTTTTACGAATCTACGAATATCTAATTTCGGTTCAGAATCTATTTATTCGTAAATTCGTACTGATTCGTAAATTCGTAAGAAAAAACTACCTACGGCACGCTATATTTTTATCGCTGGTGGAGTTATGTCTGGCATTGGCAAAGGAACAGCAGTGGCAGCCATTGGAAGGATTTAAAGTCAAAGGGATTTAAAATTACCGCAATTAAAATCGATCCCTATATCAATGTCGATGCCGGAACAATGAATCCCATAGAACATGGGGAAATTTTTGTTACTGATGATGGGACAGAATGCGACCAAGATGTCGGCAATTATGAGAGATTTTTAAATGAGAACTTGACCACCGCCAATTACATCACTACAGGCAGAGTATATCAGGCGGTAATAGAAAGAGAAAGAAATTTAGAATATGGGGGGAGGTGTGTTGAGGTTGTTCCCG
>FWPV01011774.1_pt1 | contig 13774 bp, 9 predicted proteins | sample 2228371 | NCBI WGS metagenome assembly FWPV01 (sample SAMEA103939776, study PRJEB20133) | metagenome | reverse complement strand
CATCGCGCCGTTGGCGGCGAAGCTCAGGGGCAGGATCTCGGGGATGGTGCGCATCCAGCCGTCCCAGCTGGCCTTGTCCTTCGGGTCGCTGGGGTCGGTCAGCAGGGCGTAGCTCTTGATGTACGGCTGCGTGTCGACGGTCCAGCCGCCGTCGCGCGGCGCCCACCAATCGTGGCCGAGGCCCATCGGGTAGGTGCCGTCCTGGTCCTGCATGTACATCATGATTCCCAGGCCCAGCTGCTTGATGTTGGACAGAGCGGCGGTCTTCTTGGCGGCGAGCTTCGCCTGCGCGAAGACCGGGAACAGGATCGCGGCCAGGATCGCGATGATCGCGATGACGACCAGCAGTTCGATGAGAGTGAATGCTTTGCGCTTCATTGGATTGAATCCACCTTTGGATGGTTGGAAGGGGTCGTGGTGCTGCCCCGAACGTCGAGGCCGCACGGAAGGACGAGGTCAAGGGACTCCGGCGTCTCGCCCCGGATGCAGCGCACCAGGACGTCGATCGCCTTCGAGCCGATGTCGACGAGCGGTTGGGAGACGGAGGTGAGCGGGGGCTCCACCTCGTCGCAGAAGGCGGTGGAGTCGAACCCCACCACGGAAAGCCGTTCGGGAACGGGGACGCCGTGCAGCCGGGCGCGGCGCACCACGTCGGCCGCGACGCCGTCGTGCTGGCAGACCAGGGCGGTGTGACGCGGGCCGGCGGCCAGGTACCGGTCGATCTCGCTCCAGTCCTGAGAGCCGGGGTAGGCGAGAACGTCCGAGTCGGCGACCTGGACTCCAAGGCGCCCCATCCAGCGGCGGAACGCATCGATCCGCTCTTGGGTCTCGGTGAACGGGCGGCTCTCGCCCATCACGAAGCCGATCCGGCGGTGGCCCAGGTTCCACAGGTGCTCCACGGCCAGGCGGATGCCGCCGTCGTTGTCGCAGCGCACGCTCGGGAAGCGGTTCTGCAGCTGCGAGGTGGGGGTGTGGATGAGCACTAGGGGCACCCGCGAGGCGAGCAGCATCCGCACGTTCTCCTCGGCGGGCATCGTGCTGTACCACACCAGGCCGTCGAAGCGCCCGTCGTTGATTCCGTCGTCGGGCGCGCCGCCCATCAGCTTCGGGCACAGCGTCAGGGAGTAGCCGTGCCGGAAGGCGCCGTCGATGAGGCCGTCCATCAGCGCCGCGAAGTAGCGCGAGCCGTGGGAGAACACCGGTCGGGCGAAGCCGATGCCGTGCAGAATCCCGATGTTCCACGTCTGGCCGTCGCGGAAGCTCCGGGCGAACACGTTGCAGCGGTAGCCCAGCTCCTGGGCCGCTTGGCGGACCCTCTCGGCGGTGGCGGTGCTGACCCGCACCGTGCTGGCTCGGCCGTGCAGAACGCGCGACACGACGACGGGAGAGACTCCCGCCTTCTTCGCCACGTCGCGCATCGTCACAGCCATCGTCGGCCTCTCGGTCGGTTGCGGTCTACAGGTTCGCCCCGTTCGCTCGGATCGTGTCCCGGTACCAGAAGAAGGAGTCCTTCGGCACGCGCCGCTGGGTGGCGTAGTCCACGTAGACCAGGCCGAAGCGGCGGTTGTAGCCGAAAGCCCACTCGAAGTTGTCGAGGAAGGACCAGTGGAGATAGCCCTGCACCTTCGCGCCGTCCTCGGCCGCCTTGGCCAGCTGGCGCAGGTGCCGGCGAGTGTAGTCGATGCGCTGGGGATCGTGGACTCCGCCGTCCAGCGCGATCCAGTCCATTCCGGCGAGCCCGTTCTCGGTTATGACGATCGGCTTGCCGTAGCGGTTCCAGAAGTGCATCGGACCCCAGTAGAGGCAGCGCTCGTCCACGGTCCAATCCATCATCGTCTTGGCCGCGCCGACGCTCTCGGGGGTCTGGAGCGGCTTGCCGTCCGGACCGGCGGACACTTCGTAGCCCGTGTAGATGTTCAGCCCGATGAAGTCGATCGGCTCGGCGATGGTCCGCATCTGCTCCTCGGTGAACTTGGGCGCCGCAGGGCCGAAGACCTCGAGGGCCTGCTCGGGATACCGCCCGAAAACGATCGGGTCGATCCACCAGCCCATGCTCCACGCCGAACCCGGCGAGGCGTCGAGCGTGCGCGACGCGGCCGCGGCCACGTCCGCGGGGTTGGAAGGGTCCTTCGGGATGCCGGGTCCGACCGCCGGCACCAACCCGACGCTGCACCCCGGGGACAGCGAGCGGAGCACCCTTGTGGCCGCTCCGTTGGCCACCAGCGTGTTGTGCGAAGCGAGCAGGACCTCGTCGAAGCGCAGCCGGTCTCCCGGAGCGTGGTGGCCGGAATGGAGACCGAGATTGATGAAGCACTGCGGCTCGTTCAGCGGCATCCAGCGCTTCACCCGGTCGCCGAGCCTCTTGGCGACGATCTCGGTGTAGTCGGCGAACCATGCAGGGCTGTCGGGATTGAGCCACCCGCCACGCCGGTAGAGGGCCAGAGGGAAGTCCCAGTGGAACAGCGTCACCCACGGCTCGATGCCCGCCTCCAGCAGGGCGTCCACGAGCTTGTCGTAGAAGGCCAGCCCCTTCTCGTTGACGGCGCCGACGCCCTCGGGAAGAACGCGGGGCCAGGACACGCTGAAGCGGTAGGCGTTCACGCCGAGCTCGCGCATCAGCGCGACGTCCTCGGCCCAGCGGCGGTAGTGGTCGCACGCCACGTCGCCGGTGTGCCCGTGGTACACCGCGCCGGGCTTTCGGCAGAACATGTCCCAAACGCAGGGCCCGCGGCCGTCCTCGCTGGCCGCCCCCTCGATCTGATACGCGGCCGTCGCGACGCCCCAAGCGAACCCCTTGTCGAACCTGTCCATGTCGATCCATCCCGGCAACTTGCGTGCCGTACGGACATGATACACCGATATAGTCGCGGCGGTATACCGATGTATCGCGCAATTTTGCGGGAATTCCCGCTCGAACGTGCGGACCGCCGTTGGCGAGCGCCGATCTTGAGCAGGTAACGTGCCCCGTTAGCTGGAGCCCATGTCCGAGGGATGGATCGCTTGGGATCGGATTCTGTACGGCGGGGACTACAACCCCGACCAGTGGCCGGAAGAGGTTTGGAGCGAGGACGCGCGCCTGATGCGCGTCGCCCGCTGGAACACTGCCACCGTGCCCGTGTTCTCCTGGGCGCGCCTCGAGCCCGAGGAGGGCCGCTATGACTTCGCCTGGCTCGATCGGGTGTTCGAGGCGCTCGAGAAGGAGGGCGTGGGCGTGTGCCTCGCCACTTCCACGGCCTCGCAGCCGGCGTGGGTCGACGAGAAGTACCCCGACGTGCTGATCACCGACCCGGACGGGGTGCGGAGGCGGCACGGCAATCGGCACTCGTTTTGCCCCAACAGCGCGAACTACCGCAGGCTGTCGGTGGCGCTGGCCGATAGGCTCGCGCAGCGGTACGGACGCCGTCCGAGCGTGCGCCTGTGGCACGTCAACAACGAGTACGGCACCATCTGCTACTGCGAGAACTGTGCGGCGGCTTTCCGCAGGTGGCTCCAGAAGCGCTACGGCACCCTCGACGAGCTGAACCGGCGGTGGTACACGGCGTTCTGGGGCCACACCTACACCGACTGGCGGCAGGTGGAGCCGCCGTATCAGAACGGCGAGGGCAGCATCCAGGCCCTGCGCATCGACTACCACCGGTTCCAGTCCGAAAGCCTGTTGCGGTGCTTCGTCGCCGAGCGGAACGCCATCCGCCGATGGTCGCCGGGGGTGCCCGTCACGACCAACCTGATGGGAACGTTCTTCAACTTGGACTACCACCGGTGGGCCAGGGAGATGGACGTCGTGTCCTGGGACAACTACCCTTGGCCCAGCGCCCGGCCTCAGGACGTGGCGTTCTACCACGCCCTGCACCGAGGCATGCGCGGCGGACAGCCGTTCCTGCTGATGGAACAAAGCCCCTCGCAGCAGAACTGGCAGCCCTACAACAAGCTCAAGGCGCCGGGCAGGCTTCGGCTGCAGTCGTTCCAGACCCTTGCCCACGGGGCGGACAGCGTGATGTACTTCCAGTGGCGCCGGGGACGCGGGGGATGCGAGAAGCTCCACGGGGCGGCGGTCGAGCACGGCGGCGACGAGACGAACCGCGTGTTCCGCGAGGTGGCGCGGATCGGAGCCGAGCTGGAGTCCCTCGGCACGGCGACGATCGGCGGGCGCACCCCGGCTCGCGCGGCGGTGGTGTTCAGCTGGGAGAGCTGGTGGGCGATCCGCTACTCCAGCGGTCCCAGCCGCGACCTGGACTACCCGGCGGTGGTGCGCTCCTTCTACGCCGCCCTGCACCGGCTGGGCATCGCCGCCGACGTGGTGGGTCCGGACGCCGACTTCGAACCCTACGACCTGATCGTTCTGCCTCTGCTGACCATGGTTCCCCGCGAGCTGGGCGAGCGGCTGGAGGCGCAGGTGCGCAAGGGAGCCGCGCTGGTGGCGACACCGTTCACTGGCCTGGTGGACGAGACCGACCTGGTGTATCGGGAGGGGGCCCCGGGGCCGCTCTCGGAAGTGCTCGGCGTGTTCGTCGAGGAGACCGACGCGCTCCTGCCCGACGAGCAGAACGCCGTGCGGTTCTCGGACGGATCGAGGGCCTCGGCCAGGCTGCTGTGCGACCGGATCCGGCTGCGGGGGGCGGAGCCGATCGGCTTCTACGAGAGGGCGTTCTACGCCGGCGAGCCGGCCGCCACCAGGAGCGCCTGCGGGAGCGGCGTCGGCTATTACCTGGCGACCTACTTGGACGACAGCGGCCTGCGCGCGTTCCTAAGGTCCGTGTGCGCGGAGCGGGGCATCACGTCGCCGTTGGCCGGAGGCGCCGAGCCGCCCGAAGGCGTCGAGGTGGCCCAGCGCCTCCAGCCGGACGGCCGGTTGCTCACCTACCTGCTGAACCACACGGAGGAGGAGCGCGCGGTGCAGATGCCGTCGGGCGGCAAAGACCTGCTGACCGGCGAGGCAGTGGGTCCGAGGGTGACCTTGGAGCCGTTGGCGGTGCGCATCGTCGCGCACTAGCCGGTCCCGGGCCGTCGGCCCAAGGCCGCGGTATCGTGGCCGGACGCTCCGCGTTCTCTCGGGGCGCGGAGCAACACGAATGAAGTCCACCCTCTTGGCGGCGCTGTTCGCGGGCGCCCTCGCCGCTTCGTCGGCCGCCGAAACGTTCGGAGCGCTGTCCTACGATCCTCCCGCCGGCGAGAAGAGGATCTCCCCGCACGCCGTCACCTTCTCGTCGATCGTCGACAGCGACTTCGTCGTAACCCTTCTGTTCCGTCACACGGCTTCGAAGGGATCGGCCGCCGAGGATTTCCGGGCCGAGTGGCAGACGCGCGTTCGGGATGCGCTGAACGTGTCCGAGCAAGCGAAGGGGGACTCCATCGAGCTGCCCGATGGCTGGACGCTGACCCTGGGAACGTCGCCTGCGAAGGTCGAGGACGTGTCGTACTACGTGATGCTCGGTGTGTACACGGGCCACGGCGTTCGCGCCGCGGTTCGAGTCGCCTTCACCAACGCGAAGGACCTGGAGAAGGTCGCGGAGTTCTTCGATGCGATCCGGCCGATCTCCGACGCCCCCAAGCCTCCGGAATCGCTGCCGGCGTCGGGGTTCTCGATGGCGGTGCCGAAGGGCTTCGTGCAAAGCGGCAACTGGCACGTGAAGACGATCGTGTCCGAGGTCCAGGGTCGCAAGACGTACACGTCGCTGCACTTCCGGCTTGTGGATCCCGTTCCGGCCAAGGGGAACATGGGCGATACGCTGTTCGGGCTGGGGAAGACCAGTCTGCCGTCGAACATTCCGGTCGGAACGGTGGTGCTCCGTCGCTACGTGGGCGCCGGGTTGCCCGCGTGGTTCTTGGTCGGGCGTGGCCGCGAGGAGGGCCGCAAGGCTGACACCCTCTTCTCGCTGTTCCTGATCGACCTGGGCACTGCTTGGCAGCCGTTGGTGGTCGCGCAGACGTACGAGGACCCGGACGGCACGGATGGCTCGGCCATCGCCGCCAGCGGCGCGCAGAGCTTCGCGAAGAGCGCCCAGCTCGCGGAGGAGGCTCTGAAGGACGTCACGTGTCCGGGAGTGGTCAGCAACGGCCTGGCCACCGTGGGAGCCTTGGTCGGCGAGTATTCGTTCGGCAAGGCCAGCGACGTGGCGTGGGAGAAGATGTCGGTCGGCGCCATGCCCTTGAGTCCCGCCACAGGTTCGGGATCCCTCAAGCTGTCAGCGGATGGAACCTATCGCTGGGCCGAGGCCGGCAAGCCCGACGAGACCGGAAAGTGGGAGTTCTTCAAGGACCTGCTGGCGCTGTCTCCCGACGGCGGCGAGGCGCGGAAGCTCCGCTTGGCCGCCCTCTCGCGGTTCGCCTCCGGCGAGAAGCTGCTGATTCTGCTGGACCGGTTGGACGATCCGGTGAACGCCCTGACGGTCGGCCGCCTCGACGGCTACTTCCTCACGAAGCCGCAGAAGTAGGGCCCGCAGAGCGGCTGCGGCGTCCGTCATCCGGGGGTCGGTCCCGGGACCCGTCCGCTTTGGAATGGAATCTGCAGTCTTAACCTTGGTTGGTCCAAGCTGGAGACTGCGATGAACAGGTTGCTCGTTGCGGCGCTCTTCGTGGGGGCGGTCGCTTCGTTGAACGCGGCCGACACGTTCGGCGCCCTTTCCTACGAACCCCCCAAGGGTGAAGCGAGGCTCTCGCCCCACTTCCTTCAGTATGTCGAGACGTCAGGTTCCTCCGCGCGGTTGATCACCGTCTTCCGCCACCTGCCTTCCGTCGGCTCCGCCTCGGGGGACTTTCAGGAGGAATGGAAGTCCAGGGTCAAGAGCATGCCCGCGGAAATCGCGCCCACCGGCGACCCGAAGACCGAGACGACGGTTCTGCCCGGCGGCTGGACGAGGGTCCAAGGCGGTGCGGAGAACGAAGCCGGGAACTCCACGATGGCCTTGGCCGTGTTCTCGGGGCATGGGGTACGGGCGTCGGTCCGGTTGGCGGCGTACGGAGATTTCGGGTACCGATACCAAGCGTTGGAGGCATTCACGGCGCTCGTGGACTCGATCCGACCCCTCTCCGACGTTCCCCAGCCCGTTGCCTCGCTACCCAGGTCGGCGTTCCTGATCCGGATTCCCCGTGAGTTCCGGCAGCTCGGAGCGTGGTACGAAAGGGCCACGTTCGGCACCGTCGACGGGCGCAAAACCCCTATGGCAGTGAAGTTTCGGCTGCTTGATCCGATTCCGGTCCAGCGCGGCACGGACCCTACCGCCGTGCTGAACTCGCTCGCGAGGACCAACGTGCCCGGCAACGTGTCCATGCCGCCGATTGCTCTCCGGCGGTTCGTGGGCGCCGGCTTGGCCGCATGGGTTCAGGTCGGTCTGGCGCGGGAGGCCGGCGAGGCCTCGGCCACGCTGTACTCGATGTTCCTCATCGACCTGAGCCCGCTTCCGGTGTTCCAGCCGTTGCTCGTGGCCCAGAGCTACCGTGTTCCTGCGGGGGCTGATCCCAAAGCCTACACGACCGCCGGTTTGGACGCCTTCTTTGGGAGCGTTCTCGAGATGGAGGAGCTGCTGAAAGGCATCGAATGCAGCGGAGCCAAGCTTGGAGAAACCGTCGTGGACGCCTCGATTCTCGTCGGAGATTACAAGTTCGGCAAGGCGAACGGAGTCCGGTGGGACAAGGTCCAAGGCTTCGAGATGCTGGGGGTCTATCCCGCCCGGCGTTCGGGGACGCTGCGGCTCGCCGCCAACCGGTCCTATCGGTGGAGGGAGGACGGGAAGGCGGAGGAGACGGGGCGCTGGGCCGTCGAGAAGGACATGCTGGTTCTGACACCAAACAACGGGGAGGCCCGTATGCTTCGGATCGCCGCGCACTCGACGTTCACAGACGGGGTGCTCTTGATCCTGGTGGAGGAGCACTACGTGGTGAACGCCCTGTCCGTTCGGAACGCCGACGATTACTTCGTGGCCCCGCTGAGGAGGTAGCGGACGGGCGATTCGGGCCCTCGAGTCCTGGGACTCGAGCTTTCCACTTCCGAAACTGAACGATAGGCTGAGGTTCAGCCAACCATAGGTGAACGCCATGAAACGGTTCCTGATGGCTGCGCTTCTGGGTTGCGCCGCGGTTTCGTCGCACGCGGACTACGCGATGTTCGGGGCGCTGTCGTTCGATTCCCCACAAGGAGCGAAGGCGCAGGTATCGCCTCTCTGGATGTCCTTCACCTTGCGGCAGGGCGATCGCTCCGCTACGGTGACGGTGTTCCGGCACCGGATCGCGAAGGGCTCCGCGACAGAGGACTTCCGCGAGGAGTGGCAGTCGCGCGTCAAAGAGGATCTCAAGGTTTCGGCCGAACCGAAGGTGGAGTCCCTCGAGATGCCCAACGCGTGGACGAGAACCGTTGGGTTCGCCCGCGAGCAGTCCCAGGGCCGCTCCGTTGCGCTGACGGTGTTCTCGGGCAGGGGAGTTCGCGCCTCGGTGCGAGCGGTGTCCGACGATCCGAAGCTGGCGGTTTGGGACGCGCCGTTCTTTTCTGCGTTCCTCGGATCGGTCCGACCCCTCACCGAGCCCCGTGCCCCGGCCGACCGGATCCTCCTGCCCTCGTCCTTCTCGGTGGCGGTGCCGGACGGATTCCTCCCCTACGGCGCATGGTTCCGAAAGAAACTGCCCGAGGCGGGCTCCTTCAAGGATCGATGGGTGCAGTTCACGTTTCTGGATCCCTTTTGGGCGCCGAAGGAGGGGTGGGCCGCTCTCACGCGGATGGTGACGCTGCCAAAGGAGCAGTTGCCCGCTTGGTACCGAGAGCTGATGGGGAATCCTTTGCTGGGAGACATGCCTTTCCCGGATCTCTTTCTCTTCCGGGCAGTGGGGCCGGGCTTTCCGACCGCAGTCCTCTGCGCAGTCAAGGAACAGGGACCCTTGACGAAGCGCCTGTTCTCGCTGCACCTCATCGACCTCGGCCACATGTGGCAGCCTCTGTTGGTGGTGGAGACGGTCGAGGGCGGGCTCGCTGGACAGGGTGCAGTCGAAGAGCTGCTGGCCGCGGTGCGGGTTCCGGGTTGGTCCGTGAAGGCTCCGAGCATTCCCCGCGAGCTTCTCGTGGGCGAGTATGGCTTCGGCAAGGCCGGATTGAAGCCAGGTGACTTTTGGATGCCGAGTTCGCTGAAGGTCGTCGGAGTATCCCCAGCGTCGCGTTCGGGATCCCTTCGGCTCTCCGCGGACGGAAGCTACGTTTGGGCGGAAGAAGGCAAGGGGGAAGAGAGCGGCCGTTGGGCCGTCGAGGCGGACCTGCTCGTTCTGACTCCCGGTTCGGGATCGCCCCGAAAGCTGCGGGTGGCAGCGGCCGGTCAGCCTGCGTCTTGGGTCAAGTACCTGATGCTGCTGGATCGTTCGGTCCTGCCGGTGAGCCTGCAGGCGATCCGGAACTTGGACAACGTCTTCTTCGCATTGTCGAAGAAGTGAGGACCGTGCAGAGGAAAGGTCAACCGTCCTGCCTTGCCTTCGAAGACAACGATCCGGCTCAGAGAATCACTCCATGACCATGAAAGCCCTTCCTGTGCGCGCACTTCCTTGGCTCGCCTTCCTGTTGCTGGCCGCCGCCTCCGCGCGGGCGGAGCGGTACGGCGTCTTCGAGTACACGCCTCCTCCGGGTCAGAGGACCGAGGACGTGGAGGGCGTCACCTTCAGCGAGGAGCAGCCGAACAACACATCGTTCATCGTCTACTCCCGGCCTTCGCGCCACCAGGGGTCTCCTCGGGACGCCTTCTTCTGGGAGTGGCGACGATGGACGTTCCAGCGCGAGGTGCCCGAACCCGAGGAAGATTCGCTGCCTGGCGGCTGGATGGTGGCGTACCAGAACGAGACAGACAGGAATTCCGACGTTTCCCGAAGCGTGCGGGTGTACATCGGGCACGGCGTGCGGGCATCGGTCGTGGTGACGTCGTTCGGCAAGGAGGCGGTTCAGCGCCATGGAGAGAAGCTCGATGCGGCCATCAAGAGCCTGAAGCTCGTCGATCCTCGGCCTGTTCCGTTGCCGTCCGGCTTCTCCCTCCAGGCCCCCAAGTCGTTCCAGCAGGACCAGGGCCTGTTCTATCGGTGGGAACCCGCGAGGGTGTCTCCCGAGGACGACTCGGTCGGCGTGTCGGTGAGGGTGTTGGAGCCGATCCCAACCAAGGACTCGGCCGGCAAGGAGCACGATGCGTACGACGCGCTGAGCTTCTTGGCTCGCACGGAAGTCGGGCCCATGGCGGCGGCCGGCCACTTGCTGGTGCGGCGGCGGATCGGCAATGGCGCGTTCGCTTGGTTCCTCGCGACGGAGGCGAGGATGGACGAGTCTGAGCAGAAGGTCAGGGTTCCCCTGAGGGTGACGTCGCTGCTCCTCGTTCCGATTGGTGAGGTGTGGGTTCCGATCGTGGCCCACCATGGGTTCTCGACTCGCCGCGAGCTGGAGCAGGCGAAGCTGGAGGCGGCGGTGCGGCGGAGTCTGGATCAGTCGTCGGTCCTGCTGGAGGAGTTCCTCGCCACCATCAGGGTCCATGGTCAAGCAGCCATGGGATGGGAGCCCGACTCGCTGGTGGGTGACTGGAAGGCCGGCAACGGGGCGAATCCGAACGTGTATGTGCTGGATCCTCGGACGGGGGATCGAACGCGCTTCGAGATCGGCTCGAGCCTTCAGCTCCTGAAGGACGGCTCCTTCTCGGGGATTCTGAAAGGCAAAAGGATGCAGGGCAAGTTCCGCGTGGACGGCGACCGCTTGGTCCTGTCCCCCAGCACGGGGCAGGCGGTTGTCTACCGCATCGCCTCCCTCTCCGAGCCCCACCCCGGCCGCAGAGCCTTGCTGCTCGTTCCGGCCGAACGGTATCCGACGGTGAACGCCATGAGCATCAGCGGCCCGGGAACGCTGTTGCTGCTCGCCTCCGGCGGCTAGGGGCATGAATCGGGCTTCAGGACCTCCCTCGCGTCGGCCGGAGCAACGCGGAGGCCTCACAGGGCGCTCCGCGCCCGCCAACCGGAAGCGTCCGGGCGCCGTGGAAGTGGGTCGTTGGTCGCCTGCACCCTGATCTGGCACGGTTCTTCCTTCAAAGATGAACCTTGGGTGATCGCCATGAACCGATTGTTCCGCATGCTGCGTTTGCTCTCTGTCCTGTGCCTGCTGACCGCCTTCGCCAAGGCGGAGCGTTACGGCGTCTTCGAGTTCACGCCCCCTCCGGGCGAGAGGGGCGAGGCTCCGGAGGCGGTCTCGTACTCCGAGCCGATCGGCAAGGGCTCGCGACTGATCCTGTTGGGCCGGCCGTCTCCTCACGAAGGCGCGGGGCATCTCGCCTTCGTCTGGGAGTGGCGCCGATGGATGTTCGAGCGCGATTTTCCGTCTCCCGAGGTGCGCCAGCTTCCTGACGGCTGGACGGAGTTCCATTCCACGAAGACAACCGAGTCGTCCAAGAGGAGCCTGTTCGTGTACGTGGGGCACGGCAAGCGCGCCTCGGTGGTGGTGGATTCAGCCGGGCAGGAAGCCATGGATCGGCATGCCGAAGCGATCGAAATCGCGACGGCCAAGCTGCGCTTGGTTCCGCCCTCGCCGAAGCCGCTTCCGGCCGGCTGCTCGATCGGCGAGCCCAAGGGGTTCGTTCGCGAAGGACCGTGGCTCGTCAGGAAGGAGCCGGCGAAGTCGGGTTCTGCCGACGATCAGGTGGAGGTTCGGGTGCGGGTCTTGGATCCGATCGAGGCCAAGGATGCCGATGGCAACGCGCACTCGGAGTCGGACCTCCTGTTCTTCCTCGTGCTGACCGCGGTGCACCCGATCGGTGCGGACATGGGGGACGTGGTCTTCCAGCGGTGGATCGGCGATAAGGTGCCCGCTTGGTTCGTTCCCGTCGAGGCCAGGATCAGCGGGGCCACGATCGGGGACGAGGCGCCGTTGCAGGTGTCGTCGGTGTTCCTCGTCCCGGCGGGCGACGTGTGGATCCCCATCGTGGCGCACCAGCTGTATCGCCCGTGGCTCTCCCGCGACGTCGGGCCCGAGTTGGATGCGCAGACGCGGCAGAGCTTGGAGCAGTCGTCGGCGCTTCTGGAGGAGTTCCTCGCCTCCGTGCGCCTCAACGGCAAGGGGGCGAACCTGGTGGAGGCCGATTGGATCGTGGGGGACTGGAAGGCCGAGGACGGAGAGAAGCTCCAAGTGAACGACTTCCGAACCGGAGGCCGAGCGATCTTCGAGACGGGTTCCAGCCTGCAGCTGGCGAAGGGCGGCGGGTTCTCGGGAACGCTGTCCGGGAGGAAGATGCAGGGCAAGTTTCGCGTGGAGGGCGACCGACTGATCCTTTCCCCGAGCGCCGGGTCCGAGGTGGTCTACCGGATCGCCGCCTTCAAGGAGGAGATCCGTGGGCGCAAGGCGCTGCTGCTCGTGCCCGCCGACCGGTACAAGGCGGTCAATGCCCAGAGCATCAGCGGCAAAGGCACGCTGCTGCTGACCACCGAAGGAAGCTAGGTTCCTCCGGAAAAACGAACGTCGGGGAGCGGCCGAAGGCCGCTCCCCGGTCTTTTCGGGTACGGATCAGGCCGCGCAGAGGCGCAGAATCTCGCGGACTTGGGCCGGGCCGATGTCTCGCCGCTCGCCCAGCACCACGCCCCTCTTCTCGAGCCTCGGCGGCACCTGGTCCACGGCGTTCTCGGCCCCGTACTCCGCCAAGCGGGTCTTCACGCCGAGCAGGCGGAAGAACTCCTCCGTCTTCTCGATGGCCGCCTGAGCCCTCTCCTCCTCGCTTCCGGAGAGACCCCAGACGCGCGCGCCGTACTGCGCGAGCTTCGCCTTCTTGTCGGCGAACTTGAAGCGCCAGACGGCCGGCATCACGACGGCCAGCGTCTGGCCGTGGTCCATGCCATACAGCGCCGTCAGCTCGTGCCCGATGCCGTGCGTGGCCCAGTCCTGAGGCACCCCCAGGCCGATGATGCCGTTGAGCGCCATGGTGGCGGTCCACATCATGTTGGCGCGGAGCTGGTAGTCGTGCGGGTGCTCCAGCAGCTTCGGTCCGATCTCAATCAGCGTGGAGAGGATCGCCTCGGCGAACCGATCCTGCAGCGGGGCGTCCGCAGGGTACGTCATGTACTGCTCCATCGTGTGCGCGAAGGCGTCCACCACGCCGTTGGCCGTCTGTCGCGGGGGCAGAGTGAAGGTGGTTTCCGGGTCGAGGATCGAGAACTTCGGGTAGACGAGCGGGCTGTAGAACGCCAGCTTCTCGCGGGTCTCGTCGCGCGAGATCACCGAGTTCCCGTTCATCTCCGAGCCCGTGGCGGGCAGGGTCAGCACGCTGCCCAAGGGCAGGGCCGCCTCGACCTTGGCGTGCTTGGACAGGATGTCCCACGGCTCGCCCTGGAACGGCACCGCCGCGGCGATGAACTTCACCGCGTCCAGCACGGAGCCGCCGCCGACCGCCAGCACGAACCCCACGCCCTCCTTCCGGCACAGATCCACGGCCCTCATGCAGGTCTCGTAGCGGGGGTTCGGCTCGATGCCTGCGAACTCCAGCACATCGCGGCCGGCCAGCGCCTCGCGGACCTGGTCGTACACGCCGTTCTTCTGGATCGAGCCCCCGCCGTAGGCGAACAGGACCTTCTGATCGGCGGGCACCAAACGCCGCAGCTCCGCGATGGTGCCTTTGCCGAACACAAGCTCCACAGGGTTTCGGTAGGTGAAGTTGTTCATCCGTTGACTCCTTGTGGGCAAGAGGTTACTTCAAGCGCAGGGGGCGCGCCGGACCCGGGCCGGGACACGCGAGCGGCGCAACTCCTTCCGCATCCTGGTGGGGGTGGCGCTGCCGCTGCTGGCTGCCGGCCT
>FWPV01009266.1_pt1 | contig 13775 bp, 16 predicted proteins | sample 2228371 | NCBI WGS metagenome assembly FWPV01 (sample SAMEA103939776, study PRJEB20133) | metagenome | reverse complement strand
CCCGAAGAACATAGAAGACTACATAGCCCTTGGTGGTTACAGTGCCCTGGCTAAGGTTCTTTCAGAAATGACACCGCAGTCGGTTATTGATGAAATCAAGAGGGCTAACCTGAGAGGCAGGGGTGGCGGTGGCTTCCCGGCAGGCGTAAAGTGGGAGACCACCCGTAATGCACCCGGCGAGATCAAGTATGTAATTGTTAATGCTGACGAGGGTGACCCCGGGGCGTACATGGACCGCAGCTTGCTGGAAGGCAATCCTCATAGTGTGCTGGAGGGTCTAATTATCGGTGCTTATGCCATCGGCTCTCACGAGGGCTTCATCTATGTACGGCAAGAGTACCCGCTGGCAGTCGAAAATATCACGATAGCTCTGGAGCAGGCAAGAAAATACGGCTTGCTGGGCAAGAATATCCTCGGCTCCGGCTTCGATTTCGATGTGAGGATACATAGAGGTGCAGGCGCATTCGTATCCGGAGAATCCAGCGCCCTGATGAACGCTATAGAGGGGAAGGTGGGCGAGCCGCGCCCCAAGTACATCCGCACCGCCGTGAGCGGCATCTGGGGAAGGCCAAGCAATCTGAACAATGTGGAGACATGGGCTACCGTGCCTCTGATAATCAACAAGGGCGCAGATTGGTTTACCGGCATCGGAACCAAGGGCAGCAAGGGTACCAAGATTTTCTCCCTCGTAGGCAAGGTGAACAATACAGGTCTGGTCGAAGTGCCTATGGGGATGACACTGAGGGACATCATTTACAAAATAGGCGGCGGCATACGGGATGGCAAGAAATTCAAAGCAGTCCAGACCGGCGGTCCTTCAGGGGGTTGCATTCCCGAACAATATCTCGATCTGCCAGTTGATTTTGATTCACTCGGGTGGAGTTATCCCTGAGAGATTGCTTGATACCCCTGTAGATTTCGACGAGCTTGACAAAGTGGGTTCCATGATGGGTTCAGGGGGCATGATCGTAATGGACGACGCCACATGCATGGTTGACGTGGCCCGGTACTTCCTCAACTTTCTAGCCGACGAGTCGTGTGGTAAGTGTGTACCCTGCCGTGAAGGGATACACAGAATGCTTGAAATCATAAATAGAATCTGCGCCGGGGAAGGCAAAAAAGGAGACATCGAGCTGTTAGAAGAGATAGGAGCGGTTGTTCAGGCATCTGCCCTATGCGCTCTGGGGACAACCGCTCCTAATCCGGTGCTGAGTACCATCAGGTACTTCCGCGATGAGTATGAAGCCCATATTTTTAAGAGGAGTTGCCCGGCCGGGGTGTGTAAGGCACTGATAGCTTATTACATCGAGCCGGAGAAGTGTAAAGGCTGCATGATTTGTCTCAGGAATTGCCCTGTCGGTGCTATCAGTGGAGGCAAGCAACAAGTACACTTCATTGACCAGAATAAGTGCACCAAGTGCGGCAATTGTCTCGAGGTCTGCCCGTCGAAATTTGGTGCAGTTGTTAAGACCTCCGCTGTTCAGTTAGCTCAGACTGTTGAGCGTAAATTATAGCCAATAGAGGCAATAAAAAAGAAAGGAGGCAACAATGAAACCGATTCTGCTGGTAGAAGACGAAGCTGTGATGAGGGAGTCTATTAAGGATTGGCTGACCGACATCGGCTATGAAGTGGAGACCGCCGAAGATGGTGAGCAAGCGTTGAAAGCCTTCGAGGAACAAGAAATTGGATTTGCCATCCTTGACCTCAGGCTGCCAGGTAAAGATGGACTTGAAGTTCTGCGGGAGGCCAGGAGCAAGCACCCCCAACTTAAAGGAGTCATCATCACCGCCTATCCTTCTGTAGAGACCGCGGTAGAGGCTATAAAAAATGGTGCGGTTGACTACCTGCCCAAGCCATTTGACCTCAACCGGTTGGAGGAAATAATTCGAGAGACGCTGGGGCCTGTGCAGATTGAAATAAAGCCAAGCCGGGAGGTGTCCGGCGAGGAAGTAACGCTGACCATAGATGGCATCGAGGTCAAGGCCAGGCAAGGGATGACCCTCCTTCAGGCAGCTCGTAGTGTTGGCATCGATATCCCCACTCTCTGTTACCATGAGAAATTAACCCCGTCCGGTGCCTGCCGACTGTGCACGGTGGAGATAGTCAAAGGGCAACGTTCACGATTGGTAACCTCCTGCGCCTATCCGGTCGAACCCGGGCTTGTGGTAAAGACAGAATCCAGGTCGGTAATCAATGTTCGCAAGATGCTCCTGGCTATGATGTGGTCACGGGCTCCTGGCGTGCAGGCACTGAGAGATTTATGCATAAGGTACGGCGTAGACACGAACAAGTTCGCCGTCGAACCAACCTATTGCATACTCTGCGGGCTGTGTGTACGCTACTGCTCGGAGGTGAAGAAGAAGAATTTGATTGGTTTTGTCGGCCGGGGCACAGAGCGCCAGGTGATGTTCCTGCCCGGGGCAGATTTCAAAGAGTGCACCAAGTGCGGCGAGTGCTACGGGATTTGTCCCACCGGTGTTATGCCATCGAACTATGGGCTAGTACAATTGCCGTCCTAGCGTTGCCAGGGAACGTGTTAACCCGTAATTGATTAGGCAGTTTGGTTGTCAAAACATGAGCCAAAGAGGCTGTGGACTTAAATTCACAGCCTCTTTGGTGCTTCTGACACAATCACTGTTAGAGAAGAGGCGACAGCCGTATCAAAAGATATAGTCCATAACTCTACCCATCAATACGTTTGGTGGAGGTGAATATTATGGTATTAAGGACCTTTGAACTGGCTTTCAGCCTGACTGCTTAGTTTTAGCGCCTGCTATCTGAGACAATTTCAGCAGACAGGGGCGCAGGCTGCAAGGAGAATGGACCCAGGAAACACGGGTCCTTCTGAGTCCTTCCTTGAGTTGAAATTGAATTAAGCATAAATGCCTGTTCCCTGCGAGCTTTCGGCAACCGCAAACAGGCATTATAGCGGAAGTCAGTTCCGACATCTGAATGGTAATGTAGTGATGGGGTTGAAGGAGATGGAAAACATGAGGGGGCAAGGGGGAATGAGAAATGCAATGGGAATTCGTAGTGGCGCTGGTGGTAGCAATCCCGATTATCCTTCTGCCAGTAGCTCTGGTATGGTACTCTCTGAACATGAGCGGACTGTACCAGATTATCAAAAGTAGGCGACAGCAGAAGAAAAGGATGGCTGCCTACAAGAAAAGAATTAGAATGAGAAACGAAGCATAATCTGGCGCAAGTACTGGCGCCACGAACCACAGATTTCGAGACATGAGAGGAGCCCGAATTAACCGCCGGGCGAGGTGAGGATTGAGATGGAGTGGTGTATAATACTGGCACTTGCCATCGGGATATTCGTTATTCTCTTTCCTATTGCTTATGTTTGGTACCTCAATATAGGAGCCGTTTACACAGCGATTCGCAAAGTGCACGAGAAGCGAGTGGGTCGCGAAGAGGCTGGGGGGTCGGTTAGCGCGGAGAGAATGACTGCAAGAGCCAGGGATCGCGAGGTCAAGGTATTCCGCAGAGCTAATGAGATGGGAATTACGCACTCCATCGGGCGGAGAGACGTTGATAAATCTGACACCAATCAACTCAAGTGAAATGAGAGTAGCGTCTCCGTTGCGTCCGAGCTTGTCGTGTTACGGCAAGTAGGCACACCGAGACTGGCGGAATGCAATGAAACAAGAAAAGCCGAACGACAAGGCCCCCTTGGAGCCTCTTCTTCAGAACACGCGCTCATACAGCATCGAGTCAACCCTGCAAATCGCGAAGAACCCTCTATCAATAAGCATAACTGCTTGCTTTCCAGCTCTTCTTAATAGGCAAAAATGCTTATTTCTGTTTTTAAGAACAGGCACAACTGCGGAAGCCATTTTCAGATGAGGCTGCTAAGCTAGTAGTGAAGGCGGTTGAGAAGGAGATTCAACGATGCAGAGAGGAATAAGGAGACTAGCGGAAGAGACCTCAGCGGGGGAAAAGCCCCCTGTGCGGGAAGGCGATTTCTGGACAGGGAAAATACCCTGCTGGGAGATGTGTTACTGCCCTCCCGCTATAAGGGACAAATGTCCTGCCTTCAACTACAGACTCATTCCTTGCTGGGAAACCGAAGGGACCTTCTGCAAATTGAAGAAAGAAGCAGATGGAGCGGTTATCGGGACAGACACCACAATCTGCGGGGCGTGCAGGGTTTACAGGAAATACGGAAATGGCAAGCCGGTCGAGCTCAGGCTCTCTGGTAAGGGTTTGGGCACCGCTTAGGACTCTGCTGAGCGCTGTCCGCCGTAGAAAAACGCCGGGGAGCGAAAGGAGGCGACAGGATGGTAACGAAACAGGACGTGCGAGAAGGTATTACCGGCAAGGCACAAGCCGTCCAGCCACCAACCGCCATACCTGACAATGTTTTAGTAAACAACAGGAACGTTTTCAAATGCAAGAGCTTGGACGAACTGCTGACGAAAGCCGCGCGTTTGCAGAGAGTAATAGCAGTCTTGGGGGATACTGAGACTTATGACCTTGAGGCTACATACGATGTTGTAGCGGACGAGTGGACAGGGCGCTTGTGCAAGAGGTAGAAACTATTTGCAGGGCAACAGAGCGCGGCGGGCTCTGTGAACTTGGCCTGAATAACGAGAGGGGGTAAAGAGGATGGAATGGTATATAATCCTTATCGCAGTGTTGTTCGGCGTTCCCATCATTCTTGCGCCTGTAGCACTCGTATGGTACCTCAACATCAGCGGTTTGTATCGAGTGCTGGTGGATGTGCGCCAGCGGCAGAGGAGGAGAGCGCTGGCTTCCAAAGAGACTGGGAGACTGGCCAGATCGCCTGCTGCGCCATCGGAGCGGGGCACTATAACTGGGAAGGAGTAAACAAGATGACCGGAGCACTCTGTCCTGAGTGGACGGATAGGAGGGGGGCAGGGCAAGCCCCCTATTTATGTGTTGGTATAATACTCGTATAGGTAAAGTGTATTTAGGTGCTTAGGGGGTAGCAATGGAAACGAAAGTTCACAGAAGCAAGAGTTTCATCGATGAAATCTGCAGCATTCCTGGGGGCGAAAAGATCCGCCTCTGCATTCAATGCGGCACCTGTTCCGCATCCTGCCCCAATGTCAATAAAATGGAATATACGCCTCGCCAGATTATCGCCATGGCGCGTGCCGGTCTGAAAGACGAGGTGCTTTCCAGCAACTCCATGTGGTGTTGCGCCTCCTGCTACCTCTGTACCGTACGCTGTCCCCGGGATATCAAGCCTACTGAATTGATGCATGCACTCGAGTGCGTTGCTGTGAGCCAGCCCTCCAAGAAGGTGAAAACGAAAACGCCCGCCATGTACAGGAGCTTCAGCGATTTTGCCTACAGCCTCGGCAGCGTACCCGAGATAGGCTTCATGACCTGGTATTATCTCCGAACCAACCCTTTGCGTGCCATGAAGATGGCTCCACTGGCACTAAGTCTGCTGAGACATGGGCGCATGAACATCAAAGCCAGAAGATTGAAACCCGAAGCGGAAAAGCAGCTTAAAGCTATTCTTAATAAAGCTGAGGAACTGGGAGGGAAAGAATAATGAAAAGATATTACACATACTTCCCGGGATGCTCCTCATCCGATGGCGGCGCCAGAGCGTACGGGATGTCCACAAAGGCAGTAGCCGAGGCTCTGGACATGGAACTCATTGAGCTTGAGGACTGGAACTGCTGCGGTTCTACGCCTTACAGCGGAATAGATGAACTGGCTTCATTGTGCAACTCAGCCCGCAATCTGGCCCTGGCTGAAAAGAAGGGTTTCGACATTGTTACACCTTGTAGCTCATGTTACGTTATCCTCAAGAGGACCAATCAGTACTTGAAGGAATACCCCAATCTTAAAGCCAAGGTGGATGAAGCACTGGCAGTCGGTGGACTTGAGTATCATGGAAGTGTTAAGCCGAGACACCTTCTCGATGTTCTGGTAAACGACATTGGCTACGATGAAATTAAGTCCAAGGTTAAGGTAAACCTGGGTGAACTGAAAGTGGCTCCCTACTACGGCTGCCAGGTGGTGCGGCCCGTGCCGAGCTTCGACCATCCTGAAAACCCGCAGTCGCTGGACAAATTAATAGAAAGCATAGGAGCAAAAGCCACACCATTCCCTTTGAAGTCGCGCTGCTGTGGCGGCTCTCTCATTATCTCGGAGGAAGACCTTGCTTTACAGTCGGTGCAGAAGCTTCTGGAGAATGCGACTATCAATGGCGCAGAGCTGATTGTTACTGTCTGCCCGCTTTGCCAGACAAATCTGGATGTCTATCAGGGCAAGGTCAATAAGAAGTTCAAGACTAAATTCAAAGTCCCTGTCCTGTTTTTCACTCAACTCATGGGTGTGGCTTTCGGGATAGATAACAGGACTCTTGGCATAGAGAAAAGCATAGTCCCTGCCGAAAAGGTACTTGCCAGAGCGATGAAAGGTGAGAAGGGGGAAAGAAATGGAACTTAAAATCGGCGTTTATGTCTGTGACTGCGGAGCGAATATCGCTGGCACCGTCGATGTGCCGCAGGTAGTGGAGTTCGCCAAAGGACTGCCCAATGTGGAGATAGCCCGGGAATACAAGTTCGTTTGCTCGGATCCCGGACAGGACATAATCAAAAAGGACATCAAGGAGCAGAAGCTGAACCGTGTAGTGATAGCTTCCTGTTCCCCGCGCCTGCACGAATTGACCTTCCGGCGCACTCTGGCGAGCGCAGGTCTGAATCCCTATCTGATGGAGATGGCGAACATCCGTGAACAGGTAGCCTGGGTATCCGAGAATAAAGAGCTGGCAACTCAGAAGGCAAAGGCACTGGTCAATGCAGCCGTCAAAAGGGTAGCCTACCACCAGCCGCTGGAGACCAGAGAAGTCCCTATGAACCCGAACACCTTAGTTGTCGGCGCTGGCATAGCCGGTATACAGGCAGCCCTTGAGATAGCCAACTCGGGGCACAAGGTCTATCTGGTGGAAAAGGAACCTTCGATCGGGGGCCACATGGCTCAACTCGATAAGACCTTTCCTACCCTCGACTGTTCAGCCTGAATACTCACTCCGAAGATGGCCTCGGTGAGGTCACATGAAAACGTCGAGATGATGACATACAGCGAGGTGGTTGAGGTCTCGGGGTATGTGGGCAATTTCAAGGTTAAAATCAGGAAGAAGCCACGGTATGTCGATGAGGATAAGTGCACGGGCTGCGGGGTATGCAGGGACAAGTGTCCCGTCAAAGTAGGTAACGAGTTCGATGCCGGAATGGGGATAAGGAAAGCCATATACACTCCCTTCCCGCAAGCAGTGCCAAATATCCCCGTTATAGACCGGGAACATTGCACTTTCTTCATAAAAGGCAAGTGCCGTGCCTGCGAGAAATTCTGTGAGGCTAAAGCCATCGACTTCGAGCAAAAAGAGAAGATTATCGAGGTAGAGGTCGGCTCCATCATTGTGACCACTGGCTTCGATTCTATGGATCCCACGCCGATGGCCGAGTTCGGGTACGGGCGCTATCCCAACGTGTACACCGGCATCCAGTTTGAAAGGATGAGCAACGCCTCCGGCCCGACCAACGGGAAGATAGTGCTCAAGGATGGCTCAACACCGAAGAGCGTAGCCATCCTGCACTGCATAGGCAGCCGTGACAGGAAGTACCACGAATACTGCTCGCGTGTTTGCTGCATGTATTCTCTCAAGTTCTCTCACATTATAAGGGAGAAGATACCTGATGCAGAAATATATCAGATGTACATAGACCTGCGCTGCTTCGGCAAGGGCTATGAGGAGTTCTATAACCGACTTCAAGAGGAGGGCGTTAACTTCATCCGGGGGCGCGCTGGCGAGGTCACCGATGTAGCCGAGAAGCCGGAGGAGAAGGGTAAGCTCATTGTGCTGTGCGAGGACACGCTTGTGGGCAGGCAGAGACGCATCCCGGTGGACATGGTCATCCTGAGCACCGCCATCGAGCCGCGTGCTGAGGCTGGCGAGACAGCGAAACTATTTTCGCTGAGCAGGAGTGCCGATGGTTTCTTCCTGGAGAAGCATCCGAAGCTGGATCCTGTGGCTACGAACACCGACGGTATCTTCATCGCCGGTTGCTGTCAGGGGCCCAAGGATATCCCCGACACAGTAGCACAGGCAGCAGCGGCTGCGGCGCGTGTGCTTTCCATGATTAGCAAGGGCAAGGTTGAACTCGAAGCCATCACTTCGGTGGTTGACGATAAGCTCTGCTCCGGCTGCAAGACCTGCATCGACCTCTGCTCGTACAAAGCGATTACCTTCGATGACGCAAAGAAGATTGCTGTTATCAATGAGGCTTTGTGCAAGGGCTGCGGCACCTGCGCTGCTGCCTGCCCTGCCGGAGCTATAGTCAGCAAACACTTCACCAGCGAACAGATTCTGGCGCAGCTAGAGGGGGTGTTGATATGAGCTTTGAGCCGAAAATTGTGGGGTTCCTTTGCAACTGGTGTTCTTATGCTGGCGCCGACCTGGCAGGAACCTCACGGAAGAAATATGCTCCAAATGTGAGGGTGGTAAGAGTGATGTGCAGCGGCAGGGTGGACCCCACCTTCATGGTCAAGGCGTTCCAGACGGGCGCTGATGGCGTATTGGTCTGCGGCTGACACCCCGGAGAATGTCATTACCTGGACGGTAATGCGAAAGCCGCAAGGCGGATCCCCCTGCTCAAGAAAATGCTGGCTCAGTTCGGCATCGAAGAGGACAGGATAAGGCTGGACTGGGTCTCAGCCTCTGAAGGAGAGCGTTTCGCCTCCATCGTCGATGAGATGACAGCCAAGATAAAGCAACTGGGACCCTTCCGCAGAGATGGAGGTAAACATGGCTAAGCTTAAACTGGCTCTGTACTGGGCGGCGTCCTGCGGCGGCTGCGATGTCGCCGTACTGGATATCAATGAGAAGATTCTGGATGTTGCCAAGCTGGCGGACATCGTGTTCTGGCCCATAGCTCTGGATTTCAAATATCACCATGTCGAAGCTATGCCCGATAAGTCCGTAGATGTCTGCCTGTTCAACGGTGCGGTAAGAAGCTCGGAACAGGAACACATAGCGAAGATGCTTCGTGCCAAGTCTAAAGTGATGGTGGCTTTCGGGTCATGTGCCTGTTTTGGCGGCATACCGGCGCTGGCTAACTTTGCCACCCGCGCTGAGATAATGGAAAGGGCATACATTGAGGCTCCTTCAAACGATAACTCCAATAAAACTCTGCCTCAAACCAAAGTAAAGGTTCCCGAGGGCGAGTTAACATTGCCTGAACTCTACGATGATGTGCTGACGCTCGCTCAGGTGGTGCCGGTCGAGTACTTCGTGCCCGGCTGTCCGCCTACAGTGGAACTTATTCTCAAAGTGGTGAACGCCCTGGCTTCGAACAGTCTGCCGCCGCCGGGAGCGGTCATCGCCTCGGAGAAGACGCTTTGCGATGAGTGCGAGCGCAAGAAAGAGAACAAGAAGATAACAAGGATATACCGGACTCATGAGATTATCCCCGACCCGGAGAAGTGTCTGCTGGAGCAGGGGCTGCTCTGCATGGGCCCGGCTACAAGAGGCGGCTGCGGAGCGCTCTGTGTTAAGGCGAATGTGCCCTGCCGCGGCTGCTTTGGCCCGCCGCCCGGTGTGGTTGACCAGGGAGCCAAGCTGGTAAGTGCTATTGCCTCCGTCTACGATGCCAACAGCAAAGAAGACGTCGAGAAGATGTTAAAAGAAACGGTCGACCCGGCAGGTACCTTCTACAGGTTCGGGATGTCGGTATCCATGCTGAAGAGGAAACATCGCCAGAAGCACTAGAGGGGAGGACAGGAGGAAAAAGGTTAGCATTGATCCCATTACCAGGCTGGAGGGACACGGAAAGATAGAGATCTTCCTCAATGATGAGGGGGATGTCGCCAATACCTACCTTCAGATACCCGAGCTGCGAGGCTTTGAGAAGTTCTGCGAGGGTAGACCTGTTGAGGAGATACCGCGGATAGTGCCGCGAATATGCGGTGTCTGACCGGGGGCACATCACATGGCCTCGTGCAAGGCCACAGACGCCGTGTTCCATGTTGAGCTTCCGCCGGCAGGAAAGAAGCTGAGGGAATTATTTTACTGTTCTCACATGATTCATTCACACATCGCTCATTTCTATGCCCTCGCAGCCCCTGATTTTGTCATGGGTCCCGAAAGCGACCCTGCTCAGAGAAATATCTTGGGCGTGATTTCCAAGGTCGGGCTACAGATTGGCGGCGAGGTGATAAAACACCGAGCCTATGCCCAGAGCATACAGGCAGCCATCGCAGGCAAGGCTACCCATCCGGTGGGCGGGGTTCCCGGCGGCATGAGCAAGCCCGTAACGGAGGAGCAGAGGAAAGACTTCGAGGAGAAGGCAAAGTCCTGCGTGGAGTTCAGCAAATTCAGTTTAAAGCTGTTCAATGATGTTGTTCTGGCAAATAAGGACTACCTTAACCTGATTACAGGGCCCATCTATTCCATGAAAAGCTATTACATGGGACTGGTTGACAGCAACAACAAGGTGAATTTTTACGATGGCGACGTTCGCGTGGTTGACCCGGAGGGGAAGGAGGTTGCCAGGTTCAAACCAGCCCAGTACCTGGAGTATGTTGCAGAACACACGGAACCATGGTCATACCTGAAATTCCCCTTCCTGAAAAAAGTGGGCTGGAAGGGATTTGTTGAAGGAAAAGACAGTGGCGTCTATCGTGTCAGCCCGCTGGCACGTCTTAATGCAGCCGATGGCATGGCGACACCGCTGGCTCAGGCTGAGTACGATAGGATGTACAAAACCCTCGGTGGAAAGCCCGTACATGCCACTCTGGTGTTCCACTGGGCGAGATTAATTGAGTTGTTGTATGCCTCTGAGAGGTTGCTCGAATTGTGTCAGGATAAAGAAATAACCGACCCCAGAGTGCGCACAATCCCCACTGCCGTCCCTGACGAGGGCGTTGGCATCGTGGAAGCACCGCGAGGTACGCTTATCCATCACTACCAGACCGATAAGAACGGCATAGCAACGAAGGTAAACCTTATCGTGGCGACGGCGCACAACTATCCTGCCATGCAGATGTCGATAAAGAAAGCAGCCCAGGGTCTAATCCAGAAGGGCAAGGCTGTGAGCGAGGGGCTGCTCAACATGGTCGAGATGGCATTCAGAGCATACGACCCATGTATGGCTTGTGCCACGCACACACTTCCCGGGCAGATGCCTCTGGAAGTGGTCATTTATGACAGCAAGGGAGAGGTTATAGAAACGCTGAGCCAGAACCTGCGCTAGACTGAGGAAAAAGATGAGGACACTGATTCTGGGACTGGGCAATCCGATACTCAGCGACGATGGTGTGGGCAACCGGGTCGCTCAAGAACTGCAGGATATGGTTGCAAGCAGGGACGTAACTGTTGAAGAGACCAGCATGTCTGGTCTGAGCCTGCTGGATATTCTGGCGGGCTATGACAGAGCCATCATTGTGGATGCCATCAAGACTGCAGGCGGCAAAGCAGGGCAAATCTACCGTTTGGCGCCAGATGCCCTTGGCAAGACCCGTCATGCCTCCTCGCCTCACGATGTAAACTTCGCCACGGCTCTGGAGATGGGGCGCAGACTAGGCATGCCCATGCCTCGGGAAATAGCTATATACGCTATCGAAGCTCAAGATGTCAGCACCTTTGGGGAGGAATGTACACCTAAAGTAAAAGCGGCTATTCCCGAATGTGTCAACCTGATTCTCAGTGAGTTGAACGAAAACCACCAGGGGGAGGTCTAATATGACTAAAGCAGAAACAAGACCGCCAGTTTCTACAGGAGCGCGTAAAAGCTCAGCAGTGGAGATATTTAATCAGATACAGGCTGAAATAGAGAAGAATAAGGGACAGGCCGGGGCATTGATACCTGTCCTACAGAAGGCACAGTCATTAATCGGGTACTTGCCTCAGAATGTTTTGATGGCAATTTCGCGCGAGATGAAGATCCCACTCAGCACAGTATACGGAGTAACCACTTTCTACTCATTCTTCACAATGGTCCCCAGAGGCAAACATACTATCTCCATATGTATGGGAACGTCATGCTACGTTCGCGGCGGCGAAAGGATTCTGAAAACCCTGGAGAAAGAACTGGGCATCGAACCGGGCTTAACCACCAAGGACGGGACTTTCTCCCTGGAAATGGTGAGATGTCTGGGATGCTGTGGTCTGGCTCCTGTTGTGTCAATCGGGGAGAAGATACATCGCCGAATGACACCTACTAAGATGAAGGAAGTCTTAAGCTCTTACGCTTAGGAGGAGATATGGCTAAGCGGTTAATGTCGGTCGAAGACCTGAACAAAGTGAAGGCAGCGGCTCAGAAGAAACTGGCAGAGAGGGCCAGGAAGATTGAAGTCAAGGTTCACCTGGGGACCTGTGGTATCTCTGGCGGCGCCAGGCTTGTTCAAGAGGCATTTGCCAGAGAGATAGGAGCACGCAAGCTGTCCGATGTGGTTATGACAGAGGCTGCCTGCATTGGACCCTGCGAGCGCGAGCCCGTGGTCACTGTCATCCATCCTCAGAAAGGGAGGGTGATATATGCCAACGTGACCCCTGAACAGGTACCTACCATTGTTGAGAAGCACCTCATGGGGGGCGAGCCTGTAAGAGAGTGGTTGCTCGACCTGGAGTCGCCCACTTTCAAATTACAGCATATTCGAATCATGCACAACCAGGATATCAACCCCATGAGCATTGAGGAGTACATCGCCAGGGACGGCTATCAGGCGCTTGCTAAAGCTCTGACGCAGATGACGCCCGACGATGTCATCAGTGAGGTTACGAAAGCAGGACTCCGAGGTCGCGGGGGCGCTGGCTTTCCCACCGGCACTAAATGGAGTTTTGTGCGCAGGGCTGTGGGCGATGAGAAATTCGTGGTCTGTAACGGAGACGAGGGAGACCCCGGCGCCTATATGAACCGCGCTGTGCTGGAAGGCAATCCTCACTCTATCATAGAGGGCATGGCTATCGGAGCATACGCCATTGGCAATGTACGTAAAGGCTTTGCCTATATCCGTGCCGAATACCCTCTGGCTATAGAAACATTCAATCACGCTCTGGAGCAGGCGCGGAAGTACGGACTGCTGGGCAAGAATATACTGGGCACCGATTTTGAGTTTGACCTCACAGTATTCCCGGGAGCAGGTGCTTTTGTCTGCGGCGAGGAGACAGCCCTCCTCGCCTCCATCGAGGGCAAACGCGGTAATCCCCGACAACGCCCGCCCTTTCCTGCCAACAAGGGGCTGCTGGACAAGCCCACCACACTGAACAATGTCGAGACCTGGTCAAACATACCCCTTATTATCCACCACGGTGCAGAATGGTGGAGCAGCGTGGGCTCGGAGCAATGTAAAGGTACTAAGACCTTCTGTCTGGTAGGCAAGATAAATAATTCGGGTTTGATCGAGGTGCCGCTGAGCACTCCGTTGGGCCAGATCATCTTTGACATCGGGGGTGGCATAGCAGGCGGCAAGAAGTTTAAAGCAATCCAGATCGGTGGACCCTCTGGCGGCTGCATACCGATAGAGCATTTGAATACCCCGGTGGATTATGAGGCAGTCACCAAATTGGGAGCTATCATGGGCTCTGGCGGTCTCATCGTAATGGACGAGAATAACTGTATGGTGGACGTTGCCAAATTCTTCCTGCAGTTCACCAGAGACGAGTCATGTGGCAAGTGCACACCCTGCCGCGCGGGTATCCCCAAGATGCTGGAGATACTCAATAAGATAACCCAGGGCAAAGGCACAATGGAAGACCTGGATGTGCTGAGCGAGCTTGCCGAGA
>FWPV01011773.1_pt1 | contig 13776 bp, 14 predicted proteins | sample 2228371 | NCBI WGS metagenome assembly FWPV01 (sample SAMEA103939776, study PRJEB20133) | metagenome | reverse complement strand
GAGAAGGTGGGATGGCTGTTCACGCTGGCGGCGGCGGCATACAACCTGGTCAGGATGAGGAACCTGATGGCGGCGACTGCCTGAAGAGGGCGGAAAGAGCCCTCCAGCGGCCTTTCCAAGGCCGCTGGAGAGCAAGCAGCACGCCGGCAGACCGCGTCCGAAGACCTTCCACTGAACCGGAAATCGAAAAACGAGCCAATTTTCGGCTGAGCAAAGGCGATTTTTCAGCGACCTGCTAGACTGTGCTCATGAAGCACGGAGGATCTGTGAATCGTCCGCTGCAGCCGGCAAGACAGCCTGGCTGGCGTAGCGGCGGGTACACGCAAGGACCACAGGAGCGCACATGCTGTCTGAATGGAAAAAGCGTGGCGATGAGCGTTGCAGACCCACGTGAAGGCAATGGTGGGACGAGCGGACACGCAGGTCAAATACGATAAAGGCGAGTCGTTGATTCTGTGCCGGTCATGCTGCTGCAGCTGACTTTGATGAGAACGTTCCAAGGAGCATGGTGGTGGCGGAACATTTGCCAGTGCGGCAGGGCTGCAGAGAGCGGTAGGGAAATGATGAACGCTGGTTCCGATACAAGAAGCGTGCAAATCGGCAAGCTCTTGTCTTCTCGGGGCGAATTGTTCTGTATGAATGGCGCTTTGTGCCCTGCCAAGAGAGGCTATCGGCAGGAGGTGGCGCTGCCGATGGAGGGGAAGGGAACCAAGCTGCAGGCTGAAGGGAAGAGCGGGCTCAGGCAGTTCCACGAGGCAGAAGCAAGCGATGCGGAAAAAGACATGGGTTGAGGGAAGTCTGCTGGGCATCGTCGTTGTGGGGGCGATCTTTGCGTTCTGGCCGCCTGCGAACCGTTTTCTGATCTGGGCTACGGGCAATGGACGGGGCTGCGGGCTGAGGGAATGCCTCGATGAAATCGAGCCCCGGATTATCCAGGAAGGCATGCGTCTGGCGAGGGCCAGCGCAGTGGTGGAGCGCGACGGGCAGGGATACGAGCTGCACCGGACGCCGCGGGGGATGTTCTGGTCGCCGGCGGGAAATATTCTGTATTACAACCTGGGAGAGATGGCCGTGGAGGCTTACGGGGGCGAGGCCGAAGGAGTGAGGGCGGGGGATGTTGTGCTGGATTGCGGGGCGAATGTTGGGACGTTTACGCGGTCTGCGCTGGCGGCGGGCGCGTCGAAGGTGGTGGCGTTCGAAATCGATCCCCGAAATGCGGAGTGTTTGCGGCGGAATTTCCAGAAGGAGGCAGCCGAGGGGCGCGTCGTGGTGATCGCGCAGGGTGTTTGGAGCCGCGAGGGGACGGTCGAAGTCAAGGTGTATTCGAACTCGAACTGGAGCACGGCAGCGATGCCGGAACGGCCAGAGACTGAAGAAAAACCCCGTGTGGTCAAGTTGCCAGTGACACGGATTGACCGGGTCGTGGAAGATCTCGGGCTGGAGCGGGTGGATTTCATCAAGATGGACGTCGAAGGAGCGGAAGTGGAGGCGCTGCAGGGGGCGCGGACCACTCTGCAGCGCTTCCGGCCAAGGTTAAGCCTGGCGACAGAGAATCTGCCGGACGATATTGAGCGGGTGCCGGCGGTGGTGCGGGCAATCGTGCCGGAGTATCAGTTTCGGCCCGGATTGTGCCGGAAGATCCAGAAGTTCATGATCCGGCCGGAGGTGGTGCACGGGTGGGTGCAGTGACTGCCGCCGCATCAGTCAATGCGGCGGCGGTTTGGCAGGCGGACTCGGCCTGCTCTGGATCGTTCCCGCTGGTGCAAATGACGGGCTGACTGCAGACGGTAGTGCGACGGACGGATCATGACGTGAGGCCCGGTTGTGGGGCTGATGCGAGGCTGCCTTGCGGGCTCCATTGCACGAGGGATTGATGGATGGACGCACCCCTGAAGATTGCCGACCTAGCAGAGGGTGGGGTGGAATCTGCTGAGAGCCATGGTTTGGGCTCGCGGATCGACCTCATCGCGTGCCGTGATGCGGCAGCAAATGACGGACACGGTGGGATGCAGCCGCCGCCCAAGGGCGGAGGGAAGCCCGTTTTGGGGGCGGCGGAAAACCGCGTTAGCAGGCCGAGGGGAGTGTCGTTGGGGAGTCGAAGCCTCGATAAGCATCGTTCGGCTGGGGGGCGCGAGGGGAATTTTCGGTCGAAAATCGCGCGCTGCGGGGCCGTGCGCGTAACCGCCAACTGTCGGCGGCTGACGCCGCCTGCTCGCGGCTCAGAACCCGCGGCGATTTTTCCCGAGCGACGACTCTGCAGGGTGATTGCGAGACTGTGGAAGCTCCTCAGGGTGCTCGAGCTCAATTGAGAATTGTCGTTTTATGACGGAAGCGTTGCAGGAGCGATGGAGAGGGTGGACAGCTGCGGGATGGCTGGCGCTGCTGGTGGCCGTGTGTTACTGGCCAGTGATCGGCAACATTGTGCATCAATGGCAGAGCGACGACAACATGGCGCACGGGTGGTTCGTGCCTCTGATTGTCGGCTATATCGTATGGGAGCGGCGGGAGGAGCTGGCGGGAGTTGAGATTGGACAGAGCGCGTGGGGGCTGGGGCTGCTGATCGGCAGCGGGGTGGTGGCGTGCGTGGGGGCGCTCGCGGCGGAGATTTTCACAGAGCGCGTGGCGCTGGTCGGGACGGTGGCAGGGCTGGTGTGGTATCTGGGGGGGACCGAATTGATGCGGCGGCTGCGGTTTCCGCTGCTGCTGCTGTGTTTTGCGCTGCCGCTGCCCGGGCTGCTGCACAAGCAGATCACGTTTCCGCTGCAGCTGGTGGCGACGCGGCTGGCGGAGTGGGGGCTGGAGCTGACCGGAAGGACGGTACTTCGTGAGGGCAATGTGCTGGAGCTCGCCGGGAGGATGATCTCGGTGGTAGAAGCGTGCAGCGGGATCAGGGCGCTGATGGCGCTGGAATTCTTCGCGCTTGCGTATGCCTACCTGTTTCACGAGAAGGTATGGATTCGGTGGGCGCTGGCGGCGGCAGCGGTTCCGGTGGCTGTGGTGGCGAATTCAGGGCGGGTGATGGCGACGGCGCTGCTGGGGGAGGTGGACCCGCGGCTGGCGGAGGGTTTCTATCACGGGCTGGAGGGGTGGGCGGTGTTCGTGGTGGCGATGGCGATGCTGATCGGAGTGGAGAGGGTGTTGCGGAGGTGGGTGCGGTGACGTGGTGGCGGGGGCGCGGGGTGTGGGTGGCGACGGCAGTGCTGTGCGTGCAGGCGGTGGTGTTTCATGTGTTCGCGCAGAATGAGAAAGCCGTCAAAGTGCTGCCGCTGGCATTCGTGGATCTGAACCGGGGCGGATGGGAGCAGGTGAAGGAAGAGCCGCTGGACAGCGCCACGGCGGAGATTCTGCATCCGGACGATTCGCTGTTCCGGATGCTGGCGCACCGGGAGAAGGGGCTGGTGGCGAGCGTGTTTGTAGCCTATTTCGCTTCGCAGAGGACAGGGCATGCGCCGCACACGCCGCGGAACTGCCTGCCGGGGCACGGATGGGTGTTTGAGAGAATGGGGACCTACGAGGCTGACGCGGCGGGAGCCGGGCGGCTGGAGGCGAACCGGTATGTGATCCAGAAGGGGAACGAGAGGGCGGCGGTCGTGTACTGGTATCAGACGGGGGAGATGACGGTGGCGAATGAGTACAAGGCAAAGCTCAAGCTGTTGTGGACGGCGGCGTGGTTCGGGCGGAGCGACACGGCGCTGGTGCGGGTGATCGTTCCGGCGGGGGAAGGCAGGGTAGAGGCGGCGGAGCAGGCGGCGGCAGACCTGGCGCGGGAAGTGTACGCAGCGCTGGCAGAGCATATTCCGAGGCTGGGGCGGTAATTTTGCGAGAAACATTTCAGGTGATTTGTGTTCCAACTGATGGTAAACTCAAGGATTTGACGTGAAGGGAAAGACGGCGCGCATGAAGCGGGATAGAAGGGTGACGAACGCAGCGGCGAGGGTGTTGGCCGCAGGGATGGCCTGCTGGCTCATGGCGGGACCGGCGGCGGGCCAGGAAGCGGCGCGGGGCGGGCTGCGCATTTATGTCCTGCAGGGAGAACAGGCGGTAAATAACGTCCGGTCGGGGGCGGCAACAGCGCCCGTTGTGGAAGTGCGGGACGCGAACGATTTTCCCGTGGCCGGGGCGGAGGTGACGTTCCGGACGCCCGAGCGGGGGGCGAGCGCGACGTTCGAGGGTGGGCGGCACGAATATACGAACCGGACGGACGCCAAAGGGCAGGTGAGCGCGGGGCGGATGACGCCAAATGGGGTGGAAGGAGTGTTCTCGATTCAGGTGCTGGCAAAGCTGGAAGACCGGACGGGGATGGCGGTGATCCGGCAGCGGAACAGCCGGGATGATTTTTCGTCAGGAGGGGCGCCAGGTTCGCAGAGGAAGGGATTCTGGGGAAGGAACAAGTGGTGGCTGATCGGGCTGATGGCAGGAACCGGCGCAGGATTGGGTTATTGGCTGGCTACGAGAGACACGACGCCGAGCGAGGCGGTGCTGAGACCGGGGACGGTGGTGATTGGAGGTCCGCGATGAAGTGGGTGATGACGGGGGCTTTCTTGTTGGCAACGGCCTGGGGGCAGGTGGGAGGCGTGCGGAGCGGGGTGATGTTCGATGCGCCGAAGAGGGCGGTGCGTGTTGTGGAAGGAGTTGCCGGCGGGGCGCATCTGGGCGGGGAAGTGCTGGGAGGAGTTGAAGCGGCGTGGGTGTCGCCGAGCGGGAAGGCCGCGGTAGTGCGGGGTTCCGGAGGATGGGCGCTGGTGAAAGGGCTCGGGAGCGATGGGGTGGAAGAGCGGGGGCTGGAGGTGGACGTAGAGCGGGCGGGATGGTCGGGCGCAGGCCGCTATGTGGCGGTGTCAGGGAGTGGAGTGATCGAGGTCTGGGACGTGGAAACGGCGGAGCGGGTGGCTCGGGTGGGGCTCGGCGAGGGACGCGAGGCGGCGAGTCTGGCGGTGAATGATGAGGGCGAGCTCGCGGTGGCGTGGTTTGACGGAGAGGAGACAACACTGGAGGTCTGGAGGCGGGGCAACTGGGAGGAATTGGGCAAGGTGAAAGGCAGGGGCGTCGCAGGTGTGTTGGGGGCACGGGTGGCGCTGGCTGGTGAGGCAGAAGTTGTGCTGCTGGAAGACGGCGAGGAGAAGTGGAGGGTGGCGGTGGAGGGACGTGGATTGCCTGTAGGAGTGGCGCTTGAGCGCGGAGAGGTGGTGGCGGGGTATGCGGGTGCGCTGGTGGTGTTCCCGATGGCGGGAGGGGATGCGCGGGTTGTGGATCTGGAAGTGGAAGCAAACCGGCTCGAGAGGCTGGGCGGCGGGGAAGGGTTCCTCCTGCGGGCGCGGGCGCGTGAGGGGGAGGAGATCTGGGTGGCGGTACGGCGGGGGAACGAGTGGAAGGCTTATTTCGTGCCGGCGGGAGAGTAAGGCTAGATGAGGCAGAAGATGAAACGGACTGGCGGGCTGCTGGCGTGGGTCGTGTTGGCGGCGGGGATGGCGTGGGGGCAGGGCATTCTGATCACCGTGCGCGAGGGGGAGATTACGCGCCAGATCGCGAACGGAACAACAGTTGAATTCGCCGGAAAGGTGGGGGAAGGAAAGGACATTTTTGTCGAGCTGCAGTATCTGGGCGCATTTCGGGCGGAATTGGGGGAGGCGTCGCTGACGGGATCAGGGGATTTCCGGCTGATGGGCGTGGCGCCGACGCCGCGGGTTCTGCAGCCGAGGGAGAAGGTGGTGTTCGAGGTCCGGTTCGAACCGTCGTCAAGCAGGAGAAGCCTGGCGCAGCTGGGATTGCTGGTGCGCGAGCTGCCGCCGCCGGACTCGAACCTGCTGCCGGGGGCGTACGGGCTCCTGTCTGTGGGATTCACGGGAACGGCGCCCGAGCTGAAATATGCTTTCGTGTTGGCTACTGACGGGAATGTGCAGCCGCTGACCGATGGCGGGCTGATCCGGATTGCGAAGGCGCCTGTGAATCAGGCCACGTTTGCGACGGTCCTGGTCTTCAATGAAGGGACAGCGGCAGGCAAACTGGAGTCGGTTCAGATGGAAGGGGCTGCAGAGCTTTCGTTGAATCAGGTGCCGCTGATGCCGGTGACCCTGGGAGCGGGGCAGGGGGTGCAGTTCCGGATCCGCTACGAGCCGAAGGATGTGGGGGAGCACACGGCCACGCTGCGGCTGGAAGGAGAAGGCCGGGCGGTGAGTGCGCGGGTGGAGGGAGCTTCGCAAGGGCCGAAGTGGGCCTATGAAGTATTGCCGGATCTGGCTGGCGATGCGGTGGACAGGCTGATGCCAGACGGAGTGGTGGACCTGGGGGAAGTGGAGCTGGGCAAGCGCAAGCGTGTCTGGGTGCGCGTGAGAAACACGGGCAATGAGGAAGGGGTGGTGGCAGGCGTTGCCGTCAGCGGATTGGGATTTGCGCTGGTGGATCCGCCGCTGGCGCAGACACCGGTCAGGGTGGGAGGGGAGCTTTGGTTTGGCGTGCAGGCGACTGGCGTGCAGGCAGGGCGGCAAACGGGGCGGCTTCGGGTGGGCGCGGATACGTTTCTGCTGACTGCGTTCGGGTTTGGGCCGGTTCTGGAGTACTCGTATCAGGCAGGCGGGGTGGTGGCGCTGGAGAGCGGGGGGCAGGTGGCGGTGCCGGCTGCTGCCATCGGGCAGACCACAGCGGCGATGTTTGTGATCCGGAACACGGGCAACCGCCCGGCAACGATCGGATCGATCGGGGTGAGCGGGGCGGGCTCTCCGTTCCAGTTGGCGAACGTGCCGGCATTGCCTCTGGTGATCGAGCCGGACGGCCAGGCGGAGTTCCGGATCGAGTTCACACCGAGGCTGCCGGGTTTGAACACGGCGGTGCTGAATGTGGGGGCAGTGTTTTTCAACCTGACGGGCACTGCAGCAGCCTTGCCTGAACTGCCGGGTTACCGTTGGGAGGGGGCGAGCGGAGTTGTGGCGCCGTTTACACAGACGTCTGTGGGACTGACACTGCAGAGCGCGTATCCCCTGCCGTTGCGCGGGACGGTGGTCATGACGGTGGATTCGTCGAATTTCGGGGCTGATGCGGCGGTGCAGTTTTCGACGGGCGGCAGGAGTGTGAGTTTTGTGATTCCGGCGGGACAGACCCGTGCGGTGTTCTCGAACGGCTCGACAACGATTCGCTTACAGACGGGGACGGCGGCGGGGCGGATTGTGCTGACGCCGTCGTTCGTGGCGGAAGGGGGGATCGACCGGACGCCGGAGCGTCCGGTCGTGCTGGAACTGACGGTGCCTGAGCAGGCGCCGGTGCTTCTGGCGGCGCGCGTCGAGGCGGGTTTGACGGCGCTCAATGTGACTGTGACGGGTTACACCACGACCCGGAATCTGACGAAGGTGGAAGTGACAGTCCGGCGGAAGAGCGGGAGAACCGAGACATTCAGCTTTGACGTTGCACAGGCGGCGCAGTTGTGGTTTGGGAGCGCGGCTTCTCTCAGCACCGGCGGGCTGTTTTCAGCCACCGTTCCGTTTGGCGTGTCAGGAACGGCGGAAGAAAGGGCAAGGCTGCTGGCGGACCTGGAGGGGGTGACTGTGAGGGTGAGCAACGAGCGTGGTACTTCGGCGGAGATTTCCGCCCCGGTGGTCTAGGAAAGAAAGTTCGAATCGGGACTGGACGGAGTGAATGATTTGGCTTAAAATCTTTGGGAAAGCGAGAACTCAATCCATGGCGATCCGATTGCTGGCAATTCTGGTGATGCTGGGCGCGGCTGCGCCGGCGGCTGTGTTCAACTTCTACAGCGGGTTCAACACGCCGGGTGATACGGAGGGGTGGACGATCAAGACGTATGGCTACTCATCGCCCGGCGGAGTTGGGCCCGTTCAGGTGGCGTCCGGCGGTTTGAGCGGAGGTTACCTGCAGACAGAGGACAGCATGGGCGGGTTCTTGTTTCTGATGGCACCGGGGTCATGGAGCGGGAATTTGAATGGAGGTGTCCTGAGTTTCTACCTGCGGAACCAGAACCCAGCGAATTATTTTTACACGACGACAGATCCCCAACCTGTGCTCTGGGTGACTGATGGAACATCTGATCTGTTCGCCCTATGGGGAGGTGGGCTACCAGGGCTGACAGGAACGGGCTGGAGTTACAATCAGGCTGTCCTCAACTCAAGTCTGCCCAACTGGAGCCTCAGCCCATATGGTCCTGTGGCACCAGCACCTGCGTTGGTCACGTCTGTTCTCAGTAACGTCACTCAAATTGGCATTCTTGCCGATTGGGTTACGCGTTATGCAGGCCATCCCAGCGGATGCAATAGCATTACGGGGGACTGCACGGACATCACCGGTCTGGATGAAGTGCGTCTCTATGGTGGCCAGATTCCGGAGCCCGGCACGATGGGTCTGCTGGCTGCGGGGTTGGCGGCGCTGGCGGTGTGGAGAAGGCGCGCCCGGTAGGGGTGGTCGACCAGTTTTGGCCTCCTGATGCGGCAGCCGGGGGCGGGTGACGCTCCAGTCTGCCGCATTTCCCGTCTCTAATGGCAGCAGACATTTGGCTGTCGCTCTACCACCGGATGCCCGCATGGATGCGGGACGTGGCTGCGAGTGTCCGCGGATGGCAGCTCGAGCGGTGGAGATACGGAGCAGAGACGGAGAGACTGGTGGACGAAGCGCTAGAGAGGGAAAGCTGGACGGCGGAGCGGTGGAAATCCTGGCAGGAAGAGCGGCTTGCGCGGGTCCTGGATCGTGCTGCCCGCAAGGTTCCTTACTACCGCTCGATGTGGGCGGAACGGCGGGTGCGGGGCGACAGCGGAAGCTGGGAACGCCTGGAAAACTGGCCCGTGCTTGAGAAAGAGCCTCTGCGGCGGCAGCCGGAGGCCTTTCTCGCAGAAGATTGCGATCCGCGGCGGATGTTCGAGACGCACACGAGCGGGACGAGCGGGACGCCTCTCAAGTTATGGCAGAGCCGGAATACGCTGCGGGAGTGGTACGCGCTGTTTGAAGCGCGGTGGCGGCGCTGGCACGGAGTGAGCCGGCGGGACCGGTGGGCGATCCTTGGAGGGCAGCTGGTTGTCCCGGTGGACCAGCGCAAGCCGCCCTTCTGGGTGCACAACCGGCCAATGCGGCAATTGTACCTGTCGAGCTACCATTTGTCGCCGGAGTTTGCGCCGGATTACGTGGAGGAATTGCGGCGTTTTCAGCCAGCGTATCTCTGGGGATACAGTTCGGCTTTGTACGCGCTCGCTCAGGAATGCCTCAGGCTGGGTGTGAAGGACTTGCGGTACCGGGTCGTGCTGACCAACGCGGAACCGCTGTATGGGTTTGAGCGGGAGGCGATGGAGAAGGCGTTCGACGCGCCGGTGCGGGAGACATACGGAATGAGCGAGATGGCTGCGGGGGCAGGCGAGTGCGAAGAAGGGCGGATGCACTGGTTTCCTGACGCCGGCGTGGTTGAGGTTCTAAATGCCGATGCAGCGGGCGCGGGGGATCTGGTGGCAACGGGATTGATCAATGAAGACATGCCGCTGATCCGCTACCGGGTAGGCGACCGGGTGAAACCGGCGCCGGGGGACGCACGGTGCGAGTGCGGGCGTGGACTGCCGCTGCTTGATAGAATCGAGGGGCGTTTGGATGACGTCATCGTGACGCCGGACGGGCGGCGGGTGGGGCGGATGGATCCGGTGTTCAAGTCGGATCTGTCGATCCGCGAAGCTCAGATCGTGCAGGAGGCGGTGGATTTCGTCAGGGTGCGGGTGGTTCCTGGGGCGGAGTTCGGAGCGCGGCAGGAGGAGGAGTTGAAGCATCGGGTGCGGCTGCGGCTCGGTGAGAGCGTCAGGGTGGAAGTGGAGCGGGTGAAGGAGATCGAGAGGACGGCGAATGGGAAGTTCCGGGCGGTGGTGTCGAAAATCGGGGCGGGGCTTCAGTGAAGGGCAATGAGGCAGTGCGGGTGAGCGTCATCGTTCCATGCCGGAACGAGCGGGAGCATATCCGGGCGTTCCTGGAAGACCTGTTGCGGCAGGAACGGAATGGGATGGAGTGCGAGTTCCTGATCGCTGACGGGATGAGCGACGACGGGACGCGGGGGATTCTTGAAGAATTCGCGGAAAAAAAACCGGAAATCCGTGTGGTGAACAATCCGGGACGGATCGTTTCGACAGGGTTGAACGCGGCCATCCGGGCAGCCCGGGGGGATGTGATCGTCCGGATGGACGTCCATGCTCGGTACGCTCCGGATTTTCTGCGCAGCGCCGTGGAGGTTTTGAAGGAATCGGGCGCGGACAACGTGGGTGGCGCGATTCGGGCCAAAGCCAGTGGCTACTGGGGGCGCGCAATTTCGGCGGCGTTTCATGCGCCCTTCGTCTGCGGTGGAGCGGCGACGCGCAAGCTGGACTTCGAAGGACCAACGGATACGGTGTTTCCCGGCTGCTGGCGCAAGGAGACGCTGGAACGGATCGGGCTGTTCGATGAGAATCTGGTACGCAACCAGGATGACGAGCTGAATTACCGGATCACCAAGGCGGGAGGCGTAGTTTGGCAGAGCCCGAAGATCCGCTGCTGGTACGAGCCGCGGAATTCCTTGCGCAAGCTGTTCTGGCAGTATTTCCAGTACGGTTTCTGGAAGGTGGCAGTCATCCGGAAACACAAGCTGCCGGCGAAGTTGCGGCATCTCGTGCCAGGGCTGTTCGTGCTCTCGTTGGTCATGCTTGCCGCGGCGTGGCTGGTTTCGACGGTGGCGGATTGGGCGGCGGCGCAGTGGTTCGGGTGGCTGCTGGGGACGCTGGCGGCTGTGTATGCTCTGGCTGCGCTGGCGGCTGCGTCGCTTGCCGCGAAACGCGACGGTTGGATCTTGCTGCCTGGGATTCTGGCGGCCATTCCGTGCTTTCATTTTGGCTATGGCCTGGGGTTTCTGGCCGGGTTGTGGCATTTCGGGCGGCGGTGGCCGCCGGCACAAGCGGACCAGCCTGCCGTGGTCTCCCGGCTGACGAGGTAGAGAGGCGCGGTGCCGAACTGGCTGGAGCGCGTGCTGGCGGTGGTTGGTCTGTTGTTTCTCTCCCCGCTGATGCTGCTGCTTGCCGCGGCCGTCTGGCTCGACTCCGGCCGGCCGGTGCTGTTCCGGCACCGCAGGGTGGGCCGGAACGGGAGGACGTTCGAGCTGCTGAAGTTCCGCTCGATGGTGGTGCATCATGGCGGGCCGTCGTTGACGCGCCGGGGGGAGGCGCGGATCACGCGCGTCGGCGCCTGGCTGCGCCGGTGGAAGCTCGATGAGCTGCCGCAACTGATCAACGTCTTGCGCGGCGAGATGAGCCTGGTGGGGCCGCGGCCCGAGGTTCCCGAGTATGTGGATCTCAGCGATCCCCTCTGGCAGCGGGTGCTCAAGGCGCGGCCGGGGATCACCGATCCGGCGAGCCTCGCGTTCCGCAACGAAGAAGAGTTGCTGTCGGCAGTGGAAAATGTGGAAGAGTACTACCGCGCGGTGATTCTGCCGCGCAAGCTGGCATTGTCGGCTGCGTATCTGGAGAAGCGCAGCTTTTTTTCAGATCTGGGCATGCTGTTCCGGACGGTGGCGGCGAGCTGGCTGCCCCGCGGGGACGGAAGCGGAGAGGCATGAGCGCAACGGAAGACTTCATCCATTTTCACCGGGCGTCGATCGGGCAGGAAGAAATCGACGAAGTGACGGCGACGCTCAGGAGCGGCTGGCTGACGACGGGGCCGCGGACGAAGCAGTTTGAAGAGGAGTTCGCCGCCTACTGCGGCGCGCCGCACGCGCTGGCGGTGAACTCCTGCACCGCCGGGTTGCACCTGGCGCTGGCGGCTCTGGACGTGGGACCGGGCGACGAGGTGATCACTTCGCCGATGACGTTCTGTTCCACCGTCCACGTGATCACGCACACGGGCGCCACGCCGGTGCTGGCGGACATTGGAGAAGACGGCAACATCGATCCCCGGTCTATTGAGGAACGGATCACGCCGCGCACGCGCGTGCTGATGCCGGTGCATCTCGCCGGGCTGCCGTGCCGGATGGAGGAGATCTGGGCGCTGGCGGCGCGGCATGGCTTGCAGGTGGTGGAGGACGCGGCGCACGCGGCGGGGGCGAGGATCGGGGACTGCAGGATCGGAGGGGACGCAAGAAGCGCGGCGGTCGCGTTCAGTTTCTATGCAACGAAGAACATCACCACGGCAGAGGGTGGGATGGTGACGACCTTTGATGCGAAGCTGGCGGAGCGGATGCGCGTGCTGTGCCTGCACGGGATCAGCCGGGATGCGTGGAACCGGTACACGGACAAGGGCAACTGGTATTACGAAGTGCTCGAGCCGGGCTTCAAGTACAACCTGAGCGATCTGCAGTCGGCCGTGGGAATTCATCAACTGCGCAAACTGGAAGGATTTCTCGCGGTACGGAGGGAATACGTCGCCTGCTACCACGAGCGGTTCCGGAAGCTGGAGGAGGTGGATCTCCCGCCGGGAGATCTGGAGGGCGGGCATGCGTGGCACCTCTATGTGTTGCGCCTGCGGCTCGAGCGGCTGCGGATCGGGCGCGGCGAGTTCATCGAGGAGCTGCGGCGGCGGGGCGTGGGGGCGAGCGTGCACTTTATTCCAGTGCCGATGCACCCAGCGTTCCGGGATCTGGCGGCGGATGAGCGGAATGCGTGCCCGCGGGCGGCGGCGCTGTATGAGCGGATTGTGACGTTGCCGCTCTATCCGGCGATGACGCGGGCGATGGTGGAGCGGGTGGCGGACGTGGTGGAAGAGGTGGTGCGGTTGTGGCGGCGGTGAGTGGTTGGCAAATCGCGGGCCAATTCGCTGGATCGGGTAGCGAAGAGACGGTGAACTGCGGTACTCCTGTGGCGATCCCTGTACATTTGTCTAACAAACTGAATTGAAACGAGATTTCCTCAAAAAAAGTCTTGTCAGAAGACACGGTTTGTTGTACACTCGAAAACGAACTTCCGGCGAAGGGTTGGGTTGTATCTCCCGGGCCGCATAGATAAGAGGGTGAAAACGATGAAACGTCTGGTGAGCTTGGTGGCGATGCTGGCAGCATCGAGCGTGGTGGGATGGGGGTATACGATCAATCTGCTGACTCTCGGGCAGGGGTACACACTTTATAACACCGGCGTGAATAACAGTGGCGTAACTCTTGTTGACGGTGCCGTTGATCCGCATTACACGGTCTCCGCTCCATCGGCATCACCATCTTGGACAGACACGAACACATATGCTTGGTCTCGGCCCGAGTGGCGTTCAGATCTCGTTGATGTGAGATGGATTACGCCTGCGCAGGGTTCACCGTCAGTAAACGGAGCTTATGTGGGTGTTCCTGCCACAACATGGTACTACTCCACGAACTTCACCCTGCCGGACACGTTTCCAAATTGGAACGTCACTATGAGCGCGCTGGTGTGGGCGGATAATGAACCGAAAAGGATCAGCTTGATGAATGGATCGTACGAATTGGCCTCTGTCGTGCTACCAACACCCTCCAATTCTGGTGAGTGTGGTTATGTAGGGCCTGGAAGTAGCAGTGGGGCATGCGGCGGTGGTGCCGCTTACAGTGGCGGACCATTTTCTCTCTCATTCAATGGTCTCTACGGGGGACAGACTTACTCAATCCGATTCGAAGTCATCAATCAAGGGTCCTCAGATAATCCTGCAGGCCTGTGGGTTCAGTGGCAGTCGGCGAGTGCAGAGGGAGTCCCAGAGCCGGGCACCTACGCCCTGATGGGCACGGTGGGGCTGGCGCTGTATCTACTGCGGAGGCGCAAGACCGCAGCCAAGAGCTGAAGCTCCTTACAACTTTCGGTGAACGATCGGGGGCGGGGCGGGCCGCAAGGCCCG
>FWPV01011772.1_pt1 | contig 13776 bp, 9 predicted proteins | sample 2228371 | NCBI WGS metagenome assembly FWPV01 (sample SAMEA103939776, study PRJEB20133) | metagenome | reverse complement strand
GACCTGGACAAGAACAGGGCAATGGGCTTCCAGCAAGCCCCAGGACCCAGAACATCAATGGCAGGAGGATCAGTCGTTGCAAGGCCATCCCACGCACTCCTGTCTCCCATTTAACCACCCTGCTGGATTTTGTCAACCGCTCTGGTCGGGTTCTCCGGATCCGTCGGGGAAGCCCCTTGCCATCGGACCGGACGTGCCGGGTCTGGTGAGACCGCCGTCTCGGTCAGTACGCCTTGCCGGGGCCATACGGTCTGTGTGCAAGGCTCAAGGCCCCGGGGCCGGGCCCAGCGGGAGATTCTCCTCGGGGAAGCCCATGGGCTTGCACCCTCTCGGAAGGCGATGTTAACTTCAGAGGAAGGGCGTTGTCCCCGGCCGGAGAGGCAATGAGCCGGTGCTGTTCCCGGATGGACAGGACCCTCTGGGAAAGGAGGCGGCCCATGTGGATGCGTTTGGTGCGGTTCCTGAGACCAAGGAAGGTCAGACTCATCCTCATCTCCCTGCTACTGGTCTGTCTCCTCCATTACCTGGTCCCGCGACAGGAACACTTCTACAACGAGCTCTTTCGCAGGCTTTACTACTTCCCCATCTTCCTGGGCGGGTTCTGGTATGGGCTGCGCGGGGGGCTTGGGATGGGGCTTCTGGTGGTCCTGCTTTATTTGCCCCAAGTCTTTATGGCTTGGGGCGAGGGACAGGCCATGTTCTATTCCAGGCTAATGGAGGTGTGTCTCTTCACCCTGGCAGGCCCGGTCGTGGGCCTGTTGTCGGACCGGGAGAAGAGGCAGAGGATACGGAATCAGGAGCTGGAGACCCTGGCCGCCCTCGGTGAGGCCGCCGCCTCTGTGGCCCACGAGATGAAGAACATCGTCATCCCCATCAGGGGGTTCCTGCGTCGGATCCGAGAGGCCGAGGCCCTGGACGGAAAGGCCTCCGAATACCTGGACATCGCCGAGCGCGAGTCGGCCAGGCTAGAGAACATGACCAAGGACATGCTTGCCTTCGCCCGCCAGGCCCCCCTTCAAAGGGAAGAGGTACACATGAGATCCTTTCTGGAGGAACTGCGCGTGAGCCTTCAGATTCCCTTCAAGGAGAAGAGGGTTCGCCTCATATGCGCCTGCGAACCGCGGGAAATGTCGGTCCCCATAGACAGAGAAAGGATACGGCACGCCCTGGTGAACCTGTTGCAGAACGCACTTCACGCCTCCACCGAGGGCAAAGAGGTGAGGCTGACGGCAGCCATGGACGGAGACTCCGTCAAGATAGCTGTGGAGGACCAGGGCAAAGGCATCCCGAGGGAAGACCTGGATCGTATCTTCCTGCCCTTCTTCTCGACAAAACCAAAAGGGACCGGCCTCGGCTTGGCCATCACCCAGGCCATAGTCAGGGAGCATGGGGGAGATATCAGCGTGGAGAGCGCTGTTGAGAGGGGTACCCGGGTCCTGTTGGATTTGCCCATAACTAGGAGCCAGTCCCCTGTCAATGACTCGGAGCATGTCGGGGGAAAATTGTGAGGCTAGGCACAAAGAGTCTGCAGCAACGAATGGCCTTTTTTCTCTTGGTCCCTGTGGCATTGATCCTTCTGGCCGTCGGCGCTGTGGGTTTCATGTACGCCAGGAGCGCCATCCTCCAGCAGTGGGAGGAGGCCGCCATGCTGAAGCTACAGAGGGCGGCTCATCAGATCGACATGCGTCTGGCCCGCCCCATGGAGTGGATACAGGGGTTTCAGGAGGCCTCGGCAGCCCGAGGGGGACCCCAAGTTCAGGACTGGCTGATGAGACAACTGGAAGGGGCACCTGGGGTCACCTCGGTCAGGTTGACCTGGCTCGGCGGTGCCCCGCAACCCGGCGGGACCGATGAGACGGGGCCACGCATGGGCCCCGGGAGAGAGATGGGCAAAAGGAGGCTTCAGCACCCGAGGCCTGTGGAGGTGACCCCTCCGGCATACGACTACCGGGACGGGCACCACTCCTTCCAAATGGTGTCCGATCTCAAAGACCGGGACGGGCGCAGCGTTGGCAGGCTGGAGGTGACCATGCGTTTCGACTACCTCCTGGAGGACGTGATCTCCACCGGCTGGTGGCAAAGCGAAGAGGCGTGTCTCGTAGATGACACGGGAAGATTCCTGGCCCATGCGGCGGCCCTTTCCAAGGACCGGCAGAGGCTGGGGGAATCCGAAGACCCCCTCGAGATCTCCCTCCTTTCCGCCATAAGGTCCAAGGACTCGGGGACCCTTTGGGGGGCAGGGCGGCCCCCCTCGCCCCCGGAGCGCATAGCGGGTTTTTACAGGCTTCGTGAGGCCCCATGGAGCATTGTGCTCTTCGCACGCGGCGAGGAGATCCTGGCCCCGCTGTTGCGTTTTCGCAACTACTATGCGGTGGCATTGGGCATCTGCATCCTGCTGGTCGTCGTACTGATCCGCGCGGTCGTTGGAGGCATGGTTCGCTCCATAAAGGGGTTGTCCCATGCGGCGGGACAGATCGCCCAAGGCGTGCTCCAAAAGCTTCCAACGCCTCGGGGCAGGGACGAAATTGGACAGCTCATCCTGAGCTTCAACTCCATGGTGGATGGGCTGGCTGAGAAGGAGTTCATAGCCAACACCTTCGGTCGTTACGTGGACCCGGAGTTCGCAAAGGAGTTGCTTGGCAGGCCGGAGGCGACGAGTCTTGGCGGAAAGAGGCGCGAGGTGGCCATCCTCATGGCGGACATCCGGGACTTCACCCCCTTGTCTGAACTCTTGAGGCCCGAGGACACGATCCGGATGGTAAATCGCTTCTTTTCATCCATGATCGATGTCATAAGGCGTCATGGAGGCATCATAGTGGACTTTCTCGGGGACTCGGTCCTGGCTTTTTTTGACCCCCTGGACGGACCTCTTCATCAGGCCGTCAAGAGGGCTTTGCTTTGTGGCTTTGAGATGCAGGAAGCCATGGGGCCCCTGAACGAGCATAATCTCCAAGATGGCCTTCCTGAACTGAGCATGGGCGTCGGTGTCCACGCAGGGGAAGTCATAGTGGGCAACATCGGTTCCGAGGCGCGTGCCAAGTACGGCATAGTGGGCTCACCCGTGAATCTGACCCACAGGATTCAACAGTTGGCAGGGCCAGGAGAGGTGGTGGTTTCAGAGAGGGTGTACGTGGTGGCAGGAGACCTCATTTCTCCTCTCAGGACAGTGGAGGCTCAATTGAAAGGGGTGCAAGAGCCCATGCAGATGTATGTTTTGGGGCGTTCCAGTCCGTAGCCCGAGTTATTCGCCAACAGCGGCAGCTTTGCGGGCTAGACCAAACCCATGGTGCATTTAGCCATTTTCGGGTTCCAAAAGGGACTGGACCTGGCAGAGACAGTCAAGGTTTGTTTGACCATGAATCAGGTTATGCTGGAGTATAGTCAGGGTTACCCCGCATCATCTGCTGGTTGTAATTAATGCGGGCTAATTTTAATCAGGAACAATCGGAGGCCATAGCATGAGCAGGGAATTTCGCATAATGGCGATGGTTGTCTGGCTGGCTGCAATGGGCCCGGCCATGGCAGAGGAGGGCCCCAAGGTGGGTGGTTACGAACAGTACCCTCCTGGACCGTTAGGCGAGGCCCAGGTAGGAGCCGGATGGGGTCACCGTTCCATGACCTACGGGGTTATGAACATGATGTCAGGCATGGCAACTCAAGTGGCAACCATACTGCGGTCTGGAAAGGCGGATGCGGAGATGCAAAAGAGGCTCGCTGCAGTGATCGATCATATCGCGGACATGCTGAACGAGGCCCCAGCCTACATGATGGGGACCAAGAAGATCGACTCCAAGATGATGAAGGAAATGCATGACATGTTGCGGGAACTCGAAACCATGAGGGGAGCGGCGGGACTCAGATGACTCCCAGGCATCAGTGGCTACTGGAGGCTTGCAGTGGTCGAAACCTCTTGAGCCTCAGGGCGTTGGACACGACCGTCACCGATGAGAGCCCCATGGCCACTGCAGCGAAGATGGGACTCAGCAGGATCCCGAAGAACGGAAAGAGCACCCCGGCCGCCACAGGGATGAGGATGGTGTTGTACGCGAAGGCCCAGAAGAAGTTCTGCCGGATGTTGCGGATGGTGGCACGGCTCAAGGCAATGGCCGTGGCCACCCCCCTCAGGTCCCCCCTCATGAGGATCATGTCCGCGGATTCCATGGCCACGTCGGTCCCGGTTCCTATGGCTATTCCCACATCGGCCTGGGCCAGCGCAGGGGCATCGTTTATGCCGTCTCCAACCATGCCCACCTTCCTGCCCGATTCCTGAAGCCTCCTCACCTCCTGGGCCTTGTCATGTGGGAGCACCTGCGCCAGGACCCTTTCTATACCCACCTGGCGGGCCACGGCCTGGGCGGTCCTGGGGTTGTCCCCTGTCATCATCACCACCTCCAGGCCCATGCGCTTCATCTCTTCCACGGCCTCCCCGGACTCCTCCTTGAGGGTGTCGGCTATTCCCAAGAGACCCGCAACCTTTCTGTCCACGGCCAGGAATATGACGGTCTTGCCCTCGTTGCGCAACCGGGCGGCCTCCTGCAGCAGGGGTTCATCAAAGGTCACGCCGTGCGCCCTCTGAAGCTCCTCGTTGCCCAGGAGGAGCTCCCTGCCCTCGAGCCTTGCCTGGATACCATGGCCCGGGAGGGCCTGGAACGTTTCCGGGTCCTTGAGGGCCAGCCCCCTCTCCTCAGCCTTCCTCACCACCGCGCGGGCGAGGGGGTGTTCCGAGCGTCGCTCCAGGGAGGCCGCGGTTTGCAGCAGGGCCTCCTGGCCCCAGCCGGCCGCAGGCACCAGGTCCGTGAGGGATGGCTCCCCACTGGTCAAGGTTCCGGTCTTGTCCACTACGATGGTGTCCAGCCTGTGGGCCTTCTCCAGGGCCTCCCCGCTCCTTATGAGGATGCCCATCTCGGCCCCCTTTCCCGTGCCCACCATGATGGACGTGGGGGTCGCCAGACCCAGGGCGCACGGGCACGCGATGATCATAACCGCAACGAAATTGAGGACCGCGTAGGTGAGTCTCGGCTCGGGGCCTGTGCCCCACCAGACCAGGAAAGTTATGACGCCCGCTGCCATGACCGCTGGTACAAAACGGCTGGCTATCCTGTCTGCCAGCCTGGCTATGGGAGGCTTGAAGCCTTGGGCCTCTTCCACCATTCGCACTATCTGAGCGAGCACTGTGTCTCTGCCCACCCGGGTGGCCCTGAAGGTGAACGCCCCTGTACGGTTGAGCGTGGCACCTACCACCTCGTCTCCAGGACCCTTGTCCACGGGCAGTGACTCTCCGGTGATCATGGACTCGTCCACGGCCGAGCTTCCATCAAGGAGCACGCCGTCCACCGGGATCCGCTCACCCGGACGCACCAGGACCACGTCCCCCGGCCGCAGTTCCTCCACCGCAAGCTCCACCTCCCGCCCCTCCCTCACGACCCGGGCCATGCGTGGTTGAAGGCCCATGAGCCTCTGGATGGCCTCGGAGGTCCTGCCCCTCGCCCTCGCCTCCAGCATGCGGCCGAGTAAGATGATCACGATGATGGCCCCTGCTGTGTCGAAGTAGACCCCCGCCGAAAGGCCATGGGCGGTGAAGAGGGAAGGGAAAAAGGTCGCCAGGAGGCTGTAAAGATATGCCGCTGAGGTGCCGACAGCGATCAAACTGTTCATGTCGGTCGTCCGATGTCTCGCCGCGGCCCACGCCCCTCTGTAGAACTGCCAGCCGACCCAGAACTGGATCGGGGTCTGGAAGAGGAGTTGGATGACGAAATTCGCTTGGCGCTCCAGGGGCAGGAGGTCCCCGAGCCCCAACGGCTCCCAGTAACAGAGGACGAGCATGGGCAGGAGCAACCCCACGCCCACAGCGAACTTGCGGCGCAACTCAGCGAGTGCCCTCTCCCTGCCCTCCCGCTCCTCCTCCAGGAGGTCTCCCTTGGGGGCCTCGATGACCTTGTAGCCTGCCTGTTCCACTGCCCTTACGAGATCCGAGACCGAGGCCTTCCCGGGCAGAAAGGACACCCTCGCCCTCTCTGTGGCAAAGTTCACCTCTGCCTCCAGGACCCCGTCAACGCGGCTCAAGGCCTGCTGAACCCTTCTGACGCAGGCGGCACACGACATCCCCCCGATGGGCAAAGTGATCCTCTCCATCTCCCGAGACCCCGCCACTGTAGGTGCCCCCTTCCTCATTCATCTTGCATCTTCCGCATTCGTTAGGCAACAGCTCCTTCTGAATCCTCGATGGGACAGGCCCTCCATTGTCCATGCCGCCGAAGCCACGTCCGTGGCCCTGGAAAGGGTAAGGCTTGCAAGGATTCGCGCATTGGGTTTAGACTATCCTCGAGTCCGTCAAGGGTCCCAGTGGGCCGCATCCTCGGGTCCTGGTCGGCCTTGGCCTGTTGCCCGGTGCGGGCTGGACCACAAGACGGGTCGCCCACGAGGCAAGGTCTTGTTGGAAGTGGACAGGTTCTGGTGGGCCTCCTGGACTTCAAATCCAGTGTCCCGGTCTAAAACATCGGGAGGTGGGTTCGATTCCCACACACTTCCGCCAGCAACTCCGTCAACCCTCACTGGGGTTGTGGCGACAGATGGATTCAGGGGGAAGGGGTTTTAGGAGGCAGCGATGTTCACGCCAGGGCCTTGGGAACTGATCATCATCTTGCTCATCGTCCTGATCATCTTCGGGGCCGGGAAACTCCCGGAGATCGGAAGCGGGTTGGGCAAGGGGATTCGGAACTTCAAGAAGGCCACGACCGGGAAAGACGAGATCGAGATCACCTCAAGCTCCTCTCCCGAGAAGCCGGCGGGCAAAGAGGAAAAACCATAGACAACAGCATGTTCCCTTTTCGGGCCGGCTTCACGGGGGAGCCGTGGCCTCTGCGGACCGAGTCAGGATCTACAGGCCCCCATGGGGGCCCGAGTCAGTGCGGTTGGGCAGGGGAGGGCTTGCCCTGTTGCCAGGCAAGCCTCCCGGAAGGCCCCGTACTTGTCTTTCGGGGCTCCCGTGTCGTGCTGTGACGTCATTGCGCGTTTCCCTCGACCCAGGAAGTCCTCTTCGGGAGGAGGAGGCGGCCTACGGAAGCCGCGGTATGGACGGAGTGGCGCCAGAAGCGGTTCACCGGCCTGGAGGGGCTTGCTCGCAGTGCGGTCTTGAAGGAACAGGGGACGAAGGAGGGCCACACCCCCCGAGGTGTCCGAGATGAAGATCAAGTGTCCTCAGTGCAATACGGAGTACGAGTTCACCCAATTGGGCCTCTTGAAGTTGATGAGGAGGCCCAAGTGTGAGAGGTGCGGCGCCAGTCTCCTGGACAGCCTGAAGGCCCAGGCGCCACCGGAGAACGGCTATGTCACTTGTCCACGCTGCGCCCAGGCGCAGGAGGCCGCCGAGTATTGCAAATGGTGCGGGGCGGCGATGGGTGGGATCAAAGAAAAGCTGGGTATACGGCTCCCAGTCGGGGCGCAGAGACCTGGGGGGGAGGAAAAGGTCGTTGGATCATCCGGACTCAGAAAGATCGTGGGTCTGCTGCCCATCGCCCTTTTCGCCCTGAGCTGGCTTGCGGTTTCGGATCTTCCCCGTCAGGTCTACCGGGCCTATCTGACCGCCGTCCCTGTGGTCAAGGAGAGCAAGGCGCTGAGAGAGTCGGTGGGCGGAAAGATCCAGTACGGCCCCATACCGGTGTTCTTCCAGAGGGAGACCGACCCCTCCCAGGGGGTGGTCAGGGCTAGCATGTACTTCTGGGTGGCGGGACCGGATGATTCCACTTTGGTGTGCGCCCGCCTCGTGAGATCCGGGAAGGCCGGGGAGGACTGGAGCGTCACGCAGGAGAGCTATTTTCATGGCAGGGGGGGAGAAGAACTCCCCCTGATGGAAGATGTGGTTCCCCTCGAGAAGGGGAAGCCCATGGGCAAGGTGCCGACCACGCGGGGAAGGTGAACCTGCCGTGGGTGGCCAAACCCGGTCAGCAGATCCTCGGGAGCTGCTCCCCCACCGGGGCATCTAGGATACGTGTCCCCCCGATCTCCGTCTTCACCAGGACCTTCCCCGGGGGGCCCTCAACCACTGTCCCGATCTCCTGAGCCTCCCGGCCGAGGGGATGGGAACGGAGGATTCGCAGGGCCTGCTCACTGTCCCGGCTCGCCACCACCGCGACGCACTTCCCCTCGTTTGCCACCAGCAGAGGGTCCAGCCCCAGGAGCTCGCAGGCCCCTCTGACCTCTGGTCGAATGGGGATACGTTCTTCCCTGAGCTCCACTGCAAGTCCGGTGAGCCGCGCGAATTCGTTCAGGACCGACGCCACTCCCCCTCGTGTGGGGTCCCTGAGAAACCGCACCCCTTCGCCTAGGGTCATCAGCCCCTCGATCATCGCGTTCAACGGGGCCACATCGCTCTGGACGGCGCTCTCGAGATCCAGACCCTCCCTGCTTGCCATGACCGCTATCCCGTGATCTCCCACGGTGCCGCTGACGAGCACGCGGTCGCCCGCCCGGGAGCGAAGGCCGGATGTATCTGCCGACGGCAGGATCAGGCCGATCCCTGAGGTATTGATGAAGATCCCATCGGCCTTCCCCCGGTTGACCACCTTGGTGTCTCCCGTGACCACCCGGACCCCTGCCTCTTGGGCGGTCGCCCGGATGGAGCTGGTAATCCGGCGGAGATCCGCCATGGGGAACCCCTCCTCCAGGATCAGTCCTAGGCTCAGGAAAAGGGGTCTGGCCCCGCTCATGGCGAGGTCGTTGACGGTGCCGGAAACGGCCAGGCGCCCGATGTCGCCCCCGGGGAAAAAGATGGGCGATATCACGTAGGAGTCTGTGGTGAAGGCCAACGAGACCCCTCGGACATCGATGATGGCCGAATCCCCCAGCCGATCCAAGATCTCGTTTCCCAACATCGGCAGAAAGCCCTCGCGGATCAGCCGTTCCATCAGCCTCCCGCCACCCCCATGTGCCAAGAGTATTCGCTCCTCCATGTCCTTGCCAACCTGTGCGTGAAAGGTGATACATCGCATGCAGAGGCCCTCTTGGGTCACTCGTCCTCAGGCCTGGGGACGGCCTCCGTACTTGTAATAGGCGGCGCATGTCCCCTCGCTGGAGACCATGCACGCCCCTACAGGGTGTTCCGGGGCACAGCGGTTGCCAAAGAGGCTGCACTGGGGCGGGGCCAGCAGGCCTCGGAGGACCTCTCCGCAACGGCAGGCCCTCTCCTCCTTTGGCGGCTCCACCGCCACGTCCATCCGCTGCCCGGCATCCAGCTCCGCATACCCTTGGCGTATCCTCAGGCCGCTCCCAGGTATGGTGCCAATCCCGCGCCAGGGGTCGTCCTGGGGCTCGAACACCTCCTCGAGGGCGGCCATGGCCGCTCGGTTGCCTTCAGGGGTGACCACCCTTCGATACTGGATCTCCACACGATGTTGACCACGTCTGATCTGCCGGACGAGCATCAGGATCCCTTCGAGGATGTCCAGCGGTTCGAATCCGGCGACCACGCAGGGGATGCGGTGATCCCTGGCCAGCCGCTCGTATGGCATCGTGCCGATGACCGCGCTTACGTGCGGCGGGCATATGAAGCCATCCAGGGCGGGACCTGCTCCCCTCACGAGGGCCTCCATGGCCTGCGGGACGAGTTTGTGGCCGCTGAGCACTGTGAAGTTGCTAACCCCCCTGCGTCTGGCCTCCATCATGGAGACGGCGACCGTCGGGGCCGTGGTCTCGAAGCCCACGCCCAGGAAGACCACCGTGGCGGCCCGGTTTCGGACAGCCATCTCCAGGGCATCCATGGCCGAATAGACCACTCTCACGTCCTGCCCCGCTGCCTTCTCCCGCTCCAAGGTGGAACTGGAACCGGGCACCCGCATCATATCCCCGAAGGTAGCGAGGATCACCCCCGGCAACCTCCCGCACGCGAGGGCCTTGTCCAGGTAGTGCGTGGGCGTGACGCACACCGGGCAGCCCGGTCCTGACAAGAGTCTGATGTTCGGGGGGAGCAAGCCCCTGATCCCGTGGCGGAAGATGCTCACCGTGTGAGTCCCGCAGACCTCCATCAGGGTCACATCCCCCAGGCCGCCGACCTCCCGCCTGATACCTTCCAGCAAAGGCCCGGCGAGCTGCGGATCGCGAAACTCATCGATATACTTCAAGGTGGCCTCCCGCCAGGTTCCAGCACCCCCATGCTGCCCGGACCCCCTCGGGCAGGGTGATCTCACCGAGATCGACCCTCGACCTCACGCGCCATTGTCCCTGCCACCACGGCCTGCCCCAGGGATATGCCGCCATCGTTGGTGGGGACCTGCCTGTGGATATGGACGGTGAACCCCCTGGCCTCCAGGCATTGGAGGGTCAGCTCCAGGAGGAGTGCGTTCTGGAAAACGCCCCCGCTCAGGCACACCCGATGGAGCCCGAGACGCCTTCGCAAGGTATCGCACACGTCCCCGACCATGGCCGCGATGGTCCTATGAAACCGCCCCCCCAGGATCGGGACCGCGACGCCCCTGCAGCGCTCCTCCCAAAGGGCCTTGACCGTGGAGGATGGGTCCATGATGATTGGATCCCCGTCGGCGAGGTCATAGGGATAATGGCCACTGGCCTGCAGATCCGAATTCATCTCCAGGTCCATGGCGGCCTCCCCCTCGAAGGATATGCGGTGCCGGATCCCCAGCATGGAGGAGACCGCATCGAAGAGCCTCCCCATGCTGGAGGTCGAGGGCGAGAGCAAGCCCGTTCGGATCATGTGGAAGACGTTGCGGACCCTGGTGTCTCCCAACTGTTCACCCCAACGGTTCAGGTCCAGGTCGCTTCCATAGGTTGTCCACAAGTGACTGAGGGCCATGCGCCAAGGTTCCCGGATGGCCGCCTCCCCCCCGGGCATGGGGACATACCTGAGATGGGCCGCCCGCCGAAACGACATCCTGTCCGCCACCAGGATCTCGCCTCCCCATACGGCGCCATCCTCTCCGTATCCGGTCCCGTCGAAGGCGACACCGATGACCGCTTCCGAAACGTGGTTCTCCGCCATGCAGCTCACCACATGGGCATGATGGTGCTGGACCCCTACCTTCTCCAGGCCATCGAGCTCCATGGCCCACTGAGTGCTGAGATAAGTCGGGTGGAGATCGTAGGCCACCAGCCTTGGATCCACTCGATAAAGGGCCTTGAGATTCTTCAAGGTTTGGAGGAAGAAATCCATGGACTCCAGGTTTTCCAGGTCCCCTATGTGCTGGCTCAGGATGGCGAAGCGGCCCTTGGTGAGGCAGAAGGTGTGCTTGAGCTGTCCCCCACAGGCCAGGACCTCGGGAAGCTCAGTGCCCAGGTCGATGGGTGTGGGCACAAACCCCCTGGCCCGCCGGATGACTCGCTCCTCGCCCCGGAAGGCCCTGACCACGGAATCGTCAAGACGCATGAATATCTCGCGGTCATGGAGGATGAAGGCGTCCACGAGCCCTGCCAGGCGACCCAGGGCCTCTTCGTTGTCTGCGATGATGGGTTCCTCGCTCAGATTTCCACTGGTCATGACCAGTATCTCCAGACCGTCCTGAAAGAGGAGCTCATGCAAGGGTGTGTAAGGGAGCATGATCCCCAGATACCGGTTTCCCGGGGCAACCGATGGGGATAGGCCGGAGAGGCCATCTCCGACCGGGACGAGGCATATGGGCTTGCGCACGGTCCGCAGGATCCTCTCCTCTTCCGGGGAAGGCCGGGCGTACTTGCGAACCACCTCAAGGTCCTTGCACATGACGGCAAACGGCTTGTTGCTTCGTCGCTTGGCCTCCCGAAGCCTGGCCACAGCTGGGTGTTGGGTGGCATCGCAGGCGATGTGGAACCCGCCAAGGCCGCGCAGGGCCACGAGGCCTCCCTTCTTGAGCAGCTCCCTTGCCTTCTCAAGGACCTCTCGGTTGCCTGATGCCTCCGTGCACGGGAAGCCAGATCCTCGAGATGGAATCAACCGCAGGGACGGACCGCAATCGGGGCAAGCTATGGGCTGGGCATGGAACCTTCGATCCGTCGGGTCTTCGTATTCCCTCCGGCATGCATCGCACATGGGAAATATCGCCATCGTCGTCTTGGGGCGATCGTAGGGGATATCCTGTATGATGCTGTACCTGGGCCCGCAGTTCGTGCAATTGATGAAGGGGTAGTGAAACCGCCTGTCCTTTTCATCCTTCAGCTCGCGCAGGCAGTCCTCACAGGTGGCGATGTCCGGGGATATGAGGACATAGTGGCCAGGGGCATCCATGCTCTCCCTGATGACGAACTCCTCGTGTCCCGCAGGCCCGATGGCCGACACCTCCATGTCCTCCAAGCGGGCCAGGGGTGGGATCTCCATGGGGAGCCGCTGAACGAAGAGTTCCAGCCTCCTAGGATCCTCAGACTCCACCTCGATGAGGACGCCTTGGGAGGAGTTGAGAACGAATCCCTTGAGCCCCAAGGACTGGGCCAGGTTGTGGACGAAAGGCCTGAACCCCACCCCCTGCACCACACCTGAGATCTTGATTCGCAGGGCGCTCCTTGCAGGGGAGGTCTCCGGGCCGGCAGAAGGATGGGCCGCTGGTGTCACCTGGATCTCCCCGGATTCATGAGAAGGCGACTCGAAGGCGGACCCTCCGAGGGGGGTGTCTGGTCAGAGGAAAACGATACGCCGCAGGGGGGCACCTTCACAGACCAAGGCCCTCCACCATGGTCCCGCATCCCGGACAATGCCCGTCCCTCATCCGGTTCTCCAGGACCCGAAAGCCGAATCGCCGGATGAGCCTCTCGCCGCAACCTGGGCATGTCGTGTTCTCCCCCTCGTCGCCCGGGACGTTTCCGCTGTACACGAATCTCAGACCTTCCCGCAGCCCGATCTCACGTGCCATCCGCAAGGTCTCTACGGGGGTGCGGGGACGGTCCGTCAGGCGGTAAGTAGGGTGGAAGGCGCTCACATGCCACGGTATCTCCGGCCCCAAGGACAGGAGGAATCGGGCGATCTGATGCAGGCCTTCTCGGTCGTCGTTCAGGCCCGGGATGATCAGTGTGGTGACCTCCACCCAGATCCCGAGCCTTCGCATGGCGCGTATGGATTCCCTTACGGGCTCAACTCGGGCACCGCAGATCCGTTTGTAGAAATCGTCCGTCGCCGCCTTTAGATCCACGTTGGCAGCGTCGAGGAAAGGGTGGAAGGCATCCAACGCATCCTCGGTCATGTAGCCGTTGGTCACGAAGACATTCAACAACCCGCTCTTGCGGGCGAGCCTTGCCACATCAAGGGCGTATTCGAAGTAGATGGTGGGCTCGGTATAGGTATAGGAGATGCTGGAGCATCCGGCCCCCAGGGCCCTTCGCACCGCCTCGTCGGGTGCCAGATCGAAGCCGACGATCCTGCCATCGTCCCTGGGCATCTGGGATATCTCGTGGTTCTGGCAGTGGAGACATCGGAAGTTACAGCCGCAGGTGGCGATGGAATAGGAGCTGCTGCCAGGCCTGACGTGGAACAGGGGTTTCTTCTCGATGGGATCGATGTTCTCGGCCACCACCTTGCCATACACAAGGGTATAGAGGGTCCCCTCCCGATTCACCCTGACTTGACAAACCCCGCTCTTGCCCTCCCCGATGAGGCAACGGTGACTGCAAAGGCGACATCGTACGCCCTTGTCCGGACGCCTGTCGTAGAGCATGGCCTCTCTCATGGCAAACGACTCCTCAGCCCCGGGTCCCAACGGCCCCTGTGGCCGTCCCGGCAGGAGAGACCTGGGCCCTTCGCCCGCCCGCCCAGCGAGCGGCGGGGCGGCCTGCCGGTCTACATCGAGAACGACGTGAACCTCGGCA